>Ga0207674_10000169_pt1 | contig 78781 bp, 70 predicted proteins | sample KBSCornC72_FD_184303 | JGI IMG/M metagenome (GOLD analysis project Ga0207674, IMG submission 184303) | Corn rhizosphere microbial communities from Kellogg Biological Station, Michigan, USA - KBS Corn C7-2 (SPAdes) (version 2) | ecosystem: Host-associated > Plants > Roots > Rhizosphere > Soil ...
TGATGGCGGCTGTCAGCGTTGTCTTACCATGATCCACGTGCCCTATCGTTCCGATATTCACGTGCGGCTTTGAACGATCAAATTTTTCCTTCGACATCTCTTCCTGGCCTCTTATTAATCTGGAATCTCTTTATTGCCTGAACTCCGCATGCACTCTGGAGCCCGCGATGAGATTTGAACTCATGACCTCCTCCTTACCAAGGAGGCGCTCTACCCCTGAGCTACGCGGGCGTCAAACCCTTAACGCTTGAAAATCTGGAGCGGGCGACGAGACTCGAACTCGCGACCCTCAGCTTGGAAGGCTGATGCTCTACCAACTGAGCTACACCCGCCCGTTTCAAAAATTTCAAAATCGAGATCAAAGATCTCCTGGTGCAGGGGGCAGGATTCGAACCTGCGTAGGGCGTGAACCCGCCGGGTTTACAGCCCGGTGCCATTAACCACTCGACCACCCCTGCAGTTTTTCAAGTGCTTCATGGAGCCGGCGAAGGGACTTGAACCCCCGACCCTCTGATTACAAATCAGATGCTCTACCAACTGAGCTACGCCGGCCTGCTATAGAGTGTAAATAGCGCATTCCGACAAAATGCGGATACTACCAAGCGGGTTTCAAAAAGGCAAGTCGCACGAAGTGTTACAGATATCGGTGCTTCTCGTCTGGCGTTGTTCTCTGTGTCAGAGCTTGTTAGTGGTTGGTTGCGAAGATTACGCTCATCGTTGCAAACAAAGCAATTGACCTTCTACAAGGCAGCGAAGTAGGATGGATTTGCCTGCTGTGGGTTCCCCCTGCGGATAGTCACCTCACTTGAGTTCAAGATCCAGTCCCAAAGCTCCCTTTCCGAACAGAGCCCAAGACCTAAGGAGACGTAATGGAAAGACACATTGTCAAAGCTGCTTCGTTTTGTTTCGTACTTTTGGCGGCATTCGTTTCTGCTGCCAATGCTCAGGTTGCGCAACCAACTCCCAAGCCTGTGATTCCGCCGATAATGCCGCGCGTTGTTGAAGAACCGCTTAGAGTTACGGGGAAATCCGGCATGTACTGCGCAGGTTATATTCGCTACCAGAAAATACCCAAAAGCCCTGAAATAGTTGGCTCCATACAGGAGCAGGAGCAACGTCTCTATGCTGAAGGCGATATTGTGTACATAAATGCGGGCTCCCAGGAAGGAATTAAAGAGGGTCAGCACTTCCAGGTTATTCGTCCTCGTGGCGACGTCAAAGGCGTATACCGGCAGAAAAAGGGATTTTTGGGCACATATGTCCAGGAAGTTGGTCAACTCGAAGTCTTCAAAGTCAACGAACACACTTCTGCTGCGCAAGTCACGTTGTCGTGTGAAAACCTCTTATTCGGCGACCTGCTGATGCCAATTCCCGACCGTGAAGCTCCGCTCGAAAGGGCTGAGACCGAAGTGGATCAATACGCGGCGCCTAGTGGAAAGGCAACGGGTCGTTTAATGATGGCGAAGAATTACCGCGAAATGCTTTCACGCAGCGATATCGTTTATATCGATCTCGGCGCAGAGGACCACGTCAAATACGGCGATCATCTCACCATATACAGACCATTGGGCACGGGAAACTTTAGAGGCGTCGATAACGAGGAGAGCGCGAGAGGCCGTTCTTCAGGCTTTCAAAGCGACAACTACCGAGGCGGCGGTTTTGGGAATCAAGCGACCCGGGCAAAGGATTCAACTGCGTTCGTCCACACAGAAGGGCGCTATCGCTACAAACCAATTACGACCCGCGAAATAAAACGGCACCGACCTGAAATGCCTCGGAAGATTGTGGGTGAAATGGTGATATTGGATGTCCAGACCAGGACAGCTACTGCAATTATCACGAGGAGTGTGGCCGAGGTTCACACAGGCGACTGGGTCGAAATTCAGTAGCTATTTATTCCGGCGCTACGACAATTGCAGTTTTCTTGGTTTTAGTTTCCGCATCTGCCGCGCGGCCACTACTCACCGCGCGGTAGAAGGAACTGAAATAGCCATACATTGAAGTACAAGCAGAAATAACCACGAGCCACAACATGGCTCGTCCCGCCGTATACAACAAAACCTGCCAGTCGTTACCAGTCGTTGGGTCACTCCCAACCAAATGATGCCATGCAGTTCTGAGTTCAGGAACGGACCAGAATTCGATCGCGGGGAAAGGTCTGCCAAAATTGGCGACCGGTGGCCTGCCCGCAACGCTTGAGCCGATCAAGAAAGCTACTGTTACCACCTGGGCCAACATTTTAAATTTGCCCATTTTTGACGCAGCTATTACGAACCCATCAACTGCGGCGATTGAGCGAAGCCCGGTAACGGCAAACTCTCTACCGATAATGATCACGACTGCCCAGGCCGGTGCCAGCTGATTTTCTACCAGCGATATAAGAGCCGCCGATATCAGAAGCTTGTCGGCAATGGGATCAAGAAGTTGGCCCAATCGCGTTACCTGACCCCGGCTGCGAGCTATGTGACCATCCAGATAATCAGTTAAGGCTGCCGCCAGGAACATAACCACGCCAAGAATGTGCCGAGGCAATCCGAACCAGTTCTCGGAAAAGGGAGTCAAAAGGACAACGACTAATAACGGGACAATGAAGATTCGAAGTAAGGTTAGAGCATTTGGAAGATTCACTTAATTACACCGGAGAAAATGAAACCGACAAGCTAGTGCTTTAATTTGTAATCGAAGTGTAGGGCCCGCTTTCTAAGGGTGTCAAGATAACGAAAACCTTGAAGTGCGGCAGCCCGGCGCACTCCAAAGATCTGGAACTTTCCTGATGCTTCCTGTGAATACTACTGACAATCGATTTGGTCTCGCCTGAAAGGAAGACCGTTTGTAGCCCATTCGTCGTTGAACCTGACGGACACGTCTGACTTCTTCGCACCTCAACGCTCCATCGACTGTCGGTCACAATAATATTTTGGAGGCGCATAAGATATGAAGAGACTCAAAGCTATCTTTTTCATAGTTGGTTTATTTATAGGAATTACACCCGCGGCACTCGCTGACGATCCACATGCGCAGGAAGTATTAAAGCAAGCGCGAACGGCGCTCGGCGGCGACGAGCGTTTGCAGAAGGTAGAGAGTCTTAATATTACGGGCCAGTACAGGCGAATGTTAGGTGAGCGACAACTTGGGGGCGATCGCGAAGTAAGTATCCTGCTCCCAAATAAATACCTTGTCGAAGATGCATTGAACCCGGGCGGACTCAGTACTGCAATGATCAATACACGGGTTTTGAATGGTGATCGAGCGTGGAGCAGCTCAAGTGGCGGCGGGCCTGGAATGATTTTCAGAATTGGTGGGCCAGGCGGACAACAATTGAGTCCAGAACAAATGGAGGCCGCATTTCGCAAAAGTTACCAAGCAGAGTTTACGCGCTATTTACTTGCTCTGGTTCTATCTGCTCCATCGTCCATCCCGGTCGAGTACACCTACGTTGGTGAATCAGATGTCGACGAAACGCCGGCTGATGTTGTCGACGTGATTGGGCCCGACAAATTATGGATCCGTTTGTTCTTTGATAAGAAGACACACATGCCAATGCTCTTAAGTTATCGTGGTCCAAAGCCTCGCATAGTCACGATGACACGCCCGCCTGAAAAGGGCTCGAAACCTGAAGACATGAAGAAACTTCGCGACGAAGCTGAGAAGAAAATCTCAGACGACAATGCAGGCAAGCCGGAAGAAGTCGACTTCTACATTCGCCTTTCCGATTACAAGAAGGTCGACGGACTGATGTTTCCTTACAAATTCACTTTCTTGACCGAGAATGAAGTTTCCGAAGAGTTCGAAATCTCGAAATATCAGGTAAATCCACAGTTCAAAGCAGACAAGTTCGAGAAACACTGAGGAGGCCCTGATGCGAGGCAAGCTCCCTTTTCTTCGAGCGATTGGTGTGCTTTTTTTACTAGCGACTTACATCCCACAGTCGTTCGGACAAACGAAACCTTCCACCCTAGAGGTTGTTATTCATGACCCATCTGGCGCGCTGGTAAGCAGAGCAATCGTTCAACTCTCGAAGAGTGGCAAGCCGGCCGTGACCGCTCAGACCAATCAAAAAGGTGAAGCTCGACTAAAACTAGTAGCAGGTCGCTACGAACTCACTGTTGATGCACCTGGCTTCAAAACCCTAAAAATCGATTCGCTTGAGATAGGAGCAGGAGTCAACAGTCGCGAACTATCGCTTGAAATCGATCCGATCAAAGTGGACGTTGAAGTGGCAGATGAAGCGCGCGTCCGAAATACTGACCCGAACGGACCGGCATTTTCAAATGTACTAACTGCCGATCAGATAGCACAGCTACCCGATGACCCAGACGAGTTCGAGAACGCCATAAATCAGCTGGCTGGACCAGGCGCTCAGATCAGAGTTAACGGTTTTCGAGGAGGAAAATTACCGCCTAAATCTCAGATTCGTGAGATACGGTTTCGGTTAAATCCATATGCTGCTGAAAATCACGATGCGGGCTTTGGCTTAGTTGATATCGTCACAAAGCCCGGCATCAACTCTTGGCACGGTTCATTCAACTTTGGTTTTCGCGATGAGTCATTAAATGGACGGCAGGCATTTGCTCCATTCCGAGGACCTGAACAACAACGCCGGTTCGGACTGTCACTTGATGGTCCGCTCTGGAAGAATCGAACTTCCCTCTTCCTTAATGCCGATGGCTCATTATTCTTTGACGCAAAAACAATCGTCGCGACTCTTCCCAGTGGTCCAATCTCCGATCTGGCGTTTCGCCCGTCTCGGCGGATGAACCTCGATGCGCGGATTGAGCACGCAATCAACAAAACACACACCGGCAGATTTCAGTTTCAACGTAACGCCTCAGCCCAAAATAATTTGGGTGTTGGCGATTTCGACCTGGAGCCTCGGGGATTCTCGCAAAGTCAGGTCGAATACATCACTCGATTAGCTGACTCAGGAGTGATAGGGAAGAAGTTCCTGAACGAAACAAGATTGCAGTTTCGCTGGATCGATAACGAGGCGAGTTCTGCAACCTTCAGCAGAACAACATTGGTACCAGGCGCTTTTAATGATGGCAGTGCTCAACGATTCGGAGGCCGGCGTCAGTTCGATTTCGAACTCGTGGATAACGTCGATTACGCGTTAGAGAAGCACGGGGTCCGTTTTGGGGTGCAGTTAGAAGGCGGCCACTATCGGAGTGATGATTCGACAAATCCTTTTGGCACGTTTCACTTTGCCGATCTCGCAGCCTACGAAGCAGGGTTACCAACGCAATATACGCAACGAATCGGAGATCCAGACGTCACATATCGACAATATCAATTTGGCTGGTACGCTCAAGATGATTTTCGTGTGCGTAAGAACCTGACCTTTAGCTACGGCGTTCGCAGCGAATTCCAAACTCACGTTAACGGTAAGTTCAATCTCGCTCCCCGCCTTGGATTTGTCTGGTCGCCAAAGAAAAATGGTTCCATCACGATCCGAGGTGGGGCAGGCATTTTCTACGACTGGTATGGGGCTTCAACCTACGAGCAAACGCTCCGCGTCGATGGTGAGCGTCAACGCGACCTGGTCATTACCGATCCAGGTTTTCCCAATCCATTCCAAGGTGGTAACCAAACAACATTGCCACCCAGCATCATCCAGAACGATCCAGAGCTCCAGCAACCATACATCTTACAAAGCTCGCTCGGTGTCGAAACCGCTCCCTTTCAGCTGGCCCGCCTGACCGTTAATTATCAATATCAACGTGGGGTTCACCTGCTTCGTGGAAGGAACCTCAATGCTCCTGTGCCGCTGCTTGGGCGGCCCGATCCTTCGGCGGGCAACATCACTAATGTTGAATCGACCGGTTACATGTCAGCTCACCGGCTTATGTTCAATATTGGACCGGCAAAATTCATCAACGGTTTTTTCTGGAGCATGAACTATCTGTTGATGAAAAACACCAATGAAGCCGATGGACCATTCAGCTTGCCATCAAACAACCTGAACCTTCACCTGGACCGTGGACCATCTTCGTCCGACGTTCGCCACTTGGTTTCTGCGTTTGCCAGTCGACGATTGTCCAAGGGTTTTGGGGTATCAGCTATTTTCCAGGCAACATCTGCACTGCCTTACAACATTACCACCGGTTTCGATAACAACGGCGACACGATAATTAACGACCGGCCGCTCGGAATTGGTCGTAATAGTGCTCGCGGACAGGGCCGCTGGGAGATTGGCTCGCGACTCAGCTGGGGTAAAGACTTCGGGCCCGAGCAGCAACAAACTGGAGGGCCTCAAGTGCGAATGGTGAGAATTGGCGGTGGTGACGGAGCCGCTCCTCCGTCAATCTCGGCCGGCGCCACCAAAAGGTATCGAATGGAATTTTACCTTCAGGCTTTCAATCTTCTGAATCACACCAACCTCGGAGTCTTCAATGGAGTTGAGACTTCGCCGTACTTCGCCCAGGCCACTTCAGCGCAAGGTCCGCGGCGCATGGAAGTTGGGCTGAGATTTAACTTCTAGAACTTGCAGCACAGAGAAAAACTCAGAAGGACAATCAAATTTTTTCGGTTCGCTTGCCGGAGATCTGCCACTCCGTTAGAATTATCGGTTTCTGCTTAAGCCCAAATTCGTCTCTAAGGGGTAGGAGCAGGACTGGAATAATATGGCAATTGACCGCATCACCGTCAGAGGGGCTCGACAACATAACCTCAAGGATATAAATGTCGATATCCCTCGCGAGAGGTTTACGGTGATCACCGGCCTCTCGGGTTCCGGAAAATCATCGCTCGCGTTTGACACCATCTATGCAGAAGGTCAACGTCGATACGTCGAATCACTGTCAGCATATGCTCGGCAATTCCTGGATCAGCTAGAAAAACCCGACGTAGATTCGGTCGATGGACTCTCACCCGCCATCTCGATCGAACAAAAAACCGTTTCACGCAGCCCGCGCTCAACAGTCGGAACTGTCACTGAAATCTACGACTACATGCGTCTGCTGTTCTCTTCGGTAGGAATTCCACATTGTCATCAGTGTGGCGCCGCAATCACTCGTCAAAGCGTCGACCAGATTGTTCAGAACGTCCTCAATCTTCCTGAAGGTGAGCGTGTCATGGTGCTCGCACCCATAGTGCGCGGCCGCAAAGGGGAGTTTAAAAAGGAATTGGAGAAGCTCGCTAAGGACGGCTTCCTTCGAGCACGCGTCGACAATGAACTGTTGTCGCTTGACGAAGAAATTCGACTAGATAAACGTCGCAATCACACGATCGAAGCTGTGGTTGACCGGTTATTGATTAAATCAGGCATTCGCGAGCGTTTAACCGACTCTATACGCACCGCGTTAAAGTTAACCGGCGGCGCCGTTCTAATTTCAATAGTTGATGGTGAAGAAAAACTCTACTCCGAGCGAATGGCGTGTGTGAATTGCGGTATCAACGTGCCGCCACTCGAACCTCGTTCCTTCTCTTTCAACTCTGCTTATGGGGCATGCAAGAGATGTCATGGGCTCGGGACAGTAATGGAAGTAGATGCCGCAAAACTGATTCCCAACCCTGATACCCCGGCTGACAAACTGGCATTCTTGGGCACAGCTGATAAGCAAGGATCGGCTTATCTTAAGAGCGCGCTCCTTGCCGTAATAAAGCACTTTAATGGCAATGCCAAATCACTGTTTGCGGAGCTACCAAAGGAAGTTCGCGATGGTTTCCTGAACGGAATAAACGCGAAGCTAACCTTCAGCCAGGGACTGTACTCCTATCAAGGTCAATGGCCCGGAGCGCTCGATTGGTTACGCGAGCGCCTTGATGATGCCCCGTCGGAAAAGATTCGAATCGCTCTGGAAGATCTGGTGTCTCCATCCGTCTGTCAGATGTGTGAAGGCCGTCGTCTCCGCTCAGACTCGTTATCGGTAAGAGTTGGAGGCAGGGGCATCGCCGAATACACATCGACTCCGATCGAGGATGCGATCAAAGCTTTCGCGCAGGTAAAACTTAATCCTCGTGAGGAGCAGATCGCTGGAACAATCCTTCGTGAAATTCAAAACCGTTTGACATTTCTTCAGACAGTTGGGCTCGGTTACCTGACACTTGATCGTCCGTCGGCCACGCTATCGGGTGGTGAAGGCCAACGCATTCGATTGGCTACGCAAATTGGATCTCAACTTCGTGGCGTTCTCTACGTACTCGATGAACCTTCGATTGGCCTCCACCCCAGGGACAATCAGAAATTACTCGATACCTTATCGGCGTTGCGTGATCTCGGAAACACCGTACTAGTTGTCGAACACGATGAAGAAACAATTCGTCGTGCAGACTATGTCGTTGACCTTGGACCGGGAGCCGGAGCGCATGGCGGTGAGGTTGTGGCGTACGGTTCCGCGGCCGACGTGGCGAATAATCCAAACTCAATCACTGGCTTGTACATACGCGGCGCCAGAAAAATCGAAGTTCCTACTGAACGACGTTCACCTAACGGTAAGATGCTGGTCATTCGCGGAGCTTACGCAAACAACCTTAAGGAGATTGATGTCACCTTTCCACTTGGGCTACTGACTGTAGTTACAGGCGTGTCGGGATCAGGCAAGTCGACACTGGTGGAAGACATTCTCTATCAAGCTTTGGCGCGGCACCTGTATGGTTCTCACTCTGAACCTGGTCCGTTTCGTGCAATCGAAGGCCTTGAACACATCGATAAGGTGATCGAAATTGATCAGTCTCCGATCGGCCGTACCCCACGATCTAATCCGGCTACGTATACCGGTTTGTTCACACCACTCCGTGAGTTGTATTCGATGATTCCTGAATCTCGGGAGAGAGGTTACAAACCGGGACGATTCTCATTTAACGTGAAAGGCGGTCGGTGCGAAGCGTGCGAGGGCGATGGCATGAAACGCATCGAGATGAACTTCTTGCCGGATGTATATGTACTCTGCGACGTCTGTCGTGGGGCGCGCTACAATCGCGAAACCCTGGCTGTAAAATATAAAGGCAAGTCAATCGCCGATTTGCTGGACACCACGGTTGAGGAAGCCTTACCTCTTTTAGAGAACATTCCGCAGATCAATCAGAAGTTACAAACATTACTCGATGTGGGACTGGGCTACATTAAACTCGGTCAATCCGCGACGACCCTTTCTGGTGGCGAGGCGCAACGTATAAAGCTGGCTAAAGAACTATCAAAACGCGCCACTGGACGGACAATTTATATCCTTGACGAACCAACTACGGGGCTTCATTTCGCCGATGTTCATAAGCTTCTGGACGTTCTCCAGCGTCTTGTGACCCTGGGGAATACAGTCCTCGTAATAGAACACAATCTTGATGTCATTAAGTCTGCCGATTACATAATCGATCTTGGACCAGAGGGCGGCGAGCAGGGAGGTCGTGTTGTTGCAGTGGGGACACCTGAAGAGGTTGCTCGTTCTCGCAAGTCGCATACGGGCCAGGTATTAAAGCCGCTGCTCAACGGCGCGCTCGTGCGAAACGGTAACGACCACTCGCACGAAGGTCCTCCGGATGGTGATATACTTCCGACCTCTTAATAACAATGTCACAATACGAAGACAGCATCCGTCCAATCGATTTAAAGGATGTGAAGACCTATCCGCTCGCGTCACGTAAGAGCAAAGTTGCGCTCAACGACTTTGCCAAACCTTTAAGCGATCAATCAAGCACAGAAGAGTTTTTGCAGTCACTGCCAAACGTTCTAGCCGTTCAGAATCTCCGGCAACTCACCGAGAAAATCAAGAGCGCAAGAGATAATCACAAACCGATCATCTGGGGAATTGGTGGTCATGTTATTAAGACCGGCCTCGCTCCTATTTTGATCGATTTGATCGAAAGAGGTTTCGTCACCGCGATAGCCGCAAACGGTTCGGTGCTGGTCCATGATTTTGAGATCGCAATGATCGGATCGACTTCGGAAGATGTCGATGAAACGCTTTCACAAGGAGTGTTTGGCGGCGCTGAGGAGACGGGACAACTCATCAATAAGGCTGCTGCAGAAGGAGCACGCGACAGTATTGGACTTGGTGAGGCTATGGGTAGACTGCTTACCGGTATCTCGCCACCCCACCAGAACAACTCGCTCATCTGTGCGGCGTACTCGTCGAAGGTTCCGTTCACTGTGCACCTTACCGTAGGTGGAGACATTGCTCATTTTCATCCTGAGAGCGATGGAGCATCTCTCGGCGCAACAACCCATACGGACTTTCGGCTGTTAGCAGAACTTGTAAGGCGAATGAACGACGGCGGTGTTTATTTAAACGTCGGATCGGCGGTAGTACTTCCTGAGGTATTTTTGAAGTGCGTAACGATAGTTCGCAATCTTGGTTACCCTTTCAATGGAATCACTACCGCTAACTTTGATTTCATTCAGTCGTACAGACCATTAACTAATGTCGTGCGCCGTCCGACGGACAATGGCGCAGGTCGCGGCTACTCGATCACTGGTCATCACGAGCTCACCATTCCACTACTGGCAGCAATGCTGGTTACAACTCCAACTACTGAAGAACAGAAGCCACCAGGGTTACTGAGAGAAAGCTAGAGCAGAAGGCTATCAGATCAGCACGCCTCCTCTGTTGACATAACCCTTCTCCCAATTTATATTCCTCTTTGCCTGTGAAATTGAAATCGGATTTCAATTTCGGGCGCTAAGAAGTTACTGAGAGAGTTTGTGATCTGCGATTAGAAGTGGAGATGGAGTACTCCTCATGACAAAGAAATCCCAAGGCCGTCGAAGGAATCGTCGACGTCCAAGGTACTGGGTTGTAGCGGTTGGATCTATGACCGTGTTCCTCGCCTTTAGCTCCAGCAGTGGCCATGCTGTCACCCTCCGCCAGGCTGTCATCGACGATAACGCAATTATCGCGACACAGAAATCAACCCGCTTTGATATTCCACCTAATTCCCTTGAACAGGTTCTTATAACGTTCCAAAAAATTTCCGGATTTCAAGTTGTTATCCCGAATGACGCAATCAAAAGCCTCGCGTCCGAAGGCGTCTCGGGCTTCTACTCCCCTGAAGAAGCTCTGAAACAAATTCTAAGAGGCACCGGTGTGAGTTACCGCTTTGACGGTCCAAAAACCATTACACTTGAAGTCCAGGCAACATCCGCTTCAGTCGAGATTAGAGACGACTCAATGGGCCAGGTGGCATCTCCAAAATACACCGAGCCAATTCTGGATACGCCGCAGACAATTACAGTAATCAATAAAGAACTGATTGAAGCCCAGGGTGCAACGACCCTGCGCGATGTCCTTCGCAATGTTCCAGGTCTAACCATCACTGCCGGTGAAGGCGGTACTCCCGCCGGCGACAACCTGACCGTGCGAGGCTTTAGCGCTCGTAACGATATCTTTATCGACGGCGTTCGTGATTTAAGTCCACAAGCAAGAGACCCATTCAATCTTGAAGAAGTAGACGTCGTAAAAGGACCGGCTTCTGCGTTTACTGGGCGCGGATCGACTGGCGGTACCATCAACCTGATCAACAAAGCTCCCGGGTTGAAAAGAACATTTGGAGGCACACTCGACTTTGGGAGTGACCACACTCGACGTGCAACCGCGGACGTAAATATTCCTCTTTCAAGCTCAGTAGCATTCAGATTGAATACGCTTTCGCATCACTCCAACGTGGCCGGGCGCGCTGTCGTTGATTTTAGTCGCTGGGGACTTGCACCCTCGCTGTCAGTAGGACTCGGAACCACGAGCCGACTTACGATTAGCTACTATAAACTCAAGCAGAATAACTTGTCGGATTACGGTATTCCCTGGGTTCCTGTTACCAACAACGTGCTGGTTGACTATCGTGATAAACCCGCGCCAGTCCCACGGGCCACTTTTTACGGTCTTAAAACGCGTGATTTCGAAAATCTTGATTCGGATTTAGGAACAATAAAGTTTGAGCGCGATTTCAATGATGCACTCTCATTTAGGAATCAACTGCGCTACAGCCAGGCAACTCGAGACTCGATAGCAACGCCGCCACGCTTCGCAAACAATAACTCGACCGACATAAACCGGGAACTGAGGTCATGGCAAACCCTTGATGCGACCTGGGATAACCAGAGCGACTTTATTGCGCGGTTTTCAACTGGTCGAATTGAGCATGACCTCGTAACCGGTTTCGACATCTCTCGCGAAAGCAATGAGAGAGGGACTCGCACTGGCTCGAACATGTTGACCTCGCTGTTCAATCCAAATCCGGACGATATCTACACGGGCACTATCGTAACGAGCCCTATCGTCGGTAATGTGGCAGCTAACTCCCAAGCTCTCTATGTATTCGATACCGCTAAGTTTGGCGCAAGATGGGAACTGAGCGGAGGTCTTCGCTGGGATAGGTTTGCTGCCAATGGCATCACAAATACTGGAGTACCAGTTGCTCGCGTCGATCGAATGTTAAGCGGGCGAGCGGCTCTTGTCTTCAAGCCGAAGTCGAATAGCACCTTCTATGCTTCTTATGGAAACTCCTTCAACCCCTCGCTCGAAGGACTTTCTTACAGCACCGCCAACACGGTTCTCGATCCAGAAAAAACCTATACCTATGAAGCGGGAACGAAATGGTCCTTTCTTGATGGGCACATGTTGTTGAGTGGCGCCGGCTTTAGAACTGAAAAGACCAACGCACGAACGCCCGGTGTGCTGCCTGGCGATCCTCCACAGGTATTAGAGGGCAGACAGCGAGTGAATGGAATTGAGCTCTCAATCACTGGCAATTTAACTCGTGGGTGGCAGGTTCTTTCGGGTTACACGTTTTTAGATACCGAGACGCGTGATTCAAACGTTCCCGCTGAAATCGGCAAGCGACTGGTTAATACTCCCGCTAACTCGTTCAATGTATGGTCCACCTATCAGTTGAAGTCCGGTCTGACGGTCGGCGGCGGAGCAAGATTTGTCGGCAAGCGTTTCGGAAATACGATCAATACGCGATTCGTAGATTCCTACTGGACGTTTGACGTCATGGCCTCGTATCCCGTTACAGAGCACATCGACCTCAAACTGAATATCTACAATCTTGCTGATGCCTTCTACTTTGATCGTTTGGGTGGTGGACACGTAGTGCCCGGCCCCGGCAGATCCGCGATCCTGAGCACCAGTTTTAGATTTTAAGTAGCCTGTTCCACGCACAATTCTATGTTGCTGCAGATCCAAAATGTACTCGGAAAGGCCGAGCTCGCTCATTGCCGGCAATTGCTGGCGAGTGCTGATTGGGTTGACGGAAAAATCACGGCCGGACATCAATCCGCACGCGCAAAAGACAATATGCAACTGCGTGAAGATCACCCGGTATCGACGGAGTTGGCAAATCTTATTATTCCCGCGTTGGAGAAAAGTCAGCTGTTCATGACCGCAGCTCTACCATTGAAGGTATTTCCACCGCTTTTCAATCGATACCAGGAAGGTCAGTCGTTCGGAAACCATGTTGACAACGCAATACGTCAGGTGCCGGGAACACCACACCGAGTACGCACCGACTTGTCGGCAACTCTGTTCCTGAGTGAAGTAGATGAGTACGAGGGCGGTGAACTCGTAGTCGAGGATGTCTATGGCGTCCATCAGGTGAAGCTGCCTGCAGGCGATTTGATTCTTTACCCGGCCAGTAGCCTGCATCATGTTCAGCCAGTAACGCGGGGTGCACGCGTCGCATCATTCTTTTGGATTCAAAGCATGGTACGTGACGATGGCGAACGCACCATGCTTTTTGATCTCGATATGGCAATTCAACGACTCGCAGCGGATTCGCCCTCTCACCCGTCCGTATTAGAACTCACCTCTCTTTACCACAACCTCCTGCGACGTTGGGCCGACGTTTAGTTAACAATGAGACAGCTCCGTAAGATTATTTTCTGGTGCCATCTACCCCTAGGTTTAGTTGGTGGTGTGGTAATTCTCATTATGAGTGTGACAGGAGTGTTGCTGACTTATGAGAAGCAAGCCGTCTCGTGGGTCGATGCAAATCAACTCCGGCCGCAAGTTAATCCGAAAACCAATTCATTGGCGATGCCAATGCAGACCTTGATTCAACTGGCTCGGGAACATCGACAGCAGATGCCTACGGCGATCATTGCGCACGAAGATCCCAACTACCCGATTGAATTTTCATTTGGACGTGAGGCGTCGCTATTCCTGGACCGACAGACTGGACAGGTTGTTGGAGAAGGTTCGCAAGGTGTCAGGAAGTTCTTTCGCGTAGTGACTGACTGGCATCGATGGTTGGGAGCGCAGGGCCAGAACCGCGAGGTTGCGCGGGCAGTAACTGGTGCGTGTAACCTCGCATTTCTAGGTCTCGTAGTGAGCGGCCTATATCTGTGGTGGCCCCGAAAATGGTCGTTCAACTCGTTACGTAACTCTTTATGGTTCAAGCCAACTCTTAAGGGAAAAGCACGCGATTTCAATTGGCACAATGTCATAGGGTTTTGGTCGGCCATTCCCTTATTCATCGTAGTCGTCAGCGGCGTCGTGATCTCATATGCGTGGGCCGGTAATCTTGTTTACCGGGCCGTCGGTGAGACTCCTCCAAAACCTCGCTCACCGCAGTCGCAACCTCAACTCAAAGCCGAGCCACAGACGTTGTCAGGTTTGGACCAGGCTTTTGCGACCGCCCAACAACAAGTCAAAGGGTGGCGAACCGTAACGTTTTCACTTCCTGCCAAAGACGGCGAGTGGCTCTTCAGTATTGATCGTGGCACAGGTGGTCAACCGCAAAGACGCTCCCAAGTCGTCATCGAGCACGAAACTGGTGCGGTCATTCGCTCCGAATCCTTTTCCGACAATTCACCTGGAAGACGCCTTCGTTCGGTCCTTCGCTTTGCTCACACTGGTGAGGTTTTGGGAATTGCGGGTCAAACCATCGCGGGAATCGCTTCGGCTGGCAGCGTGTTCCTGGTCTGGACTGGATTTGCTTTAGCTTGGCGACGATTCCGGGGATGGCTTAAAGCGAAATCTCCCGTAATCAGCTCAAATGATGTGGTGACGAACCAGTTCGAACATTCTCAGTCGTGAACAGGTTAGTCGCAGGTCCAATTACCCCCCCGGCAAGGACTCACAATCCCTATGTTATACTCCGTGAAACTTTCGACTAAGGATGACGTCACTTAAGCAAATGACGGTGTAAAACTGAATGAACGCTGAAAGACTGGAATATTTTCGGAAACTTTTGTTAGCGCAGTTGCGGCAAAACACTGAACAAGTGCGGGTGGACCAAGCGGCCGCTCTCGATTTGTACGATGATGGTGTGAAAGATAGTGTTGACCTGTCAGTATCTGATCTCAATAAAGAGATTGCACTTCGACTTGGTGAGCGAAGCTCGCAGGAAGTCGCTGATGTAGACCAGGCTTTACTGCGAATAAAGGAAGGCAGCTACGGAATCTGTGGCCGCTGCGGACAACCAATTAGCGAACGCAGACTTGAAGCGTTACCTACCGCTCGATATGACGCAGAGTGCCAGGCGTTGATTGAAAGCGCCAACGGCGAAGACGAATTTTCAACACTCTAAGGTCCCGGCCTCAAGCCTTGGGGTGGGCCTTGTCGTAGACCGCAATCAATTTCTCCATCGAGACGTGCGTGTAGACTTGTGTCGTCGAAAGACGAGCATGTCCCAACAACTCCTGTATATCACGCAAATCAGCGCCACTATCCAGTAAGTGGGTTGCGAATGAGTGGCGCAGCGCATGCGGGCTAATGTTATGTATACCGGCGCAAATCTGAATGTATTTGTCCACCATTCGTCCAACTGAGCGAGTTGTGATTCTGGTTCCCTGGTAGTTCAAGAAGAGCGCCGCCTCATCGCGTTTGGAAACCGGAGCCTTCGACAAAAAGTTGTCTCTGGTTTTTATGTAAAGTTTCAGAGCCTGCGCAGCGGGATCTCCGAAAGGAACGATTCTCTGTTTGCGCCGTTTGCCCGTCACACGTATCAACTGATTTCGAAAATCTATATCCCCGAGGTTGAGGGTCGTTAACTCCGCGACTCGTACGCCTGTGGCATACATCAACTCGAGAATCGCACGGTCTCGTTTGCCGAGATCTGTTTCACTGTCCGGCGTCTCAATAAATCTGACGGCGTCTTCGATTGACAGATGACGCGGTAGTTTCTTCTCCTGTTTTGGAGTCGAAACCAACTTGGCCGGGTTTAATTCCAGGACTCCTTCACGCACTAGAAACTGGAAGAACGTTCGTAGCGTTGCCAGCTTTCGAGCAATCGAGGCTTTCTTCTTCTGCGCCGAATGCAGTGACGCAATCCATTCACGAATGGTCAAGTGATCGATAGCTGTTACTTCAGGTAAATTTCTCTTTTCACCGTCGTTTTTTACTGGGGCGAGGTAATCGAGGAATTGCTCGAGGTCGCTCGAATAATTGCGAAGAGTGTGATTGCTGACGTTGCGTTCGTATCGAAGATGTTCGAGGAATTGTTCGACTTGTTGCTCCATAGACATGGCTACCAATCAGCAGCGGCTGATTGTTTCGGAGCATAATAGCCTTTTCTAGAACGAACGCGAACATCATTTCTAGCCTTAACTTTTAGGTCCAACACGTGGAGCCGGCCATCTCGATGATCAGAGGGAGGGTAATAACTCAACACATACTGTTGAGCGAGGTCGGCAGCAATCTGGTCGAACGCCTGATCGAGCTCCGGGATACTCTTAGGCAGATAAACGGCGCCTCCTGTTTGACCAGTCAGTCTTTCCATTCGTCGCTCAGCAGCGAGAGCCCGAACATTTGCACCTTCATATAAACCAGTCTGAACAACATAAATCTGACAGTCAGCAGCCAGTACTTGTTGAATGACTGCTTCAAAGTCGCTGTTCCTGCTCGTAGTTTCAATGCCATCAGAAACGATTACGAGCACCCGTCTGCCAATGTAAGGTCGCAAATAACCTGACGCGTCAATTATCGCGTCAAATAACGAAGTACCACCTTCGGGTCGACCAAACATCGTTATGGTTTGCTCCAAACGCGACACATCCTTGGTAAGAGGCTGGGCAAGATAACTATCCGTTTCGATCGAGTAGATAGAAGCCTCGTCTTTCGCGCGCATAACTTTACGGAAAAATCGGATTGCCGCGTGCTTCTCAAACTCTCGTGCCGAATCGAGACTGCCGCTGTTATCAAAAAGCATGGCCATGCGGACTACCGTTTCAGCGCGCGTCAGATCTGAAAGTGAACGTTGTTGACCATCAACCCACAATTCAAAATCGTCGAGCTTAAGATTCACAACCGCGTTACCCTTCGAATCAACTACCGAGGCTGGAATCGGCACAAGATTCGAAGTGATTTTCACAACGTCATCTTCCGCGACTTCATCAGTTGTTTTTCGCGGCCGGCCGGAAGTTGACATACCGGGACGGTCTGGATCGGCAATCGGACCTGGCGATGGTTTAGTTGGCTTGCCTGGTTCCTGGTGGCGTCCTGACTGAGCGACAGCGGTGTCGAATTGACAGAGGAGCAAACTAAGAAGAAGAGGAATTTGGCAGAGCTTTGTCATTCGGCTGAAGAGCGCGCCATTTCTAGTGGGTGGATTTGTTGAAGCCACGCTATCCATTTTTGTAAACCTAACTCAACTTGCTGCTTACGGCGCTCGCTCTTTTTACGCGTCCGGCGTGCCTCGGGTTCAGTTAACGGAGGCAATAGGCCAAAAGTGATGTTCACCGGCTGAAAATTGCTTGTTTCCACCGACGAAACGTAACGAGCAAGCGCACCGGTGGCACTCTCTACTGGCGGTTCCACAAGTGACTTACCACTTGATAGTCGCGCCGCATTTACTCCCGCTAGCCACCCCATTGCTACGGATTCAACGTATCCCTCGACTCCAGTAATTTGACCGGCGAAGAAAATGTTGGGCCTGTCGCGCATCTGCATTGTGCCGTTCAACACCCGAGGTGAACAGATGTATGTATTCCGATGGATTTGGCCAAACTGCAGAAATTCGGCATTTTCCAATCCCGGTATCAGGCGGATGACTCGAGCTTGCTCACCGTATCGTAGATGATTCTGGAAGCCCACAAGGCTGTACGCGTCCGCCATTAAATTTTCCTGCCGCAGTTGCACTGCCGCATAAGGCTCTCGACCTGTACGCGGATCTCTTAGGCCGACAGGTTTCATTGGTCCAAATCGCAGAGTGTCGACACCACGCCTGGCAAGCTCTTCGATTGGCAGGCAAGCTTCAAACCAGCGGGTCTCTTCGAACCGTTGGAGTGGGACGCTATTGGCTTCGATCAATTCAGAGTAAAACTTGCCGTATTGCTCTGCGGTAAATGGGCAGTTGACGTAATCATCGCCACCCTTGTCATAACGAGCGGCTCGAAAAGCGATAGTAAAGTCGATTGAGTCAGCAGTAACAATTGGAGCAATCGCATCGTAAAAATACATCTGATCGCTGCCGGTGAGTTTCATTATCTCTTGGGTAAGAGCCTCGGAGGACAACGGACCTGTGGCGATAATTGTTATTGCATCAGTCGGTATTGCGGTGACCTCTTCCCGCCGCAAGGTAATGTTTGGATGCTCGTCAATTCTCTTTGTAATCAATTCAGCGAACTTGTGACGATCGACTGCTAGCGCGGCGCCGGCAGGAACACGAGTAGCTGCGGCAGCCTCCATCACCAGAGAGCGGCCCTGACGAAGTTCTTCCTTCAAGAGATAAGAGGCAGTTCCCGGCTCATCCGACTTCAGCGAGTTTGAACAAACGATCTCCGCAAGTTTGTCTGTTCGGTGGGCTGGAGTCTGTTTTACCGGACGCATTTCAAAGAGTTGAACTTTCATGCCCAACTCAGCAGCTTGCCATGCTGCTTCGACACCAGCGAGCCCACCACCTATTACAATTAGTTCATTCATTGTCTAACTATTGGTCCTATATGTCCTATATGTCCTATCTCTACTATCTCTTAATAGGTCCTATAGGTCCTATCTCTACCATCAAGGCCTCTCCCCAACTTTCGGCGATTCGATCTTGTAATCCTTTACATCTCCTGAGAAGTGCTTGTAGTCACTCCATTCAATAGTTTTGTTGTAGTCGCCACCGCCGAATAACAAGACTTTAACCGAAAGATTCACCTGGGCAAATCTCGGCAACCACACGCCGTCTGCCATACGTGTCTGTTCCATAACCATGGCGGCGCCAGGTTTCAGGGATATAAGAAGGCCGCCTGCCATTTTGAAGCCTTCGGCAAGTCGAGCCTCCAGACGAACAACCTGTTTATCGAGCGGGTCGATCCAGACCACTCCTATAAGTTTTGAAATCAGGCTTTCGACTCGTGACGAGGGTTTGAAACCAGGGCGAGGGCGAAAGTCAAAAACAATCGTTTCACGATCCGCGAACCGTTCCCGGCGAGGAGAAACAAATTCACATGCTTTGAGAAATTGTGAAATTTCCGGATCGTCATCTTCATCACGACCTGCAGACCGATTCTTCTTTTCTCTTTCAGCACGCTTGCGAGCGACAGACTGCGCATCCTTTTCCTTGTCGCGCTCCGCTTCCAACAATTCTTGCTGCACTCGCTTGTCTTCTTTTGCCGCTCGCTCGGGTGAAAGCGGTACGCCGTTTTCACTGATTAATTTCTGAACGGCTTCCCGGTTTGGTAATGGATAGACCTCGTACAGTTTGATAGTCTCTTTTTTTAGCTCGCCTTTATCGTTAATTTCTCGATCAATCTCCTTTTGACGATAGGAGTATTCCGAGACTCGCTTCTCAACTTCGTCCTGATTCTTTCCGACTTCTCGGAGAATGGCTTCAATGTCTAGTGTTTCAGCAGCAGCCGGTGGATCGAAAACAGACTGGGCCAACCCCGAGTTATAAGTGACTCGTTGCAGAGTAAGTGTGTATTCAAGGGACTGAGCGAACGCTACCTGAACGCGATGAGGCTCGACCACACCTTGTTCTGTTCGATAATCGTCGAATACAAAAACTGACCTACCAATCCCGTCAGAAACTTTGGTAATCAAGCCGCTGCCGCTTGCAAAGTCATAGCGCACTCGCGCCCCGCCTCGCGTAGAGAACTCGACTAGGTATGACGGACCACTCGCACCAGTTACTCGAGCGAGAACGTTACTCTTCTTCAAGTTAACCAGCCGAGAACTATCCAGTGCAGCTTTTAGTTTTGCAGCAGCAGCTTCAAGCCCCGTGAGGGTCCGGAGCTGGTTGTTCTTACTTTGCCACGCCGAACTTGAGTTTGTCGCAACTATTATTTGATCTTTTGTGGTAGTGATCTCCCAACGTTCGGAAGCTGGATATTTGCGTAGGAGACGAGCTGTTCCCACCTTTTCGCCGTTGGCTTCAACTGTCCACAGGTATTCTGCATCGGCGATTGCTGCGAGTTTCTTTTTTCCGCCCGAAGCTTTCAAATGCTGATCGATGATCTTATTAACAGAAGGGAGTCTGGCATTTGGCTTTTGCGCGAGGGTAACCTCAGCACTGATGAGGCACACCAGCACAAGGATTAGCCCGCCTCTAAAGGTCCTATTCGGTCGCACGACGCAACGTTGATTTCTCATGAATTAGAGTACCGCGAGCGCGACCACCGATGCTCATTCAACCTTGCGCTCAATATTGAATTTAGTCTCGTTGAGTTTACAGTACCGCGAGCGCAGCGACCGGATGGTACACTCAATTTGCGCTTTAGATATTCAGGGGTTCTTTGAGTGTATCATCCGGTCGCTGCGCTCGCGGTACTGTACTGTTCACCAATCTTGGCGTCTCTGCATCTTCTTAGTAACTCAGCGAAAGTTCTTAGGGAGTTTCCATGCGACCTTAGTGTTCTCAGTGCCTGTGGTGCAATCTTGTGCCACATTTCTATCCCGCAGAGACACAAAGGTCGCACAGAGCAGAACTACAAGTTATCTCGCTACCTATCTGCTCAAAACTTTTTGAGCAGGGTGGCTCTGATGTGATATCCGTTCAAACTTGACACTGCAAACGGCGGCTCCGTATATTGCAATCACGTTTGACCTCTTCGCCTTTAGCCGGCTTAGCTCAGTTGGTAGAGCGTCTGATTCGTAATTAGAAGGTCGCCGGTTCAACTCCGGCAGCCGGCTCCACATAATTAGGTCTAGACAACAATTTACCGAAAATAATAAAGGCGGCCTAATTGACCGCCTTAATAGTTTTGTTTGTAAGTGCTGACAGTTAGCGACCGCGGCGATCCCAGCTTCCATTGCGGTCTCGGTCTCCATTTCGATGTCGCCGGTGGTTCCGGTCAGAGTCTCGGTCTCGATCCCGGTCATGTCTACGACGGTGGTGATTACCATAACGGTCGTAGTCCCGATCTCGACGGGAGCGTCTCCAATCCCAATTATTAGAATCGTTTCCGCGGCGTGGTCCACGTCCATCCACGCGACCTTCGCTGGCGTCGTGACAGTTCACAAACTTTTCGCATTTCTTGTCCCAGTTGGAAGATTTCCGCCCACGTCCCTGAGCGCGAGCCTCGTAAGAACCGCCGACGAGGACCAAAACTGCGAGCCCTACAATCATGAAAAAGTTTCTGTAAGCTACTGGCTTCATAAATCGTTACCCCTCCGTTATCCGACTAGATTAAGGTGAGACTTACTCTTAGGGCGCTGATTTAGACTCAATTGGTGTGCCGGGTTGCGTTCCCAGAATGCGTCGCGGCCGTCCGGCTTTAGCTTAACCTCATAAAATCAAACGCTTAGAGCTCTTTCAACGATGGCTCTTATCTTAATTTGTGAGTTTCTTAACGTGATTGGTTAGAGGATCTACCAGGCTGAGTACGTACTGGTACAAGTAAAAAGCAGAGGCCATACTATTTGCGAGTTAGCGTGCCCGTATTGGTGCGGTCGGTTTTAAGCATCTGCCGTTTCGAAAACATTCAGTGGACCTTAGCAACCTCGGCGCGTTGATCTTGCTACTGGATTACCCACATCAGCGTAGAATTATTTCACCGCACTCTCGCAGGGAGGGCGAAAGTGATAATTATGAAGTGAGAATCAACAAGTCTTAATTATCGAACCAAACCAAATGCGGCCTCGTTGCGAACCGTATCCGGAGATAACTCTTTATGTTGAAACGAGCAACATCTCTAATTTTCTGTGGTGCTGTTGTTGTAGTTCTGATGGCGCCGAACAGAACCCTCTATGGTTCAAGAGCTGATCAAGAAGAGGAAAGGTGGAGTTATATCGGCACCAGCAAAGAAGGGGTTAAGCTTTCTTACTCACCTGAAAGAACGATTAAGCGTGGTAAGTTGATCCAGGCGTGGTTTAAAGGCGAACATCCAAATAGCGACGAAAAGATTTCGTCCAACATTTCACTCCACGAATTCAATTGTCCTAAAGGCACTTATCGACTACTCCAGGGCACGCTTTTCTTCAGAGACGGCAGCGCTCGGACCTCCAACCAATCAAGCGCCTGGGAATACCCTTTACCAAACTCTATTGCAGAAATGGAATTCAGGCAGATATGCCGGAAAACGTCATCGCACAAAAAACAACTCGCGGTAATGACACCCTATGCTGACTCCGACTCAACTCGATCAATACAATAGCAACGGATTTCTCTTGATTGAAAATTTTGTGGCGTCTCAATCGTGTGACTCGCTGAGAGCGCGCGCGAATGAGCTCGTTGCTGAGTTTGATCCAGCTGACGTTGTGTCGATCTTCTCCACGAACGAGCAGAATCGAATTGCTGATCAATACTTTCTCGAATCGTCAGACAAAATTCGATTCTTCTTTGAAGAAGATGCTTTTAGATCCGACGGAACTCTCAAACAGCCGAAAGCACAGTCGATCAATAAGATTGGGCACGGTCTTCATGACCGCGACAAAACGTTCGCGCAGTTTTCGCGCGATGAGAACATACAAGAACTCGTAAGTGACCTGGGTTTGACTAATCCACTGCTGATGCAATCGATGTATATCTTCAAACAGCCCAACATCGGAGGCGAAGTTAGCTGCCATCAAGACAGTACTTTTCTTTACACTGACCCGAATGCGATTGCCGGATTGTGGTTTGCGCTTGAAGACGCGACTATCGAGAACGGCTGTTTATGGGCCATACGTGGAGGTCATCACGAAGGGTTGAAGTCACGTTGGGTTAGAAATCCCGAAGGCGGTATGAAGTTTATCAATTTCAATGAGAAGGATTGGACCATGGCCCGACTGGTGCCGCTGGAAGTATCGAAAGGGACTCTCATCGTGCTGCATGGGTTACTGCCGCACTTGAGCCGTCAGAATAGATCAGCACGATCGCGGCATGCGTATACGTTGCATGTCATTAGCGGGGACGTTGATTATCCAGATGATAATTGGTTACAGAGAAGTTCGGAGTTTCCGGCCAGGGGCTTCTGAAATCACTTTAACGCAGAGGCGCCGAGAGACTAATTGCTGGGGCGGAGGAGGCCGCGGAAGATACCCTGGACGCGAACTTGATTGGCTGGAATCGTTAGCGGTTGAAGTTGAGAGTTCGCCGGCTGGAGCTCGACGTTGAGCCCGCGACGATAAATGCGTTTGAGAGTCGCCTGATTCTCTTCGATCAAGAGTGCCACTACGATCTCGCCATCTCTGGCGTCGGTCCGATTCTCTATCAAAGCGATATCACCATCGCAGATATGCTCGTCTATCATTGAATCACCTTTGACTCGCAACGCATACACGCGATCGGGCCGGACGCGACCCAGCAAAAACCTGGGAACCGGAAGGCGCTCCTCATAGTCGATTACCTCCAATGGAGCTCCGGCAGCAATCGCACCAAGGACCTTAACTTCACATAAAGAGTCACTACTGGTGTCTTCAACTTTTACATTGAGGGCAAATGATCCGTCTTCGTGTTCCCGAACGAGCAAACCTCGCCGCTCGAGAGCAGCAATGTGCTTGGCGATAGTCGCGCGCGACTTCACACCAAACTGTCGTGCTATCTGAGCGTAGGATGGAATGTAACCGTGACGTTCAAGAAATCGAGTAATGTAGTCGAGGATCTCTTTTTGTCGCTGGGTTCGAGGGAGCATATCTCTCAGCAATTCCCGATTGCAGCACTACTGTGTTTAGATCAAGGAGTCGCAAAAGGTGACGAGGCATTCTAGGTTGCATGCTCCTAAGCGTCAAGCAAATGTTTCGATCCTGGCAACCTACCTGATTGAATATCTAACCAGCGTTCTCGGGAAAATTCGGACGGATGCGGGCATCTGACTAAAGCTCATCGTCTTTCCCTGCAAGAGTTCGGTAGCGTTCTTGCCGTAGATCGCTTCGTTCAGATCATTGTCGGGACTGATTACAGCCCCCTTCAGAGCAGCACCAAGGAACACTCCTTTACTGCGTGAGTAGGAGATAATCCCTGCGTCCAAACGAGGATTAGTAGAAGCCGCCGCTTCCCTTCCCACTGGACCAGCGGCGACGGAAGCTTCGCCGCCAATCTCAAACTTGTCCTTGAGCAAACCATTCATTCCCTCGGTGTTCATGATGAGAAGAATGTAATCAGTTTTTTGCGCGCCGAACTGTGGTCCAAAACTGCCGCCACTCAAATTAAAAAATGCAGGAGCACTCCAGCCACCTTTGACTCTCCTACTGATCACACCCTGACCGCCGCGACCACCTACGAGAAACGCCGCCTTCAACACACCAGGAAAGACCGCTATGGCCTCGGCATTGTCGAGCAATTCTCTGGGAATCGCTTTATCCTTCACATTCATTACATCGGAAAATGCTTCGGACGCGTCGCCTGCATGCCGGGCAGCGTCTTTGGTGCGCGCATTTTGTTGCCCAAGGGCGGGAACTATCAGCACGCCCCACATTGTTATGAGTAAGAAAATTGCCAGGGTTGCCCGAATCACTTTAGTGTGTCTCCTCGTATGGTTTGTTCCGCACATATGCAGACGTCTATCAGAAACTCAATCTCCGCAGTACAAAGTACCGTCCCTCGTCTCAATTACCAAATCCTCAAAGCTTTGATGCACAACCATGGGCTATCTCACAAATTTGTGTTGGTTATTGACAGTCTTTTCACTCATGTAGTAGAAAGTGCGCGCCTTCGAGATGACCCTCCCTTTTATGCCTCTCAGAAGCAACACTTTGTCCAAGAGAGTTCTTTCTACTCTGAATTTAGCAAGACCAAGATCGCTCGGCCCAGCAGCAACGAAACTGAAAAGGTTGGATAGTGATGCCGATTAATCGATAGTTAACTCTTCAAAAACTGACTCCTCGCAAGCTTGAAACTGTCACCTGAGAACTGCTCTGCTCTGATGAACAGTCGTCTCACGACCTGTCTGTAGAAACAAAATTTGCTACGAGTGCCTGGTTCACTCTAATCAACTCATGACTCCCTGGGTGACTTGATTGGATAAACGAGTAGAAAAAATTGTCCAACTCATGCGGGCCGACGTTCGTCGCGAATTATCCCTGGATAACTTTGCACGGTCAGTCAATCTTTCAGTCTGGCGTTTAAGTCACATCTTCAAGTCGGAGATGGGAGTTCCACCAATAAAGTACTTGCGATTGCTGCGCATGGAACGCGCGAAGATCTTACTCGAAACTAGTTTTCTCAGTGTCAAAGAGATTGCCCACCAGGTCGGCGTAAATGATGAGAGTCATTTTGTAAGAGATTTTAAGGCGACTTATGGCGCGTCGCCCACCTTGTATCGCACGAAGTTTCTTAGCAAGCGCAATGAGGACCATACTACTCAAGAACATAGAAACCGACTACATGACGAGTTAGCGAAGATCGCAAAACAAAACATCCTGCCGGCTTTGAATTTTTTCATCTGCGTAATTTCCTCATTCAAGATTGAATAGACCAGTCACACCACAAATTAAGTCGAAGCAATTTCCGCCAACGAACAACAAGATGCGCCAATCAACAAGTGTTGTAATCCGAAAAGAGTCAACGTAGTCTTACGCCCGTTCAGCAACATGTAATTTCAAAGACGATAAAATTCACATCGTCGCTCGAGCACGTCGGACCCCCATTCGACAACCTCCTCGCAATTCAGAAAAACGACAGCTCAGTGCGACGAAGATCGTAGACGAGTTCGTACACCGAAACTCAGGCTAACCAAAAAACCAGCAGCACCGGTTTGTTCGATTTCGAGGCCGCCCTTCAACCAGCGGCTGAAAGGAGATTCTATGCCTAATAAAAAGGCAAAGCCACGGAAGAAAATTAAAGAGAGTACAGGCACCCTTAGCCGCAGAGACGTGCTCAAGATAGGCGCAGCAACTGGCGCAGTCACCATCCTCGCACCGAACATCATTACCTCAAATAAGGCTCTCGCATTTACGGGAGAGACTCCGCCGGCGGAACCATCGATTTGTGCGACGGCTCCAACTAGCAGTCCGGCAACAACACCCTTTCTCGATACTTTCACGGCGCCATTTCCAGCAATCCCTCAGGAACTGAACCCGGCTCCAACCGAGGCTCGCAACCTTGCGGGTGGCGAGGCGGAACGAGCTAATCACCAGCGGTGGAATGAATTCCCACCGGATGTGGAGTACGAGCTGGAAGCAAGAGCGGGCCTCCATACCTTTCATTCTGATTACTCGCCGTCCTATATCTGGGGCTTCAACGGCAGGTATCCTGCGCCCACAGTTCTGAACCTTTACAACCATCCGACAATCGTTCGCTTTCGCAATAGTTTGCCTATCACCACGACTACGTTCGGGCGAAACGAAATCTCCATTCACTTGCACAACGGCCACCATGCTTCAGAGAGCGATGGTTTTGCCGGTGACTTTTTCGGTACGGGCTTCTGGAAAGACAACCACTATCCAAACATCTATGCCGGTTATGACGCCTATCCGCCAGATGGTGATGAGCAAGAGGCAATGCACTCTTTCTGGTTTCACGATCATCGAGCAGCGTTTACTGCCAACAACAATTACCTGGGACTCAACGGAATGTTCCTGGTCTATGACACGAAGGATCCGGGCCATGAGCTCGCGACGTCCGGTTCGTTGCGTTTACCTGGTTATTACGGAATCACTGATTTTCCGATAATTCTTACGGACAAGAAATTTTGCTTGACCGAAAACGGCAGAACCGAATTGTTCAATCAGGTTGGAGGAGCTGCGCCGGGCGGTGATAAATGGATCGTCAACGGCAAGATACAGCCAAAGATGACCGTTCGTAGACGCAAGTATCGCTTCCGAATTTTGAACACAGGACCAGCCAAGACTTATGACATTACTCTCGTGAAGCCTGACGGTTCAGTCGGAACAGTTGTAGTCGTTGGCACCGATGCAAACTTCCTCGAACATCCGATTCCAGTCGATGCTGGAGCAAATGCTGCCAACAGCAACTCAACTACCGCTCCGATCGTTCCCGGTGGACTTCGAGTTAGTGTCGCCGAACGGTACGACGTGATTATTGATTTCTCTGAATTTGCTGCCGGCTCAAAAGTTTATCTCAAAGAAGCCCAGGCACAATTCGTAGGAGTGGCATCACCCGATCCATTGCCCTCGGGCCTCGCGATCGAAAACGTTTTGATGCAGTTCAACGTCGTCGAACGTGAATGGTGGTTCCCACCCGATACCCCAAGCATCCCTTCCACACTCACGACTTATCCAACGTTACCGTCCACCGACAATACCTTTGAATGGCAGTTCGTTCGCGATCCACCAACCGCCAACCCGCGACTGTTCAGGATCAACGGTCAAGTCTTCGACGCCGAGAAACCGTCACACTGCATCCTCAAAGGCACCACCGAAGAATGGCTTTTGAACAACAACGTAGGCGGCTCAGCATGGGTGCATCCGGTCCATATTCACTTCGAAGAGTTTCGCGTGTTGAAACGGTTCGTGAACGGAGTCGAAGTACCGGTACCACCTTTAATGTCCGGACGAAAAGACGTAATGCGATTGGAAGCCGGTCAGGGAGCTCTAATCAAGATGCAGTTTAGAGACTTCGTCGGAAGATATCTGATCCATTGCCACAACATGAACCATGAAGACGCTTTCATGATGGTGCGTTGGGACATTGTTCCAGATCAGGCCGGATTACTTAATTGCCAACAGCAAATGGCCGCACATCGAAAAGAACTTGAAGCGCGCTTTCGGAAGGAGGAGGTGTCGTAATGAAGAGAAGAGAACTGTTCTCTATCACCAAACCAAGCTTTCACCCACACCCAGCATCACCGGGAGTAGGACGCTTCACAAACGCACTGCTCCGTACACATGAAAACAAGGAGGTCAGGTTCTACGACGATCTAATCCGCGGCAAACAAGTCGTGGTCAACTTCATGTACGCTGAATGCCACGGTGCATGCCCGCTCGTCACTCAAAGTCTGATTAAGGTCCATCGAGCACTTAAGAACAGAATGGGTCGAGATCTTTTCTTCTACTCGATAACGATCAAGCCCGACGACGATAGTCCTGCAGCGCTCGAGCACTATGCCAGGACCAGGCGAGCGAACCTGCCCGGCTGGAGTTTTCTCACCGGGAATGCCTTCGATATCGAGACGATCCGGTTCCGTCTCTTCGGCATGAACCATCCAGGATTCGACCTCGATGCCGCCATGCACGCCGGGACGTTACGAATTATCAACGACGGTACCAACTGCTGGACCGCCGTTGAAGCGTTTGCGAGTCAGAAAGCGATCCTCAAACACATCTCGTGGGCTGATCCGCCGAAGTCTTACACGGACCGCCTCTTAGAAAGTCGTGTTCGACAAACGTTGATCGATAAAGACGTAAAAGCCTACGGCTACCGTCGGGACGTCTAGAATTTTGTCCCCTTCACCCGAGACTAGAGGTCGGTGCTTTCACGGCCTCTAGTCTGGACTTTACTTCGAGGACAGCAACATGCGAATCCCATCACTGATCATTTGCTTGTTATTCTCGTTCATCCCAACGTTGGCCCAACAATGCCAACTCAATCTGGATGGAACATGGAAAGACGATTCATCAACTAAGACGCTTTATAGGTTCGACGCCGGCAAAACTCTCTCGGTCATCGCAGGTGATAACACTGGCCCGCTTGCAACTGCGCGATACGCGCTTGAGGAGTCCCAATCCCGGCAGATTACGCTCACTTCCACGAAAGGCGGACCAATACTAGGTAATGGAAAGGATCCCGTAACAATCAAGTCTTTCGATGACACTTCGATAACTTTCTTGACGGCCGACTCAAATGTCATTCGCTGGACTCGAGTTGACCCTAATCGCTACTTCATCACGCTCGTCGCCAGGAACGGTGAGTTTTATGACTCAAGCGGTTCAGCATTCCCGATACTTACGCGTATTTCTTCGTTAGAAACAGTAACCGATGCGGTTGGCACATATTCGGACGTCGGCACATCGGCGTTTGGTAGGGTACCGGCAAAGACTTACATCGATTTTATGCACGAGCCGCGAAGCGATTCTGGGGTCATGCTTCGACTGGAAATAAACGGAGCACAATACGAACGCGCACTTAGGGTGCTCCAGATCTGGGATCGCCGGGTCAAAGAAAATGCCCTGCTTTATCAGTACCAAGTCCCACTCAACAATATCATTTTGATTAAAGCCGTAACTGAAACCCTCAATGCCTGTACCGACGCGGTCAAGCTTTACAAACTCAACTACATCCACCCGGAAGATTGGATCAGCGACAACTACAGTCCGCAGTTCATTCCTTTCGTTTACTTCAGTGAGTTGAAAAAGTTGAACGGCGCGCGTCATGTACGAGACGAAGAATTCGAGCATCTTTACAACCCATCCGCCGCGATGGTCGATAAGTGAAAGGAGGGCGAAGAGAATGAATCTCAATCGTTGCCTGGCGATCGCATTATTCAGCTTGTGTTGTCAATTGCAGCTTGTTGCGCAGACAACTGATGGCCCGCAAAACAATCAGCATCTGAAAACCGTCTCGGGAGGCCTGGCCACGCTCTATGCGTTGGATCCACTGGCGCGAGCGCTTTGCTTTCGCGACGGGAAAACTGGTATGGCTTTCGAAAAAAATCGCTGGGCCAACCGGTGTAGCGACCTGAGCTTCACGCTGGCCGGCGAAGGCAGTCTCGTCACTGGAATTGAAGCGAACCGAGTCGCGGCGATAGTCGATCTCGGAACAGCTAACCAACTGCGAGAAAGGTACGGCTACGAAGATGCTGACAATGGAGGTGAAGGTTTTGCGTCGCTTCGACTCGACGGCCAGACGGTGATGATTCTGAAAGAGGACAGCCCTCAGGAGAAACTACAGCCATTGAAGGAAGCAGCCAAACTCTTCAGCGAACTTGGTCCGTCAGCTAACAGCTCGATTAAGCTGGGCCATATTTATCTGCTCCGGATTACCGATCAGAAAGATCGGGACTACCAGCGTATTGTGAAGGTGATAGTCATCGAATATCGACCGAATGAGTCTGTGACCGTTCGCTGGGAACTTCTCTGAGACGGGTTTAATTAGCAGTCAACTTTTTTAACTTCAAGCCACTTAGCCAAGGAGAATCGAAATGCAAACAAGCCTGCAAACGTCACAAGAATTGAGAGTCAGCGGAGCAACAGGAACCGTTTGTCCGAAGAGTGGTCCGTATCACTGCAACACACACTCGGAGCTAATTCTGTTCATAAAGAAGGATGACAAATTTCCAATGTGTCCGGTCGACAAAGGTCACGCCACCACCTGGTCGATGATTCGCAGTCAATAGTTGTGAGATCGATGGGGTTTTGGATCTCAAATGGACGTCCAACATCTCAAAATGGTAGTAATCGTTCTGGCCGCGTTGTTTTTGGCAACAAGTTCTGGTTACGATACGGTTTCAGGTAAAGCTTCGAACGGGCAGCGAACTGAACAACCTCAAAAGCCTTCGGAAGTCAGATACGTTTGTCCTATGCATCCGGAGGTGGAATCAAAGACTCCGGGCTCTTGCCGTAAATGTAAAATGACCCTGGAAAAAAAGCGGATAGTGAAGACTGGTTGATTCTTATTTGAACTACATGTCGATTCCAAACTGTGTACGGTCAGCCTTCGCCAGGAGCGCAATTCATCGCGTTGTCTGTGCGTTGTTGGCCGTGACGTTCGGTCTCTCAGCATTGCCGTTGTGGTCTGTTTCAGCGGTTATGCAAATGGGTGCCGACTGCTGCCAGGGAAAAGCTGCCGGACACTGCGAATCAACGATTCTTAAGAAAGCTCGTCAACGGAAGCCGGAACCAATGTGTGGTTTGAAACCGGCTTCAGTTGACGATGGAATAACGATAGTTGCAGAGACGGTCTCAAGTCCCGATTCCAATTCTTCAAGTCTTACCCGTTCGATTGGGCGACCATGTCCGACCGAATGTTGCGCGATCGCCGCAAGTGTGGCTCAAAAGAAGAAGGAACAGGGTACCCCTAGAACCAAATTCCGCCTCCAGGCAGTTTGTTCTCTTGATTCCAAAGTCGACTTTCAGACCCCTCTCAACTTCCCTGTTTATTCAGGCTCCCACATCGCACCACGTGGTCCACCTGCCGCGTAACAATCGCCAAGAATATCTCCATAATTAGTCAACTCGTTGCTCTACAGGCACTGGTCTATCGCTTAATGCGTGTGAGCGAGGGGCTGCGTAGATGTTTTCTCGGAGCGTGCGATGAAAACCCGGTTCCATTTTCTGGTGACCCTATTCTTGTCCGTCTGGTTGCTTCCACTCGCTGTTGATGCACAACAGTCAGTTACTTTTGCCACGCTCACTGGGCGCATCGTGGATGCTGCGGGAGCAGGAGTGGCAGGGGCTACCTTGACCGTAATTAATCTCGAGACGGGTCAGGCTTTAACGACGCAAACTGAGAATGATGGAAGCTACCGTTTTCCATACCTACGGGTCGGTAAGTACGACTTGTCGGTGGCTGCCGAAGGCTTTGCGAAGGTCACAAGACAGTTTATTGCATCCGTAGGACAAGCTCTTGACCTCACGGTTCAACTCGAAGTTGAGAATGTGGCGGCTCACGTAAATGTGACGTCTACGATTCCCCTGGTAGAAACAGTTCGCACTCAAGTAACTGAAACCGTCGATCCGGAAGAGATAAACGACTTGCCGCTTAACGGACACAACTTCCTGGACCTCGCCCTCTTAGTGCCTGCGGTCTCATCGACCAACACCGGAAGCAATCAACGGTTTGCTGAAACATCAGCAGTACCGGGACAGGGTCTCTCGATAGCCGGCCAAAGAAACATCTACAACGGTTTCGTTGTAGATGGACTTTCTGCCAACGATGACGCAGCAGACTTAACGGGAACTTACTACACACAGGAAGTTATCGATCAGTTCCAGGTGATTACTTCCGGAGGGATTGCCGAGTTTGGCCGAGCCTCTGGCGGAGTGGTGAACATACTTACAAGGTCTGGCTCTAACGATTGGCACAGCTCGATGTATGGCTACTTTAGGAACCAACGTTTCGATGCCCGTAATCCACTGGCCAACCAGAAGGATTCTCTGACCCAGGCTCAATACGGCTTGTCGTTGGGTGGACCAGTCCGTCGAGATCGAACGTTTATCTTTTCAAACTTCGAACAGAACCGGAGAAACTATTCGGCTGTACTCACCATAGGCTCGTCAGCGGTGTCAGCAATTAACAACCGGTTGGCGAGCACCAGTTATCCAGGTTCCTTCATTGGTACAGGCGTTGTTCCGGCAAGCTTTGACGCTACCAACTTTTTCGTCCGCCTGGACCACAAAATGAATGCGAAGAACCAGTTGAATGGCCGCTACAGCGTTTACCACATCCAGGCAGAGAATTCTCGAAGTGTTGGAGGTCTGAACGCTGTCAGTCGGGGTACGGGACTTAATAATACAGATCAAACGGTGCTTTTAAGTGACACGACGATCATCAGCAAGCGAACAATCAACGAGGCTCGATTCCAATTCACCAACAGTGATCTGAAAGCCCCGGTTAACGACGCTGTTGGTCCCGCCGTCGGAATCTCCGGGGTTGCGAACTTTGGCATCGCTACCGTTTCGCCGCTCGCGCGAAAGATTCAGTTATTCGAGCTGGTTGATAACGTAACGACTGTACGCGAGCGCCATTCCATCAAGGTTGGAATTGATTTGTTGCACAACAAGGTCGACATCTTGTTCCCTGGAGCGCTTCAAGGTGTTTACGCATTTAATTCCTTAAACGCTTTCCTGACGGGAAACTACAGTAGTTTTCAGCAAGCGTTCGGCGTGCCCACGCAGTCACAAAACAATCCGAATCTCGGACTGTTTGTACAAGACGAATGGCGTGTTACCCCAACATTTACAGTTAACGCCGGACTCAGATATGACCTCCAGTTCCTGCCAGATCCCATTCAGACCGATACAAATAACTTCGGACCTCGCCTGGGTGTTGCTTTTGCGCCTGGCGATCATAAAACAGTCATTCGGGCAAACTTTGGGATCTTTTTCGATCGGATTCCGTTGCGCGCTACGTCTAATGCTCTGCAACGCGATGGTTCAAAATACCTGGTGGTCCAATTGCAACCGGGTCAGCCCGGAGCTCCAATTTTCCCCAACGTACTTCCGGTGCAACCTACGGCACTTCCTACCAAACCAAACATCACTCGAATAGACCCAAACATTGAGGCGAGTTACACCGAGCAGGCAAGTCTTCAAATCGAACGAGAATTGCCGGGCAGCCTGGTATTTTCTGTGGGGTATCTTCACCTGCGAGGGTTACATCTGATCCTTTCGCGAAACGTAAATGTGCCTACGGTTCCGGCAGCAGCCGGAGTACCAAATCTTGGCCGGCCGGATTCAAGCTGGGGAAATATTTCTCGATTCGAAAGTTCCGGGACGTCAGATTACGACGGCATGGTTCTATCGTTGAACAAGCGCGCTTCGAAATGGGCGAGCTTCCGACTTTCTTACACGTTGTCGAAAGCTTTGGATGATTCAGGTAATTTCTTCTTTTCAACGGCGCAGAATAATTTCGACATTCGCGACGATCGCGGCAGATCAGATAACGATCAACGGCACAGATTTGTGTTCAGCGGAGCTATTGAGGCGCCACGGACTACGAATGATCACTTTTCCAGTAAGCTTTTAGATGGACTGCAGCTTGGTTACATCTTTACCTATGCTTCGAGACTCCCCTTTAATGTCCTACTGGGAAGTGATCGCAATTTTGATACTACTAATAATGATCGTCCGGTTGGCGTGGGAAGGAATACCGGTAAGGGGTTCGATTTTGCTTCTCTCGATCTCAGGATTGCAAAACGATTCAAGTTAAACGAACGAGTTGATCTGAACGTGATGGCCGAAGGGTTCAACCTGCTGAACCGGTCGAATTTTGGTGTCCCAAACAACACGTTCGGTCCAAATGCTCTGCCTCTATCCACATTTGGTAAGCCAACGGCGGCATTCGATCCAAGGCAATTTCAGTTTGGGTTGAAGTTAACGTTTTGAGAGCGTTCTATGCTCCCCGACAGTGCACAGTCTCTTCTGCCGGACCGCGCGCGTCCTCGCGGGCAAAGTTCGTTTGGTCGGAAGAATAGGTTGAGTGGTGAGTCCTCGCTCGCCAAATTTTGAATAGTAGGCAAGTTGGCCCGCGAGGACGCGCGCAATCCGGCAGAAGAGGTTGAGTGGTGCAACCGGGGTGCGTCCTTGGCTGGTGGAGCCCAACTAAGTTGAATCAGAGGGTTCATGATATCTTCATCGATCATGACTAACTCAAGTCCGTCTTTTAATAATGCGCGAATAATCCTGGTTCTAATCGCACTGGTCTCAGTTATTTCGTGTAACAACAAGGTTCCTACCAAGACCGCTTCGGGTCCGGCCGCTGCGACTCAGACAACAACTCATCATGCGGTCGGCACTGTCAAAGCACTGGACGTGAAAGTTCCAAGTATCGAGATTGACCACGGCGACGTCGAAGGACTGATGCCGGCTATGCAAATGGAATTCTCGGTAAAGAATGCGACGCTCTTAAGTGGGATTTCGGTAGGAGATCGCGTCGACTTTGAGATAACGAATTCTGTCGGTGGACTTCAGGTGACTGGGATTAAAAAGCTGTAATAGTTCAAAACAAAAAGGCCGGACGAGTTTTACGGTTCCGGCCTCTTTGATTTTCGAAAAACTATTAAGATTTCTTTAACGAGGCGAGAGCGGCGAGTACTTCTTCGCTATGCCCACCAGGACTTACCTTCGCGAAAACTTTCGCGATTTTGCCACTGGGATCGATGATGAAGGTGTTACGAGCCGACAGCTTAGCGCCGTTGTATTCCATGATTGAGCCGTAAGCGTCAGAAACTTTCGCATCAGGATCTGATAGCAGTTTGAAGTTGAGTCCTTCCTTTGCACAAAAATCTTTGTGCGACTCAGCGGTATCGACACTCACGCCAAGGATAACTGCATTTGCGGCCTCATACTTTGCGATGTCACGTTGAAAATTACGGGCTTCGAGAGTGCAGCCGCTGGTGAAATCCTTTGGATAGAAATACAGCACTACCCATTTGCCTTTAAAGTCTGCAAGGCTGGCCTGTTTGCCCTCATTCGTCGTCAAATTGAACGTAGGAGCGTCGGCTCCAACTACCGGCATCTCTGTACTTGCCGCCGCCGGTCGCAACATAAAAAGAGCGATCGCGAGGAACACCAAACTGAAAAGACACTTACGCATACCTGAACCTCCGCAAAAAAATTGGTTAGATTGATCGGGGAACTGACCAAATATACACAGTCTCGCCTGCGTATGCATGGAGCGAAGCTGTATTTCTAAGGATGAGAATATTGCGAAATTATTCGATCCCGAATTTGCGTGGCGGTCAGCTTCTCTTTTTTCTGCAGTTGATAAGCTAACAATGCTTCGTCTACACACACCGCACAATGTGATGCATGGTCATTTTCAAAGCAACTGTAGAGACTCTTGTGGCCGAATTCTCGATCACAGTGGCAGTAGCAAGGAAGTTGAGCAATGGTTTGGGGGATTTCGCGGACCACAGTGTAAGCCTCCTTCGCCTTGCCAAAAAACTGCTCCGGCGGAAGCGTTGGCCCAAGGCTCGCGCGCAGCGGCGCTTCTTCAAAGTGAGCGGGCACTGTATTTTTGTCAGCGGGTCCTTGTTCCGGTGAATGTGAATGAGCCGGCGGAGCATTTACCCTCGCTTGTTCGCGGCCAGACGAATTGAAAATCAACACTCCGGCTACGACTGCCAGCGCTAGACCAAGGACCAAAAGCCAGTTTCTTTTCATGCATTTCTCCTAAAACTTTAGTGCATATCGTGCGCGCCGTTCATCTTCATTTTACCGGGACGCACTCTGAAGAAGAGCTTCCATGATACCGGATTGTCACCATAGATTGTATCGAGAACATCCGGCTTCGAATAGAACGTTAGATCACCACCAACACCGAACGAAACCTTTTCACTATTCCATAAGTCGCGCACGGCACCAAGAGTGTAGGCCCCGATCCGAAATGATGGATGGTGCTCGGTTATTCCAAGAAGATCGCGATCAGAATCTCGTAACAGTTGATTTTTGTCGGCAAGTTCTAAACGTGTATAGATGTGATTCTTGTCGAGAAAGTTCACCGTCGACTCTGCCACGTAGCCATTCAAGTTGAAAATCTCGCCATTGTGGCTCTCATGGTTTCTTCCCCAGATTAAGCTCGATGCCCAGCTACCGCGATCGAACGGCCGGTTGTAGCTAATCGAGGCCGTGGTCCGGCGCACATCACCAGGTTCCAGCGCTTCCGGATTTCTTAGAAAGCCATAGCTGACTTGCATGGACCAGTTATCGTTCGGCGCGAATGAAAGCCGGGCTGAACGCGAATTCCAACGGTTAGCCTCAAAATCGTACCGATTTTCGTCAGGCTCACGACCATTAAATAACGATCCTTCAAGCTTAAACCATCGATAGGTAAAACCTGTCGTAACGACCCCAAAACTTATATGGGTCGAATCCTGAAGATGGTGGGAAAGTGGTGCAGAAGGATTTTCCGCAGCCGAGGCTCGATGCATGAAGGCCACCGGACCTAACGCGGGCTCACCGGGATATCCGAAGTAGGTAAACCACGAACCACGTTCGCCCAGCGGCAACGTGTACGTCGCGCTCAACTCCATAAACAGATCGTGCGGGTGTTGACGGTCAATTAGAGGCTGCCCTTTATAAGTCTCTCCTGTTTGAAATAGAAGCGGCGACCCACCTGGCGGAAACGTGAACGGTTCAAAGCTAAACATGCCACGCAACTCGATATTTCCAGGACCAACACGCCTAATGGCTGATGGCATGAACCAATTAGCGGATTCAAACTTCGTTACTCCTCTTGGTCCACCCTGAGAATTTACTCCGGCAACAAAGTTGTAGTGAAACATCACCAACCAATCATCAACCTGCTTGTGCATCATTGGCATATCGGTCGATGCTGGTTGCCATGAAGTTCCTGACCCCATCCGTCCCATCGGAATTAGATTCGCCGCCTTCCCACCGAGATTTATGTACATCTGATCATTCTTCATTATGACCATCTCACCCATACTCATCTCCTCACCAGCCGGTGACGATGGCATGGTTGATTCGATGTTGTGGCCGGAGTGGTCCACCATGCCCGGCGTTGATTTCTTTTTCATATCCATTGCCGGCTTTGGCGAAGATGAAGATAAAGGAGAAGGGCTCGGGGCAGACGGCATTGGTGACGAAGAAGGTGAAGGAGATGGGGATGGCGAAGGCGCCGGTTGCGCAGGCATCTGATGACCCTGGTGCTGGCCAAAACCTGGCACGGCACTAAGAAATAGAATGACCAAACAAATAATTATCCCGTTGACTGAAGACATTGTGCAGAACTCCCCTGTAATAGAAGACGTCGCGCCGCGGGGCACGACGTCTTCGTTTTCCTGATACCAGCCCCTTATTGTTTTGGCTTTTCAGACTTCATGTTGTCGTGTTTCATCTTCATGTTGCAGCAACTGGCGCCTGCCTTGTGGCTCATTTGACTTCCCTCTTTCATGTCGCATGAATCTCCCTTGCAGCAGCACTCGTGTCCTGTCGCATGGTCTGCTTTAGCATCCATTTTCGACATATCACACGAGTCACCATCGCAGCAGCAACAACCGCTCGACGCTGCGTGATTATTCATGCTTTTTTTGTCTGCTTTCATCTGGCATGAATCGTCACAACAGCAACAAGACATTTGCCCATCCGTCTTTGCAACCGACTTTGAGTCTTTCTGGTGGGCAGCACAACAACACGAATCCATCGTGCTGGCGGCCTGGTTCTGCTTTTGATTTTGGGTGGATTGAGTTTGGGCGAGACCAACTGCTGAGAATGCAACTAGCAGCAGTCCCATGAGAATAAAAAGAGCTGTACTGGTTCGAATTTTCATGACGTTCTCCTAAATAAGATTATTCGAGGGCCGGTCCATTACAGACGGCTCACGATGAGAAAACGGACCAACCGTTTTTTCTCGATATCGAACTTATTGCTTAAATTAGGAAAACGCAGTGAAGAACGTGAGTAGGACCTTTATTAGGTATTGATAGGGGCGCGGCTGCCTTCTTCAAATCGACCTGCGAAAGATCAACAGGAGGCATCGCACTGTGTGCCAACACAAAGGCAGGCGCTTCGCTCTTTACTGGTGAGATGGCCGCAGTTTGATTTACCGCTAGTGGACAGTCGCTCATCATTCCCGAAGGAAGATCATTCAACATCAACTTGTGCAGTTGTATTACATGCTTGTCTGCCTTCGGCTGTTGTTTTTTTGTACAACAGTCGTGCGACCGCATTGCATGGCAGCTCGGCCCTGAAACGGCTGAAGTCGAGGCTGTTCGAGCTTCGACAACCGCGCCGGGGCCATAACTACAGCCGAACAAGCACCCAGCACCTGCCAACCAAAAGGAAACACAGGTCGCAAGTAGTAGCCGAATGGTTCGAATTGAGCGAAACGCATCCATCAAGCTAAGTTTAGCCCCGCCATCAAGAATTTGTCGAGAGAATGTGATGGAATGGTGAAAATCCGTCGTGAAGCTTGAGATGACTTCAAATTGTCATGAAATCCCAGCGGTTCTGAAAGAACATCTTGCTATGGTCTTCTCATCAAACGAGCTCAGGGGGATACGTTACATGGGAATCGATAAGAACAAGATTAAAACACAAGACGATTTAAACGAACCCGCTCCGATGGATCAAATCGAACCTCGGGTCGACGCAAAAATGAAAAGCATTGAAGGGAAAGCCAAGCAACGAGTTGGCGAAGGGTTGAGCGATGAATCGCTGGCCCACGAAGGAGAGAAACTAAGAAAGGAGGGTGAGAAAGAACTAAATAAGACAAAAAATAGCTAACGTACAAAAACTTGAGGGCCCGATTATTTATCAATTAACCATTGAGAACTATCAAATGTTAATTGAAGGTATTCGGGCCCTTGAGTGTTATACACACAGCAGCTCAGCCGGTGTAGTTAAGTGCTTGTTCTAAAGCTTCTCGAATCTGAGGTGGCGTAAGCTGTGGATGGAAGCCGATAAATCTACGCAAGATGTGGCCATCGCGAGTAATAATAAAACTTTGTGGGATTGAACCTCGGCCAGCCATCAAGAATGCCGCAACCTCGGGTGTAGCCCAACCGATGTGGTAGTCGACGTTGTTGTCCTTTACGAATTGCCTCACACTTTGAGCTGAAGCATCAGGATCTTCTGTAGACAGACCGACAATTTCAACACCCCGCGATTGGAATTCTTTGTGCAGTCGAACCAGCTCCGGCGTTTCAATCCGGCATGGACCACACCAGGTCGCCCACAAATTCACGAGCATAACTTTCCCGGAATAGTCAGCCAGTTTAAGTTGAGCACCATTTGCCGACCTTAGTTGGGCTTGCAGGACGGGCGCAGGTAAAGAGCTTAGTGCTGGTGAAGCCGTCTCCTGCGGACCGTTAGCCGGGGCTGTGTTAGTGGGACCAGCGACTGGACTTGGGTCATTCGAGTTACAACTCGAGACTCCAAATGCGGCGAACAGCCCTAACACAATGATCGTGGCCACGATGCGGAGTGGGCTCCAAAATCCGTTGATCGGGGCCTTTGATTCTTTAGAGGACATATTTCTTAAGCCTGACTGCAAAAAACTGCAAAAAGATCGGGAGTCCGGCGCAACTACTTTTTGCCGAACCTAAACGAGTCGAGAATGACCGGGGCTTCCCCTTTATCGCCAACATCTTCAATAGATGACAGCTCAGGCGCGAGAGATGTCGTAAGCATTGTTAAAGTCGCGCCCGTGGAGTCGCCTTCCTTACCAGTTGGCAGGAAGATAACGCGACCCCATAAATGGAGATCACCTTTCTCAGTACCTTTTGAAAATCCTTCCCACCTGAACTCATAACCTTGCATCGAGTTCACTTTGGTTGGACCTTCTGAGATTTTCTTATATTCGGGAATGTTCTTTGCCAAAGCGGCGCTAAATTCTTCGACGCGTTTTGGATAGCTTGGTAGATCGCCAATAAAGGTGCCGCTGCTCGTATACCAACCAACGGCAAAATTCTCCTGGGTATAGTCAGGAGGAATGCTCCGCTCTACCTTTACGAAGTTTGAGGCTCCGGCAACGCCGGCCTTAGGATCCGACTGCCAATTCTTCGGGTAATAAAAAGAGAAATCAAAGTAATGCTCTGCTAGTCGCCCATCGAGTTTGTCTTTTGAATTCGCGAACTCGACCGTATTGGGCGGCGGCACAAAGTTATCTACGGGTGATGGCGACGGCTGCTCAGTTGGCGAAGGTTGCGCGTTCACATTCGCTGTGTTCGTGTTCGCCGGCACCGGAGTCGCTTCAGGCACAGTCTTGTTGCCGGCCATCTGATCTAGTTGCGGTTTGACGACGAAGAAAAACACGCCTGCCAGAACTCCTCCGCCAAGTAGTAACAGCAGCAAAACGCCACCGATGATCAATGGCATTTTTGATTTTTTGGCAGGCGGCGCTGCGGGCTTTGTTGCCGGCGCAGGCGGTAATGGCGCTGAAGGCTGCTGCGTTTGGACCACCGGACTCTCTACTACTTGAGGTGGCGGTGGGGGTGGCGGAACCGTGGTAGCAATTGTAGCTGCGAGCGGTGGCGGCGGTGGTGGAGGGGCCGGTGGCGTCGCGGGCGGCTGGGGTGGTGCAAGGTCGGCTGTATTTTTCGGACTCGAAGTTGGACCAGTGGTGTGCCGCGGCAAAGCGATTGTTGCCGGGTACGATTCCATAATTGTCGCGTTCGGATCGGTGAGCTCGCGGCTGGTGGATTTTTCAGACGCTGGCGTCAAATCGGCTGAAGTCGCACGAATTGTCGCATTTGGATCGAACGTTTGCGGCGCAATGAGCAGGCCGCCGTCAAAAGTACAAAACTTTTGTCCCTCATCAGGGAACGTACGATTACATTTAGGGCAACTCTTCATACACGAGTCCTCTTGATGGAGTGGATTGATTCAAAGGCGATCAATTTGCGCGAGCTGTTGCAAGCTTCTGAGATATAGCACTGTTTCCAGGATCTAATTCGAGGGCACGCTGATAAGCCTTCGCAGCATTCGCCTTCTGGTTAGCTTTCATGTACCCGTCACCCACTCCTTCGAAACCATAAATTCCCGCCAACTGTTTTCGTTCACCCTGGGCCGCAAATTCAGACGCGCGTTCGTACGTGGCTGCGGCATCATCAAACCGATCTATAGCCAGGTACACACGGCCAAGCAGGTTGTATGGTTGATAAGCAGTTGGACTAACTTCAGCGGCGGTTTTAAGGTAGGGTTCTGCTTCTGAGAATCGCTTGTAAACTATCAACAGACGCGCCATTAAGAGCAAAGAGGTTGGATTACGTCCATCAAGCGCGAGTGCTTGCTTGAGTACAGGTTCAGACGAGGGCCAAAGTTGTTCAGCCTGGAGCGATTCGGCAATCAGGTTAAGCGTCGCAGGATCCTTCGCGAGCTCTGTTGCCTTGGCATACAAAGGAACCGCTTCAGCCTGACGATTCGTTCGATTAAGTACGCGCGCAAGATGCGCGTAAGCAACAGCAAACTGAGGATCCAATTCGATTGCACGTCGATAACTATGTTCCGTTTCGCTGTTGACGATACCGCGAGCCTGGAGCGCCACTCCGAGTCGATCCCAGCCGACGGCGTTCTGCGGATCAATCTGGACCGAACGCCGCGCAGCCATCTCTGAGTCCGCAAAACGTTTCGCATTGTCGCCACCGGGCTTAGGTTGTACCAGCACGACACTCAATGCCAGGTAGGCATCAGCGTCGTTGGGCGACCAAAGAGTCGCGTTCCGGTATGCAGCCTCGGCTTCATCCCACTTCTGCTGATCAGAGTAGACGTTACCCAGTCCATAAGCCGCTCGAGCATCCTTTGCCTTAAGTTTCAGGATACTCTGATAAGCATTTTCGGCCTCGGCGTACTTCCGCTCATCGCGGAAACCGTTACCTTTTTCCAGCAAGTCCTCGATTTTTTCTTCTACAGCCGGACTCTTGGGCCGATTGCCGGTGGGTCTATTTGAAGGCTTGTTTGAAGTAGCCGGCCCCTTTGATTTGGCCTTGGTCTCGGGATTCTTTGCACGAAAAATACCCGCACCGCCCCCAACATCTGCTCCAACGTCCTGTGCCCAAACTGCACTGGCAGCAAGCAAACACACTGAAAAACAAGCTACCGAAAGGACAAGCATGCGCAAAGTTGCGTTAGCTCTCATTCTGGTCTCCTACGGACTTATACCTTGGATTATGACAAGAAGATCGACTTTGAGTACTGGGCTCAAATCGCAAAATGCGTTTCCTTTTATCTGACACCCTTAATTTTCGCCAAGAAATATCTCTTCGGATTGTAGATCAGCTTTTGCGGATGAGCTAATTAGATTCGCCCGGTTTCGCCCGTAAACTCCCTGAGGGCCTACGATCCACTCCGAACGAGCCGAAAACCGAGCAAGGTGTTCTTTGTTGAAGGTGGGACAAACTCTCGCAGGCATGACGAAACCGGCTTATCTACATTAGCCGGATCGCTTACATAACACCCCCCGCGGATCGTCACCCAGTCTTTGGTGCTATCGGGTATTGTGATTGGGTTCCCTGGATACGCCGACACTCTCGACGCTGTCCATTCCCAGACGTTACCCAAAAGATCGACTACTCCCCACTTATTCTTGCCTTCAGGCCGCGAACCAACATCGAATGGCGCTGCCTCCTTAACGACTGCCTTATTGAGTTCCCACGTTTTCCCCCACGGATATAGATCGTCGTTCGAACCATTCCGAGCTGCGTATTCCCACTCTTCCTCAGTCGGCAACCGATAGGAGACCGAGTCACGTTTCGAACGCCAGGTGGCAAAGGCATTTACATCATCGAACGAGACATTAACCACCGGCCACTTCTCCTGCCCGAATGGCGGTTTTGAACCACCCCAGTGCGACGGATATGCATGATTGGTTTCACGCACAAAATCCGCGTACTCGGCATTGGTTACTTCGGTACGGTCCATAAGAAATCCGTGCACTTCGATCGGATGTCCGGGCGTTTCCTGACGTGGTCCTTTGTCCCTTCCCATTATGAATTTGCCGCCGTCGATGGGAAGCAACTCTGCTTTTGCTGTCGGAGGTTTGTCAGTTGTCTTTGGTGGTTGATTTGTAACCACCTCAACAGCAGGTTTTGGACGAAACATTAAATAGCCACCAATTCCAACACCAGCGAGTACAAGCACGATCAGAGCCGCAGCGACGAACAGAAATGGAACCGCCTTTTTAGTTCCGGTCTCCGGCATTGCGTGTCCAGTTCCTGCGGGAATATTGTTGGTCATGGCATGCGTTGTTGACCCAACCCTCTGGACATGTGTTGTTTCCGGATCGATAGCGGTCGCAGGAGGCATACTTACTGAAAGTCGCTCTAGACGATCCTCTAGTTCCCTGGCTTGAACGGCCATGCGCTCGAGTTTCTCTTGTTGTTCGCGCTCACGGGCCTCGCGTTCTTTCTTCGCAGCTTCTTCGAGCTTTATTCTTTCCTCTTCCGCCTGTTTCGCCTCGAGTCTCTTTTGCTCTTCACGCGCGAGTCGCTCTTGATCTTCCTTTTCGCGGCGGTGTGCAGCTGCCGTGTCCGTCAGCTGTTGTTTCACATTCGTATCCAACTCACTGGCGCTAACTGTCCCTGCTAGCGATTCAAAAGACGCTGCGAATTGCGTGTCGTTGGTATGCGGTGATTGAGAACCCGTCGCGGACAATGGATCTGGTTGACTTGATGTGGAGGAGAAGGCCGAGGCAATTGTCTGATTTGGATCCAGACCACCAGTCTGCCTGCGCTTACTTGCTGTGCCTGGCGACGAATTTAAGGCTGCCTGCAACTCCTTAAGAAATGTAGCGACGGAATCTATTCGAGCATCAGCTTCTTTCTCAAGCGCATGCCGTACCACTGCTTCAACAGCCGGCGGCACCGAAACACCCATTGACTGGAAGCTCGGTGGCGGTTGAGTCAAGTGCTTTTTCATGATCGAAGGGATTGAGGATCCCTTGAAAGGAACTTCACCGCTCAGCATTTGGTAAAGAATTACTCCGAGACTGTAAATATCGGCTCGGGCATCTGGCTCATCATCGGACCACTGTTCGGGAGCCATATAAAAAGGAGAGCCCATCAGACCACTCGTTTGAGCTTGCACGAATGAACCCAGTAACTCTCCAGATTTGATCTTTGCCAAACCGAAGTCGAGAATCTTGATGCCCTCAGCGACTGGGACTTCGTCCTGAAGCATGATGTTCAGTGGTTTCAAGTCGCGGTGAACGATCTTTTGACGATGTGCTGCTCCAACTCCAGCCGCTACCGGCCCGATCAATTCCCATGCTCGTTCAGGTGACATTGGTCCTTCCTGGCCGAGGATGTCCTGGAGTGATTTTCCCTTGATGAACTCCATTACAAGGAAAGGCATGGTGCCGCGAACCACACCGAAGTCAGTTACTGCGATGATGTTTTGATGCCTGATTGCCGCCGCGGCGAGTGCTTCCTGCCGGAATCGCGTTGCGAGCATCGGATCGTTCCCGACTAGATCTGGAAGAATCACTTTTATGGCATGCGAGGTTTTAAGGAAGATGTGACGAGCCTGGAAAACAACGCCCATCCCGCCCTGGCCAAGACGCCTTTCCAGAACATACCTACCGTCGAGTGTAGGATCACCCAGTAATGTAGGAGCGGTCACATCACCGTCTTGTGGACAATGATTGATCTCGTCGGGGAAACAGCGCTTACAGACCGGACACTCTTTCATGGAATGGCTCGTAACACTCGGCCGCTAAATCATACTGGCAAGGCACGTCCACTTGTCGCAAAGACTGGACTCTTTGAATGCAACAGGGAATTTTTCAAAGCTATAGACTTGAAAAACTGCAGTCGGCGGGTCGTATCGAGAAAGCTGGAGACTGCAAAATTGTTCATCTGGTATTCGAGTGATTTCCGCCACGCTCGGGTAAAGACAATCGCAGCTGATTTTAGCCACTAGATCGCAGGCAAGCAACCGCTTTGACCTCTGTAGGAGCGGCCTTCTCTGGCCGGTTGTTAATCAGAATTCGATATCAGACAGTCTTTGGGCGGCCCCGAAGGGCCACCCAAACAACTGCTTATCGAATTACTATATTGACGAGGCGACGTGGCACAACGATAACTTTTACCACTTCTCGGCCCTCTAATGAGGTTTTTATTTTCTCGTCGGCCAGTGCGGCAGTTCGCAATTCGTCCTCAGAGACCTCGGGCGACGTAACCAGGCGAGAGCGAAGTTTCCCGTTCACCTGAATCGGAATCTCCAACTCTTCACGCTGCGCGAGCTCGGGATCGGCAATCGGCCAAACCGCTTCTCCGGTTAATAAACCGTTTGGGTTTCCGAGTCCTTCCCACATTTCCTCGGCTACATGTGGAGAAAATGGCGCCAACATTACCACCAACGCTTCCAACGCCTCCTTAACAACAAATACTTCAGATTGGGAGGCTCGACCCGGATCGACATTGAGATCATTCAACTGGTTGAACAACTCCATTAACGCTGCAACACTCGTGTTCAAATGAAGCTGATCAAAGTCTGATGTAACCTTCGCAATTGTTTGATGAGTCTTGCGGCGTAGCGCCCTCGCGTCGCCGCTTAATTCATCATTATCAACTGAAACAGGCGCGTCAGTCAGTCTATTTTTCCACTTATACACTGCGTTGTAGACACGTCTCAGAAATCGTACTGCGCCTTCGATACCAGTTTCAGACCAGCGCAATTCGTTTTCAACTGGAGCCGCAAACAGAACGAAGAGGCGACTCGCGTCAGCGCCAAAAGCGGCAATCATCTGGTCTGGATCGACTCCGTTCCCCAGACTCTTCGACATGGCTTTCCATTCATCGCCACCTTGAACGCGATTCGTTACCATGCCCTGTGTCAGCAAACTCTTCACAGGTTCATCAAAGCTAACCAATCCGATATCGCGCATGAACTTGGTCCAAAAGCGCGTGTAGATCAGATGCATTACCGCATGAGAATCGCCGCCAATGTATTGATCAACAGGTGTCCACTGTTGGGCGATATTGCTATCAAATGGCATTGACTCGTTGCGAGGGTCACAGTAGCGAAAGAAATACCACGAGGAATCAACGAAGGTATCCATCGTATCAGTATCACGTCGCGCTGGACCATCACAGTTCGGACACGTGGTATTGACGAACTCAGGAACTCCAGCGAGCGGCGATTCACCCGTTCCCGTGAACGTCGCAGTCTGCGGCAACACAACGGGAAGTTGCTCGTAAGGAACCGGAACCATTCCGCATTTATCGCAGTAGATGACCGGAACTGGCGCGCCCCAAAAGCGTTGACGCGAAACACCCCAATCTCGAATTCGGAAGGTGACGGCTGCTTCGCCAAATCCCTTGTCCTTCGCATAAGCAGCCATTTCAGCGATTGCAACTTCCGACAATTTACCGCCCCAATCACCGCTGTTAATCAAGACGCCAAAATCAGTGAAGGCTCGATTCATCTCGGCGGATTGATCAGTTCCCGTTACAGACGTTGGTTCTGCTGCGGCTTGCTGATGAGTCACTGGCGCAATCACCTGTCTGATCGGCAGAGAGTATTTCTGCGCAAATTCAAAGTCGCGCTCGTCGTGTGCCGGAACGCTCATTACCGCCCCAGTTCCATATTCGATGAGCACATAGTTGGCGACCCAGACTGGCACGGGTTCTCCACTAAACGGATTGATGGCCAGCACTCCTGTGTTGAGTCCCTCTTTTTCCGCTTCGACAGTTTCGTCTGCGGTTTCACGTTCGGCTTTAACCTTTGCAGCAAAAGTCTTCACGTCCTCTTTAAGCGCAGACTCCGACAGTAATTCATCAAGCAATGGATGTTCGGCCGACAACACTACAGCCGTGGCACCGAAGATAGTGTCGATACGAGTAGTGAAAACACGGATCTTGTGACGGCTGTCCTTAACCGCGAAATCGATGTAAGCGCCTTCACTCCGGCCCACCCAATCTCGTTGTCGTTTCAGAACCTTCTCGGGCCAGGCAGCATCGATCTCTTTCATGTCTTCCAGGAGCTGCTCAGCATATTGAGTGATTCGCAAGAACCACTGTTCGAGGTCTCTTTTTACGACGTGCGCGCCACAACGCCAGCAAACTCCTCCTGATGATTGTTCGTTGGACAGAACTGTCTGCTCGTTGGGACACCAGTTGACCTGAGAAACTTTCTTATAAGCCAGTCCGCGCTCAAGCATTTTCAGAAAGAACCATTGGTCCCATTTGTAGTAATCGGGACGATGTGCGGCGATTTCGCGTGACCAGTCGTAACTGATGCCGAGTCGCTGCAACTGCCCTTTCATGTGCTGGATATTTTCTTCGGTCCAGTCGCGCGGATTTACACCTCGTTTGATAGCGGCTTGCTCGGCTGGTTGACCAAAGCTGTCCCATCCGATTGGATGAAGCACATTGAAACCCTGCAGCCTTTTGAACCACGCCAGCGCATCACCGATCGAGTAATTTCGAACGTGGCCCATGTGCAAGTAGCCAGACGGATACGGCAGCATCTCGAGGCAATAGAACTTTTGTCTCGGATCCTCTGAACTCGCTTCAAAGGCTTTGGCGTCGTTCCATCGTTGCTGCCACTTCTTTTCTATTTGCTCAGGAAAGTATTTTTCGTCCATAACGTTATCCAAGTCTACACTTAACACGTTTTGCCTAAACCGCACAAAACCAGCCGGCCTTGGCCTCTAATTTTAACAACTTGTCGAGTGGGAATCGCCGCTGTCCGCCACATCGCGCGGTTAAGCGCGTCGCAGAAGCGGCACCGTTAGGAGGAGTTTAGTTCGAGGTCGTTTCCAAAACATGATCGTGATCAACTGATTGGGATTCTAACCCGATCTCGCAACGTTTGTCATTTTCCATCTACCAGTAGTCGTAATAGGAAATGCGAGACCAAGGTCAGTACCGGAGCGCAGTAGCGCCGGGTGTACTTTAGTTAACCTCCAGCAGGTACATAACACGAGGCGCACCCGACGGTACCGCGCTTCGGTACTGACCGGTATCGCAACTTGATCGTTTGGTTGCGGCCTGGCGTTCCGAGACAACTAGATCAGGCCTCTCGAACAAAACCCCTTAAAAGCTCGAGATTTTTGGTATCTGCCCGCGGATCGTCGTAGGGAGTCTCAAGTATAAAGGCGCAATGGTCTAACTTTGGGTGGGTAGCCACCCGACGTAATGGCTCGAGGCCGATGTGGCCTTCACCAATGTGCCAGTGCCGGTCGACTCTCGAGTTGTACGCCGCCCTCGAGTCATTGAAATGGATCGCACGAACAGCTCTCAAGCCCACGGAACTGTCGATCCTTTCCAGCAAAGCTTCGAAACCATCCTGCTCGCGCAGGTCATAACCTGCGGTGAAAGCATGTGCAGTGTCCAAACAAACTCCGAGGGGAATGCCGCGACATCCCTTCATAATCTCTTTCAGATGTTCAAAGCGATGGCCAATACACTCGCCCTGGCCCGCGGTATTCTCGAGCAGAATTCTCAACGACTTAAGCCGCAATCCGTCACAAGCGAGCTTGATACTATCGATGCAGGTTTGAATACCATCGGCCTCGCAAGACCCGCGTGAGCTACCCGGATGGACCACGAGGTAATCGACTCCGAGTAAGAGTGCGCGTTCAACCTCTTCCTGGAAAGCGAGGATAGACTTTTCAAGGAAGAACTGATCAAAGGCAGCCAGATTGATGAGGTAGTTACAGTGGATTAGAACCGGTGAGATCTTCGTCAACTTTCTTGTTTGACGAAAGGTCTTTATGTCAGGCGCCGTGAGTGGTTTGGCAGCCCACGCTCGCGGATTCCGGGAAAACAGTTGCACCGTCTCGCAGCCAGTATCACGCGCCACTAGCAGTGCATTGTGAAGACCTCCTTTTATAGGAGCGTGGAAACCTATTTTGGGCATTGTGTTAATTCGTCAGTGGTCCGTGGTCCGTTGTCCGTGGTCCTACACATTCGGCGCCTCAGCGCGCAATAGCTAATAACGGTACGATCAACGAACTACGAACCACTGAATACGGACTACGGACCACTGACAACGTCTCAGAGTCCTTCCATCACTCGGAGCATATTCCCACCTAAAATCTTATCGATATCGCCCTCGGAGTAACCGCGACGTAAAAGCTCCTTCGTCAAATTCGGCAATTCACCTACATTCCCCAGTCCCGACGTTGTAATCTGAACTCCATCGAAGTCCGACCCAATTCCCACGTGATCAATTCCCACCAGCTTCACGATGTGATCGATGTGATCCACAACCCGCGACACCATCACCGGCGGCAGTCGTTTCGTATACTCTCGCTGTCGAACTCGATCTCGAGCCAGCTTCTTATGGACCGCGTCACCTGGCTCCGCTTCGGAAGCCTGCTGCACCATCGGTGCAATCTCGGCATCGAGTTGCTTCTTCTTCTGACTCCAGTTAGGTTCCAAATGCTCGGGATAGAAGATCACATTCACAACACCACCTGTCTTTGCCAGCGCCTGGATCATTTCATCCGTCAGATTTCGCGGCACATCGGCAATCGCTCTACACGCGGAATGGGTAGCGATCACGGGTCTGGTTGAAGTATTCACGATGTCCCAAAAGGTCTTGTCTGACACGTGGGAAACATCGACCATCATGCCGAGCCGATTCATTTCTCGAATAACGTTCTTTCCAAAGTCGTTTAGACCGCGGCTCGATCCGACTTCGTCGCCCGAGGAACCTGCCCAACTAGTGCTGACGCTCCAAGCGGGGGACATATAACGCACGCCCATTTGGTAGTAACGTTCGACGTTCTCAATTCGGTCGTCGATCGCGTAGCCACCCTCCAACCCAAACAGGGCGGCGATCTTTCCCTTCTCTGCAGCGCTGCGAATGTCTGCGGCCGACGTAGCCAATTGCCACGTGTCCGGATGCTTCTCAGCCAAATCCCTGATGGCAGAAATTTGATCGTCTGCCCTCTTTACGCATCGCGGCCCTCCACCTCCAAATAGTTGGGGTTCGACCCAAATCGAGAAGAACTGAGCGTCAAGTCCGCCCGAACGTGCACGGACTGCATCGAAATGACCGTCAGTGAGTTGCTGCTGAAGATCAACCTGCTCGTCGAGGACGCGTTGTACGCTATCGGCGTGCATGTCGATGGCAATGGCTCGATAATGGATGGCGAGCGGATCGGCAGATTTAACCTCCGCCGGAGTGTTAACTTGGTTCTGTTGTGTCATGTTTTTGAAGTAGCACGCGTTTAGTGTCAGGAGCGACACGAGGATACCAAACCAGGCAAACACGCGCTGATCTACGGATTGTAGGAAGGTGTCAATGATTCGCAATCTCTTTGATTTAGTACGGCCGATTTTGATGTTACGTAACGAGACTTACCTGAGGCAAGTCGTCTTGCCAATCGAACTCTAACTACTGTATTGTGCCGATTCTGACTAATCCAGCATTGAGCTACGAAAGGCCGATATCCTCGGATTGTTTTACGTTTTTCTGCAAAGCTGTGACCGGGCCCTCCTCCTGAGCAGCAAATTCCTGAAGGAGTAAGAACCATATGTTCTCGAAAGAAGGTAAAGCTAAGGACATTAGAACGCCAAAGATCTGCGACGTGGTCTGGCACAATGGCGAATTTATTAAATGGAATGACGCGCGAGTGCATGTGATGTCACACGTGCTTCACTACGGATCCAGTATCTTCGAGGGCATAAGGTGTTACTCGACGGATCAAGGGCCAGCGATCTTTCGGCTTCGTGAGCACATGCAACGTCTCCTGAATTCCGCAAAGATCTATAGGATGGAACATCAGTGGACGTTAGAACAACTGTGTGAAGGTGCAATTGAGTTGGTCCGCCTGAGTAAGATGGATCAATGCTACATCCGGCCAATTTTGTTCCGCAGCCTTGACGAAGCAAATCCAGCTTTTGGCGTTAATCCATTTCCGAATCCTTTGGCGTGCTATATCGGCGCCTGGGACTGGGGTAAATACCTTGGTGACGAAGCAATCGAACAAGGTGTCGATGTTTGCGTCTCCACCTGGAACAGACTGACTCCAAACTCCATGCCGGCGATGGCAAAGAGCGGCGCGAATTACATGAACTCGCAGTTGATCAAGATGGAGGCGCTGCTCAATGGCTTTGCAGAGGGCATTGCGCTCGACGATCGCGGTTATGTTTCCGAAGGCTCGGGCGAGAATATTTTCATGGTCGCAGGTGATGTCGTATTAACTCCGCCGTTATCATCTTCAATTCTCCCCGGAATAACTCGTGACAGTGTGATTCAGATTTGTCAGCAACTCGGAATCACGGTCAAAGAAAGAACTATTCAACGCGCCGCTCTCTACGTTTCGGACGAGCTCTTCTTTTCAGGGACAGCAGCCGAAATCACCCCGATTCGCTCGGTTGACCGAATTACCGTTGGCAAAGGTGGCCGAGGCGAAATCACTGAGAAGATTCAGAAGGCTTTCTTCGAGATCACCAAAGGCAAGCGTCAGGCCCCTGGCAACTGGTTGACCTATGTGAATCGCAAGGACTCAACAGCTGGTGATATCGAGAAGTCCCGAACTCCAGACGGTGAACCAGCTTTAACTGTCTAGGAAGCTGCAGAAAAAATCGAATCCCGCACCACCGACACTCAGTCGCCGGTGCGGGATTTTTTGAGCCCAAAATCCTCCGTCATTAGCCCTTTCCAGTCAATTTGAATGGAATCGTTGACGGCCTCATCGCGGGCAAGATATATTCTGTTAGCGCTCACGAATTACCCAGACGGCGCGCCCCACGAGACGTTAAGCGCTCCCATCCGAGCCACTCTCCCAAATCCAGTCGGACTTTCTTGATCCCGAAAGGTTCAATCTTTCATGGCCGCAAAAATTGACGACCTGCTTCGAATTGCCGCCGGTCATGGGGCTTCTGACCTTCACTTAAAGGTCGGAGCCTTTCCGATCATGCGTATTGGTGGCGAACTTCATCCAGTCGCCGATGCACCCCGCCTCAAGCAGGACGATACGCTGGATATGGCCTTTTCGATGATGTCGAACCGCCAAAAACAGCGGTTTAAAGAAGTATCAGAGGTCGATATAGCATACGGAGTATCGGGATTAGGAAGATTTCGCGCCAACATCTTTCAGCAACGCGGGACCGTCAGCGTAGTGCTTCGTGTCATCCCGGACCAAACTAAGGGCTCAGCACAGCTTGGATTACCTTCGGTTATTGACAAGATTGCCGACGAGCGTCGCGGCTTGATCCTCGTGACCGGAGCAACTGGTTCCGGTAAATCGACTACGCTCGCAGCGATGATCGACTACATCAACGCAACGCGAAGCGGTCACATTGTCACCATCGAAGATCCAATCGAATTTCTACATCGCGACAAACAGTCGTTCGTCACACAACGAGAAATCGATGTGGACACCCGCTCATTTTCAGAGGCACTACGAGCCGCGCTTCGCCAGGATCCAGACGTGATCCTCGTCGGCGAGATGCGCGACCACGAGACGATTGAAACAGCTTTAACTGCAGCAGAAACCGGGCACCTGGTTCTCTCAACTCTGCACACACTCGACGCGACGGAGACGATCACCCGTATAGTCTCGTCATTTCCAGCTCACCAACAACGGTCTGTGCGACTTCAGCTTGCCAGCATCCTGAAAGCAGTGATCTCAATGAGGCTCGTGCGAGCGGCCAAAGGCGCCGGCCGAGTCCCAGCAATTGAGATCCTTGTTTCGACTGCCTTCATTCGTGATCACATCATTAACGAAGAAAAGACGTACATGATTCGCGAAGCCATCGCTGCCGGAACCTCGCAATATGGAATGCAAACGTTTGACCAATCGCTATTCCACTTACTGCAATCGCGACACATAACGCTCGAAGAGGCGCTGCACAACGCGTCCAACCCTGATGAGTTCAAGATGAGAGTCTCCGGAATCTTTTCAGGAGACCAATCGATTACAAACTTGACTACCCCTTCGCCGATGAGCGTTCCGTCTCCTCCTCCTCTTAGAGAGGAATCGATCTTCGTCAAACACTGAAGCGTCAATTAACTCGCAATCGCCTCATCACTTGTACGCCTGAACGCCAGTTCTCATTGATATCAAAACGATAGATCTCAATGTCGTGTGAGATTAGCCGTGCAAGCGTCGCAAAGGATCGGTGAAATCTCAAAGTGGGAGCCACAAGGTATACAAGCGGTGGCTCATCAATGATGGGTAAATCTCCAAAGAGTTTTGCGGCCGCAATGTGACCTCGGCGTCGATGAGCTTCAACCCGTCGCCAGTAGTCTGCGCCTTGCAAAACGTGCTCACGATCCTCAGATACCTTCAACTCGATCACCACTAATCGTCCATCGCGTCTCAGGGCCAGAAGGTCTATCGGGCGAACTCCCAGTCTGCCTCCACGAGCGGTCCTGAACTGAGCGTGCAGCGGAGCAATTATCAAACCCGGATCCAGCCGGGATATGTCTTTTCGAAGCAATGATTCGAGCCAGGCTTCCGCTGCGTTCAGATACAGAGCGTTGCGACGGTCGGCAGCTTCCGCCGCTCGATGTTCGCGTAAGGCTCGCAACATGTTTTCCCATTCGGTGATCGTGCTTTCATCGAGTCTCCTCCTACTCTTGGGCGCGAGTCCAAACCAAATCGCCTCAGTGCCAAGTAAGGTTCTAACTCTAGCGAAAGGCAGTCCGAGGTAACGCAACGTTTCGCCATCACGCGCATGCACTACATCAATGGCTTCGGGTGCGAACGACACGATTGAGGCGATCTGCTCAGAGATTTTGGCGGGAAGAACAGGTGGAAATCTGGCGAGTCTTTTCTTCCACAATTGCGATCTTTCAAGTTTTTCAACCGGCTCAAGCAAGGCGAGACCCGGATCAACTCGAAAAATTCGGATAAGGTCCTGAAGGCTCGGGCGTAGCAGGGCCACGCGGTAGAGCGCCGCTCGAACCATTTCAGGCGAGACGAGAAGCCACAACTGTTGTACGTACGGAGGCTTGATTCGCTCTGAGGTTCGTTTGAGCCAAAGCATAGCAGCTGATAAGAAGGCATCGACAGCGGCAGCACCTGCGGGAACGACGCAGCCCGTAACGCCGATTCGCTCCATTTTTCGATGCAGGAGAATTCGAGCGTAGCGACCTGGTTGTCCACGTCTTATTCCTGGACTCAACGCACATCTTTCAATTCGAGTGTGTGGCAAAACACCGGACGCAAGTTGGGCCAATTGGTCACAACGCAGCTGTCTCGCTGCTCGAATCGTCGCGGCAACTGCATTGGCTGAAGCTCTTGGTATCAACTCGATCAAGGGTCGTTCGGCACCCATCCGTCGGGAAGCTTTGAGCAGTAAGCGATCGCCGGTCCATTCCCATTCGAGTATGCGCCATGAACGAACACCGCTTTCGGTCCAACAGGCGAGAACCAGACGTTGACCTGAAATTGAGAGATCGATTTCAGCGCGCCTTAACAATTGGGTACGTTCCTGCTCGGCTGAGCAGAACCACTCAACGTGCTGCTGCAAGAGCAGTTGTATTTTGTTAAGGGCCAGTTTGCTGGCAGATTGAGTTGTAAGTCGTTGAAACATGACGTGAGGAGCATGTTTTGGTGAACTTCGCGTTACTTCTACCGTGTGCTACATTTTTTGGCAAGGAAATTGTGGATTTTGTCAGTGGTCAGTTGTCCGTGGTTCGTGCAAATAACACTTTACTCGGAAACGGCGAACGGACCACTGACAAGGACAACGGACTACGGACTACGGACTACGGACTACGGACTACGGACTACGGACAAAACAGTTAACATGAGAACCATATATTTAGCAGGCTCGGTAAGGACACCAATTGGAAAATTTGGCGGTGCGCTCGCTTCATTATCGGCTGCCGACCTGGGCGTCGCCGTAGCCCAGGAAACACTCAAACGCACTGGTGTCAACGCCGATCAGATCGATCAGGGAATCTGGGGCTGTGCACGTCAGGCAGGCGGAGGTCCGAACGTCGGCAGACAAATTACTTTTCGCGCCGGTGTGCCCGAAACGGTTCCGGCGTTCACCGTGAATCAAGCTTGCGGCTCCGGTCTCAAGGCCATCATCCTTGCTGCCCAGGAAATCATGTTAGGGCGTGCCAACATCATTCTGGCTGGCGGTACCGAGAGCATGTCTCGAGTTCCCTATTTCGCTGAAGGAGCTCGCTGGGGTATGAGGATGGGTAACTCGCCACTCGTGGATGGCATGTACCGCGACGGATTTAACGATCCTCTCTCTGGACTGGTCATGGGCCAAACCGCGGAAAACCTGGCCCAGCGACACTCTATCTCTCGAACCGAACAAGATGAGTACGCACTGCGATCTCAAGACCGCGCTCAGACTGCGATGGCGTCAGACCGTTTTAATGACGAGATCGTTTCGGTCGAAATCGATGGTCCGAAAGGTAAGAACACGACAGTCGCAAGAGATGAACATCCCAGAGCTGGAACATCCATTCAAGATCTGGCAAAACTTTCTCCTGTATTTTCGAAAGAGGGTACAGTCACAGCCGGCAATTCCTCTGGAATAACCGACGGAGCGTCGGCTCTATTGGTGATGGATGAAGAGTCGCTTAAACAAAACGGAGTCAAAGCTCAAGCACGCCTGGTTGACTATGAGATTACTGGCGTAGCTCCCGAGATCATGGGTATTGGTCCAGTTCCAGCGATTCGTCGTTTGCTGCAGCGGCAACAGCTCGCGTTGAAAGACATCGATCTGATCGAACTTAATGAAGCCTTCGCTGCACAAGTGCTCGCGTGTGATCGCGAACTTAACTTTGATCGCGAGCGACTGAACGTCAACGGAGGCGCGATCGCACTCGGCCATCCAATCGGATGCACGGGTGTCCGGATAACAACCACGTTGCTTCACGAGCTGGAAAAGAGAGATGCACGACTCGGAATTGCAACCTTGTGCATTAGCGGCGGCATGGGGATCGCCTTGCTGCTGGAGCGAGCATAGTGCTGAACCGCAGACGCTCTTTGCTGCTCACACTGATTCTTGCCTTCAGTATTACATCGTGTCGTCAAGCCGAGCGCACTTCAACTGAAACCCCGCCTGTTGAAGAAGTCGTATCAAACACTCCCCCGTTTAAAACCAAGGAACCTGTCCGTTACCGCGCCGTTAGAACCATCACGCAAACAGACTCCAACGGTCGAACAACCACCGTCAAAACAAATATTTTCAAGGATGGACCATCGCGGCGTGAGGAGTTAGAGGTCCCCAACACGCCCTTGTTGGTGTACCTCGAAAAGGGCGGCGAACGATTTCTATTGCTGCCCGACGAAAAGATCTACGCCGAAGTCGATTCGCGATTTTCACTTTCGGAATCAGTCGACGATAACGCAACCGAGAGTTCTCCGGATCGTGTACTGCATACAGAAGCGGTCCAGACGAAATACCAAAAGTTGCCGGCCGAGGTGTTAGACGGAAAACCCGTCACGAAGTACAAGGTTACTGTTAACAATGCGAGTTCCGAATCCGTCAGCAATAATGTGACCCTGTTTTGGATAGACGAAAATTTGGGTATGCCTGTTAAGTCTGAGATGTCATCGGCTGACGGCTTTCGAACAACAATGGAGCTTTCAGCAATATCCTTTGAAGTTAATCAAGCAGACTTTGAAATACCAACGACCTATCGGAGAGTCTCAGCGCCGGAACTAATTGGCCGTACAAAGCGGGCCGAGTGAACGTTGTAATCAAAAATGAAGCCAACCACAGTTAACCCGAAGGGCATCCGAACACAACTTCGAGTAAATGGGCCTGGAGTCCCAATTTCTCGTATAACTGATGATCACGCGAACAGAAAGGGCATTATTCTGGTGACAACGAAGTTTCTAGTTCTAGTAATTATGGTTTTGACAATCGGCGGTGCTCAGCTGACCGGTCATGCGCAAAGTCGCACTCGGGGGACCGCGGCGCTCCCAAACTTGGGACTACTTTCAGGATTGCCAGAATCTGATGCGGTAGCGCGGGTGAAGGTAAAGCGGTTATTGAACGAAGTAATGCCCCAAATGTTAGCGAATAGCCCGGCACGCCTTGCCGAGGCTAATAGCGCGATCGAACGATTCAAGACTCGAACAGGGCTCGATCCCAGAATGTTTGAGGAATTAGTACTCGGTGTTCGTTATACCTATCCGACCGAAGGTGTTACCAAGTTAAAGACCGTCGCCCTGGCAAGTGGTACCTTCAGCGCCGCCGGGATGGTTGCGGCAGGCCGAATTGCAGCGAACGGAAAGTACCGAGAAGAGAAATATCATGGGAAGACCATTTACGTTTTTACGCTTGACGAAAGTATCAAGGTGCTTGGTCTATTCGACGCTCGAATCGGGGAACTAGCAGCGGTGCCACTCGACTCGAACACGCTGGCCCTCGGGGACCCGACTACTGTTCGTGATGCGATTGACGTTAATCGCGGTCGCAACCGGGCGAATGCTGATATCAATGCCCTTGCCAGTCGCGATCCAAACGCAGTCATCGGTTTCGGCAGCAACGTGACCACGCAGCTGATCAAGAATCTGAACATCGGTAATGCGCCGATTGCAAACGATCTTTCAAGTCTGAGACAAGTCTATGGTTCGGTCGGTGCAACCGTAACGGACGTGGAGCTCTTTATCGGCGCCAAGGCCGTCAATGCCGATGCAGCAAAGAGTCTAGGCGACACTCTTGAAGGTCTGAAGCAGTTAGGCGGGTTTTTCGTGGGCAGACTGTCGGGAGCTAAAGGAGTGCTCGCCAAGAGCGCGCTGGCAAACTTAAAGATTGTTACCCAGGCAAACGAACTTCAAATTTGGACTGCTGTGGCCCAGGCTGATGTTGGACCATTGATGGGTAATTAATATAGGGAAAAGAATAGGTCCTATAATTCATATATAGGACCTATTTCTCAAGTCTCTACTTCGTCGGGAAGTTTAAACCACCAGGAATCATCGGAGGTGGAGCGGGCTCTTCATCTTCCTCCAAGGTAGCCAGCACGTTTTCGTAAATCTTTATCTTACCTTCGCGCTTCATGCGTTCCTGCACGCCCGCGACATAATCTTCGAAAACCTGTCCCTGTCGTTCACTCAACATCGATTGCCTCAGTGAGTCGCGCTGTTTTGCGAACTCTGCAAGGTCAGCCTCTGTTCGCTTGGTTACTCCAACAATGACCCAGTTGTTATCAACCTTGATTGGAGACTTACTGACTTCCCCGTTCTTTAAACCGAAGATTGCGTCGTCAAGGGCAGTACTTGAACCAGCCGAACCCAATGACGAACCAAGCTTGTACGCTGCCTGAGAGTCAGCGGTGAGTCCATCTTTTTCGCCAGCAGCTTTCAAACCATCAGCACTGCTGACAGAGGCAACCAGATCTTTGGCCTTCTGCTCGACCTGCTCGGTCGCTTTCTGCTTCTTAATTGTTTCGACGATCTTACTCTTTACTTCATCGAAATCGGGGATGCGCGGATCCTTTTTATCGACCAGCATGGGGATGGCAAAGCCATCCTTAACACCCGTCGCATTGCCAATATCATTAGCGTTGTTCAGCGATTCAATGGCTTGTTCAAACTGCTGGCTACTACCAATTCCAGGTACGTCATCCTGAGGTTTGATGTATGGAGTCTCGCGCACCATATCTGCGGGCGACATGTTCGCCTGGGCCGCGAACTCCTGCGCCACCTTCTGCGGATCTTTGGTTTCCTTTAGACGAGCCTCAGCTTTGGTGGCGAGTTCAAACGCCGTCTGGAAGGCGCGACGATGTCGCAGGGACACCAACAATTCAGGCTTGGCTTCTTCAAACGTTTTTGGGACTGAATCTCCGCGTCGCAAGATGTACCAGTTTCCTTTAAAACGAATCGGAATATCGGAGACGTCACCGGGAAGCATATCGAGAGTCCGCTCATACAACCCCTCAGCCTTGTTGTTGGGGTTGCGTTTCACTGGTTGAGCCAGGAATCCGCCATTCTTCGCCGTCGCCGGATCTTCTGATTGACCGCGTGCGGCTTCGGCAAATGCAGCTTCCGTAGCCTTCCCGTCTGGACCACGTAGTTTTGCGATAATGTCCTTTGCTTTTTGTTCGACTTCCGCATCGAGATCTTTACGTGCAACTTTCAGAAGAATCTGTTGGACTTTAACTCCAGCCTCCTTGAATTGTGGTTGGAGCTTGTCGTACTCGGTTTTGAGATCTGCGTCCGAAATCTGAAGTTTGGATCCAGCTTTTTCAGTATTGATGAAAACGTAACGTATCTTCTTCTGCGGCTCAAAATAACGATAGTCAGTCTTATGACTCTCATAGTAAGCACGCAGTTCATCATCCGAGGGCTGAATTTTTTCCGCCAGCTTGTCGGGTGAAACGACTACATAACTAACATCAAAACTGGTATTGCGCTTCTTGTACTCCTCCTGGACCTCATCGTCGGAAACATTCACACTCGCACTAACGAACGCGCGGAGTTTCTCCTGCGCAATCTGATCTCTTATCTCATTCTCGAACTTTTCAATGTCGCCGTATCGGGCCGTGACTGACTCTTTATACCTGTCTAAACCTATAAACTGCCCTGATGCATCGGAAAAGTCTTTGCGAATTTTGGCGGCAAGTTCGGCATCACTCGCACCCAGACCAAGTCGGGCGGCTTCCTGAGAGATCACGTGTTTACTGATCAGGCCTTCGAGGAACCGTTTGTTGCCACCAAGTTGCGCGAGACTTATGCGCCCGCCAAACATTTGGCGATAGTTTTCGCGAGTCTGGGCCAGGTCAGCAATGGTGACCTTAGCAGATCCCACTTTAGCGACTACCTCAGTGTTTTTTGCGGGATCGAGACTGCCGGCTGAACGCCCCGGAGCATAGAAGATGACCAAACTGATAGCCATGAGGGCGGCAAAACCAAAGATCACAAACTTTCGGGTACGTTCGAGTTTAGCTAGTTGTTTAAGCATTTAACTTACCTTTCAAGAGGAACGGCGGATTGTAAGGGAGACGCCTAAACCGCTGCAACTCCAGACAATGATCGTTCGACAACCGAGATGTGACAGTTGTTGATTGGATTCTAGCTTTCGGCATCAATCCTTAACCAATTCTCAACGACCAATTCACAATTAATAACTTGAGGGTATTTGCTCGGATTGGAACTGGATGTTATTTTAAAACTCTTAATGGACGCAATCAGCGGCTCAACGTGGCTCTGGGTAGGCTTCAGTGTATTCATTGTTTGCATGCTCAGCCTCGATCTGGGTCTTTTTAATCGACGCGCCCACGCTATTAGATACCGGGAAGCCTGGATCTGGAGTGCGGTTTGGGTAACATTGGCCCTGATCTTTGCGGGCCTTGTTCTGCATTACCAGGGCTCCCAGCGCGGATTGGAGTTTCTTACCGGTTATCTAATCGAGTTATCGCTCTCAGTCGATAACCTTTTTGTCTTTCTCCTCATATTTTCTTATTTCAAGGTTCCTTCGAAATTTCAACACCGGGTACTTTTCTGGGGCGTTCTCGGCGCTTTGATCATGCGTTTGACGATGATCTTTGTCGGCGCAGCGCTGCTCAACCGGTTCCATTGGATTATCTACATCTTCGGTGCGTTCCTGGTCTACACAGGAATTAAGATGTTCAAACAGGAAGAGACGGACATTCACCCGGATCAAAATCCGATTGTCCGTTTCGTAACGCGACTGTTTCCAATATCGCACAAGTACGACGAGAGTAAGTTTTTTACAAAGGTTAATGGAAAGCGAACCGGCACCCTGTTATTGCTGGTACTAATCGTTGTCGAAGTGACAGACCTCGTGTTTGCCGTAGACTCGATTCCAGCCATCTTTGCGATCACGACAAACACTTTCATCGTCTACACGTCTAACGTTTTCGCAATCCTCGGTCTGAGGTCGATGTATTTCCTGCTAGCTGGAGTTGTCGAGAAATTCCAATATTTGCGGACCGGCCTCGCCATTGTTCTAACGTTCATCGGCATGAAAATGTTGGTGGTTGCGGCAGGTGTACACATCCCAATTTTATTCTCATTGGGCTTCGTAGCGCTGGTTTTATTGGGCTCGGTCGTTGTGTCATTGATTTTTCCCAAAGAGAAGGACACGACTTTTCACGTCGATCTACCACCTGATTTCGACCTGCCACTCGGCGAAGACTCACTGGATCCTGAAGGCGAATCTCTCGCCGCCGACGAATCCATTTCGGCAGATGAGCTTCCGACGTCAGAGTCCAGTTCGCAAAAGAACGAGAAGGAAACGGTCTAACGGCCTTCCAGTATGAGACCTGTTCTCAGCCCAGGGCTCAGCTTTAACAGATCCTGCCCGGCTCAAATTGTTAAATAGCTCTCAAAACAGGCGGAATTTGTGTCATTTAGGCCTATCAACGGCGAAACTATTAAACGTGCTTGAACGACACTATTTTTGTATGTTAAATTCCTGAGTCGGTAGTTGTTAATGCCAAACCCTTGGCAGCACATAACCCACCTACCGGTCACCGTACTTGAAGTTCACTCCTTGAATGTGCGAAACAAGCCTTTCAATGTCGCTAACGGCACAAAATTAATACGTCTCAAAGCCTGTCGCCCCCTCTGACGTAAGTCGTTGCAATAATGGCCACTAGAACCAGTCGCTTTGCTTTTGATTGGTGGATAATTCAGAAGAGATTTCTCTATCTGGTTGCCGCCATCCTCCTGCTCTGTGGAGTAGCAGGAGGCGCAGCTCTGTACGTCTGGAAGTACGGCAATCCACTTCGAGACGTAGCTAAAGTTAAAACTGCTTCGGGTGCGCGCTTTGTCTCGTTTGAAGGGGATGTTCGTGTTATCCGCGCCGCCACCAGAGAAATCATAAGTGCCACCAGCGATACGGAGCTCTACCCTGGCGACACGGTACAGACCCAGGCAAGTGGCCGCGCACGAATCGGTCTGGCGGACGGTTCCACCCTCCTGGTCAAGCCAAACAGCACAATCATTGTTCGCGACAACACCCGTGAGGACGACGGGAAAAAGTCGAATGTCCACGTCCTGGTTGACAGCGGACAGCTGTATGTTCGAACTGAGCAACAGACGGAAGGTGCTACGAACCTGGTCGAGACACCTAAGACCACGAGCAAAATCGGAGAACAAACCGGCGCGAGTTTCGGAGTTAACCCGGAAGGCACAGAAGAAATTCGAGTAACGACTGGTGCTGTCGAAACAACGAATGGACGCGGTGAGAAAACGAATCTACAGGGCGGACAGTATGTGTCGGTAAACAATTCCGGCACCATCGCAGCGCCGCAACGGTTATTAGAAGTTCCGCAACCAATGACTCCTCACGACCTTGAAAAGATCTTCGTTACGCCGAACGGCTCAGCGAGCGTACCGCTTAAATGGACCCGCCCGCAGTCAGGGACGGCCGCTTACTATCGCGTGGAAGTCGCAACGTCACCATTCTTCGTTGCTGATGGAAAAGTCATCGAGCGCGATCAGTTGGTAGCAACTGAGTTTGGCGCGAGCGACCTTAGACCGGGAGTCTATTTCTGGCGTGTGCGAGCCACGGCCCAATCCGGGCAAACAAGTGACTGGAGTGACCCGCGCAAATTGGTCGTAGTCGCTCGAGGAGAAGGCTCCGAGGTCCAGGTTAACGGATTAGTGGCAGAATTTCTCGGCGGCAGTATCTACTTAATTCGAGGCCAGGCTGAACCCGGCACGACGTTGCGTGTGGGCGGCCGCGAAACAACCGCCGCCGCTGACGGTACATTCAGGATCCAGATTTCGATAAGTGCAACAACTCGGGAAGTAGTAGTAATGGCCCAGGACCGGCAAGGTAATAACAATCAATACAGGGTACAACTACCTCATCGAGCAGGGTAAATTAGTTCAGTCAAAAGCTCAGTTATGCCAAGTCACGTAGTTCTACTAACAGATGCCCACGAAGCGCCGGCCTATGAATTAATCGAGGCGCTGCGAATCGCTGGTGTGAAGACACTAATCGAAGGGCTTCGGGAAGCCGAAGTTGAAGTGGCTTTGACGCGTGAACGGAAAACTCAAGCAGCCGAACCGGACCTTGGACCACCACCGCTAGCCGTCTTATACGAAGTTGTTCCGGGTGCGGATATGGTGGAGCTCCACACCGCAATCGATCACGCAAAATCTTTTTGGCCTGGGGCGCCACTGGTTGCTTGCCGCCGCCACACGAACGGTTACCAAACTCACAACCTGCGGAGTTTGGACGGAATAACGCTGAAACGCCTGGGATTTCGGGCGATCGCTGATAAAGCGGCTCAATTACCCGCGTTACTTCGCGAGATCGAGAGCCATGGAACCACCGGAGACCTAAAGCCGCTGGAGGTCGTACATAGATCGACTGATGCTGGCAGCCTTTCACTGCCCCCCAAACTAAAGGTAAATGACTTGAGACTGGCGTTTGACCTGGTCTCGTCGCTGCATTTCATTGAGGACCAAAGCGGAGCCGCACACTGTGCAATTGCCGGACTGCAGCAATTGATCCCCGCAGACCGTTGGGCCGTTTATCTTTTCTCCGAGAGTAAAGGATTGGAGCGCGCTGCTCTTGAAGCGGTCGCTGTCAGGCTGCGCAACGAACCGCTGGTCCAGGGTGATGGCGACTGGCGCAGAGCTGTTACCGGCGAGTCTGCTCTGCCGATTGGCTCTGAAACGAAAGCAGCGAAACGAGCCGCGGTGGGAACAGAAATAATTAAGAAGAAAGAGAATGGTCAGTTTGTCCTCGCCGTACCACTAATTTGTGGCGAACGAATCCTTGGTGTGATTGAAGGGATTCGCGAAGGTAGTGACGCCCGCTCGTTTAAGAAGACCGATGTAGATCTCATCGACAAGTTATCGCTGCCTATCGCTTCAGCGTTGGCGAATTCCGTTCGTATCGCCGAGGCTGAGCGGCTGTCGCAAACAGACGACCTTACGAAATTGCACAATGCGCGATACCTGCGTCAATTTTTATTGAATGAGATCAGGCGGGCTCGGCGCTATGGTTCGAGCGTGGCCGCGCTCTTTCTCGACCTGGATGATTTTAAACAGATTAACGACGAATACGGTCACCTGGTTGGATCACATGTGTTGATGGAAATGGCAGCTGTCATACTCTCATCTATTCGCGACACTGACGCGGTGGCTCGTTATGGCGGCGATGAGTTCGTCATTGTTCTGCCTGATACAGGCATTGAATTAGCTTCAGCCGTGGCAGAAAGAATCAGACACAAGATAAGCCGCTATCGGTTTACGGGTGGTCGCAGATTGGAATTGACTCTTACCGCCAGTTTTGGCGTCGCAGCTTTTCCAAAACATGCTTCATCGCCGCAACAGTTAATTTCCTGCGCCGACACGGCGATGTACGAGGCAAAGGCCGCTCATAAGAACTGCGTTCGTTTCGCATCAGGAATGCCTTCTCGCGACTTGGGGAAGCCTGAAACCAGAGTCAAGAACGACTCAGCTGAAAGTCCTTCAACTCAAGTTATTCAGTCGCAACCATCCAACGACTCTACTGTCAACTAAGCTTATTAAAAAACATTCCTAAGTTTACGGTTTACGGTTGAGGTTCCACAGTGTATCTTATGAATTTCGGACGTGTTGGTGCGTCTTGGGGGGTAATGAGTGACCCGACGACACCTGCTCAATGGGCCACACACGGCGCTTGTTGGAAGTTAAGGGAAGCCCCGGCGAGGTTGGTCAACAGGTGACAGACTTGGTTTGGGTCAGTAGTTACATCATTTGCCGCCGATCCCACCCGAAGATCCATTCTAACAACCACGGGAAGTGAATCAGTCTAGATGGCTTTCAAATCTATTTTCAGTCTGTTCTCAAGTGACCTTGCAATTGATCTCGGAACGGCAAATACCTTGGTTTACGCAAAGGGACGAGGCATAGTCGTCTCTGAACCCTCGATCGTCGCCATAAACAAAGTTACCAATCAGGTTGAGGCGGTAGGTCGCGATGCCAAGGATATGTTGGGCCGCACCCCCGGGAACATCGTGGCGATCAGACCTATGAAGGATGGCGTCATTGCAAACTTCGAAGTCACTGAGAAGATGTTGCAACACTTCATTCGGAAGGCCCACAACGGAAAAACGTGGGTTAGCCCGCGAGTCGTTATCGGCATCCCGTCTGAGATAACGCAAGTCGAAAGACGCGCCGTTGAAGACTCGGCCTACCGGGCCAAGGCTTCGGAAGTTTATTTAGTTGAAGAAGCAATGGCTGCAGCCATCGGCGCCGGCCTACCGATCACCGAACCACACGGAAACATGGTCGTCGATATTGGCGGCGGCACGACCGACATCGCCGTGATCAGCTTGAGCGGTATTGTGTATTCGCGTGCAGTGCGAGTTGCCGGGAACGAGATGGACGAGGCGATCATTCAGTACATCAAAAGGAAATACAATCTCCTCATTGGCGAACGAACTGCCGAAGCAATCAAGATCGAACTCGGCTCCGCTTATCCGCTAGATGAACCACTCTCTTATGAAGTTCGTGGCCGGAACCTTATTGAAGGCATTCCTAAGACAATTACGATTACGGATGAAGAAGTTCGCGAAGCGCTTGCCGACTCAATCTCTACAATCATCAACGCCGTCAGGGTTGCATTGGAAAGAACTCCGCCAGAACTTTCCGCCGACATAGTGGAGCGCGGAATTGTTTTAACGGGCGGCGGAGCGTTGCTGAAAAATCTCGACAAACGATTGTCAATCGAAACAGGCTTACCTGTTTCGCTGGCTGATGATCCGCTCGCTTCAGTCGTGTTGGGAACCGGTAAAATGCTTTCGGACTTCGACCTGCTGAAACGCGTTAAGTGGGAAAATACAATGACAAGCGGGATGTAATATCGGCAGATGGCCAGCGTTCGTACTCAACGTGAAATTCGGCAGCGAGCCCCAATCTGGCTCGTAGCGCTGCTGTTCGGCAATCTTGTCATAATGGCCTTCGACGCCCGAGATAGTGATGGTCGTCAAAAAGTAGTCCGAATCTGGACGCAAACTCTCGCCTCTCCAATTCAAAACGCATCGTCCAAAGCAAGTGGCGCGACTACAGGATTCTTCCAACGAATCTGGAACTTTCGAGCTACTGCGGATGAAAACGAACGACTCAAGCAACAGCTGGCGGAAACCCAGATCGAGTTGCAAAGAGTGCGCGAACAGTCTTTTGAAAATGATCGACTCAAAGGTCTTTTGAATTTGAAGGAGCAAATCGGCTACGACTCAGTGCCTGCTCGGGTCATAGCCAGGGACGCCTCGGTCTGGTTCAACACCATTATGATCAACCGTGGTAGTAGCTCCGGCATCAGTGTCAACATGCCGGTTGTTACTTCTGGAGGAATCGTCGGTCGCGTGATCACGGTCAGTCCGTTTTCGTCGCAGGTAATGTTGATTACCGACGAGAAAGCGGGCGCTGGAGCTGTCGTGGGACAGTTGAGCCAATCGGGCGCACTTGGCTCTGTTCGAGGCCGCCCCGAAATGGGCATGATCGAAATGCGATATGTACCGGGTACTGAAAAAGTTGAACTTGGCGACGACGTTTTGACGACAGGGCAAGATGGCATTTATCCCCCAGGATTAAACGTAGGCAAAGTCGCTGATGTCAAACACGGCACGGCGACTCAAGCCCACGAGATTCTTATCAAACCAGGAGGGGGACTTGATCATCTGGAAGAAGTGGCTGTGTTGCTATATCGTCCGCCACAACGAGCTACGCCCGAACAAAGCCTGCCGAACGCAGTAGAGAAACCGAAGAAGTAGAATGCACAAGGCACATGTCGACTGATAGACGTAAGGCCACTCCGACCAGTCTTCACGTAACTCAACATTGGACCAACGCAATTTCGCCCTCGATTGATTACTTAGGATGCCGCAGATAAAGATCGCCGTAGTCCTGGCTATTTCCATCGTTCTCCAACTAACGTTGGGAGGCGTATGGCACCCTCTTTCCTATATCGATTTTCCGTTGATCATCGTCGTCTACATTGCCCTGCAGCGTGATGCGTGGCAGGCATTATTAGTGGGAACGCTCGCGGGCCTTATTGTTGATGCTTCAAGTGGAGGCTTGATCGGCGCCGGTGGCTTCTCGAAGACCCTCACGGCTTACATAATTTACTTTGCGGCCACTCGAATCAACCTTGAGAATCCCTTGATCCGCATCCCGGTCCTTGCGGCTGCGACAGTGATGGATTCTGCTATTTACGTGTTCTGGCATCGAGTTCTTGGCTCTCCGCCTTCAGTCCCTTTCGCCCAAACTATGTCGTACAGGCTGATCGCAACCACGGTGGTCGGTACGCTTCTGCTTTATGTCATTGATTCGATTCTTGCCGACCGGTCGGACCAGCGAAGACAGTTCGCCACACGACGTCGGGTAGCAAGAAGGAGTACCGGATCGCTTCGTCGCAGGTGATACGTTAAAATTCCGCTTTGATCTTTCGCATTTGCGTGTCAACATTAGATCGGCACCTTCCTGGAGTTGGCTATGCAACTCCAAAACACGATTAAAAATCTAAGGTCAGGCGCCAACTTTTTTAGGATTATGAAATACGAAGATTCCTCTCAAAATCTCAGAGCCCGACTCCGATTCATCCAAGCTCTCGTCGTAGTGCTGTTGGCGGCGCTAGGTGTCCGACTTTATGTTCTGCAGGTCGTGAGAGGGGAAAAATACGCCGAAATCGCAGAAAACCAACGACATAGACGATTGCCGATACCTGCTCCAAGAGGAGTTATTTTCGACCGAGAAGGAAAAGTGCTGGTCGATTCGCGTCCAATTTATAACGTCATCCTTACTCGCGAAGACGTTAAGGGAAAGGACCTCAGTTCGCTTGTCGACCCCCTCGCCGACGGCCTGGGTCTGGATTCCGACTTACTTCGGGATCGATTTGAATTGGTTAAGTCGATGCCCGCTTTCGAGTCGATTCAGGTCAAACAGGGCGCCACGCAGGGAGACATCGCCTGGGTAGAGTCGCACAACCTTGAGTTCCCTGAGCTACGCGTAGAGAAACAACCTCAGCGACGATATCCGGCTAATGGCTCACTCGCGCATGTCCTTGGGTATGTCGGCGAAATTAGTCCCGACCAACTGAAGCAGCAATCATTTAAAGATAAAGGTCTGAAGCCGGGTGATGTCATCGGTCAGAGCGGAATTGAGCAGATTTACGACGACTACCTGCGCGGCCGTGATGGTTATCGAGAAGTTGTCGTCGATAGCCGCGGGAGAATTCAAGACGAAATTGAGACTGTAGATCCCCAACCAGGTCGCGATCTTGTGACCACGATCGATTCTGATCTGCAGAACACCGCCGAAGAGCAACTCGCCAACTCCACCACTAAACGTGGTGTAATAATCGCAATGGATCCAAACAACGGCGAGGTTTTGGCGCTCGCATCGGCCCCATCGTTTGATCCGAACCTATTCTCGCAAAGGATCACAACAAAGGAAGGTCGTGCTGAATACATCAAGTTGCTGAACGACCCTGAAACCCCTCTGCTGAACAGGGCTATCCAAAGTCGCTATCCGCCTGGATCAACCTGGAAGGTTCCGATGTCAGTTGCGGGTCTGCAACAAGGCGCGATCACTATCGACCATTCAAATCTAGTGTGTGGAGGCGGCATCCAGGTGGGCAACAAGTTCACCCGATGCATGGGTAATCACGGTTCTCCAGATCTGAAGAGCGCCATCACACATTCCTGCGACGGCTACTTCTATCGGCTGGGTCTCAAGATGGGGATCGATGGAATTGTGTCGATGGTTGACGAGTTCGATCTCAATAAACGAACTGGCATTGACCTTCCCAATGAGGTTGTCAGTTGGACACCATCACGTGAATTTAAGAGACGCATGCAACCACGCGATCCGGATTGGCGCGATATAGATACTGTTTACGCGTCCTTTGGCCAAGTCTACGATATCATCACACCGATCTCGCTGATTCGAACCATATCAGCGGTCAGTCAAAGCGGCCGGATGTTCATTCCGCATCTACTGAAGGAAGTGAAGCCACTCGGAGATCAGGGCACTCCTGATTACAAGCCTGCAGTCGGATTTCAGCCACTCGATCCATCACGACCAAACCCGAAGAACATTCCTATTCCCGAAGACATACATCAGCTTGTCGTCGAAGGAATGTGGGGCGTCGTCAACAATGGAGGAACGGGTGCATCAATTAAGATGGCCGGGTTCGATATCGCCGGTAAAACCGGAACCGCGCAGGTGGTCGGACTTGGCAAAGATACCGGCAAGAACAAGGACCACGCATGGTTCGTGAGTTATGCGCCAGCTTTCAAACCAGAAATATCGATGGTTGCGCTGATTGAAAACTCGGGCTTCGGCGGTGCAAACGCAGCCCCAGCTATTCGTCGTATCTACGACGTCTACTATCGCAAGACTCGACATGAAGAGCCTCCCGGAGCTGTGCAAATAGCCAAGAAGCCAGCTCCCTCTCCGACGCCAGCAACTCTAAAAACGGGGCCGACGATTGCGAAAAATCAATAACCTCCTCCCGACCGGCATTCAGCGTTAGATAAGTCGTTTCCATGGTTGCAATTATTCAAAAGAGAAGTTGGCGAGATTTCGATTGGATACTGGCTCTGCTGGCAATCGGCATAGTGGCGTTTGGAACCATTCAAATTCGCAATGCTCAGCCAACTGAGACTTACTGGATCAAACAGCTGATAGGACTTTCAATCGCACTGGTTGCGATGCTCGCAGTCGCGTTTACCGACTATCGCAGATTGATCCACTTCGCGCCGGCTTTTTATGTGTTTGGCCTGGTACTCCTGGTAATCGTTTTGATTCCCGGTATTGGATTGAAGATCAACGGCCAACGAGCATGGATTAAATTGCCCGGTGGAATTGGACAGTTCCAGCCGTCAGAATTTGTAAAAGTAACTACGGCGATGATGTTGGCACGATACTTCGGGCGGAATCGTGCTCAAACTCTCACGGTTAAAGAGATGATCGTTGGAGGGTTGATCCTGGCGCTGCCAATCGGCCTTATCCTGCTCGAACCAGATGTTGGCTCAGTTCTTACCTACATGCCGATCCTCGCGGTGGTCCTTTTTCTTTCTGCAATTAGATTGAGGCTCGTAATTATCAGTGTAGTTCTGGCGGTGTTGATGATTCCGCTCGCATACTGGATTGGCATTAAAACAAATTTGGTTAAGGGCTATCAGCAAGAGCGAATTAATGTAATCCTGGATCCTGAGAACGCTGACAAGAAACGGATCGGCTACCACACCTGGCAATCAATATTAACGGTTGGCGAGGGTGGACTTATCGGGTCCAAGTCGTCGGCAGAACATTCTCAAAGCAGTCTCAAATTTCTTCCTGAACCTCATACTGACTTCATCTATGCAGTTACAGCTGAAAACTCGGGCTTTGTCGGTTGCGTTCTAGTCCTAGTGGCTTATGGGGTGTTGTTGTCGCGCTTGATCACGGGCGCTCGACGAGCATCTGATCGCATGGGCATGCTGGTAATCATGGCGATCGTGGGGGGCATGACTTTTCAGATCTTTATTAACATTGGCATGGCACTCGGGATCTCACCGGTGATTGGCGTTCCATTGCCTTTGATGAGCGCCGGGTTGGCATCTTTGATCGCGACATTTATTGCGATCGGGTTTGCCATCAGTGTGCAACTAAGAAGGTTTGTTAATTAGGTCTTGTACTTTGGACTTTGGTCTTTGTCCTTTCCTCTCCTGAATACAGTACCGCGAGTAAAGCGACCGTACTGAGTGTTCGAACCACCGCCTGACTGAAGGAGGTTCGCATGAATTATCGCAAGGCCGCTCTCACGTTCATCGTTTGTCTGATCTGCGTTTCAAACGTTCGGCCCCAATCACCTACCACAACAACCGAGCAGCAGGTAATCAACATACTCAATTCTATGGACAGGGCAGCGCGGCGAAAGGATGTCGCTGGAATGATGGCTCCTCTGGCCGACGACGTAAGAATTCGTCTAACTGTGAGCGCTTCGAATAGCAACGAGAAAAAAGTGCTCTTCTTTACCAAAGATGAATATGCCCAGCAAACAAAAATGGCTTTTAAGATCCGCTTCAAATATGCACTTGAACGAAAGAATATCAAGGTGGAGATCTATGATGATGGACAGGCAGCTCTCGTCACGAGTGAGCTATACGAATCAATTTCAACCGCTCGCCTGGTAATTCGCACGGCCACGTCTGAAACGTTGTATCTGACGGAACGTGATGGAAAGCTACTAGTCACATCGGTAGATAGCAACTCACGTCTATACTGAAATGATTTCGCGAGTTCCTATCATCATCATCCTCTGCGGCATTTGTATGCTAGGTGGCTGCTTCAAGAGGAAATCGGTACAACATGTTGAGAAGAACACTTTGAAAGGCTCGGGAACGGTCTATTTGGTTCCTCTTGGAGACTTCCCTCCTGCAACGATCGAGAACCTGGCCGAACATTACCGAAAGCGATACGGCATTGACATTATGACTCTGCCAAAACTTGAACTCCCTAAAGCAGTCAAGAGTGAAGAACGAAAACAGTTAATCGCTGAAGAACTCATCACGCTCATCAAAAATGTAAAACCTGAGCTTGTTCATGATCCGAAAGCCTTTGTCATTGGCCTGACAAACGAGGATATGTTCATTCAGCAGCGCGATTGGCAGTACGCGTACAGCTGGCGTCACGAAGCAAAGTATGCAGTGATTTCCAGCAATCGAATGAACGAAGGCAGCTTATTTAGGGCAGCTTCGGACGAACTAACTCAGATAAGACTGCGAAAGATGGTTACGAAGAATATTGGTTTACTTTATTTCCACCTACCTCAAAGTGATAATCCGCGCAGCGTGCTGTATGGGCGAATAGATTCTGTGAAAGATTTGGACAAAATGGGAGAGGAATTCTGACCTACCAGACACACATGATTGGTTGAGCGCGTGCGGTCAAATCCTTCCTGCGAAGAGCTGAAGACTCAATCAAAATTCACCAGAACTTTTTGCGTCCGTGGAAGGTATCAGACAGAGACTTTCTGTTTTTCGATCCTTCCGTGGAGAAAATGGATGTTCATCCATAAATTTATATCGCTGTTTGCAGCTCTGATCCTCCCCGTTGTTATAGCCGCTCAGAAACCACAGTTCGAAGTAGTGAAAGTAGCCGAGGGAATCTACGCGTGTGTTCGCGCCGAACCTCCAGGACTAACCGTCAATGGCAACACAGTCTTCATCATTAACGACGATGACGTGATTGTGGTTGATACCACTCTCACGCCCGGTACCGCCAGGGAGACCATGGAAGCCCTAAAAAAATTGACCTCTAAACCGGTCAAGTACGTTATCAACACCCATTGGCACGATGATCACATCCTGGGAAACGTGGTGTACCGCGACGCATTTCCAGGAGTGGAATTCATTAGTCACGCAAACACGCGTGAGTACTTACCAACCACAGGATTAAATAACCGAAAGCAAGCGATGGCCGAACAAGGTTATCCCGCTTTCATCATCGCTCTCAAGAATCGACTGCAAAAAGGGGAAAGCGTCTTCGGTGGTCCAATGAATGAGGAGGAGCGGTCCACCTACGCAAGCGACATCCGGATCGCTGAGCGCTACATGGCCGAAAATCCTGCGGCCGAAGTTGTTCTGCCTACTACCACACTCGAAGATCATCTCACTTTGCGCCGCGGCTCTCGGGTGATTGAAATCCTCTACCTGGGTCGCGGACATACCAGCGGCGATATCGTTGTATCTCTTCCTAAAGAGAAAGTAGTGATCACGGGAGATCTCGTAATTTGGCCGGTCCCTTACATCGGCAGCCCCCAGAGTCATCCTGGTGATTGGAGTGTGACCCTGGGAAAGCTGCTCGCGCTCAAACCCGCTGCGATAGTTCCGGGTCATGGACCAGTCTTGCGGGACGATTCCTACATCAAATCGATGATTCGATTGCTGGCATCAATTGACGAACAAACCAAAGCGGCGTTCAATCGTGGTGAGACTGCGGAGCAAGCGCATAAGAGCGTGAAGCTCGACGAGTTTGAGAAGTTGTTCGCGGGCGATTCGAGAATGAAAAGATTGATTTTTAGAAACTACGTCGCGGGCGCAGGAGTTGAAGCGGCTTATGGGGATGCGTCGCATAAGTGACGCCTTAGATCTTGGGGTCTTTGGGCCGTTGGTCTTTGCGTATTAATTCAGAATTGATAATTCATGATTATTAATTAGAGAGAACCTATCGTTGAGATTCCTCAAAGCCGCGGGTTACAACCTCGAATACGACTGGCTGGGTCCCGCCCCCGAGGTCTCGCCTACTATCATCTTCCTCCATGAAGGTTTAGGATGTGTGCAGTTGTGGCGCGACTTCCCCCGTCAACTGGTCGACCAAACAGGACTCGGAGCGCTCGTTTATAGCCGGGCTGGTTATGGCCAGTCAGACAGCATCACGCTGCCCCGGTCAACGAGTTTTATGCACGATGAGGCGTTAGTCACGCTTCCCCAGATTATTGAACAACTACATATTCGCGATGCTATCCTCTTTGGTCATAGCGATGGAGGATCGATCGCACTAATCTATGCGGGTGAATTCAAACACACAGTCCGCGCACTGGTGCTGGAAGCTCCGCATGTGTTCGTAGAAGAGTTTGGTTTAAGGAGTATTCGGAAGGCGCAAGCAGACTTCGAGGACAGTGATCTGCGTCTCAAACTGGAGCGATATCATGCTAAAAACGTCGATTGCGCATTTCGTGGCTGGAACGACGTTTGGCTTAAGCCCGAGTTTGTAAATTGGAATATTGAAAGGTATCTCCCGCAGATAGAGGTACCAACGCTCGTGCTGCAAGGTGACGAGGATCAATATGGCACTTGGCAACAAGTGGAGCGAATTGAGAACGGTTGCTCTGGAAAAGTGAAAGCAGTTCTGATAGAGAACTGCGGGCATAGTCCCCATCGAGAGCAACCACAAGTCACATTGGAACACATTGTCGCCTTTCTAGAAGAAGCCTCCATCCTGTGATTTAACTAAGGAGGGTACTCGTCATGAAACGAAATTGTCTCTGGCTCCTGCCGGCCGTTTTATGCTTTCAGCTCCTTGTTCTTGCTCAGCAATCAACTAAATACAAAGAGCTTCCAAATTTTCACCAGGTAGATCAGTCTTTGTATCGTGGTGGCCAGCCAAAGGACGGCGGACTTGAGACGCTAAAGAAACTTGGGGTTAAAACGATCATCGATCTTCGAAACGAACGCACTCCAAAGGAGAGCTCCGAGGCTCACGCCAACGGAATGCAGTACTTCAATTTCCCAATGGAACGATTTGGTCGACCCGATGATGAGACAGTAGAAAAAGTCTTAACCATCATTTTGAATAGCGAACAACAGCCTGTCTTCGTACATTGCGCTAAGGGCGCTGATCGAACCGGAACAATTATCGCCATTTACCGCATCAAGCACGATGGGTGGACCAGTGAGAAAGCAAAAGCAGAAGCGAAGAGTTTTGGGATGGCACCCTGGCAAGTCCAAATGAAGAACTACATCGGCGATTACTATAAGCGACTGACTAAAACTGCAACGCGTTAGCCTTGGAGTGCGCCGGCCCGGCGGCGCTTTTCAAGCCTCTTAGCGCGGCTCATCTCTATTTAGAATCACAACTCACAATCTTGAAACTCCTAAAAAGCACCGCCGGCCGGTGCACTGCAAAGAATGAAGCTAAAACTCACCGCAATTCTATTCCTCATCCTCGTGTCAGCCGGCATCTTAGTCACACTTATTGTTGGTGCTACTTTAACTGCTCCAGCACTGCAACATATTGACCTTCCCGCCAACATCCAAAATCTTCAGCCAGTTCAATTCGCCAGTGGATCAGGTAGCACAATTCATGGCTGGCTGATTCCGGGAACACCTGGACGTGGCGCAATTGTTTTGATGCACGGCGTACGAGCCAATCGACTTTCCATGTTGAGCCGCGCTCAATTCCTAAATCGAAATGGTTTCACTGTTCTCCTCTTTGACTTTCAAGCTCACGGAGAAAGCGAAGGAAAACATATAACTTTTGGCTACCTTGAGAGTCGTGACGCAACTGCAGCCGTCAGTTTCATTAGAACGAAATATCCAGCCGAGAAGGTAGGAATAATAGGGGTCTCGATGGGCGGAGCCGCAACCTCTCTTGCTTCCCCTCCTTTGCCTGTTGACGCTATCGTCCTTGAGATGGTTTATCCCTCAATAGATCGCGCGGTCGATAATAGACTAACCATGAGGCTTGGAAATTGGGCAAAAATTCTGAGCCCACTTTTACTCCTGCAGCTTAAGTGGCGAGTTGGTGTCGATCCTCATGTTCTGCGTCCAATCGATCATGTGGGTGAAATTCGAGCCCCAAAACTCTTTATAGTTGGTGCAAACGATCGTCACACTACACTCGAGGAGTCGCGCGATCTCTATAATGCTGCGTCAGATCCAAAAGAACTCTGGATAGTTGACGGAGCTGCCCATCTTGATTTACATGAATTCAAGAAAGAAGCTTACGAGTCTCGCGTACTTGAATTCTTTGGTGAACACCTGAGGTAAAGGCATGTCTAAACGACCTCCCTTTCAGTTCATTCTTGACGAATTGGCGCCAATACGACCAGACATTACCCGGGCGTTCGGATTCACCTACGTTTATCTCGACGATCTATTGCTCTGTTGCCTGCGTGCGAGTGAAAAGGCTTCTAACACCAATGGGATGTGGCTCTTCACGACAACAGAACACGTCGACAGCCTGGGCAGCGAGTTTCAGGATCTACCCCGTCGATATCTCTGGCGTTCGAAACCAAATGCGTGGGTGGTCCTACCCAGCCGTCTGGAACATTTTGAAGAGTACGCCTTCAAAGCTTGCGAATTAATCCTGAACGGCGACCGCCGGATAGGTAGGGCCTCTAAACGTCAACCGTCCAGTGTTTCTAAAACCAGAATGCCCACTCTGTTTCACGCCTCTGGCAGATGAACAAACGAGAGTTTAAGTTCTAATCAGATGGACCGAATTCTAGTACTTGGTTCAGGGGGCGCGGGGAAATCAACCCTTGCGAAGCAGCTTGGTAAGCTACTGAATATTAGAGTCGATCACCTCGATCGGCACTATAGTTAAAAGGCGGCTGATGTATCTGAAAGCCGCCAGACCCGACATGGCAGAAGGTTGCGAAGAGAAGCTCGACTTGGAGTTTGTGAGTTGGGTGTGGAACTACTCAAAGATCACTCGTCCTCGAGTCTTGGGTGCGATGCGGGACAACTCAGAACGAAAGCAAATTATAAGGCTCCGATCCCGCAGCGATGTAGAGAGCTTTTTACAATCTATGGTGCGGACCTAAACATGAGGATTACCAGAATATAGTGAAACCAGAAAAGCTAATGATCAAAGCGGCAAAAAAGGGCGATGTCGCGGCCCTCAAAACATTGCTGGCAAATGACCCGTCTCTAGTCAAAGCGCGCGATACCGACGGCTCCACGCCTCTTCATTGCGCCACGTGGAAAGGGCACGTTGATGTCGTGGCCCTGTTGCTAAAGTCGGGCGCTGATGTAAACGCAGTAAATGAAAACGAACATTGGGGCACAACCCCGCTTCATGCTGCCGCCCACGCGAACCAGGCTGCAATCGCAAAGTTGCTGCTCGATTACGGCGCGAACGTTAAAGCTAAAGACAAAGAAGGCCGCACTCCGATGTTCCACACAACTTTCCACAAAGCCAAGGCAGTCGCAAAAATCCTTGCGCCCCTTGAGTAAGGTCCAACTCTTCAACTTCACGGTAACAGAACAAAATAAAGGACAGGAGATAAAATGGCCGGGCAAGTTGCATTAGAAAGAATCAAAAAACCTTTGATGAATTGTTTCGATGAAACATTCTCTTCAGTTCACGGCATTTTTCTGGACAAAGGCACAACTCTCCTTGAAACGCTCGAAGGTGTTTCCGCGCACGAAGCTTCTCAATCGCTTGGGCCCGGCACGGCAACAGTCGCGGCGCAGGTGGACCACTTGCGTCTTTATCTTGACGTGCTGGATGACTATATTCACACCAGCCAGTCCCCAAAAATCAATTGGCGAGAGATCTGGGAAACAGTTGGAGAAGTGACGCCTGAGCAATGGGAAAAGATTAAGAACGATTTGCGCAACAGTTACGATAAAGTGAAAACAACTCTCAGTTCCTTCCAGGATTGGAATGGCGAAAATGAAGTTGGTGGCGCTTTGGCAATTGTGGTCCATAGTGCTTACCATCTTGGGGGAATTCGCCAGGCGCTTGCCGGCATAAGGGCCAACACCAAAACAGCTGGACACGCTCAATGACAGAACACCACATAATTATCGCCGCTACAGACGAAGAGGTCGCAGCTTGTTATCCGGTAATGGCCGAGTTGCGTCCCCAGATCAGCGCCGACGAGTTTGTCGAGCGAATCAAACACCAAACACAAATCGCCGACTATCGCCTCGCGTGTCTAATTGATAGCGAGGTGAAAGCCGTAGCGGGTTATCGGATTTCGCAAAATCTGGCGTGGGGAAATTTTCTTTACGTCGATGATCTTGTTTCAAAATCAAGCGATCGTTCAAAAGGTTACGGAGGAGCGCTCTTTGACTGGTTAGTGGCTCACGCTCGCGAAAACGGTTGTGATCAGTTCCATCTCGACTCTGGCGTACAACGATTTGAAGCGCATCGATTTTACCTCACAAAGAGAATGGCAATCGAAGCTCATCACTTTGGCTTGAAGCTCAGCTAAAACGATGAACGAAAGTGTACGCGCGCTCGCTCAACAGCTATGGGATTATCACCGGCTCGGCCACGAACTGGTGAAGAGTGACGCCATCGTGGTGCTTTGCAGTCACGATGAGCGAGTGGCAGAGCGGGGCGCCGAACTGTTCCTTGATAACTGGGCCCCATTACTAATCTTCTCGGGCGGACTGGGAGCTATCACCAAAGGACTCTGGACCGAACCTGAGGCTATCCGATTTTCAAGGATTGCTGACTCGATGGGTGTTCCACCCGAACATATTCTGGTAGAGGACAAGTCAACCAACACCGGCGAGAATGTTCGTTACACGCGAGACCTTCTAAGACGCAAAGTTCTGGACCCGAACAGGTTCATTGCGGTTCAAAAACCGTACATGGAACGCCGCACCTACGCGACGTTCAGAAAGGTCTGGCCCGAGAAAGACCTGGTCGTGACGTCGCCTCAGGTTTCGTTTGACCAATACCTGGACCAATACGCTCATAGCACGCTGACGCCGGAAGATGTGATTGCGATCATGGTTGGCGACTTACAGAGGATTAGGCTCTACCCCGACAAGGGGTATCAAATACGACAAGAAATACCGGTATCAGTTTGGGCTGCCTATGAGGAACTGGTCCAGGCTGGTTTTGATAAGTACCTTGTAAAGTAACCGAGGCAAAGCCAGTGAATACGCGGGATCTTCAAATCTTACGCAAAGCCCGACGAACAAGTACGGGCGATTCAGCCGTGGAGTAAGAGTGAAGCGCTACTTAGAAGCCAAGCAACGATTCAAGAAGTTTCAATGGATCGATGCCAAAGTCCAGAAACATGATTCTGATCGGCGGCCAGAGAGTTTTAGAATCGATCCTGATTCAATAGCTCTCGGGGATGTCATCACCGATCATGTTATGCGTCGCAGTTATTTAGAAAGTTCAC
>Ga0207674_10000170_pt1 | contig 78770 bp, 73 predicted proteins | sample KBSCornC72_FD_184303 | JGI IMG/M metagenome (GOLD analysis project Ga0207674, IMG submission 184303) | Corn rhizosphere microbial communities from Kellogg Biological Station, Michigan, USA - KBS Corn C7-2 (SPAdes) (version 2) | ecosystem: Host-associated > Plants > Roots > Rhizosphere > Soil ...
GTCGCTCATCAGCTTGCCCTTGGCCTGGTCCACCAGCGGCCGCTCCGCGCGCGCCTGCTGCATGCGACGGAGATCGCGGAACCGCGCGAGAGCCAGGTCGAGGGTGGGCGCGACCTCCGCCGCGCGCAGCGGCTTCAGCATGAAGCCCATCACGCCGGCGCGGTTGGCCTGCTTCACCACCGCGCTCGCGGTGTCGCGCGTGAAGAGGACCGCGGGGCAGTCGCACGCCGCCGTGATGCGCGGCATGAGCGCGGGCTCGCGCCGTCCGGAGAGGCTCGGCCCTATGATGAGCACGTCGGGTCGCGTCTGCTGCATGAGCGCCACCGCGTCGAGACGCAACGGAGCCTCCAGCGCGATCGCGCCGCCGGCATCCTCGACCGCGACGCGGAGGGACACCCGCGAGGCGGGATCACCGTCGAGCACCGCCACCCGCCAGCGCGGTGAGTCGCTCCGCCATATCGTCCCGATGATCCGCATGGACACCTCCTGAGGCGTCGCGGCTCCGCATGCCGCGTGCCAACGGAGAGGCCCGGCTCGGAGCCGCGCCTGTACAGCGCCGGCGCGGCCCGTGCCTGCTCGAGCCCGGGGAAAACAGGAAGAAATTCCTCGGCCTGCCGAGTACTTTCTGCCCGGGTCCCTCGATGCAGTTTCGACCGGACCGGGCCACTGCCGCCTCCAGGCCACGACTACCTACGCGTCACCGGTGGCACATCGCTTGCCTCCGTTCGTCTTCATGCTGAGACTTAAGGGGGAGACCGACGACGCGCTCCAGGACGATCGGCTTCGAGCCGACCTCGAGGAGCAGGATCAGATCACGCCGCAGGACGCGTTTCCCGACGGCGACCCCGATGGGATCCACGAGGACGGGCGAGCGCGCCTGCCGGGACTCCCGTTCCGGGGTCTGGCGATAGCCGGGGCGACGTTCGTGCCCACGTTCCTGCTGGTCTTCTTCGGCCTGCCGTACCTGCTCGGGCCGGATGGGCCGATCCATGCCGCGATCGCAACGGTTCGGAGCTCGGAGGCGCCCCTGGCCGAAGCGCCGCCCGCGGCGCCACTCCCGGTGCCCCGGTCCGAGGCGAGCCGGAGCAGCAGCCCGACCCGCCCGGCGGTCCAGCCCCCCGCAACCGCGGCGCCGGCCCCTGGCGCGCCCAAGGCGGACCAGGCGGCGCCGGCCACGGCCTTGCAGCCGTCGTTGACCCCGCCGTCCGCCCCCTCGCGCGCGGCCCGAGTGGAGCCTTCGGCCCCGGTCGAGCCTCCCGCCCCGGCGGAGTCGCGCGCGCCCGAGGTGACACGCGAGCCGAGCCTGCCGCCGCCCGCTCACCGGGCCACTCCGGAGCGCCGGCCCAGCCAGGAGGCTCGGAACGGCAACGACTCGCGCCCAGCGGACTCCCGCGTGGTCGAGGCCAAGCCCGCGAGCCGCGATGGTCGCGACTGGACGCCCGCGGCCGCCTTCACGGACCGCGCGGCGGCCAACCGCCTGGCGAGCAGCATCGAGAAGCAGGGTTATCCGGTCGAGATCCGACAGGATGGCTCGTCGTCGCGGCCCTGGGTGGTGTGGATCGGCGCCCAGCCTAGCGGCGGCTCCCGCCGCCGCTAGGCCGGCACTACTTCGGGCGACTAGCTCCGCTTCGGGTCGCGATCCAGCTGCATCTCCCGCCAGCGGCGCGCCTTGTTGTGGAGGGTCTTCGGGGTGGTGCCCAGGATCTCGGCGGCCCGGGTCTTGTTGTTGTTGACCGAGGCGAGCGTACGGAGGATCAGCTCCCGCTCCCCGTCGTCCAGCGTGGTGCCCAGCGGCAGCACCACCACGTTCGCCCGCTCGGGCGGCGTCGTCCCCAGCGGCGACAGCGGCAGGCACTCCGGGGTGACGAGCCCGTCCTCGCACGACACCACCGCACGCTCGATCACGTTGCGCAGCTCGCGCACGTTGCCGGGCCAGGAGTGGTCGGAGAGCAGCTTGAGCGCGGCCGCGTCCACGCTGCGCACCTCGCGCCCGTACTTCTCGTTGAACTCGGCGATGAACGCGTCGGCCAGGAGCGCGATGTCCTCGGGCCGGCGGCGCAGCGGAGGCAGCGGGATCGTCAGCACGTTGACCCGGTAGTAGAGGTCTTCCCGGAACGCGCCATCCTGCACCGCCTTCACCACGTCCTTGTTCGTGGCCGCCACCACGCGCACGTCGACCGCGATCTCGTCGTGCCCGCCGACGCGCCGGACCTGGCTGTCTTGCAGGACCCGGAGGTACTTCGCCTGCAGGTTGGAGCTCATCTCCGCGATCTCGTCCAGGAAGATGGTGCCGCCGTCGGCGAGCTCGAAGTAGCCGGGCCGCCGGGCCATCGCGCCGGTGAAGGCGCCCTTCTCGTGACCGAAGAGCTCGCTCTCCAGCAGGGTCTCGGGAATGGCCGAGCAGTTGACGGCCACGAACGGCCCCTTCGCGCGCTGCGACAGCTGATGGATGGTGCGCGCGACCAGCTCCTTGCCGGTGCCGGTCTCGCCCAGGATCAGGACCGGCGCCGGGCTCGGCGCGGCCATCTCGATGAGGCGGTAGACCTCCTGCATGGCGGGGCTGACCCCGAGCAACGGCCCCAGGCCCCGGCTCTCCTTCAGCTGGCGCCGGAGCACGGTGACCTCGCGGTTGACCTGCATCTTCTCCACCGCCTTCTCCACCAGCACCCGCAGGCGGCGTGGGTCCACCGGCTTCGTCATGTAGTCGTACGCGCCTTCCCGCATGGCCGACACCGCGGTCTCGATCGACCCGTGGGCGGTCAGGAGGATGACCGCCGTCTCCGGCAACGCGGTGGCCAGTGGCTTCAGCAGCCCGATCCCGTCGACCACCGGCATGATCATGTCGGCGATCACGACCGACGGGCGAAAGGCGGGCGCCCGCTCGAGCGCGTCCTTGCCGTCGACCGCTTCCTGCACCTCGTAGCCCCACATCGTGAGCAGGGCTGCCAGTCCGCTGCGTCCGGATTCGTCGTCGTCAGCGATCAGGATGCGGTGCTTCATGGGTCCTCCCCTTCCAGGTCCTATCCGGGTAGTTGGCTTCCGAGTTTTGAAGGCCTGCGCGATGGCTGCAACCGATGTGCCTCGTCACCCGGCGGTTACCGATCACCTTCGAGTCTCGGGGCTCTTCTGCTAATCCTGGCAGATGCTTGGACCTCGCCGACTCATGCTCGAAGTAGGGTGGGCTCGGTCCGGGTGCCGTGGATTGGCACCCACCAGAGGGAAGATATTACCGCGTAACTATGACCCGGCAATAGTGAGATGGGACGTCGTTACCGGGTCCAGTCGAGCTCGATGAGCGCCAGGCCGGTTGCAGGATCCGTCTTCCGCTGGAGTGTGGCGGGGGCTTCCACCAGGGTCACCTCGAGCGTGGGATCGACGGAGCCGCCCAGCAGGTGGCCGCCCAGCGCCCCGCCGTCGGACCGGCCCACCACCACGTGGGCGTGGACCCGGGGCTCCCCCCCGTCGAGAGCCACGTTGCCGAGCAGCGAGACCACCTCGACCTGCTCGCGGATGACCCGTCGCCGGTAGTCGCGCCGGGCGTGATCGAAGAAGCCGAGCGTCACCGCGGAGAACGCCCCGATCCCGCTGAGGGTCGCGGCCCGCAGGTCGAATCGCTTCGCGGCAGCGGTCAGGGACTCGACGGGGTCATCGCCCACCTCGCAGACCATCACGAACGTGCGGCGCCCCTCCTGGTCGTCGACCTGTCGGATCTTCACGGTGTCCTCCCTCAGGCCCGCTCGGCCACCGCTTCCTTGTCCCTCTTGCGCAAGCCCACCAGGCAGGCGACCAGCACCCCCGCCATGACGGTGAGCAGCCCCAGCTCGATCATCGCGTAGCGGAAGGCCCCCTCCCCCTGGTCCATCAGGGAGCCGAACTCCGCGGTGATGACCAGGATCCGCCGCACCGCGGCGATCAGGGCCACCAGCACGAACGGCTCCGGGACCAGCACGTGCTCGCGGAAGGACACCTGCACGGTGTAGAGGATCTCGACGATCATGAGAATCAGCAGGAGCTGATCCAGCACCGCCACCACCGTGGCCGGGATCGAGCCGCTGGCCAGGCTCCGCGCGAAGTGCACCGCCGCGTTGCCCAGCAGGGCCACCCCCGCGACGGCCAGCACCACGCCCAGCCCCACGTAGAGGATGTCCTCCACGGTGGTGAACCCCTGGGCGACCCGCTCCCGCAGCCGGGCGCTCGGCCCCAGCCGGGTCATGCGCGAGCCGGAGGCGACCGGCGCCACGACGTCACAGCCGTCCGCTGAGCACGAGGGCCAGCACGATGAAGAGCGCCACCGTCAACGCGCTGCTCGGGTAGTAGCCCCACCCGCGGCTGTACGGCCACGCCGGGACCGCGCCCAGGGCCAGGACGAGCAGGACCACGATCGCCGCCAGAACCATGTCGGACTCCTCCCGCGCCGACCGGGCGCATGCCGATCCTCCGAGGTCGAGCCGTGCGTCGAGTCGATCCCGGGCAATCGTTGTGCCAGCGGAGCCCACGTCGGCACCACGCGGCTAACCGCTCGAAAACGACTCACCACCGACGGGAGCGCCGCGCGGGCCCGCTCGGCTCGCCCGGCGCGCACCGGAAAAGCTTACCGGGCGGCGACGGTAACGGCGACCTGCTCGTGAGACCGCGGTCGTCTTTCTGGGGCCGATGGCGCGTGGTAGGGTGTGGACGAACTCTGGCGTCGACATTGCTCTCCCGGAGGCGCGGATCATGACGGACATGTGGGGCGATCTCGTGTGGGCCGCTCTCGCGGATCTGAAGACGCGACTGATGCTCGTGCTCCCCGGCATCCTGGCGATGCTCACGCTCGCCATCGTCGGCCTGGCGCTGGCGTGGATCAGCGCGCGCGTCGCCCGCCGCCTGGCGCAGGCGGTGGCGTTCGATCGACGCTCCGAGACGTGGGGGATCGTGGCCGCGCTCAACCGGGCGGGGGTGCGGAAGCCGCCGTCCCAGGTGCTCGGGCTCATCGTGTTCTGGAGCGTGCTCGTGCTGTTCCTGCCGGTGGCCATCGATGCTCTCGCGATCCCCGGCACCGGCCGCCTGACCGAGTTCGTGTTCTCCTGGGTGCCGCGGGTGATGGGCGCGGCGCTGATCCTGCTGGTGGGGTGGCTGGTGGCGAACTTCCTCGGCGAGGGCGTCCTCATCGCGGCGGTCAACGCCCGGGTCCCGGAGGCCCGCCTCATGGCCCGCGCGATCCGGTGGGGCGTGCTGCTCTTCGCGAGCGCCACCGCGATCACCCACCTCGGCATCGGCAAGGAGATGGTGCTGGTCGCCTTCGGCATCACCTTCGGCGGGCTGATCTTCGCGCTGGCCCTCGCGTTCGGCCTGGGTGGCCGCGGCGTCGCCCGCCAGATCCTGGAGCGGCACATCCGCGGCCGCGAGCCGCATCCTCGCGAGACGCTGACCCACCTCTAAGACCCCGAGGCGCGCGGATGATCGAGGCCGGCGTGCTCTTCCAGCAGGCGGTGGCCGCGCTGCGCCGCGACCGCCGGGCGAGCTACCGCCTGCAGCTCGGCGCCGCCCTCGGCTTCGACGAGGTCGCGGCGCTCGGCCCCTACCTCGATGCGCTCGGCGTCAGCGACGTCTACCTGTCGCCCTGCTTCCGCTGCGGGCCCGGCAGCTCGCACGGCTACGACGTCACCGACCACAACACGTTCAACCCGGAGCTGGGCAGCGCGGCCTCCTTCGACCGCATGTCGGACGGGCTCCGCCAGCAGGGCCTCGGTCTCATTCTTGATGTCGTGCCGAACCACATGGGCATCGCGGGCGACGCCAACCCCTGGTGGCTCGACGTGCTGGAGAACGGCCCCGCCTCCCCGCGGGCCGAGGTCTTCGACATCGACTGGACGCCGGCGAAGATCGAGCTGCGCAATCGCGTGCTGCTGCCCATCCTGCCCGACCAGTACGGGAGGGTGCTGGAGTCGCAGCAGCTCGCGCTGGAGTTCGCGGACGGGGCCTTCCACCTCCGCTACGCGGGGGCGCGGCTGCCCATCACGCCCCGCACCTACCCCCTGATCCTGGGCGACGGGCTGGACGCCCTGGCCGGGCGGCTCGGGCCGGAGGACGCCGGTCTCCAGGAGCTGCGCAGCATCCTCACCGCCGTCGAGCACCTGCCGGGCCGTACCGAGACCGACGCCCGGCGCATCGAGGAGCGGGTGCGGGAGAAGGAGATCGTGAAGCGGCGGCTGCTCGCGCTCTCCAAGGAGTCGCCCGAGATCAGCGAGCACATCGACGAGGCGCTGCGCCGCCTCAACGGCGTGGCCGGGGATCCCGCATCCTTCGACGCGCTCGACCGGATCCTCTCCGCCCAGACCTACCGGCTGGCCGACTGGCGGGTCGCGGGGGACGAGGTCAACTACCGCCGGTTCTTCGACGTCAGCCACCTCGCCGGCATCCGCATGGAGCGCCCGACCGTCTTCGAGGCCACCCACCAGCTGGTGCTGCGGCTGGTCGGCGAAGGCAAGGTCACCGGGCTCCGCATCGACCACCCGGACGGCCTCTACGCGCCCGGGGAGTACTTCCGGCGGCTGCAGGAGGGCGCCCTGGTCGCCACCGCGCGGCGCCTGGTGCCGGAGCTCGCGCCCACCGAGGCGGAGGCGCTCACCGCGATCTACCGCACCCGCGCCGGCGAGCGCGCCGGTGCGCTGGAGGCCCGGCCCCTCTGGATCGCGGCCGAGAAGATCCTGGCCGCCGACGAGCCCCTGCCCGAGTGGTGGGTGGTGGCCGGCACCACCGGCTATGAGTTCCTGGCCTCGGTCAACGGGCTCTTCGTCGACCGCGGGACTTCTCGACGAATGACCGCGCTGTACTCGCGGGTGGCCGGCGCCAGCGCCCGCATGGCCGACGTCACCTACGAGGCCAAGCGGCTCATCATGCAGGTCTCGATGGCGAGCGAGATCAACCAGCTCGGCCACCAGCTCGACCGCATGTCGGAGCGCGACCGCCACGTCCGCGACTTCACCCTGCCGAGCCTGGGACGCGCGATCCGCGAGGTGGTGGCCGCCTTCGCGGTCTACCGGACCTACCTGGGCGACGACGGCTCCGAGACCCCGCGCGCGCGCGACCGGGCCGACATCGACGCGGCGGTGGCGGAGGCCAAGCGCCGGAACCCCACCGTGAACGTGTCGATCTTCGACTTCGTGCGCGACGTGCTGCTGCTCCGCCACCCGGACCGTCTGCCGCGCGCCGAGCGGGCCGCGCGCCGGCACTTCGCGATGCGCTTCCAGCAGACCACCGGGCCCATCACCGCCAAGGGCGTGGAGGACACCGCGTTCTACCGCTACAACCGGCTGGTGTCGCTCAACGAGGTGGGGGGCGATCCCGCACGCTACGGGGAGCCGGTGGCCACCTTCCACGAGCGCAACGCCCGGCGCCTCGAGCGATGGCCGGAGTCCATGCTCGCCACGTCCACCCACGACACCAAGCGGGGCGAGGACGTGCGTGCGCGCATCGACGTGCTCTCCGAGGTGCCGGCCCCGTGGGCCGCCGAGGTGCGGCGCTGGCGGGGGATCGCGCGGCGCTGGCGGCGCGAGGTGGAGGGTCACGCCGCGCCCGACGCCAACGACGAGTACCTGCTCTACCAGACGCTGCTGGGCGCCTGGCCCGCGCGGGACGAGGACGAGACGCCGGAGACCTTCACCGGGCGCATCGCGGCCTACATGGAGAAGGCCACCAAGGAGGCCAAGCGGCGCACCAGCTGGATCAACCCGAGCGAGCCCTACGACCGGGCCATGCGCGAGTTCGTGACCGCCCTGCTCGCCCCCGACAGCCCGTTCCGGCCCGCCTTTCGCCCCTTCCAACGCTTGATCGCCGCGCACGGCGCGGTGAACTCGCTGGCCCAGACCCTGCTGAAGCTCACCGTGCCCGGCGTACCCGATCTCTACCAGGGCACCGAGCTGTGGGATCTGTCGCTGGTGGATCCCGACAACCGCCGGCCGGTGGACTTCCCCCGCCGGCGCGCCCTGCTCGAGGCGCTGCAGGCGCGGCCATCCTCCGGCGGCGACGCCACCACGCTCTGCGCCGAGCTGCTCGCCGCCTGGCCGGACGGACGGGTGAAGCTCTACCTGACCCATCGCGCCCTCACCCTGCGCCGGGAGCGGCCCCGGCTCTTCGCCGCCGGTGGCTATCGCCCCCTCGAGGGCGGCGGGCGGCACGCCGAGCACCTCGTGGCGCTGGCGCGCACCGACGCCGAGGCCGCGGTGCTGGTGGCGGTGCCGCGGCTCACCGCGCGCCTGGCCGGCCTCACCGGCCGCTTCCCGCTCGGAGAGGCCGCGTGGGGTGAGACCTGGATCGCGCTCCCCGACGATCTGGCCGGCGTCTACCGCGACCGCCTCAGCGGCCTCACGCTGGCCAGCGAGCGGCACGACGGCCGCGCCCGGCTGCCCGCGCCCGCGCTGCTGGCCCACTTCCCGGTCGCGCTCCTCGAGCGCGTGGAGCCTGCTCCCGGGGGGCCATCCGGATGACCGCGCCGCCCGCGGTCCGCCGCGCCCACCGCATGCCGTTCGGCGCCACCGTGGCCGACGACGGCAGCACGCTCTTCCGGCTGTGGTCGCCCGGCGCCCGGCGCGTCGAGCTCTGGCTCGAGTCCGAGCAGCGCGCGGTGGCGATGCCGCGCGACGCGAGCGGCTGGGCCGAGCACGTGGCCCGCGAGGCGCCCGCCGGGACCCGGTACCGCTACCGCATCGACGGCGAGCTGCTGGTCCCGGATCCCGCCGCGCGCTACCAGCCGGGCGACGTGCACGGGGCGAGCGAGGTGATCGATCCCCTCGCCTACGCCTGGCGCGACGGCGAGTGGGCCGGCCTGCCGCCGGAGCGGCTGGCCTTCTACGAGCTGCACGTCGGCACGTTCACCCCCGAGGGGACCTTCGCGGGGGTGCAGAGCCGGCTCGACCACCTGGCCGACCTCGGTGTCACCGCCGTCGAGCTGATGCCGGTGGCCCAGTTCCCGGGGGCGCGCGGCTGGGGCTACGACGGGGTGCTCCTCTACGCGCCCGAGAGCCGCTACGGCCGGCCCGAGGATCTGAAGGCCCTGGTGGACGCCTGCCACGCGCACGGGCTCGCGGTCTTCCTCGACGTGGTCTACAACCACTTCGGGCCCGAGGGGAACTACCTGCACCGCTACGCCCCCGACTTCTTCACCTCGCGGCACCGGTCGTTCTGGGGCGACGGCATCAACTACGACGGGCCCGGCGCCGAGATCGTCCGCGCGTTCATGATCCACAACGCGCTGTACTGGCTCGAGGAGTTCCACCTGGACGGCCTGCGGCTCGACGCGGTCAACGCGATCGTCGACGACTCCGCGCGCCACGTGCTGGTGGAGCTCGGGCGGGCGGTCGCGCACGGACCGGGGCGCGAGCGCCATGTCCACCTGGTGCTGGAGAACGGGGCCAACGAGGCGCGCTACCTGGTCCGCGAGCGCGGACGGGCCCCGCTCTACCGGGCCCAGTGGAACGACGACGTGCACCACGCGCTCCACGTGCCGCTCACCGGCGAGGCCGGCGGCTACTACGAGGACTACCAGCCGCCGCTGCCCCACCTGGCGCGCTGCCTCACCGAGGGCTTCGCGTTCCAGGGCGAGCGCTCGCGGTATCGCGGTGACCTGCGGGGCGAGCCGAGCGGTCACCTGCCGCCCACCGCGTTCGTCTCGTTCCTCCAGAACCACGACCAGGTCGGCAACCGCGCGCTCGGCGAGCGGATCACCGCGATCGTGCCCGAGGACGCGGTGCGGGCCGCCACCGCGATCGTCCTGCTCGCGCCCGCGCTGCCGCTGCTCTTCATGGGCCAGGAGTGGGGCGCCCCCGAGCCGTTCCTGTTCTTCACCGATCTCGGCCCGGACCTGGGTCCCTCGGTGTCGGAGGGACGCCATCGCGAGTTCGCGCGCTTCCCGGAGTTCGCGGACCCCAAGGTGCGGGAGCGCATCCCGGATCCGCAGGCGCCCGCGACCCGCGACCGCTCGCGCCTGGACTGGGCGCGCCTGGGCGAGCCCGCGCATCGGCGGTGGCTCGACTTCCACCGCGACCTCCTGCACCTGCGCGCCAAGGCCGTCGCGCCCCTGCTCGCGGGAGAGCCGATGCCGGCCACCTCGTGGAAGGGGCTCGGCGACACCGGGCTCGAGGTGACGTGGGCCTTCCCGGCCGGCACGCTGCGGCTGCTCTGCAACCTGGGCGCGGCGGAGGTGGCGCACCCCGGGCCGGGGCCCGACTGGGGCCGGCGGCTCCACGCGCAACATCTGGCGGAGGCGGGCTGGACCACGCTGCCGCCGTGGAGCGTCGCGTTCTACCTGGCGGGGGCCTCGCGATGAGCGGCCGCGCGCGCCGCCGCCTTGGCCGCGATCGCGTCGCGGTAGACCGCGAGCGTGTGCTCCGCGATGCGGTCCCAGGAGAAGTGAGCCTCGACGCGGCGGCGGCCGGCCTCCCCCATCCGTCGCGCGCGGGTCGGATCGGCCAGCGAGACGCGCAGGGCCTCCGCCAGCGCGGCGGGATCGCCGGGCGGCACGAGCCAGCCGGTCTCCCCGTCGACCACCACCTCGGGGATGCCGCCGACGCGGCTCGCCACCACCGGGGTGCCGCAGGCCATCGCCTCCAGGTTGATGAGGCCGAACGGCTCGTAGATGGACGGGCACGCGAACACCGCGGCGTGGCTGTAGAGCTGCACGACCTCGGACACCGGCAGCATGGCGTTGATCCACTGCACCCGGGGCCGGCCCGCCACCGCGGCCTGCAGGCGCGCGGCCAGCTCCGGGGTGTCGGGACTGCTCGCGCACAGCACGAGCGATACCTCGTCGGGCAGCGCCCGCGCGGCCTCCAGCAGCTGGAAGATGCCCTTCTGCTCGCTGATGCGGCCCACGAAGAGCACGTAGGGCTCGCGCACCTGGTGGCGCGCGAGCACCTCGCGGGCCTCGGTGCGGCGGAAGGCGTCCGCGTCGACTCCGTTGTGGATGACCACCACTCGCTCCGGGGCCACCTGGAAGTGGGACAGGATGTCGGCGCGCATCTGGGCCGACACCGCGATCACCCGCTCCGCGCGCTCGACCGCGAGGCGCTCGGCCCACGTGGAGACCGCGTAGCCGGTGCCGAGCTGATCGGCCTTCCACGGGCGCAGCGGCTCCAGGCTGTGCAGCGTGACCACGAGCGGCAGATCGTGGATCGCCTGCGTCAGCATGCCGCCCAGGCCCACGTACCAGGTGTGGGTGTGCACCACGTCGGCGGCCACCGGATCGCGGGCCATGGCGAGCCCCACCGACAGGGCCTCGAGCGCGGGGGCGTAGGCGACCTCCGGCCCGCCGGCCAGCCGCTCCCACGGGGCGTAGCCCCGGACGCGCAGCGGGGGACCCGCCACCGCCTGATCACCGAAGCAGCGCAACTCGACCGCGGCGTGGCGGGCGAGCGCGCGGCTCAGGTGATCCACCACGACTCCCGCCCCGCCGTAGACGTGCGGGGGGTACTCGCGGCTCAGGAGCAGAACTCTCACCGGCGGCATCCTGGAGAGCTTACCGCATGACCGAGATCCAGCCCTTCGTCTTCCTCGGCTGCCTCGACCTCAACGAGCTGCTGCCGCACGAGGCCCACGACGTCCGGGAGCTGCTCGAGCAGCTGGAGAAGGTGCCGGTGGAGTCGGTGTTCTGCCACACCTCGGCCGCGCTCCTCCACCGTCCGGTGCTGGCCGAGGCCTATCCGAACGACTTCGCGCTGTGGGTCGGCACCGAGGTGCGCGACGTGCGCCTGGCCGAGCGGCTCGCCGCGGTCGACGCCTTCCATGCCGGCTCCATGGATCGGGTGCGCGAGGAGCTGATCGCCACCATCTCCGACCATCTCCAGCACCTGGGCGCGGCGCCGCCCCGCACCCAGGGCAAGCGCTTCCGGTTCTTCCAGACCCACCTGGTGCCGGTGCCCACCGGGCACCAGGCCCGGACCCTGGTCGAGTTCCGCGACGCCCTCGCGGAGGTGGACGTGAGCGCGCTCTTCTACCACACCATCGAGGCCCGCTACCGGGCGGGCCGCGGCCGCGGCGACTTCGCGGAGTGGATCGGCGCGGCGCTCGGGCGCGCGGACCTCGCCGACCGGCTGGCCCACATCGACCCGCACGCGGGCAGCCTGGAGCGCATCCGCGATCGTCACCTGAGCGTGCTGAGCGACGCGATCTCCGGCGAGGAGGGCGCCTGATGCCCGGCGCGCTGGTCAAGATCGACGACTACCGGCAGGTGGCCCCGCGCGGGACGGTCGACTTCCTCATGCGCATCGGGGAGCGGCTGCGGGGCAGGCGGCTCGCGCACGTGAGCGCCTCCCGCTACGGCGCGCTCGCCGAGAGCCTGAACCGCGTGGTCCCGATCCTGAACGACCTGGGGGTCGAGACCACCTGGGAGATCACCATCGGCACCGCCGACTTCGACCAGGTGACCCGCGCGATCGCCAAGGGCCTCGCCGGCACCGAGCAGGTCATCACCGACTCGATGCTGGCCCGCCTGCGCGAGACCGGCGCCGACAACGCGCAGCGTCTGCGCCTCGACGCGGACCTGGTCATGGTCCACGACGCGGCTCCCCTCGCCCTCGTCGAGGGCCGCGGCGAGGCGAGCCGCTGGGTCTGGCGCTGCCACCACGACCTCTCGGCGGCTCAGCCCCAGCTCTGGAACGCGCTGCGGCCGATGGTGCAGCGCTACGACGCGGCGGTGTTCTCCCTCGCCCGCTTCGCGGCCCCGCTGTCGATCCCGCGCTTCATCGTCTACCCCTCCATCGACCCGCTCTCCGAGCGCAACCGGGAGATGACCCGCAGCGAGCAGGCGGTGCAGCTCGACCGCCTGCGGGTGCCGCGCGACAAGCCGATCCTGCTGCAGGTCGGACCCTTCGAGCGCCAGCACGATCCGGTGGGCGTGATCAACGCCTACCGCCTGGTCAAGCGCCACCACGACGTGCGGCTGGTCCTGGCCGGCCCGCCCCCCGCGCCGGGCGGCGACGCCCTCGGCGACGTGCAGGAGGCGGCCTCGCACGATCCGGACATCTCGGTGATCGTGCTGCCTCCCGATCCCCAGGTGGAGCTGAACGCGCTGGAGCGGGCGGCCACCATCGCGATCCAGAAGCCGCTCAAGGCCGACTTCACCATCGAGGTCGCCACCGCGATGTGGAAGGGCAAGCCGGTCATCGGCACCATCGCGGGCGGCATCCCATTTCAGATGGTGGTGAACGTGACCGGGTATACCGTGGAGACGGTGGAGGGCGCCGCGTTCCGGATCCGGCAGCTGCTGTCCAATCCCGAGCTCATCGGACGCATGGGCGCGGCCGGGCGCGAGCACGTCCGCCGGAACTTCCTGGTGACCCGGCACCTGAGCGACTACCTGGCCCTTCTCGCCCACATGACCCGGTGATGGACACCGCCACCCTGCCCGACGAGGTCCAGACCGCGGTCGAGCGGCTCGGCACCGCGGACGTGGTGGTGGGCCTCGCCACCGCGGGGCCGATCCCGGCGCTGGGCGCGGTGGCCGCGGCGGTGCGCGCGGGGCTCGAGGCGCACTGCGGGGGCCAGGCCTCCGCGGTCGTCCACGTGGACCAGGCCCCCGCGGAGGCCACCCCCGCCACGGTGGCCGCCGCCTTCGGCGACCTGCGGCTGATCTCGGTCCCGGCGGGCGGCCACGGCGAGGACGGCCTCGACTGGTCGGGCGCGGTGCGGGCGGTGCTGACGGTGGCGCGGCGTCTCGAGGCGCGCGCGATCGTGATGCTGAACGCCGATCTCAGCAGCATGACCAGCGAGTGGCTGCGCGGTCTCGCGGTGCCGGTGCTGAAGGACGACTACGGCCTCATCCTGCCGCTCTACCGGCGCTATCGCTACGACGGCACGCTGACCCAGGCCCTCGTGGTCCCGCTGATGCGGAGCCTCTTCGGCCGGCAGCTCGCGCACCCGCTCGCGGAGGAGTTCGCGTGCTCCGCCGCGGCGGCGGACTACTTCCTGGAGCAGCCGATCTGGGACAGCGAGCTCGGCCGGCACGGCCTCGAGTTCTGGCTCCCCGCCGCCGCCATCGAGCACGGCATCCCGATCGGCCAGTCCGTGCTCGGCGCGCGCACGGTCGCGCCGTCCCCGCAGCCGCCCGCGCCGCTCGGCCGCACCGTGGGCCGCGTGGTGGGCGCGCTCTGCGCGCTGGCCGACCGCACCGAGAGCTTCTGGCTCGACATCCGCGGCTCGGAGCCGGTGGTGAGCTTCGGGGTGCCGCCCGAGCCGCTGCCCGGCGGGCCGCCCGTCGATCCGTCGCTCATGCAGGTGGGCTTCGTGCAGGGCGTCCGCGACCTCCTGCCGGTGTGGGAGCGCATCCTCGCCCCCGAGAACCTGGGCGAGGTCCTCGAGCTGAGTGACCGCCCGCTGGAGCGCTTCCGCTTCCCGGACCGCCTGTGGACGCGCGTGGTGTACGACTTCGTCCTCGCGTACCGCACCCGGGTCGTCTACCGGAGCCACGCCGCGCAGTCGCTCGCCCCGCTGTACCTGGGCCGCGCCGCCTCGGTGGTCCTCGAGACGCACGCCAAGCCCCCGCTGGCGGTGCAGCAGGGCGCGGCGCGCCTCGGAGGCATGTTCGAGGAGGAGAAGCCCTACCTGGTGGACCGCTGGCGATGAAGCCCGAGCGCCACCCTGTCTTCATCGAGCACGTGCGTCCCGCGGTGGACGACGGCCGGCACCCGGTCAAGCGGGTGGTGGGCGACGTGCTCACCGTCACCGCCGACATCTTCAAGGAGGGCCACGACCAGCTCGCGGCGCGCGTGCGCTATCGCGGCCACGACGCGGCGGAGTGGCGCGAGGCGCCCATGCGCCTGGTCGACAACGACGGCTGGGCCGGCCAGGTGTCGCTCGACGCCAACACCCGCTACGTCTACACGGTGGAGGCGTGGACCGACGCCTTCGGCTCGTGGGTGGAGGAGATGCGCCGGCGCATCACCGGCGGCCAGAGAGACCTGGAGAGCGAGCTGCTCGAGGGCGCGGAGATGGTCCGCGCCGCCCACGCGGCCCTGCCCGCCGGCGCCGCCTCCGGCCCCGACGCGGCCGTGCTCCGCCGCGCGCTGGATCGGCTCGGCGGCAAGCCCTCCCGCGACGCCCGCCTCGACGCGCTGCTCGACGGCGAGCTCCGCCAGGCGATGGCGCGGGCGGCCCCGCGGCCGGATCTCACCCCTTACGACCGGCTGCTGGACGTGGTGGTCGATCGGCGGGAGGCCGCCTTCGCGTCGTGGTACGAGCTGTTCCCGCGCTCCCAGGGCCGGGTCCCCGGCCGGCACGGCACCTTCGCCGACTGCATCGAGCGGCTTCCCGACATCCAGCGGATGGGCTTCGACGTGGTGTACCTGCCGCCCATCCACCCCATCGGCCGCACGGCCCGGAAAGGCCCCGACAATGCGCTCGCCGCCGGGCCCGGCGATCCAGGCAGCCCGTGGGCGATCGGCGGGCCGGAGGGCGGCCACACCGCGGTGCATCCCGACCTGGGCACGCTCGACGACTTCCGCCGGCTCGTGAAGGCCGCGCAGGGCCTGGGCCTCGAGATCGCGCTCGACTTCGCGATCCAGTGCTCGCCCGACCACCCGTGGGTGCGCGAGCATCCCGAGTGGTTCTACCAGCGGCCCGACGGCACCATCAAGTACGCGGAGAACCCGCCCAAGAAGTACCAGGACATCTACCCGATCAACTTCGCGAGCCATGCCTGGGCGGCCCTCTGGGACGCCCTCCTCGGCGTGGTGCGCTTCTGGATCGACCAGGGCGTGCGCACGTTCCGGGTCGACAACCCGCACACCAAGCCGCTCGAGTTCTGGGCGTGGCTGATCCGCGAGGTGCAGACCCGCGACCCGGACGTGGTCTTCCTCTCCGAGGCCTTCACGCGGCCCAAGGTGATGCGCGCGCTGGCCAAGGTCGGCTTCACGCAGTCGTACACCTACTTCACCTGGCGCAACTTCAAGGAGGAGATGACCGAGTACCTGGAGGAGCTCACCCGCTCCGAGATGGCGGAGTACTTCCGGGGCAACTTCTTCGTGAACACCCCGGACATCCTCCCCGAGGTGCTCCAGCGCGGCGGGCCGCCCGCCTTCCAGATGCGGGCCACCCTCGCGGCCACCCTCTCCTCGCTGTGGGGCATCTACAGCGGCTTCGAGCTCGCCGAGCACGACGCCCTGCCCGACAGCGAGGAGTACCGCGCCTCCGAGAAGTACGAGATCCGGGTGCGCGACTGGGACGCCCCCGGCAACCTCAAGGCGCACGTGGCTCGGCTCAACGCGATCCGGCGCGAGAACCGCGCGCTCCAGTCGATGTCCACCCTCCAGTTCCTGCCCTCCAGCAGCCCCCACGTGCTCTTCTACGGCAAGATCACCTCCGCGCGCGACAACGTGATCCTGGTGGCGGTGAACCTCGACCCCTTCGCCACCCACGAGTCGACGCTGGAGATCCCGCTCGAGGCCCTGGGCATCGCGGCCGACGAGACCTACGAGCTGCACGAGCTGCTCTCCGACCAGCGCCGCCTGGTGCGGGGCGACCGCCACACCGTGAGCCTCGACCCCCGGACCGCCACCGCCCACGTCTACCGCGTGGCCCGCTGGCGCCGGCGCGAGCGCGATTTCGATTACTACGCGTGAAGATCCACCGCCCGTGAGGCCCGCGTGAGCGACGGCGACCCGCTCTGGTACAAGGATGCGGTCTTCTACGAGCTGCACGTCCGCGCCTTCCGGGACGGCAACGACGACGGCATCGGCGACTTCATCGGCCTCACCAGCCAGCTGGGCCACATGAAGGAGCTGGGGGTCGACTGTCTGTGGCTCCTGCCGTTCTTCCGCTCCCCGCTGCGCGACGACGGCTACGACGTGGCCGACTACCGCGCGATCCACCCCGACTACGGCACCATGGCCGACTTCGACCGCTTCCTGGAGGCGGCCCACGGCCACGGCATCCGGGTGATCGCGGACCTGGTGGTGAACCACACCTCCGACCAGCATCCCTGGTTCCAGTCCGCCCGGCGGGCCGCCGACTCGCCCTATCGCGACTACTACGTGTGGAGCGATACCGACGAGCGCTACCGGGACGCGCGCATCATCTTCCTCGACAGCGAGCAGTCCAACTGGACGTGGGACCCGGTGGCCAAGGCCTACTACTGGCACCGCTTCTTCCACCACCAGCCGGACCTCAACTTCGACAACCCGCAGGTCCGCCGCGAGCTGCTCGACGTGATGCGCTTCTGGCTCGACAAGGGGCTCGACGGCTTCCGCTGCGACGCGGTGCCCTACCTCTTCGAGCGCGAGGGCACCAACTGCGAGAACCTGCCCGAGACCCACGAGTTCCTGCGGGAGATCCGCCGCACCATCGACGCCCACTACCAGGGGCGCATCCTGCTCGCGGAGGCCAACCAGTGGCCGGCCGACGTCCGCCCCTACTTCGGCGACGGCGACGAGTTCCACATGGCCTTCCACTTCCCGCTGATGCCGCGCATCTTCCTCGCGGTCCGGCACGGCGACCGGCGCCCCATCACCGACATCTTCGTGCACACCCCGGAGATCCCACCCTCGGCCCAGTGGTGCCTCTTCCTGCGCAACCACGACGAGCTGACCCTCGAGATGGTCAGCGACGAGGAGCGCCACCACCTCTACTACGCCTACGGCGCCGACCCGCGCATGCGCCTCAACCTCGGGATCCGGCGGCGGCTGGCCCCGCTGCTGGAGAACGACCGGCGCAAGATCGAGCTGCTGACGAGCCTGCTCTTCACCCTGCCCGGGAGCCCCATCCTCTACTACGGCGACGAGATCGGGATGGGCGACAACATCTACCTCGGCGACCGCAACGGGGTCCGCACCCCCATGCAGTGGACCGGCGACCGCAACGCGGGATTCTCGCGCGCGGACACCGCGCGCCTCTACCTGCCCCTCATCGTGGATCCGGTCTACGGCTACCAGTCGATCAACGTGGAGGCCCAGCAGCGCACCCCGTCCTCCCTGCTCAACTGGATGAAGAAGCTCATCGCGGTCCGCCGCAAGACCCGGGTGTTCGGCCGCGGCACGCTCCACTTCCTCCGCCCCGCCAACGAGGCGGTGCTGGCCCACGTGCGCGAGCACGAGGGGGAGATCCTGATCGCGGTGCACAACCTGGCCGGCTCGGCCCAGCCGGTCGAGCTCGACCTGCGCGCCTGGCGCGGCTACACCCCGATCGAGATGCTGGGCGACACCCGCTTCCCGACCATCCGGGACCTGCCCTACTTCATCAGCCTCTCCCCCTACGGCTACTACTGGTTCCGCCTGCAGCCGCCCCTCTCGGAGCAGCCGATCTATGGCATCGAGGCCTCTCCGCTCTGATCCCGCGGCGGTCGTGGCGCTCCTCTCGGGCCCGGGCCGCTCCGACTTCGCGCAGTTCCTGGCGAGGCAGCGGTGGTTCGCGGCGAAGACCCGCGGGGTCGGCACGCTCGCGGTGCGGGACTGGGCCATCCTCGACGCCGAGGGTCCGCTGGTCCTGCTGCTCCTCGACGTCGACGGCGACCGCTACCACGTCCCGGTGACGGTGGCCGCGGACGCCCCCGCGGGCGCCGCGCTCGCCCGGCTCGACGGCGAATCGGTGGTGGACGCCCACGACGATCCGCGGTTCGGCCGGCGGGTGCTCGCCGCGATCGCGGCCGGCCGCCGCCTCGCCGGACAGGCGGGCCGCGTCTCGTTCCACCCGACCCCGGGCTGGAGCTTCCCGCCGGATCCGGATGCGGTCCCCGCCCGCCGCCATCCGGGCGAGCAGAGCAACACCTCGGTGATGCTGGGCACCGGCCTCGTGCTCAAGACCCTGCGGCGGCCGCAGCCCGGCCTCAACCCCGATCTCGAGATCACCCGGTTCCTCACCACCCGCACCCGGTTCCGTCACGTGCCGCGGCTGGCCGGCTGGAGCGAGTACGAGGGCCCGGAGGGGACGGCCACGCTGGCGGTGCTGCAGGAGTTCGTGGTCAACGGGGGCGATGGCTGGAAGCACGTGGTGGGCGCGCTCCGCGCCCGGGTGGCCGCGGGCTCGCTCGTGGGGGCGCCCGATCCCGCGCGCGATCCCCTGATCGCGGACGTCCGGCGCCTCGGAGCCATCACCGGCGGTCTCCACGCGGCGCTCGCCTCCGACGGCAGCGATCCCGACTTCGCGCCGGAGCCGGTCACGCGCGAAGACGTGACGCGCTGGGCCGCCGACATCCGCCGGGACGCGGAGACGGCGACCCGACCGGGCGCCACCGGCGAGCAGATCGGGCTCGGCGAGGCCGGCCGCGCCGGCATCGCGCGCGCCGTCGGCGCGCTCGAGGCAGTGGTGGGCACGGTGAAGATCCGCTCCCACGGCGACTACCACCTCGGACAGGTGCTCAAGACCCCCGACGGCTTCGCGATCATCGACTTCGAGGGCGAGCCGGCCCGCCCCCTGGCGGAGCGGCGCGTGCGGCAGTCGGCCCTGCGCGACGTGGCCGGCATGCTGCGCTCGCTCGACTATGCGGCCCACGCGGTCGCCTTCGGGCTGGGCCCGGATGAGCGCGCGCCCGCCCTGGGTGTGCTGACCGCCTGGGAGGGGACGGCGAGACGGGCGTTCCTGGCCGGCTACCGGGAGGCGGTGGCGGAGAGCCCGGCCCCGCTGGTGCCGTCGACGGAGGGAGCACTCCTGGGCGCGTGCGGAGCGTTCGAGCTGGAGAAGGCCTGCTACGAGCTACGCTACGAGCGGGACAACCGGCCGGACTGGGTGGCGATTCCTCTGGCCGGCATCCGGCGGTTCCTCACACCTTGACGAGCGTGACCCCCTTCTCGTCCAGCCACTCGGTCACCTTCTGCCACAGGAGCGGGTCGCGCTCGCGCCAGGCGTCCACCCCGGCGGCGGGCACCACCTTGTAGGGCGGCTCCTCACGCAGGATCGCTTCCACCACATTGGCGAGGCCGCTCTCCGCGGCCCGGCATTCCACCAGCAAGTCTTCGGCTCGGCTGATCATGGCGCTTGCACCTCCTCGCAAGCCACATGCCAGCACAGCAAGCCCCCAATCACGGCATGAATTCGCCGCTCCGGCACGAGATCGGGCCGTTCTACCGGGTAGTCCTGACCGGATCGCGCTGGATGGGGTGTCCTCCTGACGGGCGACCGCATGACATCTGCCGGTCGATCGGGCAGTTTGCCCCCGCGCGGGCCACTGGCATGTCACGTGCCTCTACAGCCCGCGACACCGCCACGGAGATCGTGGCGTCAACTACTCGAGGAGGCGACCGCATGCTGTGGACCATCTTCGTCATCCTGCTCGTGCTGTGGGCGGTAGGTATGGTCAGCTCGTACACCCTGGGCGGATTCATCCACCTGCTGCTGCTCATCGCGATCGCGGTGGTCTTGATCCGCATCATCCAGGGCCGACGGCCGGTGTAGCGCCATGAAGAGCGGAGTGCTGGTCGTCGCCATCGTCCTGATCGCCATCGGAGTGGTCTCGCTCGCGTACCAGGGCATCACCTACACCACGCGAGAGAAGGTGCTCGAGGTCGGCCCCATCAAGGCCACCGCAGAGAAGGAGAAGACGATTCCGCTGCCGCCGATCCTGGGCGGGCTGGCCCTGGCCGGCGGCGTGGTCCTGCTCGTGGTCGGAGCCCGACGCTAGCGCGTCGGGTCTCCGATCAGGGCGTCACCGGCGGCGCGCCTTCCGGGCGTGTCGTCCGGTGCAAGCCGCGGGCGCGGTCCCTTCTCGGCCGCGCCCGCGGTGTGCTGTCCGGCCCGGTTCCGTGGGACACTGGCGGGCCGTGAGCCCCCGCGCCGCCAAGCTGCCCCGCGCGTTCTACACGCATTCCGACGTGGTCACCGTCGCCCGGCGGTTGCTCGGCCAGCTCCTGGTGGTCCCGACGCGGGCCGGCCGCGTCTCCGGCGTCATCGTCGAGACCGAGGCCTACCAGGGACCGGAGGACCGCGCCTCCCACGCCTACGGCGGCCGGCGCACCCTTCGCACCGAGACCATGTACGCTCGCGGCGGCACCGCCTACGTCTACTTCGTCTACGGCATGTACTACCAGTTCAACGTGGTGACCGGGGTCGCGGAGGTGCCGCACGCGGTGCTGGTGCGCGCGGTGGAGCCGGTCGAGGGACTCGCCCTCATGCGCCGCCGCCGCGGGGGTGGCCCGCTGCACGGCCTCACCAGCGGCCCGGGCAAGCTCTGCATCGCGCTCGGCATCGATCGCCGACTCGACCGGGCCGACCTCCTCGGCGATCGCATCTGGCTGGAGGCCCGGCCGCCGGTGCCCGAGCGGGCCGTCGCGTCGGGCCCCCGGATCGGCATCGACTACGCGGAGGCCTGGGTCGATCGGCCGTGGCGCTTCTGGCTGCGCGACAGCCCGTTCGCGAGCCGGGCGCGCGGCCCGGTCACACCCTCAGGCGCCAGCCGCTCCGCCCGGCGATCCGATGGAGCGCCTCCATGAGGGCCCACCAGAGCAGCACGTAGACGAGCGCGTAGGCGAGGGAGGCGTCGAGCGGCGGCAGCCACGGCGCGAACAGATGGTCGAAGAGCCACGCCTGCAGGCGCGGGCCTCCCGGCTCCACCCGCAGCAGGTAGAGCAAGCGAGCCACGAAGCTCGAGAGGAAGAAGAGCGGCAGTGCGGTGAGCCCGAGCACCACGAACGGCCCCGTCCAGCCGCGCCATCCGCGGACCTCCACGATCCAGTAGCACGCGGCGAGCGCCAGCGCGGCCAGCCCCGCCATGAAGAGCGCGTAGGAGCTGGTCCACAGCGACTTGTTGATCGGGAACGCGAGGCCCCACGCGAATCCGACGACCGTGGCCGCGAGCCCGCCCAGCGCGAGGCCGCCCGCCACCCGCGGCGCCCGGCTCCCGCCCCGGATCCAGTGCCCGGCCAGCACTCCGAGCAGCGTGGTGCCGATGGCGGGCAGCGTGCTCAGGATCCCCTCGGGGTCGTAGACCTTGGCCACCTGCCAGATGTGCGGGCCGAGGACGAGGCGATCCACGTAGCCGGCGAGGTTGCCGGCCGGGCTCAGGTCCCCCGCCACGCCGCCCGGCGGGGCCACGCGCGTCATCAGGATCCAGTAGCCGGCCAGCAGCGCGCCGGCCACGCCGGCCTGGCTCCGCCATCCGCGCGTGCCGTCGGTCCAGAGGAACAGCAGCGCGGCGGCGGCGTAGCAGAGGGCGATGCGCTGGAGCACGCCCGGGATGCGCACGGTGGCGAGGTGGAACCACGGCAGCGCCTGCAGGAGGAGCCCCAGGGCGAAGATCACCGCCCCGCGCCGCAGCACGCGGACGGCGAGCCCGCGGGCGCCGCCTTCCCGGCGGGGGCCGAGCGCGAGCGGGATCGCGACGCCGACGATGAACAGGAAGAACGGGAAGATCGTATCGGTCGGCGTGAAGCCGTGCCACTCCGCGTGACGGAGCGGCCCGTAGACGTGCGCCCACGAGCCGGGGTTGTTGACCAGCACCATCCCGGACACCGTGAGGCCGCGGAGCACGTCCACCGAGAGGACCCGCGGCGACCGGGCCGGAGCGGTCACAGGATCGATCGGCCCGCGTCCACCATGAGGGTGGTCCCGGTGACGAACGACGACTCGTCGGAGGACAGGAACAGGATCGGGTACGCCACCTCGCGCGGCTCGGCCCACCGGCCGAGGAGGTTGTCGCGCGTGCGCTCGCCGCGCAGGGCGGTCTCCGATACCCCGCGCGCGGCGGCGCGACGGATGTGGTAGGGCGTGATGGTGCCGCCGGGGCACACCGCGTTCACCCGGATGCGATGCGGCGCCTCCTCCACCGCGAGCGCCCGCGTCAGACCCAGCACCGCCGCCTTGGTGGTGTCGTACTGGCCCATTCCGGTCCGGCCCATCAGGCCGTAGACCGACGAGACGTTCACCACCGTGCCGCGGCCGCTCGCCCGCAGCCGGGGCAGCGCGGCCTTGCAACAGTGGGCGGTGCCGAGCACGTTCACGCCGATGATGCGCTCCCAGTCGGCCTCGGTCGCCTCCGCGAGCGGCACGTAGACCCGCACCCCCGCCACGTTGACCAGCGTGTGGAGACCGCCGAGCTGCCCCGCCGCCTCGTCGACCAGCCGGCGCGCGTCGGCCTCGCGGGTGACGTCGCCCTCGAGTGGCAGCACGCGCGCCCCGGGGACCGCCGCGCGAATGCTCTCCGCGGCGCCGCGGGCCGCGGGCCCGTCGGCGTCGAGCAGCGCCACCGCGGCTCCTTCCTCCGCGAAGAGCCGGCCGGTGGCCTCGCCGATGCCGCCTCCGCCGCCGGTGACGAGCGCCACCCGGCCGGCCATGCGCCCCGGCATCGCGGCGCTCAGACGAGCGTGAGCCGGTCTCCCTCGCGGACGAGCATCCGCGCGCGGGCCCCCTCCACCCAGCTCTCGCCCGGCGCCAGCACGACCGAGGTGGACCGGACCAGGAACGAGCGCGGGTTGCTCCCGGGCGCGGGCGTGCCGTGGTCGCGCAGCGCGCGGGCCGCGGCCATCATGCGGCGGCGCACCTGGATGATGGCGGTGTCGCTGCTGCCGAGGCGCTCCTGGCTGCGGTCCACGATCTCGCCCTGGCTCTCCTGCACCGCCTGATCCTGCACCCCGAAGCCGGGGATGCCGCAGAACATGCGGGTGCGGTGGACCTCCCAGTCCATGAAGTAGTCGTTCTCGCGGTTGGCCGCGGTGCGCACGTCGCCGTAGGGCTCGGAGGTGGCGGGGGCGTAGTCGCACACGTGCGCGCCCTTGCCCTCGACGTGGAGCTGGATCTCCTCCGGGGTGAGCTTGCGGTCCGGGTGCCACGTCACCATCCAGTTCACCACGTGGGTGTCGTCCATCGGCACCCAGATGTGCGACTGCACCACCCGCTCGTCGAGGTCGGTGGGCGGCATGGTGTAGAACGGCAGCAGGAACTGGGTGACGCGCCAGTACCAGCGGCCGTCGGGATTGGCCCGGCGCGCCCCGATGAGCACCCCGTAGTCGGTGTCGACCACCTCGAAGCGCGGCGCCCGGTCGCCGGTGGAGACCGCGGCCCCCACCCCGAAGCTCACCCGGTCCATGTCCTGGGTGACCTCGAGGTTGCGATGGTCGATCGGCGCGTGCAGGAACGAGATGTGGCTGGAGTCGATGCCGCCCTCGAGGGCCTGGAACCAGTTGCAGTCCTGCACCCGCCGCGAGGCGAACGTGTGGCCGTCCGGAAGCAGCGTCCACTCGAGCTCCGGCAAGGGCGGCGGCGTGGACTCCGGGCCCATGTAGGCGAAGATCACCCCGCCCGCCTCCGCGCACGGATACGCGGTCTGCTTGACCCTGGAGGCGAAGCTCGACTCCGGCGGCTCGCTCGGCATCTCCTGGCACTGGCCGTCGAGGCCGAACTTCCAGCCGTGGTAGGCGCAGCGCATCCCCGCGTCCTCGACGCGCCCGTAGAAGAGCGACGCGGAGCGGTGGGGGCAGAACTCGCCGATGAGGCCCGCGCGACCGCTCCGGCCGCGAAACGCGATGAGCCGCTCGCCGAGGAGCTGCACCCGCTTCACCCGTCCTCCGGGCTCGAGCTCGTTCGACTCCACCACCGGGATCCAGTAGCGCCGGAGCAGCTCGCCCATGGGCGTGCCCGGTCCGGTGCGGGTCAGGAGCTCGTTGTCCTCGTGGCTCAGCATGCTGGCGCCCTCCTCGCGCACGTGCGGCGTGCCAACGCCCGAAGCGTAGCACGCCTTGACAGCTCGGGCCGCGCCCACGTACGCTGCCGCGCGATGCCCGCCCCCGCAGTGGCGCTCGCCGTCGACGGGCCGGTGGCCCGGATCACCCTGAACCGCCCCGAGGTGTTGAACGCGGGCGATCCGGCCTGGGTCGCGGAGCTCACCGCCGCGGTGAGCGCGGTGGCCGCCCGTCCGGAGCTGCGCGTGGCGGTGATCACCGGCGCCGGCCGCGCCTTCTGCACCGGCGTCGACCTCAAGGCGCTGGCCGGCGGCGCGATGCCGCTGCCGCAGTTCGTGGCCTGGGAGGACGCGATGACCGCGATCGAGCGGCTGCCGCTCCCAGTCATCGCCGCCATCAACGGCCACTGCCTGGGCGGTGGGCTCCAGCTCGCGCTGGTGTGCGACCACCGCCTCGCCGCCGCGGAGGCCCTCATCGGGCTGCCCGCGGTGAAGGAGTGCCTGATCCCGTCCATGGCTCTCTATCGCCTCCCGCGCCTGATCGGCGCCGCGTCCGCCCGGGAGCTGGTGCTGACCGGCGAGCCGATCTCCGCCGCGCGCGCCGAGCAGCTCGGACTCGTGCATCGCGTCGTGCCCGGCGCGGGCTTCGCGGGCGCGGTGAACGAGACGGTGGAGCGCTTCCTCGCCCTGCCCCGGAGCGCGGTGGCGTGGAGCAAGCGCCTGATGGCCGAGGCCTTCGACCTCGACTTCGACGCCTTCCGCGCCCGGATGGAAGCGGGCTTCCGCGAGTGCCTCGCCTCGCCCGAGCACGCGGCCGCGATGGACGAGATCCGGGCCGGCCTCGCGAAGCGGCCGCGATGAGCGTGGCGCGACCGCTCCTGCCCACCTCCGTGGTCGGCAGCCACGGCCTGCCCGGCTGGGTGTGGCTCGCGCGCGAGGCGCTCGCGGCCGGCCGCCTGGGGGCCACCGATCTCGCGGAGCTGACCGAGGACGCCACCCAGGTCGCGCTGCTCGACCAGGAGCGCGCCGGCGTGGACGTGCTCACCACCGGCGAGATGGGGCGCGTGCGCTTCATCATCGGCTTCTACGAGCACCTGCAGGGGCTGCGCGCGCTGCCCGAGCCGCGCCGGCTGGGCCAGCCGCACTGGGACACGAACACCCCGTTCCAGGTCGTCGAGCGCCTGACCGCTCCCGCCGGGCTCGGGATCGTGGAGGAGTTCAAGCTCGCGCGCTCGCTCACCGCGCGGCCGCTCAAGGCCACCGTGCCCGGGCCCTACACGCTGATGTTCCCCCTCAGGCCGGGCGGGCCTTATCGCGACCGCGACACCATGCTCGCCGACCTGGTGGGCATCGTGAACGCGGAGTGTCGCGCGCTGGTGGAGGCGGGCGCCGACTTCATCCAGATCGACGAGCCGCACAGCGGCATGTACGCGGGCCAGGCGCCCCACTTCGCCCTCGGGGTCAACCGCGCGGTGGAGGGCGTGCGGGCCAAGATCGCGGTGCACGTCTGCTTCGGCAATCTCTACGGGCGGCCGTTCCAGCCGGTGCGCAGCTACCGCAACGTGTACGCCGCGATCCACGAGCTCCGCGCGTCGCAGATCGTCCTCGAGTACGCCAACCGGGGCATGGACGACCTCCCGCGGTGGGGCGAGCTCGCCACCGACAAGGAGCTGGGCGCGGGCGTCATCGACGTGAAGGCCTTCCGCGCCGAGACCGCGGCCGAGGTCGCGGAGCGCATCCGCGCGATCCTCCGCCACGTCCCGGCCGACAAGCTCTGGCTCAATCCCGACTGCGGCTTCTGGGAAACGCCGCGCTGGGCCACCCGCCTCAAGCTCGCCGCCCTCGTCGAGGGCGCCCGCCTCGTCCGCACGCAGCTCTGAGGGGGTCAGCAGGCGCGGAGGAGGGTCAGGTGGTCCTCCGCGGTGTCCTTGGCCACGATGGCGCGGAGGACGATCTCGTCGACGGCGCCCTGCCAGGCCGCGAGGCCGGTCTTGATGTCGGCGGCGGAGCTGGCCGCGATCCCGGTGTCGGCCGGCTTGACGCCCATCCGGTCGAAGTGGGCGCCGTAGGCGGGAATCGCCGCGTAGCGGCCGCCCTCGTCGGCGAGCCGGGCGATCGCGGCCGCCCCCAGCGCCACCCGCACGTAGGCGTAGGTGCGCGGGACCGGCCGTCCCGCCGCCTTCGCCCCCGCGCGCACCAGCTCGCTGGACCGCCGGGCGTACTCGGGGGTGAGCCAGTTGAAGAGCACCCCGTCGGCCACCTCCCCGGCCAGGTGGCACATCTTGGGGCCGAGCGCGGCCACGATGATCCGCGTCTGGAGGCCCTTGCGGATCGCGGCCACGCCCTCGCGCACGCGCCGGAGCGCCTGAGGATTCGGGCTACCGATTCCCAGCAGGAGGCGCGTCGGGGCCAGGCGGTGCTGGCGGACGCCGGCCACGATGTCCTCCGGCCCGCGTGTGTGGAGCGGGATCACGCCCACCCCCAGGTCGATCCGCTGCGTCTCCGCTCCGGCCTGCGCGAGCGCGCCCAGCCCATCCACGGGCCCGGGGTGGTTCACCCAGAACGAGGCGAAGCCTCGTGCCTCCGCCTCGCGGGCCGACGCGCGAATGATCTCGGGTGCGATGCCGGCGAAGACCGCGAAGCCCCGTGCCGTCTCTGCTGCCATGACCGCCTCCTGTCGTGGAATGGGCCCGATCATACGCCGCGGCAGGCTTGCGCTCCACCGCAAGTCGGGATACACCCGAACGGTCATGCCACCGTCCGCGGGCTCGCGCATCCTCACCTGGATGTGCGTGCTCATCGCGGTGAACCAGCTCGGCTTCGGCAGCATCGTCCCCGCCCTGGCGCTCTACGCACGATCGTTCGGGGTGGCCCAGTCCGCCATCGGCCTCGCGATCGCGGTCTACGGCCTCGCGCGCTTCCTGGTCGCGGTCCCCGCCGGCCGTCTCGCCGACGCGCTCGGCCGCCGCACCACGCTGGCGATCGGCGGCGTGGTGGCCGCGGTCGGCAACGGGCTCTGCGCGCTCGCCCCGACCTATCCCGCGTTCGTGGCCGCCCGCTTCGTGGCCGGCGCGGGCGCCGCGCTCGTGCTCACCACCGGACTCATCGTGCTGGCCGACATCTCCACCCCGGCCAACCGCGGGCGCATGATGTCGATCTACCAGGGGGTGTTCATCTTCGCGGTGGGCATCGGCCCGTTCCCGGGCGGGCTCCTCGCCACCCACTGGGGGCTCGCGGCGCCGTTCGTCGCCTACGCGGTCACCTCGCTGCTCGCCTCCGGGGTCGCCTGGCTCGCCATCCCGGAGACGCGCCCCGCGCGTCCCGACGGCGCGCGCGTCGCCGACGTGTCGTTCCTCGCGCAGCTGCGGCTGCTCACCGTGCACCAGGGCTTCCTGCTCGTGTCCCTGATCGCCTTCGTGAACGCGGTGGCTCGCACCGGAGCCCTCTTCAACATCATCCCGATCCTGGCCCGCGACCGGCTGGCCCTCGACCCCGACCGCATCGGCTTCGGCCTGGCCCTGGCCAGCGTGGTCGGGCTGGTGCTCGCCTATCCCGCCGGCGTGCTCGTGGACCGCTACGGGCGAAAGATCATCATCGTGCCGTCGACCATCCTCTCCGGCGTCTCGCTGCTCCTGTTCCTGGCCGCGCCGACCTACGGGTGGTTCCTGCTCGCGTGTGCGGCGTGGAGCGTGGCGATGGGCGTGAGCGGGGCGGCGCCCGCCGCGTACGCGGCCGACACCGCTCCCGGAGGCATGAACGCGGCGGCGCTGAGCACCTACCGCATGCTCGCCGACATGGGGTACGTGGTGGGCCCGATCGCGCTCGGGCTGGTCGCGGACCTGGCCGGCGCGGACGCCGCGCTCGCCTCCACCGCGGCCCTGCTCGTCGCGGTGGCGCTCCTGTTCGCGCGCCTCGCCCCCGAGACCTTCCGGGCCGGGCGCCTCTAGCGTCCCGCGCGGAACGGGTACGCGAGCTGGGTCCAGTAGCCCTCCGGCACCGGACGGCCGGCGAGCCCGTAGGCGCCCGGCCAGCCGTCGCGCGGCAGGTAGAGCGTGCCGAAGACGGCGTCGATCAGGGGCAGATGGACCGCGAAGTTGACGTCCACCGGCTCCACCGCGTGGTGCCAGTGGTGGTACTGCGGGGTGGCGAGGAGCCAGCGCACGGGCCCGAAGCGCCAGCGCACGTTGGCGTGGATCAGCACCGCCTGGAACGAGACGAACAGCACGTAGGCGAAGACGGGCGGCTGGGCGAAGCCCAGCACGTAGAGCGGCACGAAGCTGAGCCCCCGGGTCACCACGATGTCGACCAGGTGCAGGCGCGAGCCGGCGAGCCAGTCCATGGTGCGGCTCGAATGGTGGATCGCGTGGAAGCGCCAGAGCCACGGCACCGCGTGGAAGAGCCGGTGCACGGTGTACTGGGTGAGGTCCGCCACCACCAGCACCTCCACGAGCTGGAGCGCGTAGGGCTGCCCGGCCACCGCGGCCTGGAGCTCCGGCGCCACCGCCCACCGGAAGAAGATGGCGGCCGGAGCCATGGTGAGGAACACCGTGAGCTGCACCAGCAGGTGGCTCACCCCGAAGTGCCAGAGATCGGTGCGCCACTCGTCGCGAAAGACCGGCTGATCGAGGCGTGCCCAGAGTAGCTCGATCGGCACGAAGATCGCCGAGAGCAGGAAGAGGTCGAGCAGGAACCAGTCGAGGCCCACGTGGCTCGAGCGCGCCACCGGCGTCGCCACCGCCACCTCCGACCCGCCCATCAGGGTGGCCAGCAGCGCGAGCCCCGCCCCGGTGAGGCCGAGGGCCTTGCGCCGCTCGAGCAGCCCGCTGACCACGCCCAGCACGAAGGCCACGCCGAGGGCGACCTTGATCGTGGTGCGCACGACGTCCATCGGGTAGACGTCGCGGAGCGCGGGCGTGGTGAGCACCGCGGGGAACCACAGGCAGAGCACCGCCCCGAAGGCGAGCGCGCCCAGGACCGTCGAGACCACGCCGGTCACCCAGCCGAGGACGCCGCTCCGGCTCGCCATGTGCTTCGCTCCTGGCTCGATCCTAGCGCCCCCGGTATTTCGGCACCAAGGAGCACGGCGCTTCCGCCGGGGCGCCGCCCCTGGTAGGCTCGGGGGCCGTGACCACCCTCCTGATGCTGCCGGCGCAGACCGCCACCACCCGCGCGTGGGCCGCCCGGGTCGCGACCGCGCTCCCCGCGCTCTCGGTGGTGGTGGCGGAGGACGAGGCGCAGGCCGCGCGCGAGATCGCCACCGCGGACGCCGCCTTCGGCACGCTGTCGCCCACGCTGCTCGGCCAGGCCGCGCGCCTCCGCTGGCTGCAGGCTCCGCAGGCGGCCCCACCCGCCGGCTACTACCATCGCGAGCTGATCGCGCACCCGGTGGTGGTCACCAACTTCCGCGAGATCTACAACGACCACATCGGCGCCCACGTCATGGCCTTCGTGCTCGCGTTCGCGCGCGGGCTGCACCACTACCTGCCGCTGCAGCTCCGGCGCGAGTGGAAGCCGGCGCCGGTCGACACCGGGGTGGTGCACCTGCCCGAGGCCACCGCGCTGGTGGTGGGGGTGGGCGGCATCGGAAGCGAGACCGCCCGGCTCGCGGACGCCTTCGGCATGCGGGTGATCGGCATCGATGCCCGCCGTCGCGAGGCCCCGCCCGGCGTCTTCAAGCTGGCGGGCCCCGAGGACCTGGACGCCCTCCTGCCCGAGGCCGACTTCGTGATCCTCACCGTCCCCCACACCCCGGAGACGGAAGGCTTCATGCACCGGCCGCGCTTCCAGCGAATGAAGCGAAGCGCCTACTTCATCAATATCGGGCGCGGGATGACCACGCGCCTGGACGACCTGGTGGCCGCGCTACGCGCCGGCGAGATCGCGGGGGCCGCGCTCGACGTCTTCGAGCAGGAGCCCCTGCCCGCCGATCACCCGCTGTGGACCATGCCCAACGTGCTGATCACTCCGCACACCGCGGGCTACGGTCCCTACCTCGACGACCGCCGCGGTGAGATCCTGCTCGACAACTGCCGCCGGTTCCTCGCCGGCGCCCCGCTCCGCAACGTGGTCGACAAGGCGCACTGGTTCTAGCGCCGCTTCGTCCCGCCCCCGGCCGGCTCCGGCAGCGCTTGCCGGACGGCGCCGTATCCCTTCCACGGGTCCGCCCGCAGCCCGGCGAGGCGCTTCGGCAGCGTGGCGACCGTGTAGTGATCGGACCGCAGGCGGGGCGATAGCTCGTCCCAGTCGAGCGGCACGGAGATCGGCGCGGTCGGCCGCGCGCGAGTGGAGTAGGCGGCCACGCTGGTCGCGCCCCGGACGTTTCGCAGGTAGTCGAGAAAGATGCGCCCCGCCCGCTCCGATCGCGCCATGCGCGCCAGGTAGCGCCGGGGCTCCTCGCCCGCGATCTCCTCCGCGATCCGCCGGGCGAACGCGGCGCACTCCGGCCAGCCGGCGCGGGGGACGAGCGGCGCCACCACGTGGAGCCCCTTGCCGCCGGTGGTCTTCACGAAGCTCTCGAGCCCATGCGCGCGCAGCCGCTCGCGCACCGCCCGGGCGCCCTCCACCACCCGCGGCCACGGCACGTCGGGACCCGGATCGAGATCGATCACGATGCGGTTCGGTCGCTCCAGCTCGCGCACCGTGGAGTTCCAGGTGTGGATCTCGAGGATCCCGATCTGCACCAGGCCGATCAACCCCGGCAGATCGTCCACCACCAGGTACTCGCCGGTCTTGGTCTTCTCCTTGATCGGCACCCGCCGCACGGTGTCGGGCGTCCAGTAACCGGTGTGCTTCTGGTAAAAGCACGTCTTGTGAGCGCCGTCCGGGCAGCGCACCAGCGTGGTGGGTCGATCGCGCAGGTGCGGCAGGATCCAGTCCGCGATCGACTCGTAGAAGCGGGCGAGGTCGAGCTTGGTGACGCCCCGCGGCGGGTAGAGCACGCGCTCCGGATGGGTGAGCCGCACGCCGGCCACGACCGCCGCCGCGCCGGCCGGTCCGCGTTCCCCCGATCCGCCGCCCGCCGCGCTCGCGCGCCCCCTCGACGGAGGCTTCGTCCGCGACGGGCGCTCGGGCACGCGTGGCTCGGCCGACGCGGAGTCGGCCGCGGCCGCCCTGGCGGGGCGCTCCCGCACCACCTGCCCCGCGGGCTTGTCCTCCCGGAGGCCCTGGAACGAGGGATGCCGCATGCGACCGTCCGCGGTCCACTCGCCGAAGGCCACCTCGGCCACCAGCTCGGGCCGCACCCAGTGCGGGCGTCCCAGCCCGGTGAGCCGGGCCGAGAACGGCGAGGTCGGCTGCTCGAGCGGCTCGAGGCGCTTCTTCAGATCCTGGAGCATGCGGGCGCTGAAGCCGGTGCCCACCTTGCCCGCGTACACCAGCTGGCCGCCCTCGTGCACGCCGGTGAGCAGGGCGCCGATGCCGGACCGTGCCCCCTCCGGGTCGGTGTAGCCGCCGATCACCACCTCCTGGCGCGAGAGGCACTTGGTCTTGACCCAGTCCGTCCCGCGGGTGCTGCGATACCGCGCGCCGCGCCGCTTGGACACCACGCCCTCCAGACCGAGCCGGCACGCCTCGGCGAAGAACTCGGCGCCGGAGCCCACCACGTGGTCGCTGTACCGGAGCGTGCCCGGCTCGCCGCCCGGCGCCCCGACCAGGCGCGCCAGCGCCGCCTTGCGGTCCTCGAGCCGCGCGCCGGTCAGGTCCTGCCCCTCCGCGTGGAGCAGGTCGAAGACCATGTAGACGAGGTCGCCGCTCCGCCCGCCGTCCGACATGAAGTTCTGCAGGGCCTGGAAGCTGGTGCGGCCGTCGGACGTCACCACCGCCACCTCGCCGTCCAGCAGGAGCTCGCGGGCCGGCAGCGCGCGCACGCTCTCCGCCACCGTCGGGAAGCGATCGGTCCACTCCCGGCCGTTGCGGCTCAGCAGGGTCACGCCCGCGTCGTCCCGGCGGGCCAGGATGCGGTAGCCGTCGAACTTCATCTCGTGGAGCCAGTCCTCCCCGGTGGGCGCGCGCGCCACGAGCGTCGCGAGCTGCGGCGGGACGAATCGCGGCAAGGCCCCGCGGCGGGCACCCGCCACGCCGGCCGCGTCGAGGGGCGCGGGCCCCGTCTTGCCGGCCCGCGCGGGAGCCGACGCGGCACGGGCCCCGACGCGGGAGCGCGACGTCGCGCGCCCCGGCCGCTCCTCACCCGGCGCGGTCTCCACCTGCTCGGCGGCGGGCCGGTTCGAGTGCCAGACGCGGTCGCGCGCGGCCGCGATCTCCTCCATGCTCCGTCCGGTGGCCACGCTGTCGGGCTCCTGCTCGACCACCTGGTAGCGGGCCGCGGGTCGCGCGGCCTCGTCGTCGTGCTTGATGAGCAGCCAGCTGCGCTCGTCGTCGCGCGCCTGCCGCCGGTCGCGGATGCGCACGAGGGCCCAGCTCCCGCGCAGCTTGTCGCCCGCGAGGGAGAACTTCAGGTTGCCCGCCCGGTACGCGCGGTGCGGATCCCCTTCGGGCGTCCACGTGCCGCGATCCCAGAGCAACACCGTCCCGCCCCCGTACTCGCCCTTCGGGATGATGCCCTCGAAGCTCCCGTACTCGAGCGGATGGTCCTCCACGTGCATCGCGAGTCGCTTGTCGGCCGGGTCCAGGCTCGGCCCCTTGGGCACCGCCCAGCTCTTGAGCACGCCCTCGAGCTCCAGGCGGAAGTCGTAGTGCAGCCGCGAGGCGGCGTGCTTCTGGATCACGAACGCGCGGTCACGGGCGGCGCGCTCCGCGGAGGCCGGCACCGGCGCGCCCTCCGGCTCCGGGGTGCGCGAGAAGCGGCGCTTGCGCCGGTACTCCCGCAGCGAGCCGTCGGTCGCGTCGGCCACGCTCAGCCCTTGACCGTGACCACCTGGCGAAGCGGGGTGGTCACCGCGCCCATCGTCGCGCCGAGCTCCTTCACGAGGTCCGTCCTCCCGGTCGAATCGTACCGCGCCGGCGCCGCGGCCGCGCCGCCTCCGCCGGCCTGCCGATGCGCGCCACCAGGGCCGGCCACCGCGGGCGGGCTGCCTCCCCGACGCGGGCCGGGCGGGCGCGCGGCCCACGAGTGGCGCGGCGCGGCCGGGGGAAGGGCAGACGCGGGCCCAGCCCGAGGCGCGCCGCGAGCGCGGTGGCGTCGAACGGGGCGTGCACCTTGGCGTCGTTGTCGAAGTACACGAAGACGTCCCGGCCGCCGCGCGGGCCCACCGCCGGGGGCGCGGCCAGCCGCGCGCCGAGCGGGCTGCGACCGGCGGCCCAGGCCCGCACCTTCGCGGCCCAGGCCGCGAGCGAGGCGTCGGAGTAGCCGCTCACGTAGAGCTCGGCCTCTCCGTGCAGGCGCACGTACACGAAGTCGGCGGTGACGTCCTCCATGAGCGGCCAGCGCCCCGCGGTGTCGGCCACCACCAGAGCGACACGATGCCGCCGCAGCAGCGCCACGAAGCGCGGCTCCCGGAACGACTCGTGGCGCACCTCGAGGGCGTGACGGACCGGTCGGCGCGGGCCCGGGCGCGTCCAGGCGCGGCCCGCGACCCGTCGATCGTGGCGGCGGGCCAGGGCCGCCGCGGCGTGGCTGTCGCGCGGCAGCCGCGCGAGGAACGCGTCGAGGCGCGCCTCGTCGAAGGCCATCGAGGGCGGCAGCTGCCAGAGGATGGGCCCGAGCTTCTCGCGGAGGCGCAGCACGCCGGAGGCGAAGAAGTTCGCCAGCGGCGCGTCCACGTCGGACAGGCGCTTCATGTGGGTGATGAACCGCCCGCCCTTGACCGCGAACCGGAAATCGGCGGGCACCGCGTCGTGCCACGCCTGGTACGACTCCGGTCGCTGCAGCGAATAGAACGACCCGTTCAGCTCGACGGAGTTGAGGTGGCGGGCCGCGTACTCGAGCTCGCGCGCCTGCGGCCATCCGGGCGGATAGAACGTGCCCCGCCACGGGCGGTACCGCCAGCCGGAGATACCGACGCGAAGCTCGGGCACCGGAGAGGCCTCCTCTCTTCCAGCTTCGCACGCCGGGCCAGCCCCGGCGGAGGCGGGCGGGCCGGCGCGGTCGGTCAGGCGCCGGCGGGGACGGGCTGGGCGCTGCGGCGGACCTGGACCACGGTGGCGATGGTACAGAGCAGCAGGACGCCCACCGCGGCGAAGACCATCCGCGGATCGCCGTGGTCGAGGAGCCACCCGAAGGCGAGCGGGGTGATGCACGAGCCGAGATCGAGGCCCGAGTAGACGAACCCGAAGACGCGACCGGAGGCGCCGGTCGGCGTCGCGGCGCGCACCAGCATGTCCCGCGACGGGCCGGTGATGCCCTGGCAGAAGCCGGCGAGGGCCAGCAGGCCCGGCAGGGTCGACACGGCCAGGCTCCCGGTGGCCAGCACCAGCATGAGCACCGCGCCGCCCACGAGCCCGCTCACCGCGAGCACGTCGTGGCGGCTCGTGCGATCGGCCAGGAGCCCGCCGACCAGGGTGCCCGCCGCGCTGCCGAGCAGGAACGCGGTCAGGCACGCGGTGGCCGCGGCCATCGGGGTCTCGTACACCCGGATGAGGCCGCTCACCCCGAACGTCTGCACCCCGATGACCGCCATCGCGATCAGCGCGAAGTAGGCGAACGCGGCGAGGATCGGCCCGCTCAGGAGCAGGCGTACGTCGGTGGCGCCGCGGCTCCGCCCCGCGCTGCGCGCGGTGGCGAAGAGGTGGGCCTGCGTGGCCAGCACCCCGGCCATGACGAGGCCCAGGCCGCCCACCGTGACCAGCGCCACGCGCCAGCCGAAGTGCGCGGTGAGCGCGAAGATCACCGTCGGCGCCACCGCCCAGCCGAGGTTGCCGGAGACGGAGTGCACGCTGTAGCCGCGGCCGATCCGTCGCGCGTCCACCGAGGCGTTCAGGATCGAGTAGTCGGCGGGATGGAACACGCTGTTGCCGAGGCCGGCCAGCAGGGCGACCGGCAGCAGCAGCCAGTACGTGGGCACGAGCCCGGCGAGCGCGATCGAGGCCGCGAAGAGCGCCATCCCCCCGAGCAGGACCCGCAGCGCGCCGATCCGGTCCACCAGGAAGCCGGACAGGGTCTGGCCGATCCCGGAGGCCCCGTAGAAGACGCTGATCGTCAGCCCCAGCGCCACGTAGGGCACGCCGAAGACGGTCTTCAGCAGCGGGAACAGCGGGGGCAGCACCAGCTGGAAGAAGTGGCTGAAGAAGTGCGCCACCCCGATGAGGCCGATGACGCGAACGTCGCTGCGCAGGCTGGCTCGAGCGGTGGGATCGGGCACGGGACCTCAGTGTACACCACCCGCGCCGGGGGGCCCCGGACGCCCGGATTCTGCTATGATCGTGCCCACCCGGAAAGGAGATCTCCATGGCCACCGTCACCACGTACAGTCTCGATCAGTTCCTGGCCGACACCCGCGCCACCATCAAGAGCAAGGGCATCCCGGCCGGCCTCGCCGAGATCCGCGATCACCTGGAGAAGCTCCTGCACAATCCCGAGCTCCTGAAGAAGCACCTGGGCGACCCGGTGCCTCACGTGGAGCGGGCCACCATCGGGCACGACCCCGAGACCGACGTGCACGTGCTGGTGCACGGGCGGGCCAAGGGCGGCAAGTCCTCGGTGCACGACCACGGACCATGCTGGGTGGTCTACGGCAACTACCAGAACCCCACCCGCATGCGGCGCTGGCGGCGGCTCGACGACGGCAGCCGTCCCGGGCACGCGGAACTCACGATGCAGCGCGAGTTCATGAACGAGCCCGGGCACGCGGCCGCGTTCGCGGTCGGCGACATCCACTCCATCGAGTTCGGCGACGACACCTTCTTCCTCCGCGTCACCGGCGGCGACGTCGAGACCAAGGAGACGCACCGCTTCGACGTGGACAAGAAGACGGTGGAGATCGCCAACCGCGCCCTGGGTCAGCGCTAGGCGGCGCGCGCTACACCTTCCCCCAGTAGGGGCGGGCCGCCGGAAAGACGGTCTGGCAGCGGGTGGGCTCCGTCGGCCCGTCGAGCACGTCCGCGACGCCGCGCCAGACCGCGTAGTGCGGGGTGTTGCGGTGGGCCTCCAGCGCGGCCTGGTCCTTGTAGATCTCGTAGAAGTAGTAGACGTTCGGGTCCTTCTCGTCCTGTAGCACGTTGAAGCGCAGGCAGCCCGGCTCGTCCCGCTCCGAGCCCAGCGCGTCGACCTCGATGGCCTTGAGGAACTTCTCCCGCATCTCCGGCTTGATGCGCACCTTCACCCACATCGCGATCATCGTCGCCTCCGTCGTCAGAGTCACTGCGCTCCCGTCGTCTGGGCCTCGCTTGCCTTGCCCGTCCCGGCCGTCGTAGCATGCGCGACGGAGGAGTGCCATGGACCCGGCCTCGATCAACGCCCTCACCTTCGACGTGTTCGGCACCGTGGTGGACTGGCGGAGCAGTATCATCCGCGAGGGTGAGGCCTTCGGCAAGTCCCGGGGCCTCTCGCTGGACTGGGAGAAGTTCGCCGACGCCTGGCGCGGCCTCTACCAGCCCGCGATGGAGGAGGTCCGGAGCGGGCGCCGTCCCTGGGTGCGGCTCGACGACCTCCACCGCGAGAGCCTCGTGCGCCTCCTGCACGACTTCGGGGTGAGCGGGCTCTCCCCCGCCGAGATCGACGACCTCAACCACGCGTGGCACCGCCTCGATCCGTGGCCCGACGCGGTGGCGGGCCTCACCCGGCTCAAGCGCCGCTACGTGCTGGCCACGCTCTCCAACGGCAACATCGCGCTGATGGTGAACATGGCCAAGCGCGCCGGGCTGCCGTGGGACACGATCCTGGGCGCGGAGGTCGCCCGCGCCTACAAGCCCACCCCCGAGGCGTACCTGCGCTCGGCGGAGGCCCTGGGCCTGCGCCCCGAGCAGTGCCTCATGGTCGCAGCGCACCCCGCGGACCTGGCCGCGGCGGCGCGCTCGGGACTCCGCACCGCCTACGTCCCGCGTCCGCTCGAGCACGGCCCCGGCCGCGGCGCCGACGAGCCCGATGCCGCGCAGCCCTTCGACGTGGTGGTGGGCGACTTCGTGGAGCTGGCCGAACGGCTCGAATGCTGAACGGGCTCTTCGACCTCTCCGGCCAGGTCGCCCTCGTCACCGGCGGCAGCCGCGGCCTCGGCCGCGCCATGGTGCTGGCCTTCGCGCAGGCGGGCGCCGACGTCGTCATCGCCAGCCGCAAGCTCTCCTCCTGCGAGGCCACCGCGGACGAGGTGCGCGCGACCACCGGGCGGCGCGCGCTGCCGGTGGCCTGCCACGTGGGGCACTGGGGCCAGGTCGAGGCCCTCGCCGACCGCGCCTACGGCGAGTTCGGCCGCGTCGACGTGCTCGTCAACAACGCGGGCATGTCGCCGCTCTACGACCGCATCGAGAACGTCACCGAGGACCTCTGGGACAAGGTCCTCGACGTGAACCTGAAGGGCCCGTTCCGCCTCACCGCGCTGGTGGGGTCGCGGATGGCCGCGGGCGCGGGCGGCTCGATCATCATGGTGTCGAGCACCGCGGCGGTGCGCCCGACCGCGGGCGTGATCCCCTACGCGGCGGCGAAGGCGGCGGTGAACGCGATGACCGAGGGCTTCGCGCGGGCGTTCGGCCCCACCGTGCGGGTGAACTGCATCATGCCCGGACCGTTCCTCACCGACATCTCCAAGGCGTGGGACCTCGCCGCGTTCCGCAAGCGCGCGCAGGAGACCATGCCGCTCGGACGCGGCGGCGAGCCCGACGAGATCGTGGGCGCCGCCCTCTACTTCGCCTCCCGTGCCTCGACCTTCACCACCGGCGCGGTGCTGGGCGTCCACGGAGGGGCCGCCTGATCGGACGCTCCCCCGCCTCGGAGCGCGCGGCCACGCCCGAGCCGCCCGCCGCCGCCCCCGACGTCGAGGTGGCGCCGGTCCGACCCGGCGAGGCGCTCGACTGGGCCGCGCTCGAGGCCTGGCTGCGCCCGCGGCTGGCCGAGGCCTTGCCGGACGCGCGCGGCCCGATCGAGGTCCTCCAGTTCCCCAACGGCTCGGCCAACCTCACCTACCTCCTGCGCGTGGGCGCCACCGAGCTGGTCCTGCGCCGGCCGCCGTTCGGCCAGATCGCGCCGGGCGCCCACGACATGAAGCGGGAGTTCCGCGTGCTCTCGCGCCTCTGGCGTCGCTTCGACCGGGCCCCGCGCGCGTACCTCTTCTGCGAGGACCACGCGGTGCTCGGCGCCGACTTCTTCGTGATGGAGCGTCGCCGGGGCGAGGTCGTCCGTGACGGCATGCCGCCAGGCCTCGCCGCGCACGGAAACGCCGGTCGCCGCGTCGCCTTCGCCCTCGTGGAGGCGATGGCCGACCTGCACGCGATCGACCCGGGCGCCTGCGACCTCCGGGACCTGGGGCGGCCCGACGGCTTCGTCGACCGCCAGCTCGACGGCTGGGCCAAGCGCTGGGCGCTCGCGCGCCCGGAGGACGCGGGCGACGAGATGGAGCGCCTGCACGAGCGGCTGTCCCGCGCGCGCCCCGCGCCCCACCGCGCCTCGATCGTCCACAACGACCTCAAGCTCGACAACTGCCAGTTCGACCCCGGGAGCCCCGACCGCGTGACCGCCATCTTCGACTGGGACATGACCACCCTCGGCGACCCGCTGGTCGACCTGGGCACGCTGCTCAACTACTGGCCGGATGCGAGCGACACCGAGGCGACCCAGCGGGGCACGCGCCCGGGCCTGGCCCGCATGGGGCTGCCCCCGCGCGCGGAGATCACCGAGCGCTATGCCGCGCTGACCGGCGTCGATCCCGGCGCGGCTCGGTGGTGGGAGGCGTTCGCGCTCTGGAAGACGGTGGTGGTCGTGGTGCAGCTCCACCGGCGCTGGGTGCGCGGGGAGTCGACCGACCCGCGCATGGCCCACATCGCCGACCGCGCGCCGTGCCTGGTCCGGGCGGCGGGCGTGGTGCTCGACGCGGCGGGGCTCTGAGGGCCATGCCCACCGCCAGGCACATCGTGGGCATCGACGTGGGCGGCACGTTCACGGACCTCACCGCGGTGGACGTCCAGAGCGGCCGAGTGGTCGTCACCAAGGTCCCCTCGCGCCCGCGCCAGGAGGCGGCCGCGGTGCTGGCCGGGCTCGAGGCCCTCGGCATCGCGAGCGCCGCGGTGCGCCGGCTGGTGCACGGCACCACCGTGGGCACCAACGCGGTGCTGGAGCGGCGCGGGGCGCGGGTGGCGCTGCTCACCACCGCCGGCTTCCGCGACCTCATCGAGATCGGGCGCACCAAGCGCAACATCCCGGCGCTGTTCATCCCCACCTTCGTGCGGCCGAAGCCGGTGGTGGCGCGCCGCGACCGCTTCGAGGTGACCGAGCGACTCGCCGCCGACGGCACGGTGCTGGTGCCGCTCGACCCCGCCTCGATCGAGCGTGCGCTGGACGCGGCGCTGGCCGGCCCCGCGGAGGCGGTGGCGGTCTGCCTGCTCCACGCCTATCTCAACCCGGACCACGAGCACGCGGTGGCCGACGCGGTGAAGGGCCGCGCGCCGGGCCTGCCCGTCTCCTGCTCCGCGGACGTGGTGGCGGAGTACCGCGAGTTCGAGCGCTTCTCCACCACCGTGCTCAACGCCTACCTGCAGCCGCTGATGGAGGGCTATCTCACCTCGCTGGAGGAGCGCCTGCTCGCCACCGGCTATACCCACGGCGTCCTCACGGTGGCCTCGAGCGGCGGCATGATGACCACCGACACCGCGCGGCGCCTGCCCATCAAGACCATCTTCTCGGGCCCCGCGGGCGGGGTGAGCCAGGCCTGCTTCGTGGGCGCGGCGGCGGGAGTGCGCGACTTCATCACCTACGACATGGGGGGCACGTCGACCGACGTGTGCCTCGTGCGCGACCTCCAGCCCCTGATGACCGCGGACGCGATGGTGGGCGCCTTCCCGGTGAAGGTCTCGCAGATCGACATGCACACCGTGGGCGCGGGCGGCGGCTCCATCGCCTGGCTCGACGTGGACGGCAGCCTCGCGGTCGGCCCGCGCAGCGCGGGCGCCTCCCCCGGCCCCGCCTCCTACGGCCTGGGCGGCACCGAGCCCGCGGTCACCGACGCCAACGTGGTGCTGGGCCGCATCGGCACCCGCCGACGCCTCGGCGGCAGCATCGAGATCGATCCGGCCCGGGCCCGTGCCGCCGTGGAGTCGCTGGCGATGCGAATGGCTCGGCCGCTCGCGGTCGAGGCCCTCGCGGAAGGCATCGTGACCATCGCGGTGGCCCGGATGACCTCCGCCATCCGCGAGATCTCCATCCAGCGCGGCCACGACCCGCGCGACTTCACCCTGATCGCCTTCGGCGGCGCGGGGCCCATGCACGCCCTCGCGATGGCGGACGAGATCGGCATCCCGCGGGTGCTGGTGCCGCGCCACCCCGGCAACTTCTCGGCCCTCGGCCTGCTCGCCGCCGACATCAAGCACGACGACGTGCGCACGCGGGTGGGCCCGCTGCGCGAGCGCCTCCCCGCCCTGCTCGCGGCCTTCGCGGAGATGGAGGCCGGCGCCCGGGGGCAGCTCGAGCGGGAGGGCTTCGGGCCCGAGGCGCAACGGCTGCTTCGCTCCCTCGACCTGCGCTACCGCGGCCAGGCCTTCGAGCTGAACCTGACCCTGGGCGACGCCCGGCCCGACGCGGCGCTGCCTCCGCTCGACCGCATCGAGTCCGACTTCCATCGCCAGCACCGCGAGGTGTACGGCCACGCGAGCCCGGAGGCCACCGTGGAGCTGGTCAACGCGCGGCTCACCGCCTACGGGCTCGTCCCGAAGCCGGCCGCGGAGCGCCACGCCGCATCCGGGGCGGCCCTCGACCCGGCGCTGGTGGAGCGGCGCCCGGTGTGGTTCGGCGGCCGCGCCCACGACTGCCCGGTCTGGGACCGCGAGCGGCTGCCCGACGGCGCCGCCATACGGGGCCCGGCCATCGTGGAGGAGTTCGGGGCGACCATCGTGGTCCCGCCCCGCTGGCGCGGAACCCTCGACGAGCACGGCAACCTCCGCTTCGAGCGCGAGCCGGAGGCGGCGTCATGAGCGTCCGCGACGCGGGCGCATCTCGGTGGGAGGGCGCGCCATGACCCCGGCCGAGAAGATCGCAGTGGATCCCATCACGCTCGAGGTCCTGCGCGAGACCTTCTCCTCGATCGTGCGCGAGATGCGCGTGACCCTGGTGCGCACCGCCTACTCCTCGGTGCTCTACGAGGGCGAGGACTTCTCGTGCGTGCTGATGGACGGCGACGCCCAGCTCGTCTCGATGTCGAAGGGCCAGGACCATCCGCTCCACATCGTGCCCATCGGCTGGTCCATGAAGGCGGTGCGCGAGAGCTTCGGGGAGGACATCCACCCCGGCGACATCTTCCTGCACAACGATCCCTACACCGGCGGCACCCACCTCAACGACGTGGCCATGATCTACCCGCTATTCGCGGACGGCCGCCTCTTCGTGTTCCCGGTGGTGCGCGCTCACTGGGGCGACGTGGGGGGCATGAGCCCGGGCAGCCTCACCGGCGACGCCACCGAGATCTTCCAGGAGGGCGTGCGCATCCCGCCCATCCGCATCGTGGACCGGGGCACGCCGAACCGCGCCGCGCTGGACCTGATCTTCGCCAACATGCGGGGGCCGCGCGAGCGCCGCGGCGACTTCGACGCCATGATGGGCACCTGCCGCAAGGCGGCGGAGCGGGTGGAGGCCCTCGCGGCCCGCTACGGGGCCCCGGTGGTGCGCGCCGCGGTGGTGGAGTTGATGGACCGCGCCGAGCAGCGCATGCGCCGGGCGATCGCGGCCCTGCCCGACGGCGAGTACGCCTACGAGTCCCATCTCGAGAGCGGGCGCACCCGGCTCGAGCCGCTCACGATCCGGGCCCGCGTGACGGTGGCGGGCGAGACCATCGTCGTCGACCTCACCGGCACCTCGCCCCAGGCCGCGGCGCCCACCAACGTGGGCCCCGCGATGGCCCCCACCGGCGCCTTCACCATCATCAAGGCCTTCCTCGATCCCGGCACCGACGTGAACTCGGGGGCATTCCGCCCGCTGACCGTGATCACCCCTCCCGGCACGATCGTCAACGCGAACCCGCCCGCGCCGTGCGGCGGGATGGTCGAGGTCAAGTACTGCGTGGAGACCGCGGTGATGGGCGCGCTGGCCCGGGCCCTCGACGGGCGCGTGGCGGGCGATCTCAAGGGCGGCGGCAACCACTGCTACGTCGGCGGCCCCGACCCTCGCACCGGCGAGACCTTCATCTTCTACGAGTACCCGGCCGGCGGCACCGGCGCCTTCGAGGGCGGTGACGGCAGCAACGCGGTCCGCACGTGGACCGAGTCCGACATGACCACGCTCCAGCCCATCGAGGCGGTGGAGCAGCTCTACCCGATCCGGATCGAGCGCACCGCGCTCCGCGACGACTCGGGCGGACCCGGCCACTGGCGCGGGGGCCTGGGCCTGACGCGCGAGGTGCGGGTGCTGGTGCCGTCGAGCCGGCTCTCGGTGCTGGCCGAGAAGGCGGTGCTGCCGCCCTTCGGCGTCTGCGGCGGCGCGGCCGGCGCGACGAACCGCTTCTGGGTGCGCCGGGGCGACCGGCCGATCCAGCCCTCGCCCCTGCCCGGCAAGGTCGGCGGCTTCCCGATCCAGCCGGGCGACGTGGTGCTGATGGAGAGCTCGGGTGGAGGCGGCTTCGGCGATCCGCTCGAGCGCGACCCGGCCCGGGTGGCCGCGGACCTCGCCGAGGGCTACGTCACCGCCGAGGGCGCGGAGCGCGACTACGGGGTGGTGTGGCGCGCGGGGGCGGTCGACCTGGCGGCCACCACGGCCCGTCGCACCGCGCTGCGGGCGGCGCGTCTCCGCGTGCGGCTCGCCGCGGTGGGCGATCTGGAAGCCGACCGCGGCCGGCTCATCCGCCTCGACGAGGCCAGCGCGACGCGCCTCGGCATCGGCGTCGGCGCGATCGTGGAGCTGGTGAACCCGCGGGGCGCGCCCTTGCGGGCCTGGGTGGCGGGGCTGCTGCCCGGAGACGGCGCCCGGGCCGAGATCGCGCCCGCCGCGCTGGCCATGCTCGGCGCCGGCGACGCGCCGGTCGAGCTGCGCGCGGTGCACTCGGGCGCGCTCTCCGCGGGCTGACGCCGCGCCGCCCGTGCTCATCCGCGGGCGCGGCCGCCCGGCATGAACGAGAGCGCCCTCCTCTACACCTTCAGCACCATCCCGCAGACGCTGGCCGGCGGCGCCGCGATCCTCGTCGCGGTCGTGCTGTACCGCCTGGGCGACGTGGACCGCACCATCGACCACGCGCGCGCGCACCTGCTGGGAGCCTGGCGCGAGCGGCCGTCCCGCATCGCCTGGCGGGCCCTCGAGCGCGGGGGCTGGCGCGCGGTCGAGGGCGTGGTGGGCCGCTGGGACGGGTTCACCTCCACCTTCGAGGACCAGAACGCGGGCCGTCGCGCCTATCGAGCCCTCCGGCTCCGGCAGCAGATCCTGTTCCTCCTCTTCGCCGCCCTCACCCTCACCGTGCTCGACATCCTGGTGTGCCTCGCCTCCATCCCGCTGACCCCGCGGCTCCTGCGATCGCAGGCCGACGCGACCCAGGTGGTGGTGGGCACGCTCACCCTCACCTGCCTCTGCCTGGGCTTCTACGCGCGCCTGATCTGGGCGATGGTCCAGCCGGTCCGCAGCTGACCTTCCTCTCACCCTCTCCCCTCCGGGGAGAGGGCAGGGTGAGGGGCCGCCAAGCGACTCGTTGCGCCGCAGCGCGGCCCTTGCTCCAATGAGTCCACATGGACCGCCTCGCGATCGTGCGCGCCCTGGCCGAGACCGCCGACCTCCTCACCCTGACCGGCGGCGAGCCGTTCCGGGCGCGGGCCTACGAGCGGGGCGCCCACGTCCTGGAGCGCCTGAGCGACGACGAGTTCGCCCGCCTCGTGGCGGAGGGGCGCCTCACCGCGCTCGCCGGCATCGGCCGCGGGCTGGCCGGCGTGATCACCGATCTCGCCGGGGGCGGCCGCTCCGCGGCGCTGGAGGAGCTGCGCGCCGCGCTGCCCGCGGGTGCGGGCGAGCTCTCGAAGATCCCCGGGCTCGGGCTGCAGAAGATCCGCGCGCTCCAGGCCGCCCTCGGCGTCGACACCCTGGCGAGCCTGCGCGCCGCCTGCGAGGCGGGGCGCGTGCGATCGGTCAAGGGCTTCGGGGAGAAGACCGAGCGGCACATCCTCGACGCCATCCGCCGCCTGGAGGCGCCCGCGGAGCCGCGGGCCGCGCGGCGCGCGCTCCTGGCCCAGGCCCTCGAGGTGGCCGACCGCGTGCTGGCCCACCTGCGGGCGATCCCGGGCGTGACCGCGGCGGAGGTCGCGGGCGATCTGCGGCGCTCCACCGAGACCGTCGACCGGCTGGTGATCGTCCTCGCCTCGCGGAAGCCCGACGCCGTCCTGACCGCGGCGCTCGACTCCCCGTTGCTGGTGGCGGGAGGCCGCCGCGACGGGCTCACCGCCCGGGCGACCCTGGTGACCGGTCTCCCGCTCGAGCTGCGCGTCGTCGCGCCGGAGCGCTGGGCCGCCGCGCTCCTCGACGCCACCGGCTCGCCCGCGCACCTCCTGGCCCTGGAGCCGCTCGCCCGCGAGCGGCACGTCGACCTCGCCACCGCCACCGGTCAGGACGAGGCCCAGCTCTACCGCCGACTCGGGCTGCCCTACATCCCGCCCGAGGTCCGCGAGGGCGCGGGCGAGATCGAGGCGGCCCGGGCCGGAACCCTCCCCGACGACCTGGTGACGCTCGACGACGTGCGCGGGCTCGTGCACTGCCACACCACCTACTCCGACGGGCGGCACACGGTGCTGGAGATGGCGCGCGCGGCGGAGGCCCTCGGCATGCGCTACATGACCATCACCGACCACTCGCCGACCGCCTCCTACGCGCACGGGCTCGAGGTGGACCGACTGCGCGCGCAGTGGGACGAGATCGCACGCGTGCAGGAGCAGGTGGCGGTGCGCCTGCTGCGGGGCACCGAGTCCGACATCCTGGCCGACGGGGCCCTCGACTACCCCGACGACGTCCTGGAGCGGCTCGACGTGATCATCGCCAGCATCCACGCCCGCCACCGGATGGACGCCGACCGCATGACCGAGCGCATCGTGCGGGCCATGCGCCATCCGTGCTTCAAGATCTGGGGCCACGCGCTGGGGCGCCTGGTCCTCTCCCGTCCCCCCATCGAGGCGCACGTCGAGCGGATCCTGGACGCCATCGCGGTGTCGTCCGCCGCGATCGAGATCAACGGCGACCCGCACCGCCTCGACCTGCCCCCGGTGTGGATCCGCGCGGCGCGCGAGCGCGGGATCCGCTTCGTGATCTCGACCGACGCCCACGCGACCGGCGAGCTGCGCAACGTGCGCTACGGCGTGGCCATGGCCCGGCGCGGCTGGGTGCGGCGCGGCGAGGTGCTCAACACGCTCGACGTCGAGGCCTTCGCCCGCGCGGTGGCCCCCGCGGGCGGGCCGGCGCCGCGACGGGCCCGGCAGCCGGCCTGTCGATGAGCGGCCGGGAACCGGGCGCATCACCGTTGGAGGTCGCGCGATGAGCGCGCCTTCGCGGGTGTTTCTGCTCTCCCCCGCCCACTGCGGCGGCGAGCGGGCCGCGCTCCTGTTCCGGGACGGCGCCGCGTTCGACCTGGCCCGCCGGGTGCGGCGGCCGCCGGGCGCTCCGCTGGGCGAGATCTTCTCGTTCCTCAGCGGCCTCTACTTCCGTGGCAAGCTCGCGTACGCGGAGGCCTTCGCGGCCCCGCCCCCGGGCGTGGCCGGCGTCTACGTGATCACGCCCAGCGAGGGTCTGCGCCGGGCCGACGAGCCCACCGACCTGGCCCGCCTGCGGCGCTACGCCCGGGTGAACATCGATCTGGAGGACGCGCGCTACCATCGCCCGCTGCGGCGGGACGTCCAGCGCCTCGCCGCCGAGCTCGCTCCCGGGGGCGAGGTGGTGCTGCTGGGCAGCGTGGCCACCGGCAAGTACGTCGACCCGCTGCTCGAGATCCTCGGCGCGCGGCTGCACTTCCCCGCCGACTTCGTCGGCCGCGGCGACATGAGCCGGGGCGGGCTGCTGCTGCGCTGCGTGCGGACCCGCCGCGAGCTGACCTACGCGCCGGTGGCGGGCGCGGTGCGACGGGGAAGCCGGCCCGCGCGGCTCGAGCGCCTGCGGTGAGCCCGCGCGCGGCCGGCAAGGCGACCCGTCGCGCGCGGCGAAGCCCGGCCCGGCGGCCGGCGCGCCGGGCTCCGCCGTCCGCCGCCGGGCTCCTCCCGCGCGACGCCGACACCGTGCAGGCGCGGATCGCCGGGCGCACCGTCGCCCTCACGAACCTGCGCAAGCCGTTCTGGCCCGAGGAGGGCCTGCTGAAGCGCGACCTGCTGCAGTACTACGCGGACGTGGCGCCGGTGCTGCTGCCGCACCTGCGCGACCGGGCGATGGTGATGAAGCGCTATCCCAACGGCGCCGGCGGCCCCTTCTTCTTCATGAAGCGCGCCCCGTCGCCGCGGCCCGACTGGATCGAGACGTGCTCGATCGAGCACGCCTCCGGAAGCGTGATCGCCTTCCCGATGGTCCAGGACCTGGCCTCGCTCCTGTGGGTGGTCAACCTCGGCTGCATCGACCTGAACCAGTGGTACGCCCGCTGCGACGACACCGACCGGCCCGACTACGTGCACTTCGACCTGGATCCGGTGAAGGGCGCGACCTTCGACCAGGTGCGGGAGACCGCGCTGGTGGTGCGGGAGGCCCTCGACAAGCTGGGCATGCCGAGCTACCCCAAGTCCACCGGCTCGCGCGGCATCCACGTCTACGTGCCGATCGAGCGCGGGCCCACCCAGAAGGAGGTCTGGACCGTCGCCAAGGCCATCGCGCAGGCGCTGGCGCTCGCGCGGCCGGCCCTGATCACCGCGGAGTACCGCATCGCGCGGCGGCCGGAGCGGCGCGTGCTGGTCGACTACAACCAGAACGCGTGGGGCCGCACGCTGGCCTCGCTCTACTCGGTCCGCCCCCGGCCACGGGCGCCGGTCTCGGCCCCGGTCACCTGGAAGGAGGTGGAGCGCGGGTTCCGCATCGAGGACTTCCGTGTCGACAACATGCCGGCGCGGCTCGCCGAGGTGGGCGACCTCTTCGCCCCGCTGCTGGCCCGCACCGGCCGCTTCCGGCTGGAGCGCCTGGGATGAGCCTGCCGCTCCATCCGCCCTACCCGCCGATGGAGGCGCGCGTGGTGGATGACATTCCCACCGGACCGGGCTGGCAGTACGAGCCCAAGTGGGACGGCTTCCGCTGCCTCGCGTTCCGCGACGGCGACCACGTGGAGCTGCAGTCGAAGAGCGGCCAGCCCCTGGCCCGCTACTTCCCCGAGGTGGTCGCACACGTGCGGTCGCTGTCGCCCCGGGCCTTCGTGCTGGACGGCGAGATCGTGATCCCGGTGGACGGCCGCCTGTCCTTCGACGACCTGCTCCAGCGCATCCACCCCGCGGCGAGCCGCGTCGAGCGCTTGTCTCGCGAGCGCCCCGCGGTGCTGATCGTGTTCGACCTGCTGGTCGACGCCGACGGGACCTCCCTGGTGGAGCGCCCGCTGCAGGACCGCCGCCGCGCGCTGGAGGCCTTCGCGGCCAGGCACCTCGCGGGCCGTGAGGACCTGCGCCTCTCGCCCGCCACGTCCGACGCGGGCCAGGCCCGCGCGTGGCTCGACCTGGCCGGCGGCACCCTCGACGGGATCGTGGCCAAGCGGCTCGACCTGCCCTACCAGAGCGGCGAGCGCACCGGCATGCAGAAGGTGAAGCGGCGCCGTACCGCCGACTGCGTGGTGGGCGGCTTTCGCTACGCGGCCAGCTCCACGTCCGCGAAGCCGGTCGTCGGCTCGCTGCTGCTCGGCCTGTACGACGCCGAGGGGCTGCTCCACCACGTGGGCTTCACCTCCGGGTTCCCCGCCGCGGACCGCGCCGCGCTCCTCGACAGGGTGCGGCCGCTCATCGAGGCTCCCGGCTTCACCGGCCGCGCCCCGGGCGGGCCCAGCCGCTGGTCCAGCGAGCGCTCCGGGGAGTGGGAGCCGCTCGCCCCGGAGCTGGTGGTGGAGGTCAGCTACGACCACTTCACCGGCGACCGGTTCCGGCACGCCACCCGCTTCCTCCGCTGGCGGCCGGACAAGGCGCCGCGGCAGTGCACGCTGGAGCAGGTGACGCTCAGTACCCGCGGGCCCGATCTACCAGGTTCAGCAGCGGCGCCCCCGCCAGGTGCCGACGGAGGTTCTCGGCGAAGAGCACCGAGCACTTCTCGTCGTAGCTCGGCAGGAAGCCGGAGACGTGCGGGGAAAGGATGACGTTGTCGAGCGCGTAGAAGGGATGGCCCGCGGGCGGCGGCTCCTCCGCGAACACGTCCAAGGCCGCCCCCGCGATGCGCCGCTCGCGCAGGGCGCGGGTGAGCGCCGCCTCGTCCACGCTCGCCCCCCGCCCCACGTTGATGAGGTAGGCGGACGGCTTCATGCGGGCGAGCGCGGCCTCCCCGATGAACCCGCGGGTCTCCGCCGTCAGCGGCGCGCAGTTCACCACCACGTCCGCGCGGGTCAGGAGCGAGTCGAGCTCTCCCATCCCGAGCCACTCCGCGGGCAGCCGGCCCTCCGGATCCCCGGTGCCGGGCAGGCAGTAGCCGTCGTCGGCCCGCCGGGAGGGGTCGCGCTTGCAGGCCAGCACCTTCATGCCGAAGGCCGCCGTGCAGAGCCGGGCCAGCTCGCGCCCGATGCTCCCGTAGCCGATGATCCCGAGCGTCGCCCCGCGCACCTCGGTGGGCACGAACAGCGGCCAGCGCTGCTCGTCCGGCGGCCAGCCGCCCCGCCCCTGCCACTGCACCATGCGGGGCACCCGGTGGGCGAGCGCCAGCAGCATGGTGAGGGCGTACTCCGCGATGGTGGCCGCGTGCACCCCGCTGGTGGTGGTGAGCGGCAGGCCGGTGGCGGTGTAGAGCGGATGGTCCGCGAGGGCGTTCACCCCCGCCATGTGCAGCTGCACCCAGCGCAGCGCGGGCGCCCGGGAGAGGTCGCGCGGAGGGGATCCCGCGTAGAGCACGTGGGTCTTCGAGTAGTCGGCCGCGTCCGGGTCGGCCTGCGAGACCGAGATCTCGGCGGAGACCGCCCGCAGCCGGTCGAGCTGTCCCTGGTCGAAGCGCATCGTCACGAGCACGTTGAGCATGCCCGCCATCCTAGCCGCTCCCGGCCGTCCCGGCGAGCCCCCGGGCCCTTTGACTTGCACGACGCAGTCGGGATACCCTCGCCCCCTCGGATCTCGCAGGCTGCCGGCAGACGGACGAAGGCGCGGCGCGCCACTCAACGAGGAGGCCCCATGCTCCACTGGACCGCACGGATCGGCTCAACGCTCCTGGCCCTGGTCGTCGCCCTCACCGGCTCCGCCCACGCCCAGGGCACGATCAAGATCATGTACACCGACCCGCTGTCGGGGCCCTTCGCCCAGGTCGGGGACCAGAACCTGCAGCAGTTCAAGTACATCATCGACTACATCAACGGGCGCGGCGGGGCGCTCGGGCGCAAGTTCGAGCTGGTCTCCTTCGACAACAAGTCGCAGCCGTCCGAGGCGCTGCTCGCGCTGAAGTCGGCCACCGACCAGAACATCCCGGTCATCATGCAGTGCTCGGGCTCCAACATCGCGGCCGCCCTCATCGAGGGCGTCGACAAGCACAACGAGCGGAACCCGACCAACCGCATCGTCTACGTGAACTGCGGCGCGGTGGCCACCGAGCTCACCAACGAGAAGTGCAGCTTCTGGCACTTCCGCATGGACGCCCACGTGGGCATGAAGGCGGAGACCATGGTGCGCGCCCTGCCCAAGGACGTCACCAAGGTCTACCTCCTGAACCAGGACTACCTCTTCGGCCAGGGCGTGCAGCGCGACGTGAAGACCTACCTGACCAAGCTCAGGCCGGACGTCAAGGTGGTGGGCGACGAGCTGATCCCGCTCGGCAAGGTGAAGGACTTCTCGCCCTACGTGACCAAGATCAAGGCCTCGGGGGCGCAGGCCCTGCTCACCGGCAACTGGGGCCCGGACATGACGCTCCTGATCAAGGCGGGCATGGACACCGGTCTCGACATCCGCTACTACACGATGTACGCGCACCTCGGCGGCGGCGCCACCGCGATCGGGCCCGCCGGCAACGGCAAGGTCCGCTCGGTGATGGCGTTCCACGAGAACATCGCGGTCGAGACCGGCAAGACCGACACCGAGGGCTGGACCAAGCAGTTCCGCTCCCAGCACGACTTCGACTTCTACGCGGGCGGCTTCCGGACGATCTTCGAGTTCATCCAGGCGGCCATGAACAAGGCCGGCTCCGCCGACCCGCTCAAGTTCGCCCAGGCCCTCGAGGGGCTCACCATCACCGACATGCTCGGCTACCAGGTCACGATGCGGAAGCCCGACCACCAGATCCTGAGCGAGTACTTCGTGGGCGTGTTCACCAAGGGCGTGAAGTACGACTCCGAGAAGACCGGGCTCGGGTGGAAGACCGAGACCACCGTCCTGCCGAAGGATCTCGACCAGCCCAACACCTGCAACATGAAGCGCCCGACGAGCTAGATCGGCGGACACCCGCCCCTCACCCGGCCCTCTCCCCTCTCATCCAACCCTGTCCCCTCCGGGGAGAGGGCAGGGTGAGGGGGCGAGGGTGCATGTGTGAGACGGCTCTTTCATATGGAAGTCCTCCTCGTCTCCCTCCTGAACGGCCTGGTCTACGGCATGCTCCTCTTCATGCTGGCGAGCGGCCTCACCCTCATCTTCTCGATGATGGGCGTGCTCAACTTCGCCCACGCCAGCATGTACATGCTGGGAGCCTACTTCGCCTACTCGGTGAGCCGCCTGATCGGGTTCTGGCCCGCGCTGGTCGTCGCCCCGCTCCTGTGCGGGGCGCTGGGCGCGGTCATCGAGATGTACGCGCTCCGCCGGGTGCACCGGAACGGCCACATCGCGGAGCTGCTGTTCACGGTGGGCCTCGCCTTCATCATCGAGAAGACGGTGCAGATGGCGTGGGGACTCCTGCCGGTGCCCTACCGTGTCCCCCCGGTGCTGGACCGCGCCCTCTTCCACATCTACGGCTCCAACTTCCACGCCTACCGCGCGTTCATGCTGCTGGTCTCGGTGGCGATGTTCGCGGCGATCTGGCTCCTGCTCACCCGCACCCGGATCGGCCTCGTCATCCAGGCCGCGCTGACCCACCCCGAGATGGTCGGCGCCCTCGGCCACAACGTGCCGCGCGTGTTCACGATCGTGTTCGCGGGCGGCTCGCTGCTGGCCGGCCTCGCGGGGGTCATCGGGGGCAACTACCTGGTGACCGAGCCCTCCATGGCCGCGACCATGGGCCCGATCGTGTTCGTGGTGGTGGTGTTCGGCGGGCTCGGCTCGCTGGCGGGCTGCTTCATCGCCTCCCTCATCATGGGGCTCGTGCAGACCTTCGCGGTGGTGCTGGACGTCTCCTTCGCGGACCTGCTGGCCCGGCTCGGCGTCACGGTGACCTCGTCGACCCCGCTCGCCGAGATCCTCACCATCCCCCTGCCCCGGGTGGGCGCGCTGCTGCCCTACCTGATGCTGATCCTCGTGCTGCTGGTGAAGCCGCGCGGGCTCATGGGCACCCGCGACACATGAGCGAGGGCGTCGCCGACACCACCGCCCGGCCCGTGGTGGGGGCCCGAGTCGGCGGCGGTCTGCGGCGGCAGTGGCCGTGGCTGGCCACCCTCGCGGTCGCGGTGGTGGTGCCGTGGCTCTTCTACGACTGGTCCACCGGGCGCCACTCCGGCTTCGTGGTGGCGATGCTGAGCCAGATCGGGATGATGGTGATCTTCGCGCTCAGCTACAACATGCTGATGGGCCAGGCCGGCCTGCTCTCCTTCGGCCACGCGGTGCTGTTCGGGCTCGGGGGCTACGTCACCGCGCACGTGGTGACCGCGTCCAAGGGGGGCGGCCTCCCGCTGCCGCTCGAGCTGACCCCGCTGGTGGGCGGCGTCGGCGGCTTCCTCTCCGCGGTCGCGCTCGGCTACTTCGCGACCAAGCAGCGGGCCACCGCCTTCGCCATGATCACGCTCGGCATCGGCGAGCTGATCACCGCCTGCGCGCTCATGTTCCAGACCTTCTTCGGGGGCGAGGGCGGAATCAGCACGAACCGCATGACCGGCCACAGCCTGTTCGGCCTCGCCTACGGCGCCTCCATCCAGGTCTACTACCTGATCGTGGCCTGGACCGCGATCGCGATGGTACTGATGCTCCTGCTCACCCGCACCCCGCTCGGGCGCATGGCCAACGCCTGCCGCGACAACTTCGAGCGGGCCCAGTTCGTGGGCTACGACCCGCGCGTGGTGCGCTTCTTTCAGTTCGCCCTCTCCGGCTTCTTCGCGGGCATCGCGGGCGCGCTCTACACCCTGACCTACGAGATCGTCACCTTCGACACGGTGGCCGCCCCCATGTCGGCCAACGCGCTCCTGATGACCTACATCGGCGGGGTGGGCGTCTTCGCGGGTCCGGTGGTGGGCGCGGTCCTCATCGTGCTGCTCCAGAGCTGGGTGAGCCTGCTCTCCAACTCCTGGCTCGTGTACGCGGGTGTGCTCTTCATCATGATGGTCACCTTCGCGCCCGGCGGCCTCGCGGGCCTCGTGCAGATGCACGGGCCGATCTGGCGCGCGGGCCGCCTGGGCCGCCTGGTCGGCCCTTACCTCCGGTTGATCGTCCCCGCGCTGCTCGTGCTGCTGGGCTTCGTGCTGGCGGTGGAGCTGTGCTCGTTCCTCACCATCGGGGCCGCGCAGGGCAAGAGCCTCACCGTGCACGGCGTGGCGATCGAGCCCCGCCGGGCCGCGCCGTGGGCGGTCGCCCTGCTCCTGCTCGGCGGAGGTGGGCTCTGGCTGCGGCAGGCGATGGGACGCTTCGCGGCGGCGTGGGGCCGGGTCTCCGACGAGATCAAGGCGCCGGGAGGCCGGCCGTGACCGCGCCCGCCCTGCGGCTCACCGACGTGCAGAAGAGCTTCGGTCCCACCGCGGTGATCATGGGGGTGAGCCTCGACGTGGCCGCCGGCACCCGCCACGCCATCATCGGGCCCAACGGGGCGGGCAAGACCACGCTGTTCAACCTGATCAGCGGGCGCTTCCCCCTCACGACCGGGCACATCGCACTGCACGGGCAGCGCATCGACGGCCTGCCCCCGCACGAGATCACCCGGCGCGGGCTCTCGCGCAGCTTCCAGGTGACCTCGATCTTCTCGCGCATGAGCGTGTTCGAGAACGTCCGCTGCGGGCTCCTGTGGTCGCGCGGCTACCGCTACTCGTTCTGGCACCTCCTCGGGCGCGAGCGCGCGCTGAACGAGGCGGCGGAGCGGCTGCTGGCCGACGTCAACCTCGAGGCGCGGCGCGACCTGCCCGCCGGCCTCCTCTCCTACGCGGAGCAGCGCGCGCTGGAGATCGGCATCACCATCGCGGGCGGGGCCGACACCGTCCTGCTCGACGAGCCCACCGCGGGCATGAGCCGCACCGAGGCCGACCACGCGGTGGCCCTCATCCGCCGCATCACCGCGGGCAAGACCCTGGTGATGGTCGAGCACGACATGAGCGTGGTGTTCGACCTGGCCGACGTGGTGACGGTGCTGGTCTACGGCCAGGTGATCGCCTCCGGGCCGCCCGCGGAGATCCGGGCCAGCCGCGCGGTGCAGGACGCCTACCTGGGTGCCCCCGCCGAGACCGGCGTCGCCTGATGCTCGCGGTCCGGGACCTCCACGCCTTCTACGGCAAGAGCCACATCCTGCAGGGCGTGAACCTCGAGGTGGCCGCGGGGGAGATAGTGAGCCTCCTCGGCCGCAACGGGGTCGGCCGCTCCACCACCTGCAAGGCGATCATGGGCCTGGTCGACCCGGTCGGCGAGGTGAGCTGGAAGGGCCGCAACCTGGCCGGCCTGCGTCCCGACGTGATCGCCCGCGCCGGCATCGGCTACGTGCCGGAGGACCGCCAGATCTTCCCCACCCTCACCGTGCGCCAGAACCTGGAGCTGGGGGTGAAGCAGGTGGGCCGCGCCGGCCGCTGGTCCTTCGATGACATGTTCGCCCTCTTCCCGCACCTGCGCGAGCGCCAGCACAACGTGGCCGGGGTGCTCTCGGGCGGCGAGCAGCAGATGCTGACCATGGGGCGCACCTTGATGGGGGACCCGGAGCTGGTCATCATCGATGAGCCGACCGAGGGCCTCGCCCCCATGCTGGTGGCGCAGGTGGGACGCTTCCTCGACGAGATCGCGCGCCGCGGGGTCTCGATCCTGCTCGTGGAGCAGAAGCTCACGATCGCGCTCAAGATCTCGCACCGGGTGTACGTGATGGGCCACGGGCGTATCGTGTTCGAAGGGACCCCCGCGGCCCTCGCGGCCAACGCGGCGGTGCGGAAGGAAAACCTCGAAGTCTGAACACGGGAAGGCGAGGCACCAGATCATGGCCATGAAGACGCCGCGCAAGGGATTCAAGCAGATGGTCGACGAGGCCAAGTCCCGCATCAAGACCATCAGCCTCGAGGAGGCCAAGCAGCGGCTGGGCAGCGAGAAGGTCGTGTTCGTCGACCTGCGCGACGTCCGCGAGCTGGAGCGCGAGGGCCTGATCCCCGGGGCCTTCCACTGCCCGCGGGGCATGCTCGAGTTCTGGATCGATCCCGACAGCCCCTACCACAAGGACGTCTTCGACGCGGACAAGGAGTTCGTCTTCTACTGCAACGGGGCCTGGCGGTCCGCCCTCGCCGCCGACGTCGCCCAGCAGCTCGGCCTGCAGTCCGTCGTCGAGATGGACGGCGGATTCTCGGCCTGGAAGAGCAAGGGCTATCCGGTGGCGGAGCGGGCCGCCAAGAAGTCGTCCTAGAGGCGCGTCTCCGCAGGCCGCTCCAGGCTCGAGCGCTCCACGTCTGATCCCTCGTCCGTCGGGCCCTCGTCCGTGTCGCCGTCGGGGCGATCGCTCGACTCCGAGGCCACGATCTCGACCACCACGCCGGTGCCCGGCACCAGGCGGACGCTCTTCAGCATCATCTCGTCAAGGCCCATGGCCTGCGCGCCCCGCACCGCGCGTCGTAGCGCGCTCGTCGCCGCCGCTTCCACGCCGGCCTGTCCCTCACCCTCCACCGGCGCCACCGTCACGATGGAGGCCATGCTCGCCGCCGCGGTGCCCACGTTCGCCGCCGCGCCCAGTCCCAGCACCAGTCCCGCGATCACGAGCCACCGTGTCATTGTTGTTCCGTCCTCCTTGCTCTCGCTTCCTTCCTTCTCTCGATCTCCCTCCCATCAGGCAAGGTCCGTGCCCTCCGCGCGTCCGACCGCATCGCGGGTCCCGGGGCGTGTTTTCCCGGAGCGGGCGGGCGCGGTCGACACGTTGTTACCGCGTCCGGCCGACTCGTGGCGCTCCGCACGAGGCGTGATAGCATCCGCTCATGGCTCGAAACGAGAACGACCTGCCCGAGAACGCGCAGCAGCAGCAGGTGCCGATGATCCTGCCCGGCCAGGCCCCCGGGGGTCAGCCGCCGGTGGCCGTCGTCGAGCAGCCGGCCAAGCTGATCCGCATCGCCTCGATGATCCGCGAGCTGCTGGAGGACGTGCGCCAGTCCAAGCCGGACGAGGCGGGGCGCAAGCGTCTTCGTGAGATCTACGAGCGCGCGCTCACCGCGCTCAAGGAAGGCGTCTCGAAGGAGCTGCAGGACGAGCTGGAGACGCTGACACTGCCGCTCGAGAACACTCCGAGCGAGTCCGAGGTGCGACTCGCCCAGGCGCAGCTCCTGGGATGGCTCGAGGGCCTCTTCCAGGGCATCCAGGCCGCGCTCTGGACCCAGCACATGCAGGCCCGCGCCGAGATCGACGAGATGCGCCGGCGTCGCGGGCTCCCTCCCGGCCCCGAGATGGGCCCGCGAGAGCCGGGCCAGTACCTGTAGGGACGACGCACACCGGCGGGCGGTCGCCTCGTGGAGCCGCCCGCCGGTGGTGGAAGTTACCTGGTAACTTTTTCAGCCTCCAGCATCAGCGCGTCCTCGCTCGGCGTCACCTTCACCCCGTGGGTCGGCTGCTGCCAAAGGTGCCGAACCCCTTCGGTTTTCGCGTCCGGCTCGGTCCGGAACACGACCTCGTAACCGCAGTGGGTACAGGTCATCGTGTAGCTCGCCATGGCCTCGTCCTCCCCTTGGGGCGCGGAGAGACGCAAGGCGGATGCCACGGGGGCCGGGCAGACCGCGCGTCCCCGCGGTGCTAGAATCCCCGCCATGACGAGCCGCCTCATCACGAACGCGCGGATCCTCGACGGCACCGGACGCGAGCCGTTCGCGGGCTCGGTGCGGATCGACGGCCCGCGCATCGCCGAGGTCTCACCGGCGCTCGCGCCTGCCGCGCGGGCGGGCGAGGCGGTGATCGACGCCCGCGGCGCGGTGCTGATGCCGGGCCTGATCGAGTCGCACGCGCACCTGAGCTTCGCCGACGTCGGCTCCCACGAGCTCACGCGGCTGCCGCCCGAGGAGCACGTCCTCGTCACCGTCCGCAACGCGCGCACCATGCTCGACTCCGGCTACACGAGCGCGGTCTCCGCGGCGGCGGCCAAGCCGCGGCTCGACGTGGTGGTGAAGCGCGAGATCGACGCCGGCCGCATCCCCGGCCCGCGCCTGCTCGCCAACGGGCCCGAGATCACGGTGACGGGCGGGCTCGGCGACAGCAACCTGCTCCACCTGCCCTACCACGAGACGCCGACCTTCTGCTGGGTGGTGGACGGCCCCGACGCCATGCGCCGGGCCTGCCGCCTCCTCGCTCGAGAAGGGGTGGACCTGCTCAAGCTGAACCTCTCCGGCGACCTCGGGACCTCCGCGTGGTCCTCCGAGCTCACCCCGATGTCCGAGGCCGAGGTGTCGGCGGCCACCGAGGTCGCCCGCGCCCGGGGCCTGCGCGTGTGCGCCCACTGCCGCAGCGGCGACGCGGTGCGGATGGCGGTGCGGCACGGCATCGAGATCATCTACCACGCCAACTACTGCGACGAGGCCGCGCTCGACGCGCTGGAGGCCGCGCGCGACCGCGTCTTCGTGGCGCCGGCCCTCGGCATCACCTACAACCTCGCCCACGCCAACGGGGAGTGGGGCGTGACGCCGGAGCGGGCGCGCGCCTTCGAGCGGGAGCTGGCCGTGTCGGTGGAGACGATCGGACGGATGCGCCCGCGGGGCATCCGGGTGCTCCCGGGCGGCGACTACGGCTTCCCCTACAATCCGCACGGCACCTACGCGCGCGACCTCTGGCTCTTCGTGAAGGTGCTGGGCTTCTCGCCGATGGAGACCCTGGTGGCGGCCACGCGCCTGGGCGGCGAGATCATGGGCCGGCCCGGCGAGCTCGGCGTCGTGAAGGCCGGCGCCCTCGCGGACCTCCTGCTGGTGGACGGCGATCCCCTCGCCGACATCACGATCCTCCAGGACCGCGCCGCGCTCCGCATGATCATGAAGGACGGCGTGCCGCACAAGGGCCCCGACCCCGAGTCCCACCCCGGCGGCTGAAGGGAGCGTGCTCATGATCCGCAAGCTTCCCTCCGGGCAGTACCGCCTCTACTCGCGCAAGAAGGACTCGCGCACCGGCCGGCGCCGCAACCTGGGCACCTTCCGCACGCGGGCCGCGGCGGAGCGGCACGAGCGCGCGGTCCAGTTCTTCAAGCGCGGCGGCTGAGGGCGGCGGCCGCGCGGTGAGCCGAGCGCGTCTCTTCCGCTCCCTCAAGGCCCTGGACGTCGACGCGGTGAGCGAGGTCCTCGCGGCGGACCCCGCCCTGCTCCGCGCCGTCGACGACCGCAAGCGCACCCCGCTCCACTTCCTCTGCAGCCTGCCCTCCGCCCCGCGGGCGGCCGACCGGGCGACGCGCCTGGCCCGCCGGCTGCTGGACGCGGGCGCCGACATCGACGCGCCGGCCTTCACCGAGGGGACCTGGCACGCCACTCCGCTCTGGTACGCGGTCGCCCGCGGCGAGAACGCTGCGATGGCCCGCTTCCTCCTTCAGCGGGGCGCGAGCCCGGAGCACTGCCTCTGGGCCGCCGCCTTCCGGGACGACGTGGAGACCATCGACCTGCTGATCCGCCACCGGGCCACGATCGATCCGGTCGCCGAGGACGAGACCCCGTTCCTGAGCGCGGTCAAGACGAGCCACTTCGCCGCCGCCGAGCGGCTGCTGCGCCACGGCGCGAACGTGAACTTCCAGAACTCGAAGGGACTCACCGCGCTCCACTTCGCGCTGAGGAAGGACAGCCCTCCGAAGCACGTGGAGATGCTGATGCGCCGCGGGGCCGACCCGAGCCTCCGCGCCCGGGACGGCAAGAGCCCGCTCGACCTGGTGGCCCGGCGACGCGACAGGACCTACCTCGAGCTGCTCACGCGCGGCCGCCGCGATCGATGATGCGATCCCTGGCGGACGACGAGGCGCGCTATTACACCGCGCACAGCCGGATGACGGACCCCGCCGAGCGTGCTCCCCTCCTGGACGCGCTGCCCGCCGACCCGGCCCGCCTCGTGGCCGCGGTCTCCGGGCTCCTGCTGCACCCGCTCTTCGTGACGCCGCTCGGCATCGTCCCGCCCGCGGGCAGCGCCGACGACGTGGAGAGCCGCACCCTGCCCCGCATGCTCGACCGGATCCTGGCCCGCGACCCCGCCCCGCTCGACGTGACGCGCCCGCCCGACCGCCGCTTCATCGGCATCTGCCGCGACTACGCGCTCCTGGCCTGCGCCGCGCTCCGCCACCATCGCGTCCCGGCCCGCCTTCGCGTGGGCTTCGCGGGCTACTTCACGCCCGGCTACCTCGAGGACCACTGGGTGTGTGAGTACCACGCGGGCGACCGGTGGCGGCTCCTCGATCCCGAGCTCGGGCCCCGCGTCCGGGCCCACTTCGGCATCGGGTTCGATCCGGCCGACGTGCCGCGGGATGCGTTCCTGGTCGCGGGCGAGGCCTGGCGTCGGGCGCGGGTGGGCGCGGTGGATCCGGCGACGTGCGGGGTGTCGCACGTGGGCGTGCAGGGCCCGGGCTTCATCGCGGCCAGCGTCGCTCGCGATCTCGCCGCCCTCAACAAGCGGGAGACGCTCGCCTGGGACGTCTGGGGCCTGGCCCTCGGGATCGCTCCGGGGGCGACGCCACCCGAGCCGGCTGCCCGCCGGCTCGACGCGATGGCCGCCCTGACCGCCGCGGTGCCCCCGGACTGGCCGCGCCTCCGGGAGGCGCACGACCGCGACGACGGCTTCCGGGTCCCGCCGCTGGTGACCAGCTTCACCGCGCGCGGCCCGCTCCAGGTCGCGGTGGACGGGGGCAGCCCCGACCGTGCCTAGGGCCCGACGGGCCGCCCGCCCGCTCGCCGCCACGCAGCTTGTCCTGGCCGAGGCTCTAGGAGTAGGATTCCGCCACGAGGAGCTTCCCCGAACCGCCAAGGAGGGCGTCATGCTCGAGCGGCTCATCTCCGGCGACAACCACATCGACCTCACCTACTGCCCTCCGGACCTCTGGTCGAGCCAGGCGCCCTCGAAGTGGAAGCTGCTCGTGCCCCGGGTGGAGGAGCTGGAGGACGGCTGCCACTGGTTCGTGGAGGCCCAGGACAAGGGGATGTGGAACGGGGTGGGCCCCGGCTTCCTCAAGCGGACCCCGGGCACCTTCGCCCGCATCGACGAGATGGCCGGGTGCGGCTTCGAGTGGGACCACCGAGCGGGGGCGAAGCCCCGGCCGACCACCCCGGAGCTCCGCCTGGCCGACCTGGACCGCGACGGCCTCGACGCGGAGGTCGTCTACGGCTGCCTGATGATCAACGACATGATCGTCTCCGGCGAGCGCCGCGCGTGGGCCAACGCGATCTACAACGACTGGGCCGCCGACTTCGCGAAGAAGTCGGACCCGAACCGGATCTACCCGCTCGCGATCGTGCCCAACAACGATCCCCAGGTGGCCGCCGCCGAGGTGCGGCGGTGCGCCAAGATGGGGCTGAAGGGCGGCGACCTCGGCTTCAAGTCGATGTCGATCCCGCTCTACCAGCACGAGTGGTACCCGCTCTGGGAAGCGGCCGCCGAGTGCCACTTCCCGATCGCGTTCCACTCCACGGGCTTCAAGGCGGTGCGCGCCCCCGACACTCCCGCGATGGAGCAGCAGTACATGCTCCAGTGGCGGCTCGTGCGCTCCTCGCTCTTCCAGCTCGACACCATGGAGGTCCTGGTCTCGATCATCACCTCGGGGGCGTGCGAGAAGTACCCCGACTTCAAGTTCGTGCTGGGCGAGTCGGGGGTGACCTGGCTGCCCTACGTGTTCGACCGCTTCGACACCGAGTACGAGGACCGCGCCCGGGGCCTGGGCTTCTCGATGAAGCCGAGCGACTACTTCAAGCGTCAGGGCTACGTGACCTATCAGCAAGACATGTTCCTGGAGCCGATCATCCCGCTGGTGGGTGAGGACAACATCATCTGGGGCGCGGACTACCCGCACCCGGACTGCGTGTGGCCGGACTCGCGGCGGCACCTCGAGAAGAACCTCGGCAACCTGCCCGAGCGGGTGCAGAAGAAGATCACCTACGACAACGTGGTCAAGCTCTACAACCTCCGCTGAGCGAAAGGATCCCATGACCTCCACCGCGCTCGAGATTCCGTCGCTCAAGGGAAAGGTGTCCGACGAGGAGTGGGCCGTCCGCGTCGACCTGGCCGCCGCCTACCGCCTCGTGTCGCGCTACGGCTGGGAGGACCTGGTGTTCACCCACATCTCGGCCCGGGTCCCGGGCACCGAGGACCAGTTCCTGATCAACCCCTACGGGCTCTTCTTCGACGAGATCACCGCGTCGAGCCTGGTGAAGATCGACCAGGAGGGCAACAAGCTCGAGGACACCCCGTTCAGCGTCAACGCGGCCGGCTTCATCATCCACAGCGCGATCCACGCGGTCCGCCACGACGCCAAGTGCGTGCTGCACACCCACACCGCCAACGGGGTCGCGGTCTCCACCCAGCGGGCGGGCCTGCTGCCGATCTCCCAGCACTCGCTGTTCGTGCTGAACAGCGTGGGCTACCACGACTTCGAGGGCCCCGCCCTGGACGCGGACGAGAAGCCGCGGCTGCAGGCGGACCTGGGCGACAACCGCTGCCTGATCCTGCGCAACCACGGCCTCCTCACCGTCGGCGAGACGGTGGCCGACGCCTTCGTGAACATGTACTACCTCGAGGCGTCCTGCCAGATCCAGGTGCGCGCCCAGTCGGGCGGTGGCGAGCTGATCTCGGTGCCCAAGGAGGTCATGGACAGGGGCTACGCCAGCGCGGTCGCCAACCAGCGCAAGAACGGCGGCCAGGGCAAGCTGGTGTGGCCGGGCCTCCTGCGGCGCCTCGACCGGACCGACTCGAGCTTCCGGAGCTGACCGGCCGGCATTGACCGACTCCGGGTCCTCGCTGCGCTTCGGCGCCGTCGCCGGCGGGCGGCGCAGCGAGGACGGGCCCCTCCTCACCGGGGGCGGCCGCTTCACCGATGACTTCGACGTGCCGGGCCAGGCCCATGCGGCCTTCGTGCGCGCGACCCAGGCTCACGCGGTCATCCGCGGCATCGATCCCCGCCCGGCCCTGGGCCTGCCCGGGGTCATCGCGGTCCTCACCGGCGCCGACGCGCAGACCGCCGGCCTGGGCGCGATCCCGCCCGCGGCCGTCTTCCCCGGGCGGGGCGGCCGGGCGCTCGTCGCCGCGCCGATCCCGCCCCTGGCCGTCGACCGCGTGCGCCACGTGGGCGAGGCGGTGGCCATCGCCATCGCGGAGAGCCCGGCCCGGGCCGTCGACGCCGCGGCCGCGGTCGTCGTCGACCTCGATCCCCTGCCCGCGGTCGCCCACGTGGACGCCGCGCTCGCGCCCGGCGCCCCCGCGATCTGGGCCGGCGCGCCCGGCAACGTGGCCTTCGACTGGGGCGACGGCGACGCGGCGGCGGTGGCGGCCGCGTTCTCGCGTGCGGCCCACGTGGCGCGCGTGCGCCTGCACGACACGCGCCTGGCCCCGGCCGCCCTCGAGCCGCGCGCCGCCATCGGCCAGTGGAGCCCGGCGGAGGAGCGCTACACGCTCACCGCCAGCACCCAGGGCGTCGCCGTGGTCCGCCGCCTCCTCGCCGAGGGCCTGAAGGTCTCCCCCGATCGCCTGCGCGTCGTCACCCCGGATGTCGGCGGCGGCTTCGGCATGAAGGTGCAGGCCTATCCGGAGTACGCCGCGCTGCTGTTCGCGGCGCGCCGCACCGGGCGCCCCGTGAAGTGGCGGGCCACTCGCGTGGAGAGCTTTCTCGCCGACACCGCGGGCCGCGACGGCGTGCTGGAGGCCGAGCTGGCCCTCGACGCGAGCGGCCGCTTCCTCGCCCTGCGCATGCGCACGCGGGTCGGGCTCGGGGCCTACGTGACCGCGTTCGCGGCGGTGTTCGGCACCAGCAACACCAAGAACTGCCTCTCGAGCGTCTATCGCATCCCGGCCATCGCCATCGACGTGACGCTCGCCTTCACCAGCGCGGCACCGCTCGGCCCCTACCGCGGCGCGGGGCGGCCCGAGGCGCTCTACGTGATCGAGCGGATGATCGATCAGGCCGCGGGCGCGCTCGGCATCGACCGGGTGGAGCTGCGGCGGCGCAACCTCATCCCGCCCGGGGCCATGCCCTACCGCACGCCCAACGGGCCCATCTACGACAGCGGCGAGTTCGAGGCGGTGATGGACCGCGCGCTCGCGCTGGCCGACTGGGCGGGCTTCCCCACCCGCCGCGCCGCCTCCGAGCGCGCGGGGCGGCTGCGCGGGATCGGGCTCGCGTGCTTCCTGGAGGTGGCCGGCGGCATCCTCGACGAGACGGTGGAGCTGCGCTTCGCCGCCGACGGCACGGTGGCGCTCCACACCGGAGCGCAGCCGATGGGCCAGGGGCACCTCTCCACGTTCCCGGCGGTGATCGCGGCGCGCCTCGGCATCGATCCGGCCGCGGTGCGCCTGGTCCAGGGCGACAGCGACCTGGTGCCCGCGGGCACCCCGAGCGTGGCCTCGCGCTCCATGATGATGGCGGGCAGCGCGGCGGCGGTCGCCTGCGACGCCGCGGTCGAGAAGGGTCGCCGCATCGCCGCCCATCACTTCGAGGCCGCGGCGCCCGACGTGGAGTTCGCGGGCGGACGATTCCGGGTGCGGGGGACGGATCGCTCCGTCGACCTGCTGCAGCTCGCCGCCCGGGCCCGCGCGCTGCCCGGATTGCCCGACGACCTCGCGGGCGGGCTCGACAGCACCGGCAAGTTCGTCTCGCCCCAGATGACCTTCCCCAACGGCTGCCACGTCACCGAGGTCGAGATCGACCCCGAGACCGGGCGGGTGACCGTGGTCGGCTACGCGGCGGTGGACGACGTGGGACACATCGTCCACGAGACCATCGTGGAGGGCCAGATCCACGGGGGCATCGCCCAGGGCCTCGGCCAGGTCCTGGGCGAGCACGTGGTCTACGACGAGGCGGGGCAGCTCCTCACCGGCTCGTTCATGGACTACATGATGCCGCGCGCCGGGGACCTGCCCGCGCTGCGGGTCGGCCACCACGGCGTGCCCTGCACGACCAACCCCCTCGGGGTGAAGGGCGCGGGCGAGTCGGGCGTGGCCGGCGCCCTGCCCTCCGCGGTCAACGCGGTCCTGGACGCCCTCGGCACGCGCGGGGTCGGCGCGCTCGACCTGCCGATGTCGCCGTCCCGCGTGTGGGCGGCGCTACGCGAGGCGGCCCCTTCGGGGGACATCGGCCGTCCGCCAGACCGAGAAACGGACTAGGCCGATCCCCAGCCAGATCAGGGCTTTGGGCCCTGGTATGACAGGAAGCACGCGAGGTCGACCAGATCCAGATCGGTGAGCCCGGCCCGCTCCCGCGACATGCCGCGCCGATAAAGGGACGACCGGACACCTTCGCGCGGGCTGATAGAATCGCGGGCATGGCTTCCGTCGCCGCCGCGCCGATGCTCGAGACCGCGGTGCCCGCGCCCCGCGCGTGGCACGGCCTCCTCCTGGCTCGCGAGCACTACCTGGTGCCGATCCCGGCCGGGGTCCTGGCCGAGCTCCACGCGGCCCTCGCCGAGCTTCGGCGGGCCCCGGTACCCACGCTCCTGCTGCTGCCCGAGCACTTCGCGCTCGCCGCCACGGCGCGCTTCATGGGCGAGGTGCGCGCCCGGCTCGACGACGGCGCCGGCTTCGTGATGCTCGACCGGCTCCCGGTCGACGCGATGGAGCGCGACGAGGCGATCGCGCTCTACTGGCTCCTCATGAACTTCCTCGAGCCGCCGGTGGCCCAGGAGTGGAAGGGCACCGTGATCTACGACGTGCGCCACGACGGCCAGGAGTACACCCAGGACACCCGGGTCGCGCTCACTCCCGAGGGCCTCGAGATGCACACCGACAGCAGCATGGGCGAGGCGCCCCCGAGCTACGTGAGCCTCTTCTGTCTGCGCCCGGCGCGGAGCGGCGGCATGAGCATCGTGTCGAGCTCGGCCGCGGCCCACAACTTCTTCCTCGCCGAGCACCCCGCCCTGCTGCGCCGCCTCTACGAGGTCTTCTACCGCGACCACCAGGAGTACCAGGCCGCCGACGCGGCCGCGACCAACTTCCGTCCCGTCTTCGCGTGGGACGGCCGGCTGCGCACGCGCTTCAACGCGCGCCACATCGTGCGGGGCTACGAGAAGACCGGCCGGACGCTCGACGCCGACGGCGCGCGGGCGGTGCGGCTGATGGACGAGTTCCTGGGTGACCCGGCCCACCGGCTCGACCTGTGGCTCGAGCGCGGCCAGATCCAGGTCCTGAACAACCGGCTGATCGTGCACGGCCGCACGCCCTACCAGGATCACGAGGACCCGGACCAGCGCCGGCACCTCGTGCGGCTCTGGCTTCGCGCCGGCGACCGCCGGCAGTTCCGCGGCTAGCGCCGCGGTCTAGGACGGCTTCGCGGCGCGCGCCGGGGCCCGATAGCGCTCGGGCACCTGGTCCAGCCGGTCCGTCAGGTGCAGCGTCCCGGCCGCGTCGGTCCACCGGTACACGCGCGTGTTGCCCGGCGGCTCCGGGCGGCTCGACGGAGCGGGCGTGGGCGTGCCGCCGTCGGGCGGCGCCGGCGGAGTCGTCGGCGGGTTCGGGATCCACACCCAGCGATACGGCACGCTGATCCCGTCTCCGCGCAGCTCCCAGCGCCCGGTCGGCAGCTCGACCACGCTGGGCGGAGGCGGCGCGGGCGGCGCGCCGCTCGGGCTGCCGCCGCGCGAGGGCGCGTAGACCACCGGGGGCCCGTAGGTCGGCGCGTAGGCCGGCGGCCCCGGGTAGCCGGAATCGAAGCCGTACCAGTCCGACCCGTACCAGAAGAGCGGCGGCGCGAGGACCACCACGCCGCCGAAGCGGCGGTGCGCGAAGCCGCGAGCGCCCGGCGCGCCGTGGTGGAAGCCTCGAGGCGAGGCGCCCGAGAAGCCCGCGCCGCCGGGCGGACGGCCCCCGGCGCCCCGGCGCTGCGCCTCCGCCGCGACCGGCGCGAGGGCCACCGCCGCCACGACGATCGCCAGCGCCGTCACCGCCGCGCGCCTCACGACCGGGCCGCCTCCGCGCGCCGCACCTCCGGGTAGTACTGCGGCGCTTCCCGCCGATCGAACATGCCGTAGTCGCGGACCACCCGCACCCGACGCAGGCGCGCGCCCTCCGGCAGGGCGAGGGCGCCCTCGAAGGCCTCCGCGGCGGCGTGATCACGCCACGACATCAGGAGGATCACGTCGCCGGGGCTCAGGACCGCGGCGAAGACGTCCCAGCCGACCAGGCCCGAGGCCGCGGGCGCGAGCCCCAGCCAGCGCGCGACGCCGTCGGCCCTCGCCGGCTCGACCCGGTCGGCCGGCCGCCGGCCGTCGATCAGGGTCACGGTGGTCCCCGCCCCGGTCTCCGTCTCGTCGAGCCGCTGCTCGCGCACGACGTGGCCCGCGGGCGGCCGGCTGTCGCGGGTCACCTGGCCGACCCGCAGGTGGTAATCGAGCAGGATCTCGCCGCGTCCCTTCTCCTGCACCTCGTGATGGCCGGCGCGCGTGCGCCACCGCACCAGGGCCTTCTGGTCGCGCCAGCCCGAGAGCGAGAGGATCCACCCCTCGCGGGTGAGGCTCCGGTAACGGATGTTGTCGACGAAGCCCTCGATCCGCTCGTGCTCCGGCCGGAGCATCTTGGCGTAGCCGAGATAGGCGTCCCACTGCTCGGGCCTCGGCGCTGCACCTCGAAGATCACGGAGAACATGATCGGCGCCGGCTGGTCAGGCCCGGGCGGCGGCGCGGTCGATCTCGATGTCGAACCGTCCGGGCCACGCGGGCCCGTTGACGAAGGCCCGGGCCGGCCGGGCGTGGGGGAAGAAGCGCAGCACGATCTCGGTCTGGTCCTCGGTGCGCGTGACCACGGCGGGCGCCTTCCAGGTCTCGCGGTCGTTCGACAGCGGCTCGACCCGCACGACCTCTCGCCTCACCGGCACGTCCCCCCTCGGCGACGACGGCTGGCCGCGCATGAGCGAAGTCTGCCCCCGGCGCGAGGGGCCGTCAACCGCCCGCCGGAGACGCGCGGGCGGCGGACGGGGCGACGCGTCAGGGCCGGGCCGGCGCGCCCCCGTCGCCCACCAGCACGAACGGAGCCCAGAAGAACGGATGCGCGGTCTCCTTCGCCGAGGCCAGCGTCATCGCGGACCGCCGCAGCGCCTCGGCACGCCCGAGGGTGGCGTCGCGGGCCATCGCGCCGAAGGCGCCGGTGGTCAGCGCCACCGTGGCCCGCGAGGCCACCGCCCAGTGCGAGGCCAGCACCGAGCGGGCCCCCGCGTAGAAGAACGCGCGCGCGAGGCCGGACAGGCTCTCGCCGCCCAGCTTGCCGTCGGGACCCGCGGTGTTGCACGCCGAGAGCAGCACCCAGTCCGCGTCGAGCTCGAGCAGCGCCACCTCGCTCGCGTCGAGCAGCCCGTCGTCGGCCGCGGTGGCGGTGGCCGGCGGGGTGAGGGCCAGGGCCGGCTCGGACTTGCAGCGGAGCTCGCCGGGCAGGAGCCCGTGGGTCGCGAAGGCGACCACCCGGTAGTCGGCCAGGCTTGCGCTCCGCACCGCCCGCTCGGTCGCGCCCGCGCCGGTGATCACGCTGGCCCGGTCCGCGCCGAGGGCGGCCGCGATCTGCTCGAGCTCGCGCGCGGTCTCGCGCAGCCGCGGCAGCTCGCGCACCAGCGCGGTGTCCACCGGCGCGCCCTGCCGGCAGAGGTCGCCGAGCGCCTGGAGCCCGCGGGTGGCGCCCGGCGCGCCCGCGAAGTCGGGGTCGCCGACGCCGAGGAAGGGACGCGTGGCCGCGCCGCGCCCCGCGACCCGGCGCAGCGAGGCGAGCGACGATACCGCCGGGACCACGCTGATCGCCACGTCGCGCCCCAGCCAGCCGGTCTGCGCGTAGTCCTCCGCGGCGGCGGGGGCCCGGGTCACCAGGAGCCCCAGCGGCAGGCTCAGCAGGGGGCCGGCGGGCACCGCGATCAGATGGGTGGCGCCCTTCAGCCGCTCCCCGAGCGGCGCGAGCAGCCGATCGTAGAGGGCGGCCGCGTCCGCGGTGTCGAACGGCTTGAGCTTGCCGTCGGCCACCTCGAGGCTCGTCCGGATCGCGCGCACCCGCCGGGTGAGCTCCTCGAGCGGCACCGCGGCGCGATGAACGGAGGTCTGCCCGTCGCGGACCGCGAACACGTAGGTCACCTCGGCCGTGGGCAGGAAGAGCACCAGGACCTCGCCGGGCCGCAGCAGGGCCGCGAGGTCCGCCGCCGGCACCGGCTTCGCGGCGGTGAGCTGGGCGTAGCGGGGCAGCTCGGCCTGCAGCCGAGCCTCGAGGCTCGCCACCTTCTCCTCCGCGGCGCGGAGGTCGCGCTTGAGGGCCTCCTCGTGCCCCGCGTTCCGGCCCTCCGACTCACGGAAGGACTCGACCGCGAGGGCCTGGCGGAGGCGATCGCGCTCGCGGCTCGCTTCCTGGTACTCGCGCGCCGCCGTCCGCACCGCGGGGTCGGCCACGTCGAGCCGCGCGGTCATGTTGGTGATCGCGCGCGCGGTCTCGCCCCCGCGCGGGATCTGCGCCGCCGCGAAGGCCTCCGCGCCGAGCGCGGCCTGCTCGGCGGGCTGCGCGCGACCCAGGTCGATCAGGGTGTCGAGGTAGCCCGTCATCCAGTCGGCCCGCGCCCGCTCGCGCGTCGGCCGGTCCGCGACCTGGATGGCCGCCGCCTTCCGGTAGTCCGCGACCGCGGCGGCCAGGTTGCCCTCCGCGCGGCCGAGCCGGCCGAGGAGCAGGTAGGACTCGGCGACACGCACCGAGTCGCCCAGCAGCAGGCGCCGCCGCTCGAGCCCCTTGTCGTAGGCCGCGCGCGCCGCCGCGAACTCCTTCTTCTCGCGGAGGATGGAGCCGAGCTGCGCGTAGCCCTCGCCGGCCCACCACAGGCGGAACTCGGGCTGGGTGCCGGGCTTGTTCAGGATCGCGAGGGCGCGCTCCGCGCTCGCCTGGGCGTCGTCGAGCCGGCCCGCGGGCCGCTGCGCGAGCGACAGGGTCAGCAGGCTCCAGGCCATGCGGGTGGAGTCCGGGCTGCCCGCCTGCTGGCTCAGCCGCACCGCGTCCTCCGCGTAGGCGATCGCCTTCGGGTAGTCGGAACGCAGGCGCTCCACGAGCGCGCGGTGGTTCAGGTAGCGGATGTGGTCGTCGCCGCGCAGGGCGTTCTTCAGCAGGGCCTCGGCCCGGGCGAAGATCTGGTCCGCCTCGTCGAAGCGGCGCTGGTCGCCCACGTCGAGCCCGAGCCAGCTCCAGGTGTTGGCCGAGGCCGGATCGTCCTTGCCGAGCAGGCGCTCCTCCAGCTCCAGCAGCCGGCGGAAGCTCGCCTCGGACTCCGGGTAGTGCGCGGCCCAGTTCTGGAGCTGCCCGAGCCGGTAGAGGCTCGCGCGGGCGCCGATGTCCTGCACCCCGATGAGCTTGCCGCTGGCCCCCACCATGGTCTCGGCGCGCCGGATGGCGGCGGAAAGCGGCGGCGCGCCCGGCTGATCGATGCTGCGCTTGCCCTCCAGGATCTCCACCGCGACCTCGAGGAGCGGCAGGTTGGTCGGGAACGTCTCGAGGCCGTAGCCGCGACGGCCCACCACCGCGCCCACCACCAGCACGTGCCAGCCGCCGTCGAGCCGCCGGCACTCCCGGAGCCCGGCGGACCCGCCCGCGGAGATCGCGGTGGGCTCGACCGGCTTGCAGTCGCCGACGCGCGTCTCGTAGGCCTTGGGATACCAGCCCTCGGTCAGCACCTTCTCGGGCGTCGAGTCCCGCGGGACGCCGAAGCGCCGCACCTCGCCGCTGGGCTGGCTCCAGCCCTCGCAGAAGAGAGCGTAGCGCTCGAAGAAGCCCTGCTCGGTCCGGCTCTCCATGAGCCGCAGGCGGCACTCCTCGCCGGTGCGGTTCCGGCCGACGACCCGCTCGTCGCCCACGCTCTTGAGCGGCTGCGCCTCGGCGGATCCCTCGCGTCCGGACCATACCGCGAGACCCACGAGGAGGATCGAGACGAGGCGCGCGGCGGGGCGTGACGACATGGACGAGGCTCCTTTTATCGGGGTCCCGCGAGTATAGCCCACCCCCGGCCGCGCGCCTGGACGGCCGCTCGCCCGGCGGGGTAGGATCACCGCGCCATGGCCGCCTCAGGCCCGATCCCGGTCGGTCTCAACGTCTGGTCGCGCCTCGTGGAGGACACGTTCCCCTACTACGACCGGACGGTCGCGCCGTTCGACTCGCTGTGGCTGCCCGACCACGTGCAGTACGGGGCCAACAAGGTGGCCGAGGGCTGGACCCTGCTGACGTGGGCGCTCGCGCGCTACCCCGACAAGCTCTGCGGCCACGAGGTGCTCTGCAACAGCTTCCGCAACCCGGCGCACCTCGCCAAGATGGCCGCCACCGCGCAGGCCCTCTCCGGCGGCCGGGTGATCCTCGGCATCGGCGCGGGCTGGAACCAGGAGGAGTACCACGCCTACGGCTGGCCCTGCCCGCCCCCGAAGGTGCGCATCGCCCAGCTCGCGGAGGCCATCGAGCTGATCCGGCGCATGTGGGCCGGCGGGCCCGTCGACTACCGGGGCGAGCACTATGCGATCGCGGGCGCGCACTGCGAGCCGCGCCCGCGGCCCATCCCGCCGGTGATGGTGGGCGGCTCGGGCGAGAAGTTCCTGCTCCGCGTGGTCGCCCGCCACGCCGACTGGTGGAACTATGTGTGGAAGGGGCCCGAGGCCTACGCCCACAAGCAGGAGGTGCTGAAGGCGCACTGCCGCGAGGCGCGGCGCGACTACGACGCCATCCAGCAGGTGGTCCGCGTCGGCATCCTGATCGCGGACAGCGAGCGCGACGTGGCGCGCCTGAAGGCCGCGCCCTGGATCCGCTCGCTCGACGACATCCAGCTCGTCGGCACGCCGGCCCAGGTGACCGAGGCCCTCCTCGGCATCGTCGCGCAGGGGGCGTACCGCCTCACCGTCAACTTCGCCGACGTGCCCCGCCCCGAGGGCACCTGGCTCTTCTCGGCCGCGGTGCTCCCGCACCTCGCGGGCGGCGCCTAGCGCAGAGGGGACGGCCGCCCCGCGACCTCTCCGTCGTGGTAGCCCTTCGTGCCGATGCGGCGGGCCAGCGGGCTCACCGTCTCCTCGCCGGCCGCGAGCCGGGCGAGCGCGGTGCCGAGGTCGTGGCGGGGACGCCAGCCGAGCGCGTCACGGGCCTTCGCGTTGACGTAGACGCGCTCGATGCCGGGGAACATCCGCCAGTCGCGAGCGGCGTAGATCGCGGCGTACGCCGGAAAGGCCCGGCGACGACGGCGGAGGCGTCGGCGCGCGGCGCCATCAGCTCGTCCCGCGTGAACGGGGTGGTCGCGCTGATCACGTAGCGGCCGAAGCCGATGGCGGCCGCGCGCTCCAGGGCCAGCAGGTGCGCGCTGACCACGTCCTCCAGGTCCACTCGGCGGTAGAGCAGCTCGTTCACCTTCACGTTCCCGTCGGCGTAGGCGTGGCGGATCTCGGCGCGGCCGGCCGCCTCCGGGAAGAACCGCGAGGTCCGGAGCACGAGGCAGGGCAGGCCTTCGGGACGTGCGGCCCCCCTCGGATGGACGAACTTTCCACCCGGTAGTCTCTTCACTCGCTCCCGCCGCGCCGGCGCCGCGCCCCCCCGTGCGTCGACGAATCTTCGAGGAAATCGACGAGTGCGCGCGCGGCACGTCGGTTGCACTCAGGCGCGGTCATGAACACCATGACGCTCCACCGCGTCGGGCGGCCGCTCCAGGCGATGACGCTCCACCGGATGATGCAGCCGATGGTGCTCTTTCCGCTCCTCGCCGCGGTGTCGGTGCTCTCGGTGTTCGCGGTCATCCAGGGGGGGCTCTCCCTCGCGGCCCGGTGGGACCGGAGCCTGATGGCGCGCGTCGAGTACTACCGGAGCCACGAGCCCTCGGTGCTGGTGACCCGGTACGAGGAGCGGCTGAGCGCGGTGCGGGTCGCGCTCCGCAAGCGCGGCTACGACGCGGGGCCGGTGCACGCGGCCATGGGCCCGCGCACCGCGGAGGCCCTGCGGTCGTTCCAGCGGCGGCAGGGGCTCCCGGTGACCGGCCGGGCCGACGAGTCGACCGTCACCGCGCTCGGCGTCAAGCACTAGGCGCGGCCGCCGCCGCGGCACCCGGCGCGGGTGCTATCATGCCCGCGCGATGGAGACGGGACCCGCTCCGCGCCTGACCGCCAGTCACGCGCTCTGGGAGCGCGCCCGCCGCGTGCTGCCGGGCGGGATGTACGGCCATCAGAACGGCGCGGCCCTGGGCGACGGCCACCCTCGCTTCCTCGCCCGGGCCGAGCGCGCCCGCGTCTGGGACGTGGACGGCAACGAGTACGTCGACTGGATGTGCGCCTACGGCCCCATGATCCTGGGCTACGGCCACCCGGCGGTGGAGGCCGCGGTGGCCGAGCAGGTCGCGATGGGCGACTGCCTGCCCCTGCCCGGGCCCCGCATGGTCGAGCTCGCCGAGCGGCTCGTGGCGCTCACCCCTCGCGGCGACTTCGTGGTCTTCGGCAAGAACGGCGCGGACGCCACCAGCTGGGCAGTCGACGTGGCCCGGGCCCACACCGGACGGCCGCGCATCGTGCGCGTCCGCGGCGCGTATCACGCCGCGCGCCCGTGGGCGCTGCCTCACCTCCCGGGTGTGCCGACGCACTATCGCGAGGACCTGCTCGAGTTCGCCTGGAACGACCTGGACGGCCTCCGCGCCTGCTTCGAGGCGCACGCCGGCGAGGTCGCGGTGGTCATGGCCACGCCGTTCGACCACCAGACCGGGGCCGCGCCGGCGCCCGGCTTCTTCGACGGCCTCCGCGCCCTCTGCGACCGCCACGGGGCCCTGTTCGCGATGGACGACGTGCGGGCGGGCTTCCGCTTCCACCTCGGCGGCTCGTGCGAGCACTGGGGCGCCGCGCCGGATCTCATCTGCTACTCGAAGGCCATCGCCAACGGCCATCCCCTCTCCGCCGCGCTCGCCCGCGAGCCGCTGCGCGCCGCCGCCGAGCGGATCTACTTCACCGGGTCCTTCTTCTTCGCGAGCGGAGCCTTTGCGGCCGCGCTGGCCACCCTCGAGGTGCTGGAGCGCACCGACGCCATCGGGCACATCCGCCGGATCGGCGGGCTGCTGGTGGACGGCCTCGCGGAGCAGGCGCGCCGCCACGGGGTACCGCTCCTGCCGACCGGGGAGGCGGCGATGCCGGTGATCCGCTTCGCGGACGATCCGGAGCGCGGGCGCATCCGGCGCTGGTGCTCGATCGTCACGCGGGGCGGGGCGTACGCGCATCCGAGCCACAACTGGTTCGTGTCGGCCGCGCACACCGAGGAGGACGTGGCGCGGACGCTGGGGGCGACGGAGCGGGCGTTCGGGGTGGTGGCGGCGGAGGGGTAGCGCGACCACACCACCCCTCACCCTGCCCTCTCCCCTGAGGGGAGAGGGTGAGTTGATCAGCGGGTGCGGAGCTTGAGCAGGGTGATGGAGTGGGCCGGGCAGAGGTAGTCGAGGCCGCCGGCGGTGGCCGTCGTGCGACGGTCGCGAACGCCGACCCGGTCCGGATGCTCGAACGAGTTCATCGCGCCCGCGTCGGGGCCGTTCACCTCCCAGCCGATCACGTCGCCCGTCACGTCGGCGCCCGCCACCTCGATTTGGGCGGCCTGGTCGCGATCGCGGTCGCGGTTGACCAGGGCCACCGTGACCTCGCGGCCGGCCTCGTCGCAGCTCGCCACCGCGTCGATCAGCGGGAACGGTCCGAGATCCGAGACGTGGTGCACGCGGCCCCCCTGGGCGCCGTTCTCGTGCGCGGGCGGCAGCGCGTAGGTCGGCCCGTCCACGTGCACGTCGAGGGCCACCCGGCCGGTGTGCTCGGCGTAGAGCCGGAGCGGGTGGTAGATGGTCTGCAGGAACAGCCCGTCTCTTCGGGTGAAGATCGGAGCAATCGCGTTGACGAGCTGGGCGAAGTTGGCCATGCGCACCACCCGGCAGTGCCGGATGAAGCCGTGCAGGTACGTGGCCACCGCGAGGGCGTCGGTCAGGGTGTAGCGCTCCTCCACCCCGCCCACCCGGTCCTCGTGGCTGCGGGTGCGCCACCACACGTTCCACTCGTCGAACGCGATGTGGATCGGGTGCGCGATCTGGCGGGCGTGGCGCACCCGCTCGATGAGGGCCGCGCAGATGCGCACCGCGCGCTCCGCCTCGTGAGACTGCATGACCGTCGTGTAGTGGTCGGGTCCCCCGGTGTAGAGGTGGATGGAGTGGAAGTCGACCAGCTCCGCGAGGCCGTCCAGCACCACCTCGTCCCACTCGCTCCAGCCGTTCTGCCCGCAGCCGATCAGCTGGATGGAGGGGTCGGTGCGCTTCATGACCATCGCGAAGGCGCGCGCCTTCTTCACGTAGTCCCGCGCCTCCAGGTTGCCGATCTGCCAGCCCCCGTACATCTCGTTTCCCAGGCCCCAGTAGCGCACCCGGTAGGGCTCGGCGTGGCCGTGGGCCCGGCGGAGGTTGGCCCACGAGGTGTTGCCGGTGCCGTTGCAGTACTCCACCCACGCCTGGGCCTCGTCCATGGTGCCGGAGCCCATGTTCACGCAGATGATGGGCTCGGTGCCCAGCTCGCGGCAGTACTCGATGAACTCGCCGGTGCCGAAGCGGTTCGACTCCTCCGCGTACCACGCGAGCTCGCTGCGCCGGGGCCGCGCGTCCTTCGGCCCCACCCCGTCCTGCCAGTGGTAGCCGCTCACGAAGTTGCCCCCCGGCCAGCGCAGCACCGGGAAGCGCAGGGGCCGCGCCGCCTCCAGGACATCCAGACGGAAGCCGCGCGAGTCACTGCGCGGCGAGCCTTCATCATAGACGCCGCCGTAGATGCAGCGACCGAGGTGCTCGATGAACTGTCCGAAGAGACGCGGGTCCACGGTGCCGATGCGGCGGCGCAGGTCGATGCCGATCCGAGTGGTCATGGGGCCCGAGTCTAGGAGGGGCCGCGCGGACCTGTCAAATTCGCCCGCGCCGGGCGTCGCGATGGAGTCTCGGCCGCCCGTGGTAGAGTCTCGGCCGGAGGGTACGCCATGAGCGAGCGCGAGAACGGAGTCGAGGGCGGCACCGGTGGCGGCAACGGATCGGCCGGGAGCCCCGCGCGGCGGCCCCGCGTGAGCCGGCGCGCGTTCGTGGCCGGGGCCGGCGCGGCCTCGGTGGCCGCGTGGGCGCGCCGGGCCACCGCGCAGGGCAAGCCCACCATCACCTACTGGAACGGGCTCACCGGCGCCGACGGCAAGGTGATGGACGAGCTCATCGACCAGTTCACGCGCGACAGCGGCATCCGCATCGAGCAGCAGCGCCTGCCGTGGGCCGACCTCTACGCCAAGCTCCAGGTCGCGGTGCCGGCCGGTGAGGGCCCCGACCTGGCCCTGATCCACACCGTCGAGGTGCCCCACTTCGCCAGCGACGGCGTGCTCGAGGCCATCGACGACGCCACCACCACCGCCAAGGGCTTCCGGGCCGACGACTATCTGCCCGCCACGTGGCAGGGCGGGACCTACCAGAGCAAGCGCTACTCGCTGCCGCTCGACGTGCCCCAGCACATCCTCTACCTGAACACCAAGGTGATGAAGGAGGCGGGGCTGGTGGGCGCCGACGGCCGGCCGCGGGTGCCGGGCAGCCGCGACGAGCTGGTGACGATGGCCAAGCGCATCGCGTCCAAGCCCGAGACCTTCGGCTTCGCCATCGGCACCGTGGGACCCGGCCGCTACACGTGGGGCTTCCACAACCTGCTCTGGCAGAACGGGGCCAACATCTACGCCGCGGACCTCAAGAAGGCCGCGGTGGCGGAGCCCGCGGGCCTTGAGGTCGCCGAGTTCTGGGCCGCGCTGGAGGGACAGCACAAGATCGCCCCGCCCGCCAACGCCAACTGCCGCGACGCCTTCATCGCGGGCAAGCTCGGCATGTGGATCGCGGGCTCCTGGAACTTCACCGGGCTGCGCGAGGCCAAGGTCGAGTTCACCGCCGCGCCGCTGCCGCGCCTGTTCAAGCAGCCGGTGGTGTGGGCGATGCCCCACCAGTACACGTTCCCCCAGGCCAAGGCGGCGGACCGGACCAAGCGGGACGCGGCGTGGGCCCACGTGCGCTGGATGACCGACCACGTGGCGGAGTGGACGCTCAAGGCCGGCCAGGTCTCGGCCAGCCGCAAGGCGCACTCCGACGCGCGCATCACCGGCGATCCGGTCCTGCGCGCGCTGCTGTCCCAGGCGCCGCAGTGGCAGGTCGGGCAGCCGACGCCCAAGTGGGTGGCGGCGGAGAACCTCACCCGCCCGGTGATCGAGGCGGTCTACACCGGGCAGAAGCCGGCCAAGGCCGCGATGGAGGATCTGGCGCGCCAGATCAACGCGCTCCCCGACTAGCGTGACGCGCCAGACGCGCGTCGCCTACGCCTTCCTCGCGCCGGGCCTGCTCCTCTTCGCGGCCTATCGCCTCTATCCGCTGCTCGAAGGCCTCCGCCTGTCGTTCACCAACGCGCGGCTCGGGCGGCCGCTCCAGCAGTGGGTCGGCCTCGCCAACTACACGCGGCTGCTCGAGGACACGCGCTTCCACGTGAGCCTCTGGAACACCGCGCTCTACACGGTGGCGAGCACCCTGCCGATCCTCGCCGTCCCGCTCGCCCTCGCCCTGGCGCTCAACCGCGGGCGACTCAAGAACCTGCTGCGCAGCGTCTTCTTCTTCCCTTTCACGCTCTCGGTGGTGACGGTCGGTCTCGCGTGGCTGTGGCTGCTCGACCCGGTGGTGGGCCCGTTCAACTACTACCTGCGCGCGCTGGGGGCGCCGGCCCGCTCCTGGCTCGCCGATCCCCACACCGCGATGGCGGCCATCATCCTCACCACCGTGTGGTGGGTCACCGGGTACTACCTCGTGATCTACCTCGCCGGCCTGCAGGACATCCCCCGCGAGCTCTACGAGGCCGCGGCGCTCGACGGGGCCTCCGGCCCGCGGGCCTTCGTGGCCGTCACCCTGCCCCTGCTGCGGCCGGTGCTCCTCTTCGTGGTGGTGACGCACGTCATCGGCTCGTTCCAGCTCTTCGGCCAGGTCTTCGTGCTCACCAACGGCGGGCCCGGGGACGCCACCCGCACCGTGGTGCAGCACCTCTACGAGACCGCGTTCCAGAACTTCTTCCAGTTCGGGGCCGCCTCCGCGATGGCGTGGGTCCTCTTCGCGGTGATCCTGATCTTCTCGCTGGTCCAGTTCCGCCTGCTGCGTGGCCACACCGAGTACTGAGATGGCGGCGGCCCGTCCCCTCGACCGGCAGCGCTGGGCCCTCACGGTGGCCCTGCTCGCCCTCGCGCTGCTGTGGCTGGCGCCGATCGCGTGGGTGGTGGTGACGTCGCTGAAGCCGAGCGAGAACATCGTCCGCCTGCCGCCGGAGTGGATCCCGTGGCCGGCCACCGGCGCCCACTACCAGGAGGTGCTGTGGGGCTCCTCGCGCACCGCGCGCATCGGACGCGCGTTCGTCAACAGCCTCGTGGTGGCCACCGGCAGCGTGCTGGTGGTGCTGGCCACCAGCTCCATGGCCGCCTACCCGCTGGCCCGCATGCGCTTCCCGGGCCGCGACCTGATCTTCGGCATCCTGGTGGGCAGTCTCATGATCCCGAACGCGGTGCTGCTGGTCCCCCAGTACGTGCTCACCCAGCGCATCGGCTGGCTCAGCACCTACCAGGGGATGATCGTCCCCGAGGCGGCCATGCTGTTCGCGTTCGGCGTCTTCCTGCTCCGCCAGTTCTTCCTCGCGATGCCGCGCGAGCTCGAGGACGCGGCCCTCATCGACGGCGCCGGCCCGTGGCAAGTCTTCTCCCGGATCATCCTGCCCCTCTCCCAGCCGGTGCTGGCCGCGCTGGCCATCTTCGCGTTCCGCTCCGCGTGGAACGACTTCCTGTGGCCGCTGATCGCGGTCAACAAGCCGGAGATGTTCCCGCTCCCGGTGGCGCTGGCCCTGCTCCGGAGCGCGTACAGCTCCGAGTCCTACGGCCCGATCATGGCCGGCGCGGCCCTCAGCGCCCTGCCTCTCCTGGTCGTCTTCATCGTCGCCAACCGCCGCATCGTGGAGGGCGTCCGCCTCTCCGGCCTGAAGGGCTAATTTAGCCGCCCGTTGAACGAGGCCGCCCAGCGGCGGGACTGGAGGCAGCGGCCGATCTCGAAGCTGGTGTCGGCGGGCCGGCTGCTGCCGACGCCGGGCACCCCCGGCTTCCGGGTCAGGTCGATGGCGAACTGGTACTGCTGGGTCGCTTCCCGGGCTCGCCCTGCGCGTACAGCTCGCGCGCCCGCGCCAGGTGCGCCCCCCACGAGGTCCCCGCGGGTCGCCGCGCGGTTGGCAACCACGCGCCGGCCTGTCGCATCGCCTCGCGCCCCGCGGGCGTCACCCCCTTCGAGTAGGGCGTGGCCACCGCCGCGGTCACCGGCGGCCGGCGCGAGCAACGCGAGCGCCGGTCCGGTGCAGCGCAAAGTTCGACAGCCCAGCCACGATGTCATCCCCAGAAGATTCCCGTTGGATCAGCGTCGACCTCGTCGAGTAGCTTGGCCAAGCTCGAGGCCGCTGGCAGCGCTTGGTAGCTGTGCCAGCGAAGATCGCGATGTTGGCAGTAGAGTCGCCATTCGTGCTGCGTGCCTATGTAGGTGAATTTTGCTATGACCATCTCCTGCCAGTCGTGGGGAGGCCGAAAAGCCGGCCTCTCC
>Ga0207674_10000172_pt1 | contig 78347 bp, 70 predicted proteins | sample KBSCornC72_FD_184303 | JGI IMG/M metagenome (GOLD analysis project Ga0207674, IMG submission 184303) | Corn rhizosphere microbial communities from Kellogg Biological Station, Michigan, USA - KBS Corn C7-2 (SPAdes) (version 2) | ecosystem: Host-associated > Plants > Roots > Rhizosphere > Soil ...
CTTCGAGAAGCTGCTCCTCTCGGGCGGACAGCAACCGGAGGCAGCCTATTTGCGGCTGCGGTCTGCGGCCTGGGAGCGTGTGCGACGGAGCCGCCAGATACTACGTCGTATGCGAGAACTCAGATGGGGGATGCAATGAGTCGGGATGAGTTCGATATTTCCGTTATTCTCGCGACGTATACTGAGGAGCGCTGGCAGCACCTCGTCAATGCAGTGCAATCGCTCCGTGAGCAGACATTCCAGGTGTGCGAGATCATTGTCGTTGTTGATGGCAATCCGCATCTCCTGGAGCGCATTCGGCGGGAGCTTCCGGATGTTGTAGCGTCCGAGAATCTTGAGCGTCCTGGCTCATCTGGAGCCCACAATACTGGCATTAATCTGGCTAAGAGCAAATTAGTAGCTTTCCTCGACGACGACGCCACAGCTGAACCCGACTGGCTGGAATGTCTCATCAAACATGTCAGCGATCCCGCGGTTATTGCCGCGGGGGGAAGTTCGCTTCCCGTCTGGCAGCAGAAACAACCTCGTTGGTTCCCCATGGAGTTTGGCTGGGTCGTCGGCTGCTCGTATACCGGCATGCCACAGCAGGCAGAGGCGGTGCGGAACGTGTGGGCCTGTCTCTGCGCACGGCGCGACTATCTCGTGCGCGCGGGAGGATTTCGCGACGATCTGGCGCGCGTTGGAGCGCTACCAACTGGCGGGGATGAGACGGAGCTCTGTCTCCGTTTGGCTGACATGATGCCGCAGGGCCGTTTCATGTACGAGCCGCGCGCTCGTATCCATCACTTTGTCCCGCTGAGCCGTGCGCGCTGGCGTTATTTCCTGAAGCGGTGCTATCAGGAGGGGAAGTCGAAAGCGCTGATAGCGCGCTACGTGGGCACGCGCGCTGGCCTCCAAACGGAGCGAAGTTATACGGCACGTATTCTGCCGCGTGGCGTACTCATAGGACTGAGGGATACGTTCTTTCATGGAGACATTTCTGGCCTCATGCGGGCTGGAGCAATTATCGCTGGACTCCTGACGACCACCATGGGCTATCTGGCGCCCAAGCCTCGCATGAAGACCAAACCAGGCGCCAGTACCGTAACTGAGCCAGACGTGAAGGCGCCCGACATCGTCCTTGAGCAGGATGGCCACAGCCTATCTGGCCGCCAATGAGCATGAGCAGGCATGCTGTTCATCCGCGTCTGATGCCTCTGAACTACTGGCTGACTATCTCGCGACCATTGGCTAAGCGCCCGGCTTCCATGATCCGAGGTGCTGTTCGAGGATTGCCATCTGGGGACGATCCTGGCCCTTATTCGTGGGTTCGACTGAGTTGATGTCGCCGTAAGGGCCACCGTTCCAGTACGTCCCGCTGATCTGATGCTGATCGAGATACGAGAGGAAGTTGTCGAGAACGACGTTCCATCGTGGATCGTTCGTGGGCGCTCCATACGTAGCCCCAATCTCCCCGGATATCCAGCCACCGGGGATGCCATACTCGCCGACGTAGCAGCGGAACCCATAGAACTGACACCACTGCACAAAGGGACGGACCCGATCTACGCCCACCATGGGATATGCGCCCTCGTCGTCATAGCTGCCCGTGTACCGGCCGGATCCATCATGGTCGAAGTAGATATGGACTTCGTACCAGAGTTTGTTGACTGGATCCTTATAGCCACGGAAGCCATTGTGAAGATCGTACCCTGTGTAACCCTCGCCCTCTGGCATGACAATGATGGGTTTGCCAATATCTATTGCCCGGATCGCATAGATAGTCTCCTGAGCATGGACGGGCCACTCGGTATCGTTGTATGGCTCGTTCATCAGGTCATAGGCCAGGACGCCAGCGTTGCCACGGTAGTGAATCGCGAGCTGCTGCCAAACATTCGAGAGTGCCTTCGCGGGCACCGCGGCTGACCCGATTGCGCTGCCGATGCGTGCGGGATAGATGCCCTGGTTGATGAACGTGAAAATCACATCCTCTTGGCGCGCCGTGGCTTCGGCGACCAGCAAGTCCATCTTGTCCAGGTACGTCGGGTCGAGTGGCCCCATGAGTGACGGTTGCAGATGTTCCCAGAGGATGGGCACCCGGAAGGTCGTGAGCCCTTTCTTCCGGTAATAGTCCAGTTGTGCGGTCGTTGGGAAGGCGTCCGGGTAGCCCCACGCGCTTTGCCACGCGCCGAAAAGATTGATGCCACGGAAATAGCCGGTCAGCGAGGGTGTGGTACGGGCAGGGTAGGGAATCAGAAAGGTATCGGCAGCATTGGGTGTTGTAATATTGGTCGGCCGACCGGAGGCTGCGCTGACATACGCGGCATGCGATGGAATCCGCGTGACGGACAGATACGCAAACAATGCTTGCGCGAGCAGGAGCAGCCCGAGGTGGATCAGCAGCAGGCGAATACGTGCCACTCTGGCATACATATGTGGGGTCAACCGGCTTGATGTCGCCAATGGGGGCCACCGTTCCAGTATGTCCCGCCAATCCGATGCTGCGCGTATCAATTCGTATTCACTTCACATCAGTGGGGAGAAGAGCCATTGTGTCGGTCCATCTCCCGCTGAACCTCGGGAGTTATGGTGGCGGAGCGCGGCCTGGATCGCGGCGCATTCGGGCGACTGCGTTGGCTCGCGGGCGGTTTGGTTGCGGTCGTGCGCTGACCGCTCCTGCGCATTGCCTTCCTGGACTGGGTATCGGCCATCGACGCATGGGTCGGCTTCCAGTGGCGCTCGCGCAGAATGGCGCGAAGAATGCGCCAGCCATCGCGCAGCGGCATCAGATGGCTCGTGCCATGTAATCGTGGCCGCTCGATACTGGGGACCTCGATGATGCGCAGGCCAGAGCGCACGGCGCGGCAATTGAGCTGGGCCTCGACCTCAAAGCCGTCGCATTCAATAGGAATGACGGGAATGCACTCGCGCCAGAAGGCGTTGAAGCCGTAGCAAAAATCAGTGAAATGGGTATGGTAGAGCAGGTTCGCGCAGGCGTTCAGGGACCAGTTTCCTATCCTGCGCAGTGGGGTGAAATCCTCGCTGCCGCCGCCAGAGAGATAGCGCGAGCCTTTCACGTAGTCGGCGTTGCCGCTGATGAGCGCCGCCACGAAGAGCTCGATCTCCTGCGGACGGGTTGACCCATCCGCATCCATCAGGACGATGATCTCACCCCGGCTGAGCGCCACACCCTCACGCAAGGCGTCGCCTTTGCCACGCCCTCGCTGCTCGGCGATGATAATGTCGGGCCACAACACCTTTGCCACGTCAACCGTGGCGTCGGTGGAGTGCCCGTCCACCAGAATGACCTCAGTGACGAGGTCTGGCAGCTCCCGGAGGACATAGGGCAGGTTGCGCGCCTCATTGTGCGCCGGAATGACCACCGTGACGGTCGGCCAGTGCCCGCGAGGCTCATAGCTGGAACCGGAATGAGCAAAGCTTTTATCAAAGGGGGCATTCACGACCACCGTTGGCATCTCGCCGGTTTCCAGCGAGCCGACGATGTCGAGAAATTCGGCCTCTGACCAACCGTGCTTCTCCGGCATTGCGCTCTCCTCTGGGCTGTGCGTCGCATCCAGGGTCTTCTACTCAATATGGATGGATACGACGCCAGCATTTGGACTGCGCTATACTACCACAAGCCCCGCCAGTATGCTAGAGAAACAGGCAGGATGGACCCATTAAGGTGGACCTGCCATGGCGTTTCGACTTGATATAGACGCCACACGGTAAGTAGGTTGCCACCGTGATGGCCTCGCTTTGGCAATAGTGCGCCGGATCAGCCTGCCGCGAGACGATTACTCATCATGGTTGCGCGGAATTCGCGCGGGCTGACTCCTTCAGAGGATGTATAGGGGCGCCAGGGGCATCGGGCTGATCCGCGGTCGAGAGGGGAAGCGGGGTGTCGGAGAGGTAGCGTTCTCCAAATGTTTTGATCGCCGCCATGATATCCGCGAGCGCGAAGCCTTTCTCTGTCAGGTCATACTCAACACGTGGTGGGATCTCGGCAAATGCCCGGCGTCGCACAAACCCCAGTTCCTCAAGCAGCCTGAGCCGCTGGGCAATCGTCTTGGGGCTGATATCCGCTATAGCCGTGCGCAGTGCCCCAAATCGTCGCGTGCCGTGCAAAAGCGTGAAGATGATCAGGAGCGTCGGGGCATCGCCGAGCAAGCGCAAGGCGCGGCCCATCGGGTGGGTCGCGCACGCTTCCATCTGTTCGGGTGACGGTTCAGGGGTACTCATGCTCACAGCATACCACAGGCGGTCTTGCAACAATTCTTTGCCGCTCTTGACAAGGATCAATTCCACATCTACTATTAGTTCCATATTGGAAGTAATGTGACAATCGGAACTTAAAGGCGCGGAGCGGACGTTCGCGCGACGATGTCACATGGTCACCTTCTGAAAAGCCTGGCAAGCCTGGCAAGATGAGCAGGATTGGCAAAGGAGTCTACACAGTGGCAGAATCCACAGACACGGGAACACAAACGGGAACGACCGCTGAGCAGGGCATCTGGCAGGCGGATCCTTTCCATACACAGGTCGAATTCGCCGCCAAACATCTGGGCATGATGATGGTGCGCGGACACTTCGCCGAAGTGCAGGTGACGGGGACGATCAATCCCGATCAGCCCGAAGCGTCGGCGGTTGAAGTCACTATCCAGACGGCGAGCATCCGTACCCACAACGCACAGCGCGACAACGATCTGCGGTCATCGAATTTCCTCGAAACTGATGCATATCCGACAATGACCTTCAAGAGTGCCAGAATTGAACATGTCGGCGGGGATCGATACACGATGACTGGCGACCTAACCATCAAAGGCGTCACCAAGCCAGTCACGCTGAATATGGTCCGGCTCGGGGAGTTCAACGATCCAATGATGGGACACCGTATCGGCTATAGCGGTGGGACCAAAATCAACCGCAAGGACTTCGGCATGAACTTCAATCCGGTGCTCGATGGCAAGTTTGTCGTCAGCGACGAAATACAGATTTCGCTTGAGGGCGAGGTCGTCGAGAAAAAGCCGGAGTAGACGACAGGCGCATATCCAGGATGTGCGCTCATCGCTTACCGTCCGTGGCCATGCGAGATGAGCGCTTCGAGAGCCTCTAGTGGCGCCACCAGTGTACCTGTATCACTGGCGTGGATGGCGGTAGTGGGCGGCGGCAGGAGGATGCGGCCGCCATCGCGGTCCAGTGAGAGGATCAGCAGGCGATACCGCGCGCGAATCTGTTCGACGGTCAGGCCGTTAAGCAGACCTTTCGGCAGGGCGGTGAACTCGTCGCTGGAGAAGATTCTGCCCGTGGCGGTGAAGGCGCGGTTGACGCCGCCATCGTCCAGCCCATGAAGCACGGCGGCGGCGGCGAGGGTGGGACTGGCCAGGTTCGAGGTGCTGTAGGTAGTGCGAATCGCGAAGGCCAGGTTCAACTCATCGGCCAGCGCATCGCTGAAGACGCGGACGACCAGATGGACATCGGGCCGGATGCCGCGCGCCGCCAGCCCAATTTGCAGGTTGGTTAGGTCATCGGAGGTCGCCGCGACCACAGAATAGGCGTGGTCGAGTCCAGCGAGGTTGAGGATCGCGGGGTCGCGCGCGTCGCCCTGGACGATGGTGACGCCGGGGAGACTGGAGACACGCCGCAGAAACGCGCTATCGTCGCCAGGGAGGGAGATCGCGACAATCGCTGGCGGATTTTGCAGGCCTGCCAGCCGCTCGACGACGCGATAGCCGACCTTGCCGATGCCGCAGACAATGACGGTGTTGCGGTCGGGCGTCGGATGTTGCGGCGGGATGGGGCCGTTACCCATGACGTTGCGCAGGCGCATAGCTTCGAGGGCAGGCAACGCGCCGATAAACGTCACGTGATCGCCAGTATGGAAGGCGCCGTCCGGGTCAACACGTAGCCGCCTGCCCGCGCTCGTCCGCTGATCGAGGACAAGGACGCCGCTGCTGGCCTCGAAGTCACGCACGGAGCCGCTGAGCTGGCTGCCTTTCGCGATGGTGAGCTTGACGACGCCGATGAGGTCGTTACCAATAGGCAGCGCATAGCTAATCTCACGGCTGATGGCGGCGGCGGCCAGGGTCGGCGCGGCGAGGGCAGAATGGCTGAAGGCGGAATCGGGGCCAAATATCTTTTCCAGATTGCGGTCCAGATCCTCGTTGAAGGCGCGCAGGATGACACGCATCCCCGGACGGACGCTCCGGGCCGCGAGCGCGATCTCGATGTTGAGCTGGTCGTTGTTGATGTCGGCGATGACCGCGCGGGCGCGGATGAGACCCGCCTGTCGCAGCGCCAGCGCATCACTGGCGTCGCCGACGATGACCGGCACGTGCATGCCCAGCGCACGGGCGACAAAGCGCGACCGGAAGCTCTGCTCGATGACGACGACCTCGTAGCCAGCCTCGATTAACCGGGTGACGACGCGCAACCCGATGCGTCCCAGCCCGCAGACGATGACATGATTGCCGAAGGTGGTTGCCAGCGAGACCTGCCATGCCTCCTGGCGGCTGCCCTTATCCAGAACGCGGCGGCCAAAGTTGAGCGTGCTCTGCACGATGACCAGCAGGCCGAGCAGCGGCAGCAGGAAGAAGAGCAACTGACCGACCACATCGCTCGGGAATGGCTCGCTGCTCTGGAAAATCAGCAGCTGCAAGGCGTTATAGAGCGCCGAAGTCACATCGGGATGACCATGCTGAAATTCGTAACCAGCGCCCACCACCAGCACCACGCCAAAGAGCGTCAGGGTGAACCAGGACTGCCGCAGCAACAGGGCGAGATCGTAGAGATTGGCGCGAAGTAGCCGCCAGAATCCACGACGTTGCCGTATGGTGAACGGCCGCTGGCGGACAGGGGACGCTGTAGCGCCAGGGTTCCGCTCCATGTGACCCCCTTCGAAAACGTACGCATCGGCCACTATCTCTGCGGCTCACGTAGAATAGCGTATAAGCTGCGAGCACGCAAGCAGGAAAAGACGAGCAAGACGAGCAGCCCGCCATCTGCGCCAGCGATACCCTGCGGATCAGGCCTTGCGCCTCTGCCTGACGAGCCTGGCCAGCTTGCACACACCAATCCTCAGGTGTACCATGACGTTACCTGGGATGCTACCTGGGGATGCGCCCCTGCATAACCTAATTGCCAGCCAACGGCGCCAGCTGTCGGTTGTCGCAGATGGCAGGGGGATGGCGATCATAGCCGGACCGGGAAGCAGCGTGATCGCGAGGAGTTCATGGAGATGCGGGGAGATGTCTTACTTTATCGCAGCGGCGGCATCCTGAAGGATCGTATCGTATGCGCCTATACCCAGGGACCGTTCTGCCACTGCGAGATTGATCTGGGCGATGGCGCCTGCATTGGAGCCCATTCGGAGGACGGCATCAGCCAGACGCCGGAGGGTATGCTGGAGCGCAGAGTCGTCATCTCGCTTCAGGCGCGGAGCACTCCTGACCGCATCGAGGCGGGCATCGCCTGGGTGCTGGAGCACCTTGGCGAACCGTTCAGCTGGGCCTCGATTGCCGATCTGGTTATCCCCTCCCCGCTCTCGACGCTGGTATTTGGCCGTCGCAGCCGCTTCAACTGCGCCAATCTGGTTGCGAGATACCTTGAGATCGTGGGTGGTCTCGATCTGCTCTATGGCAAGCGGCCCCCAATGATTGTCTCTCCCAACGACATCGCTCGATCCGCCGGGCTGCTCTCCCCGGTCGGCAGGCTGAGCCAGTCGGCGCCCGCGCGGCTCTCCAAGACGATGCTCGCGCTCCTTCCCTATCGCGGTTCGGCTGCGCCGTAGTTCCACATCGTCGGTGCGGCAGCGGCAATCAGCCCTCAGCAATCAGCAGAGGCAGGACACCACCTCCCCGTCCTCGACTTTGTAGGTCACAATCACATCCCGATGTCCGCGCGACGCGCTGAAGGCCCGCGTGAGTACAGGCAGAATGCTTGACAAAGTCCAGTGTAGAGCATCCAATGAGGCATGCAAAAGACCACTACGCAGAAACCAGCCAGGCGCTATTCAGAGTTGCGGTACAGATATGGCGGCAAGGGACAAGGATGACGAATGACCGCGCATGGTATCTATTGCCCGTAGATTGAGAATTTGGGAATTGAGGCGATGAGTGTCCGCTCTGTCGGACGGCTGCGAGGCATGTAATGGGTACCATGATACAACGAAGAGACGATTCTCGGTCGAGCCACCTGGAGCGGTGCTCCAAAATTCACCTGGCGCTGGAGCAGGCGCTCCTTTGGCGCGATGCCCTCTGGGACGCGCTGCTTGAGGACCTGGAGCATAGGGATCCGCTGGCTAGAACCAACGCGCGCGAGGCGCTCGCCGCGAGGCCGGCACTGATAAATCCTGGCCACTCAACCCGGTACGCAATGTGGGCATGGCAAGCGCTTGACGCGACGGCGCGGGATGAGTGGACCTGGATCTGCCAATACGTCCAGGAGATATGGATACGTGGCGAGATGCAGGAGAAGCCGGGGTCAAGCGCAACGCCACTTTAAGGTCAGTGATTGATTATCTGTCGGCTGTACGCATCTGTGATACTGGTTGGATGAGCGCGTGACAACGTGCCATCGCAGGCTCCATTATCCCCTGAAGTCACCTCGCAGAAGTTCACTATTCATCTATGTGCCAGGGCCTGCTGACGCACTCAACATCGTCGTCCGGCTAGTTTGTGGCGCGCAGCTGGCCGCCTTCGATACGCTGCTGCGCCTGAGCCAGATGCTCTAGAATCATATCCACGCTGAACGGCATGTGTATCAGAGGGATCTGCAAGCGTTGCAAGCGCTCCCGCACAGCGACAGCGACGGAGTCCAGATACGTCGTCAGCAGCACGAACGCATGACGGCCGACGGCTGACTCTTGTTCAATCGCATCAATCAGGCTTGCCCCAGGGGCGTCAGGGAGCCAGAGATCCCACAGGACAACCATCGGATCAGGGCTTCCACGCAATACCTGGAGCGCGACGGTCGCGGTTGTCACCTCGTCAGTCGCATATTGGTAACGTAACAGTGACTGAAAGAGGTGACGAAGGCCCGGATCGCTCTCAGCAATGAGCACCGTGGCGTTTAAGGAGTGACCCGTCATGGCAACGCCTCTTTATGTGAAACGCACTGTTGCGTAACGCGTCGTGTGCAATAGTGCAGGGATAAACAGGTCCCACAACGTACTGCTCTCGCGATTGGGCAGTGCCCATCGTAGTATGCGACCAGCCAGGTCGGGTCCGCGGCATGCAGCGATAATCCCAAATATCACACTCTGAAATATAAAAATACACGCTGTACTATGTCAATATGACCTATAGATGCGATAATGGTGTCACAGTCCTGACACAGATGCCAACTGGTTCGCGCCAACTGTCTCGCGTCAACCATTCACACGTTCGCGTATGTGCACGCACAGGCGGTTCCCTACCACGCTTGAACGGCCCGCCATGCCCAGGATATACGGTTCTACTGCAAGGGGGCGCCTGGATGAGTGAACCAGTGGATAAGACACGGCTCTACGACCTCGTGGTGATGGGCGCCTCAGCGGGAGGGATCGAGGCGCTTTCAGTGCTGGTGGCCACATTGCCCCCGACACTGCCTGTACCCGTCGTGATCGCACAGCACCTGGACCCGAATGTGCCCAGCCATTTGGGCCAGATCCTGGCCAGGCGCAGTAAACTTCCTGTGCACACCGTGGGCGAAGCCGAGCCTAACCCTGAGCGCCTTATGGCAGGGACGATCTACGTGGTCCCGTCGGATCGCGATGTCGAGATCTCTGATGGCATCGTTCGGCTGCTGCACGGCGTACGGCAACATCCCCTGCCATCCATTGATCGGCTATTCACCAGCGCCGCGGAGGTCTATGGCGAGCGCGTGATTGCCGTCGTCCTTACCGGCTCAGGCTCGGATGGCACCGTTGGCGCTCGTGCAGTGAAGTCTGCGGGCGGCACCGTGCTGATCGAGAATCCACAGACAGCCAGTTATCCCACAATGCCTGCCTCGTTGCCGCCCACCAGCGTGGATCTGGTCGTAGACCTGGATCACATGGGACCACTGATCGCCGATCTGATCAGCGGTACTCAGTCGCTGAGCGGCCCGCCGTCTGGTGACACCCTGTCAGCCCTGCTGGAACAGGTGCGGCAGAATACAAATATTGACTTTTCGCAGTACAAGCGCCCGACGATCCTGCGTCGGTTGCACCGACGAATGGCAGCCACAAACTCCGCTACGCTGCAAGATTATCAACAGGTGCTCCAGAACCATCCAGAAGAATACCGTCACCTGGTCGCGAGCTTTTTGATCAATGTCACTGAGTTCTTCCGCGATCCTGCCCTCTTTGACTTTGTGCGTGATCAAATCCTGCCAGACGTGATCGCCTATGCCCGCACGCATGGCCCTGCCCACGAAATACGCATCTGGTCGGCAGGTTGCTCGACGGGCGAAGAGCCGTACTCTGTCGCTATGCTCCTGGCCGAAGCGCTGGGTTCGGATGCGCTCCAATTCACCGTTCGCATCTTCGCCACCGATGTCGACACAGACGCTGTGGTGTTCGCGCGACGAGGTCGCTATCCCGCGGCTGCGCTGGCAAATGTGCCAGAGCACCTCCGCACCCGCTATTTTACTCCGGTTGATAACAGTTTCGAGATCTCTAAAGCTATTCGCAGTATGGTGATCTTTGGCGAGCACGACCTGGGACAGCGCGCCCCGTTTCCCCACATGGACCTGGTGATCTGCCGCAATGTCCTGATCTATTTCACGTCGGAGCTACAGGTGCGCTCTCTCAAGCTTTTCGCATTTTCGCTCCGCGATGGTGGCTATCTGGTGCTTGGTAGCGCTGAGTCCGTGGGTACCCTTTCGCAGTACTTCGGCCAGGCGCACGCGCGTTTCAAAGTGTATCGCCGTCAGGGAGAGCATGTGCTCGTGCCGCCGCTGCCTGTCGGTGGACGACTCCACTACGAGACTGATTTGCCAACGGAGAGGAGAAACCCTCCCCAGGCGCGATTACGCCTGATACCGAACCCGATGTCCAGTGAAGGGCAATCGCCTGTCCCCGAATTGGCGGAGAACGAGATAGCGGGCGCGGGCGCTGACGCCGGGACGCGGTTGTATACGGCACGCGAGCGGTTTGCGGATCAGATCCTCAGCTTGCCAATGGGAGTGATCGTCGTTGACCGCAACTACGATATACTGACCATCAACAGCGCCGCGTACGTCCTCTTCGATATGCATCGTCCAGCCGTCGGCAAGGATCTGCTGCACCTGGCTGAGCGTGTGCCCACCAAGCCGCTGCGGGCGGCCATCGACCAGACGTTTGAGATCCTCGGGGCGTCTGAGACGACAGAGTCTTCCACATCCGCTGCTGCCAGTACGAGTATGGTGTCCGTCCAGCTTGAGCTTGAGCAGAGTGAGCCGGGGGAGCGCCACCTCCTGCAAATCAGTTGCTATCCTCATCTGGGAACGACGTATACCGTGGATGGGGGTACGAAGCCAACGGTCGACTCTGTGGTGCTGTTCATCTCAGAGATCCCCGTCGCCAAGAGCACGCCAGAGGCAGCCGGAGGCGTGGCGTCTTCGCCTGGTGGTGTGGTTGTTGAGAGTGAAGGTCCCCCGCCGAGTGCGCCTGCGGAATCCGCCAGGGATGAAACGCTTCAGCGCTTAACGCAGCAGGTTGAGATGGAGCGGGCGCGGGTGCGGGAATTACGCACGGCCACTCAGGAGCTTCGCGACGACAACGAACGGTTGCGCCGTATCAACGAGGATCTCGTTGTTGGGCAGGAGGAGGTGCAGGCATCTTCTGAGGAAACCAAAACGTTCAATGAGGAGATGCAGGCGACCAATGAGGAGTTGGAGACCCTCAATGAGGAGCTTGAGGCAACCGTCGAGGAGCTAAGGACGACCAACGACGATCTTGCGGCGCGTGCCCAGGAACAGCGGGCGTTCGTGGATCAGAAGGAGGCCGAACGACAGATTGTCGAGCAGGACCGGGCGCAACTGGAGGCCATTGTCTCGAGCATTGGGGACGCCGTCATGGCGGTAGACGCCAAGGGCGAACAGATACTTGCCAACGAGGCCTATCGGCAAATTTTTGGCGGCATTGACGCCACAGCGGATATTGGGGATGAGCACGGTGAACCGCTCATGTGGGAATCCTGGCCGTGGCGACGCATCGGCCAGGCCTCGCCTTTCAGAATGGTGTTTAGTCTGCGCATGTCGGCTGGCCTCCGGAGGTGGTTCGAGGCTGTGGGACAGCCGATTTTCAGGGATGAGCGCCGCCTTGGTGGCGTGCTGACCATTCACGACCTGGCGGATCAGACCCTTCGTAACCTGTACGAGCGCTTCTATATGCAAGCGGGCCAGGAGTTCACAATGCCGCTGGCGATGCTCACGGCTGCGATCCAGCAGGTAGCGGAGCATTTGCCAGCTTTGGGTGATGGCGATCAAGAGCACGAGCAGCGCCACAAGGAGATGGTGTCCGCGCAGCGACAGGTGCATCACCTGGGTATCATCGTGGGTGATCTGACGGACCCGGAACAGACGCGGCAAGACAGACTCCAGCTTGCGCACGAACCTGTCGATCTGGTGGAGATTATTCAGCAGGTTGTGCGCGATATTGAGCTCGCTCGTTCCGTAGCGCAGTCCGTCCCCTCTACGCCACGAATTGTCGTGCGGATGGAGGTGGAACCTGAGCAATCAATCACGGTCATTGGTGATGCGGTGAGACTCGAGCAAGTAGTGCGCAATCTATTGTTCAACGCGCTCGCCGAAGCGCCAGAGAGCGAGCGCGTTGATGTGCGCATTCGGCGCCTTCCTGGGCATGCGACGCCTGGAACAGCGGAGTTCGAAGTGCAGGACTATGGCCGAGGCTTTCCCGAGGGAGATCGAGCTCTCATACTTACACCTCCCTTTCAGGGACCCCAGGGTAGTCTGACGTTTCGAGGCCCATTGGTACTAGGTTTCTACATTGCGCAGCAGATAATCCAGGCGCATGACGGCACTATGGAGTTGCGCTCGCCCGAGGGTCTGGGCAACATCTTGACCGTGAGGCTTCCGCTGGAAAGCAAAGGCCAGCATGCATCCATGTCGGCCACCAGGCGGCAAACGAAGCGCTCTGACCCCAGTCAGTGACTGGCGCCCGACGTTGCGCGCGAGGGGGCGGCCCCCTTCCCCCTCCTGGCCTTGCTTCGCTCGGCCACCCGCCCCCAGCGTACGCAGAGAGAGGGGCTGATGATGCTGATGGTACGGGAGCGCCAGCGGGCGACGGCTGTGGCTCTGGGGGGTCTGGTTCCCCCTCCCTGTGAGGGGGAGAGGGCTACCGAACGGGTTCACCGTTGGCGTACGTCTGCAGCCCCTCTCCCTTCAGGGGGAAGGGTTGGGGAGGGGGCGGTGGCCCTTACGACAACATCCCAGGCGAAACCAGTATCATTCGTCTGCGGTCGCGCCCGATTCTTGTAGAAGGTGAAGTGGGAGCAACACAAAGAAGGTGGTTCCTCGGCCTTCCTGCGACTCGAACCATATCTGCCCACCGTGTTGCTCGACCAGCCCACGCGAGATATAGAGCCCCAGACCGGTGCCACTGATGCCAGCCCGGCGGGCGTTGTCCGCGCGCATGAAGCGTCCGAAGATAAGGCTATGCTGGTGCGCGGGGATACCCACTCCGTGATCCCGCACCTGGATTTCCGCCTGCCTATCATCTGCCCCGCCAGGGCCGTTGCGGCGAGCGAGAGTGATATGGATGGGACCGCCGTCGGGGCTGTACTTGATGGCGTTGATCACGAGATTGATGAGTACCTGCTCGATACGGGCGGCGTCTACGTTGGCGATCATCTCCGCGTTGGGTACGCGCGTACCTCGTCCTCCGGTGGCGCCTATGCTTATATCAAGCTGATGATGGGTTGTCGTCGATTGGATGCGGCCCACCACTCGCCTGACCAGTGCCACGAGATCGGTTGGGACAGAATGCAGCAATAGTTGTCCCGCCTGCAACCGGGTCACATCCAGCAGTTCATCCGTCAGGCCGGTGAGCCGGTCGGTGGCGATGTCTATCTCGTCCAACATCTCCTGCTGCCAGTCTGCGAGCGCGGGGCCGTGGCCCTGCCGCGTCTGAAACAACAACGTCCCAATAGCGCCTTTCAAGGCCGCCACGGGTGTGCGCAACTCGTGAGCAGCCAGTCCGATGAATTCGTCCTTGACGTACTCTGCCTCTTTAAGGGCGCGAACATCCTGCTGGATCACCAGCGCGAGCGGCTCGCCAGCCGCCTGCTCCTCAGTGTGGTCACTATGTTGGAAGTTAGCGCCAACATGGTCATCCAGGAACGCCGAGCCTACCTCCAGGCTCTGCCAGTAGGAGAAGGCGAGCGGAACGGCATTGACTACAATCGGGAGCACGTCTCCCTGTGGCCGATAGATCACTTCCTGAAGCTGCAGGCTGGTCTCGCCATAGCGCACAGCGCGCAGCGTTGCCCACATGTCTGGCATGAGCGGCTGTCCCTGGGCGTTGGTGAGCTTGATGCCATGCTGATCGAGGAAATCCTCCATAGGCTGCTCTGGCTCCCAGACAGCGCCCCATGTGCTCGCGGCAGCGTGATTCGCCAGCATCAGGCGGGCGTCGCGTCCGTGAACCACGTAGATCCCACTGGGCAGCGCGTCGAGCAGTTGTTGCAGGAAGCTCAGTTGCAACAGCGTGTTAGTTTGCGTTGTCGCCTCCGCCTCTTCTATCTGGCGGCGCTTGGTGATATCACGATTGATTTCCAGAATTGCGCTGGGCTGCCCCGCGGCGTCATGAACCAGCACCTGTCGGCTCTCTACAATCACCATTCGTCCATCGGGCCGGGTATGCGTCAACTCTCCCTCCCAGGCGCCGTAGCGCTGAAGTTGAGCCTCGATGGTGGTATGGCTGTTCGGGAAGCGGGTCTTGAACAGGGTATGCGTGACGCGACCCAGCGCCTCCTGTGCTGTCCAGCCATAGAGCTCTTCGGCGCCTTTGTTCCAGACCAGAATGCGGTTGGCAGGATCGCGCACCAGAATGGCGTCGTGCGCCAGATTGATGAGATCGGTCTGCAGGCGCAGACGGGCCAGCAGGTCGGTGCGCTCGCGCTCCCACTGGCGCTGGGCGCTGACATCGCGAATAGCGGCCATCGCGTGGAGCTGCCCCTTGATAAGGCAGGGGCGCAAACTGATATCCACTGAAAACTCTGTCCCATCCTGCCGTCTTCCCACTAAATCAAGCCCGACACCCATCGGACGTGAATGGGGCGCGGCGAGGTATCCCGTCCGGTGACGGATATGGCCTGTGCGCAGGCGCTCGGGAAGGAGCAACTCGACTGGATGGTCAATCAGCTGGTCGGGCGTGTAGCCAAACAGGGTGCTGGCTTGTGGATTGGCCAGGACGATGACGCCACGCTGGTCTATGACCACTACGGCGTCAGGAGAGAGTTCGAGCAGGCGTGTCAGCGTCGCCAGCGACGTTGTGGTGATCGCGGAGCCGGACGAGTGTGCCGCCGCTGCTCTGCTGAAGTCGACAGGAGCAGAGGCTTCTTTGGAGAGAAACGCCTCACTTCCGGGCGAATCCATAAGATCCAGCCTTCCTTCCCCCTGATACCGCTTCGCGCGCCGCAGCGAAGTTCAGCTGTGATCATTTTTTGACTTTACTTCAGTGTATTTCAGCGCACTTGCGCGGTCAAGGGACAATCGACGTAAATATTGCACTGCAATATCATGGCGCAGTTGTAGCGCGACAACGAGGATCGAGGACGCAGTGAGGACATGGACGGGGGATTCCCTGCGAGGGGAACGCAGGGCTATGTCTCCTGGTCGGGAGCGTCGGTCGCCAGCACATCCTCGGCCAGGTGGAAGGCCGCGTTCGCCGCTGGCACGCCGCAGTAGATCGCGCAGTGCAGGAAAACTTCCTGGATTTCCTCGATGGTGACGCCGTTGCGCAAGGCGGCGCGGATGTGCATGCGCAACTCGTCGCCACGGTTGAGCGCGACCAACAGCGCCAGCGTAATCAGGCTGCGTGTCTGGCGGGGCAGGCCTGAGCGGTCCCAAATCTCGCCCCAGGCGTAGCGCGTGATGAGGTTCTGGAATGGCGCGTTGAACGGCGTCAGATTGGCGAGCGATTGCTCCACATAGGTGTCGCCCAGCACCGCGCGGCGGAGTTCCAGACCAGCCTCATAGCGCTCTTGCTCATCCATGCTTATCCTCTGATCCCCTGAAGAAGCGCACCAGCGCATCGGTGAATGGCTGTCCAACCTCGATATTGGCCAGGTGCGCCGCGAGAAACTCCTGATAGCGCGCGTCGGGAATTGTCTCCGCCAGGAAGCGTCCGTCGGCAGGCGGCGAGGCGGCATCGAGCGACCCGGCGATGACGAGCGTGCTGGCGCGAATATGGGGCAGGGTGGCGCGCAGGTCCATGTCGCGAATCGCCTCACAGCAGGCGATATAGCCTTCGGGCGGGGTGCGCAGCAGTGTCTGGCGCATCGTCTCGACCATCTCCGGCTCGCGCTCGAAGAATGCCGGGGTGAACCAGCGCACGATCACCGCGGCGATGATATTTGCCATGCCCCACTGGCGCACCGAGCCGATTCGGGCATCCCACAGTTGGGGCGGCCCCATGCGTGCGGCGGTGTTGCAGAGCGCCAGCCGATTGATCCGCTCCGGCACGTGGGCGGCCAGCCACATGCCGACCATGCCGCCCATGGAAAGCCCGCAAAAGTGTGCCCGCGCGATATCAAGCGCGTCCAGGAGCGCCAGCGCGTCCTGCCCCAGCATCTCGATGGTATAGGGGCCAGGCGGAACGGCCGACACGCCATGCCCTCTGCTGTCATAGCGTAGCACGCGAAAATAGCGTTCCAGCGCGGGCATCTGAAGATCCCACATCGCATGGTCGGTGCCCAGCGAATTGGAGAGAACCAGCACCGGGGCATCGGGCGGGCCGTCAAACTGGTAATAAAACTTCCCCGACGGCAGATCAATTGAATGCATACGTCATAGAGTCCTTTGGTCATGATTCATTCAACGCGCCGCCAGCGTGTTGCGCCAGCGCCCGCTGGATCAGTTGGTCCGCCAGTCCGGTGGCATTGCGCGGATCGCAGAGACGGTCTAATGCATCAGCGGAAAGCAACGCCGTCACCTGTGGGTCTTCGGCAAGGACGGCGCGCAGGGCGACATCCTGGGCCAGCGCCTGTCGGCAGGCGTCTTCGACCACCTGATGCGCGGTCGTCTTCCCCAGCATCGGCACGAGCGCCATCGCGACCGCCTCGGCGCAGATCACTCCATTCGTGATGTCGAGATTAGCGCGCATGCGATCCGGGTCAAGCTCCAGCCCCTCGGCAACCTCAGCCATCTGCCAGAGCGCGCCCGCCGCCAGCCGCAGAATCTCCGGCAGCGTCTCCCATTCGGCCTGCCAGCCGCCCAGCCCGCGCTCGTGCTCCTGGGGCATCGCCGCCAGCATCGTTGCCACCAGCCCCGGCACGCGCACCGCCGCGGCCAGCGCCGCCGACGCGCCGACTGGGTTGCGCTTCTGCGGCATCGTCGAAGACGCGCCCTTGCCCGGCTCTGCTGGCTCGAACGCCTCACCCACCTCCGTCTGCGCCAGCAAGGAGATATCGCGCGCCAATTTGCCCAGCGTTCCCACCAGCGCGCCGAGCGTCGTGGCCACCTCGACCAGCCGGTCACGATGCGCGTGCCAGGGAATATCGGGCAGCGCCAGACCCAGGTCATCGGCCAGCGCCTCCGCCACCTCCAGTCCCGCCGGACCAAACGCCGCCAGCGTGCCGACCGCCCCGCCCAGCTGCACGACGAGCACGCGCGGGCGCAGTTGCCGCAGCCGCTCGCGGTGGCGATTCACGGCGCTGAGCCAGGCCGCCGCTTTCACGCCGAAGGTGATCGGCAGCGCCTGCTGGAGCCAGGTGCGTCCGGCCATCGTCAGATCGGCGGTGCGCTCGGCCAGGCGTGCGCATGCCGCCGTCAGTCGCGTCAGATCGGCATCGAGCGCGTCGAGCGCGTCGCGAAGCTGTAGAACGAGCCCCGTATCCATCACGTCCTGGCTGGTGGCTCCCCAGTGGACGTAGCGCGCCGCCTCCACGTCATCGGCGGCGACCTGTGCGGTCAGCGCCGCGATCAGCGGGATGGCCGGATTGCCAGCCTTTGCCGTCGCCTCGGCCAGCGCCGCGACCTCGAAACGCTCGGCGTGGCAGTGCGCCGCGATGGCCTCCGCCACCTCCTGATTCATCATGCCAGCGCGCGCCTCGGCCAGCGCCAGCGCCGCCTCGAAGTCCAGCATGCCCTGAATGTGCGCCGAATCCGACAATATGGCTCTCATCCGGTCGGTGGTGAATAGGTGATCGAACATGAGCAACCTCCAGGCTGGACCCTTGGCGCGGATCGAGTTGTATCAGGTGGCGAAGAAGACGGTCTCGTCCGGCCCCTGAAGGTGGATGTCCCACTCCAGCGTCCCATCCGCCGCGGGCCGCGCAATCAGCGTCGCGCGTCGCTCCTCGGGGACGAGGTGCAGCACGGGGTCGGTCGCGTTCGCCGGATCGCCGGGAAAGTAGACCCGCGTCACCAGTTGGCGCAGCAGCCCGCGCATGAAGACCGTGACCGCCAGATGGGGCGCCTGCATCAGTCCGTCGGGACCCGGCGTCGCCCCCGGCTTGATCGTCGTGAAGTGAAACACGCCGTCGTCATCGGTGGGCGAGCGGCCGAACCCCTGGAATCCGGGCGTCAGCGGCTTTTCCTGCGTGTCATCGGGATGGGCGTATCGGCCCGCGGCGTTGGCCTGCCAGACCTCGATCAGCGCGTCGCTGACGGGCTTGCCGTCGCCGTCGAGCACACGCCCGCGAAGGGTGACACGTTCGCCAGGCACATCCGGTCCCGCGATCTCGGTGACGAACATGGGCGTCAGGCCAATGCGCAGAAACGGCCCGATGGTCTGTGATGCGGTTGGGTGCAGTCCCATGTCAAGCCTCCATCGGCGTGTCATCACGCCCACGCAGCACGATATCGAAACGATAGCCCAGCGCGTACTCCGGGCTGGTCAGCTCCCAGTCGAGCGTCGAGATCAGGCGTCGGCGCGCTTTCTCATCGGGAACGCTGTTGAAGATCGGGTCTTCCTCCATCAGTGGATCGCCGGGGAAATACATCTGCGTGACGAGTCGGCTCAGGATGCCCGCGCCAAAGAGCGAGAAGTGGATGTGGGCGGGGCGCCAGGCGTTGTAGTGATTGCCCCAGGGATACGCGCCCGGCTTGATGGTCAGGAAGGTATAGCGTCCCTCGTCGTCGGTCATCGTCCGCCCATAGCCATCGAAGTTGGGATCGAGCGGCGCGTTGTGGCCATCCAGTTTGTGATGGTAGCGCCCGGCGGCGTTGGCCTGCCAGACCTCGATCAGCGCGTGGCGCACAGGCCGACGATAGTCATCCAGCACGCGCCCGCAGACGATGATCCGCTCGCCCAGGGGTTCGCCCTCGTGATGCCCGGTCAGGTCGTTGTCCGTCGGCGCGATCCGGTCGTAGCCGAAGACTGGCCCGGTCACCTCTGAGAGCGTGTGCGGCAGCAGGACCAGCGGCCTGGTGGGCGCGCGCTTGGGCGTCGAGGCATATTGCGGATAGAGGTAGGGTGGCTGCCGCTCCTCCTCCAGCCGCCGATAACCGCGAATCTTGGGCATCGTCGGACCTCCTCAATCTCACCAGTGCAGTTGAAGCTAGCACCTGACCCTGACACGCGGGACCATACACGATGAAGTATAGCTCGGCCCTTGCCCGATATCTATTGTGCGTATCGGGCCGTCCAGCACCACACGAGCCCGCGCTAATCTTGTGTGTTGACGGGCAGAACCCGACTGTGTATACTGCTGACATCCCGCGGTGACGAAATGTGATTTCAGATATGAAATCACGGACGATGGTGTCCGGGAGGCTGCGATGGAGTACGGCGTTCCATCCGTTGCGTTGGCGGCGCAGGCGCTCAAGCTGCTCAGCCGCCACAAGTACCGGTCCTCGTCCCTGAAAATCATCGCGACCAAGCTCGACGCCAGCCCGACGACCTGCCTGCGTGTCCTCCGCTCGCTCGAACGCGAAGATTTCGTCCGCTACGACCGCGAGACGCGCAAGTACAGCCTCGGCCCCTATCTTATCCCGCTTGGCAACCGCGCCGCTGAGCTGAACGACGCCTTTGCGCGGGCGTCGGTGGAGATCAAGCGCGTCGCGGCGCAGACCGGCCTGATTACCGCGCTGGTCCAGCGCTGGGACGACCTGCCTGTCTTCATCGCCTCCGCCGAGCCACCAGCCGACGATAACCGCTTCACGCGCCTGAGCATCTCCATCGGCGAGGCGATCCCGCTGACGGCGGGCGCGCACGGTCGCTGTTTCCTGGCTTTCGACGGCGAGGCGGAATGGCAGCGCCACATTGCCGCCGGGCTGCGGTCCATCACGCCGACCACCATCACCGATGCCGCGCAGTTCATCGAGGCGCTGCGACGGGTGCGGCGCCAGGGTTACGCCGTGTCCGATGGCGAGTTTCACCGAGGTGCCACCGCCGTGGATGCGCCCATCTTTGGGAAGACCGGGCAGGTCGAGCTGGTGATCTCGTGCGTCTGCATCACATCGCAGCTCGATGAGCGGCACCTGGGCACTGTGGTCAATACCGTCCGCGCCGCCGCGCGCAGGCTCTCGGAATGGAACGGCTACACGCCGCACACCGGGGATGAGACAGCAACCGAAGCGGCGCTGGCGTAAACCGCTGGTGTAAACCGCTGGCGTAGCAGTCGTACAAGCCATCGCGAATTATTTCAGAGCAATGCAGAGCAATTGGCGGGCAGGGCGTCAGAAAGGCGCGCAGACCTGTCGTTAGCCGTGGAGGTGTGACTATGGACTTCACGCTGGCTCCCGAAGAGAAACTCATCCAGCAGACCGTGCGCGACTTCGTGCGGCGCGAATTGATGCCGCTGGAGGGCGACGTGCTGCGCAACGAGCGCGAGGGGCGCCCAGGATTGGAGCCGGGGCAGCTGCGCGCGTTACAGACGAAGGCGCGCGACCTGGGCTTCTGGGGTATCAACACGCCGGAGGAGTATGGCGGGGCCAACCTTGGCTCGGTCGCCACCTGCCTGACCCTGATCGAGCTGGGGCGGACGTTCGTGCCGTTCAGCTTCGGCGGCTCCGCCGACAATATCCTCTATGCCTGCAATGACGAGCAGAAACACCGCTACCTGCTGCCGACCATCGAAGGCACGCGCCGCTCGTGCTTCGCGCTCACCGAGCCGGGCGCTGGGTCGGATGCGGGCAACATCCGTATGTCGGCGGTGAAGGACGGCCACGAGTGGGTGCTGAACGGCGAGAAAATCTTCATCACCAACGGCAACGAGGCCGACTTCACGATGGTCTTCGCCGTCACCGACAAAGAGGCGGGGCCACATGGGGGCATTACGTGTTTCCTGGTAGATCGTGAGATGGGGTGGCGTTCCGAACGTATTGCTACCATGGGGGCGTGGGATCCAGCGGCGCTGATCTTTGAGGATGTGCGCGTCCCCGAAGAAAACGTCCTCGGCGAGGTCGGGCACGGATTCGATACGGCGATGCAGTGGATCGGCGCGGCGCGCTGGGCAATCCCCGCGCGGGCGGTGGGCGCGTGCGAGCGGATGATGGAGATGTCCATCGAGCACGCGAAGAACCGCGTCACCTTCGGGCAGCCGCTGGCGGACCGGCAGGCGATTCAGTGGATGATTGCCGACTCGGCGGTGGAGATCGAGGCGACGAAGTGGATCACGCTGCGGGCAGCCTGGCTCGCTGACCGTGGCCAGGATAACCGCCACCAGGCCGCAATGGCGAAGCTCTACGGCGCGAATATGGCGAACCGCGTCGTGGATCGCATGCTTCAGATACACGGCGGCATGGGCTACACCCGCGAGCTGCCCATCGAGCGCTGGTATCGCGAGATGCGCGTCTTCCGCATCTTCGACGGCACCGACGAGATTCAGCGTTTCATTATCGCGCGCAATCTCTTCAAAGGGCACATCAAGATTGGCGAGTGGGCCGAGTAGTGGCGCTCTTAGCCGCGGCATGAATGCCGCGAAGGGAGCCATCTTATACCAAATAGCCGCGGCGCGCATGCCGCGAACCGCACAATCATCTACCAATAGCCGAGTCAGCGGGAGGTAGCCTAAATGCTGGTCGTCCGGGAGCTTGAGGTGACCTATCAGGGCGTCATCGCGGCGGTGCGCGGGGTGACGCTGGAGGTGCCCGAACGCGGTGTGGTGGCCCTGCTGGGCGCGAATGGCGCGGGCAAGACGAGCATCCTGCGGGCGATCTCCGGCCTGCTGCGGACCCAGGGCGGCCGCATCACCCACGGCTCGGTGGAGTTCGACGGCCAGCCGATCACCACACTGGACGCCACACGCATCGTGCGGATGGGCATCGCGCAGGTGCTGGAGGGTCGGCGGCTCTTCGGGTCGCTCTCGGTCGAGGAGAATCTGCGCGCCGGGGCCTTCGCCTCGCGAGACGCCGCCGCGACGCGCCGGAGCTACGAGCGCGTGATGGAGCTCTTTCCGGTGCTGCGCGAGCGTCGCCGAAGCGCGGCGGGCTACCTCTCTGGCGGCGAGCAGCAGATGCTCGCCATTGGGCGCGCGCTGATGGCCAATCCCCGGCTGCTGCTGCTCGACGAGCCATCACTTGGGCTGGCGCCGGTGATGGTGCAGCAGATCGGCAACATCATCGGCGAGATTAGCGCTGGGGGCACCGCGGTTCTGCTGGTGGAGCAGAACGCACAGATGGCGCTGGCCCACGCGACCCATGGCTACGTGCTGGAGACCGGGCAGGTCGCGCTCGACCAGAGCGCGGCGGAGCTGCTGCGCGACGAGAGCGTGCGCACCTTCTACCTGGGGCTGCATGAGGAGGGCGGGCGCGCCGACTTCGCCACGCTACGCCAACGACGGCCAGAGAGGAGGTGGGCGCTATGAGCGCATCGAATGCATCAGGCGTGGCAACCCAGGCTCAGCCGCAATCCCCCATCCTCTCGGTACGTGGCATCACGGTGCGCTTCGCTGGCCTGACGGCGCTCGCGGACGTCAGCTTCGACGTACGGCCCGGCGAGTTATTTGCCATCATCGGGCCGAACGGCGCGGGCAAGACTTCGCTCTTCAACGTGCTCTCGCGCGTCTATCGCCCGGTGGCGGGCGAGGTGAGCTTCGAGGGGCGCAACCTGCTGCGGCTGCGCACCGACCAGATTGCGAGCGCGGGCATCGCGCGCACCTTCCAGAACCTCGGCCAGTTCCCGCACACTACCGTCATGGATTATCTGCTGCTGGGGCGGCATAGCCGCATGCGCAGCGGCATTCTGCGCGGCGGCCTCTACCTCGGCATGGCATCGGCGGAGGAGCGCGAGAACCGGACGTATTGCCAGCGCCTGCTTGCGTTGCTGGGGCTGGAGCGTTTCCAGGACCGGCCGTTGGGCAGCCTGCCGTTTGGCCTGCAGAAGCGGGCCGACCTGGCGCGGGCGCTGGCGGCGCAGCCACGCCTCCTGCTGCTGGACGAGCCGGTGGCGGGCATGGGCCTCGAAGAGAGCCACGACCTGGCGGCGGTGATGCTGGACATCCAGCAGCAGCTTGGTATCACACAGATCCTGGTCGAGCACGATATGGCGATGGTGATGGGCATCGCCGACCGGGTGCTGGTGCTGGATTTCGGGCGTGTCATCGCGCAGGGAGCGCCAGCGGAGGTGCAGGCCAACCCCGATGTCATCAAAGCCTATCTGGGTGAGGAGTTGGCGGAGAAGGCGCCCGCGGGCAGGGAGGCGAAGGCAGACTCGGACGGCTGAGCAGGCAATGAGGCGGCAAGGCGGAGTGGGCCCAGCCGCGGGCCAGACGTGGCGAGCAGGACAGGAGTGGCAATGACGACATTCATCCAGCTAGTGTTTTCAGGCCTCGCACTCGGTTGTGACTATGCCCTGATCGCGCTGGGCTTCACGATTATCTTCAAGGCCAGCGAAGTCATCAACTTTGCGCAGGGCGAGTTTCTGCTGGTGGGAACGTTCGTCGTCTCGACGGCGATGTTCACCTGGCGGCTCGGCTTCTTCCCGGCGCTGCTGATCGGCATGGCGCTCACCGCGCTGATCGGCGTGATCTTCGAGCGGGTCGTCTTGCGGCGCATGATCGGGCGGCCACCCTTCACCATCATCATGGTCACCATCGGCCTCGATGTCCTGCTGCTGACGGCGGTCACGATCCTGGTGGGCGGGAACACGCCTGCCTCGCCCGCGCCGTTCGACATCCTGAGCGCCGTCACCATCGGCGGCGTCAAGTTCGGCTCCAACACCATCGCAAGCATCGTCGTCACCGCCTTGATCTGCGCGGGGCTCTTCGCCTTCCTGCGCTATACCCGCTACGGGCTGGCGATGCGCGCCACGGCCATCGACCAGGAGGCGGCGCGGGCGATGGGCATCCGAATCTCGACGGTCTACGCGCTAGCCTGGGGTATCTCAGGGGCCATCGCGACTATCGGCGGCGTCTTCCTCTCGGCGAGCGCGGGCAATCCCGCCTTTGATGTGGGTCTCGGCCAGGCCGCGCTGGTGGCTTTCCCCGCCATCATCCTCGGCGGGCTGGACTCAATCCCCGGCGCGGTGGTCGGCGGCATAATCATCGGGCTGATCTATGAGTTGACGCAGGGCTACGAGACGAGCGGCTTCCTCGGCACGAATTTTCACCTCATCGCGCCATACCTCGTCATGATTCTCGTCCTGCTAATCCGTCCCTACGGCCTTTTCGGCACCCGAAAGGTGGAGCGGATATGAGCGCGCCCACGGCTACCACCACTCCGCCGCCAACGCCAGGCGCCGCGCGCCGGGGGCTGTTGCGCTCCTCGCGGAATCGCGCGCTGCTGCTGATCGGCATCATCCTGCTGGCGCTGATATTCCTCTTCGGTGGTGATGGCTCGGTCTCGGTCCTCGACTACGCCATGGTCGCGGCTATCGCGGCGCTCGGCCTGAACGTACTCTCGGGCTACGCGGGGCAGGTCTCGCTGGGCATCGCCTTCTTCATGGGTGTCGGCGCCTACACAGCGGGCTGGCTGGGCGGGGGACCACCGCTATTCCCCGGCGACCCATCCGGGCTGGGTCTCTCGTTCCTGATCTGGCTGCCCGCCGCCGGTATCGTCTCAGCGCTGATCGGCGCGCTAATCGGCCCGACGGCGCTGCGCCTCAAAGGCTTCTATCTGGGCATCGTCACCCTGGCGCTGGTCTTCATCGGTCAGTATCTGTTCCTCAATCTGAAACCCATCACTGGTGGCACGCAGGGCCGTTATAACTTCCCGGCCCCGGGCTTCGGCGACTTCTCATTCGCCAGCCCCACCACGGTATTGGGGCTGGATCTGACGACGAACCAGTGGTTTTTCCTGCTTCTGCTGCCGCTGCTGGCGCTCGCGGCGGTCTTCGTGGCCAATGTGGCGCGCACGCGGGCCGGGCGGGCCTGGCAGGCGGTGCGGGATAACGAGGTCGCGGCCTCGATCATGGGCGTCAATCTCTTCGAGGCGAAGATGGGCGCCTTTATCCTCTCGTCCTTCCTGGCGGGCATCTCGGGCGCGCTCTACGCCTCACTCTCCGGCATCGCCACGCCCGGAACGTGGAATCTGGTCTTCTCCATCGAGTTCGTCGCCGCCATCCTGATCGGTGGTGTCGCCAGTGTCTGGGGATCCATCCTGGGGGCGGCCTTCGTGTTCGCCGTGCCGACCGCGCTCGATAGCTTACAATTGCTGCCGCAAAGCGCCAATTCCACGGGCCTTTCGAGCGGCGATCTGAGCGCGATTCTCTACGGGCTGCTGATTATTGTCTTCCTGTTGTACGAACCGGCAGGCATCATTGGCCTTATCCGCCGGTTCCGTGCGGCCATCCAGCGCTTTGAAGCGCGACGCAAAGGAGGTGAGCCGGCCACGACGGCCTCATCGGAGCACACATTCCAGCTCGACGTCGAGCGCTTGGATCTTGCGCAACGCCCAGACGCGCCTCAACCGCCCGTCTAACGCGCGTTGCTCGCAAGCGGACGGTGTTCGACCTACCGAGCATCCGTCACCGTTCATCTGTCTTCGAGAGGGGGAACTCATGGCGCTTCATCTGTCACGGCGCGCGCGTGGCTATCTGCTAGGCGTGTTGACCGTCCTCGTCGTTCTTGGCACATTTCTCTCAGCCTGCAGCACCCCTGGTGGCGGCGGGATCAAAGCTGGACCCGGCGTTGACACGGCCAAGAAGACGATCGATCTCGGTGTTCTCACGCCGCTTTCCGGGCCGGTCGCCGCGCCTATCGGTATTCCGCTGACCAAGGGTATCGAGACCTATTTCAAGGCGGTCAATGACAGCGGTGGCATCGACGGCTACAAGATCACCCTGGTCGAGAAGGACTCGAAATACGACCCGCAGACCCAGGTCCAGATGTATAACCAGATTCACAATCAGGTGCTGATGCTGGCCGAGAGTCTTGGCTCCCCGACCACACAGGCCATCGTGAGTCTGTCTGAGCGCGATAAGATGCTGGTCTCCGCCGCCTCGCTCGACTCGATTCTGGCGCGCCAGCAATACATGATTCTGATTGGGACGCCCTATCGGCTGCAGGTCGAGAACGGGCTTGAGTATGCGACCAAAGTGGCCACGCAGCTGGGCGTCACGAATCCCAAGATAGGTATCATCTCTCAGGATGACGCCTACGGGCAGGATGGTGTCACCGGCTACAATGAGGCGCTCACTTGCTATCCTACCCTGAACAATGTTGCCCAGGCGACCTATGAGCTGACGGATACGACCTACACTGCGCAGGTCACCAAGATGAAGCAGGCGGGCGCGCAGTTCGTCGTCCTGACTGCCATTCCCACCGTCGCGGCGGGCATCATCGGCACCGCGGCCCAGGCTGGCTACTTCCCGCAGTGGATTCTGAACAGCCCGGCGTGGGCAAACGGGCTGCTAGCTGTCTCACCGCAATTCACCGGGCTGCTGGAGAAGAGCGTGTGGGTCGTGGCGCAAGGGGCAACCTGGGGCGACCGCAGTCAGCCAGGCATGGCGGAGATGCTGGACAACATCGCCAAGTATGCCCCAGACCAGAAGCCTGATGGCTACTTCCAGTTCGGCTACGCCGAGGCCAAAGTCACCTACGCGATCCTGAAGAAGGCCATCGCCAACGGCGACCTGACCCGTGATGGCCTGCTCAAAGCCTTTAATTCGCTCGGCTCGGTGGACCTGGGCGGGCTGTTCGGCGCCAACGCGCAGTATGGCTCGTCGCCCAACCAGCGCGTTCCTACCCGCGACAACAGCGTCTACGGCATCGACACGACGATTCCGAATAACTTCAAGAATCTGAGTGGCGACTTCGTCGGCACCTGCGCGGCCAAGTCGAACTTCTAAGGTAGCTGCCCCCCTCCCTCCAACCCCCTCCCCCATAGGGAGAGGGGAAGCCAGAGGCCAGGAGGGGGCTACCCATGGGCGCCCCGGTGGTTACACGTCGGGGCGCTCGTTGTGCGGGCGTTGTTCGGCGTATGATGTGCGTAAGTGAGACTTCGCGGTTATACTGAGCAGCCGTACGAGGAGGGAACTGCTAATGGATTTCGCCTATAGCGAGAAGGTCAACGAGCTGCGCGCGCGCATGAACGACTTCATGGAGCGCTACGTCTACCCGAACGAGCGCACCTACCACGAGCAGATCGCCGCCTCGGGCAACCCGTTTCACCATGCCGAGATCGTCGATGAACTAAAGGCCAAAGCGCGGGCCGAGGGGCTCTGGAATCTCTTCCTGCCCGATAACGAGTATGGCGCCGGGCTGACCAATCAGGAGTACGCTCCGCTGGCCGAGATTACCGGGCGGGTCCACTGGGCGCCGGAGGTCTTCAATTGTAGCGCGCCCGACACCGGCAATATGGAGATCCTGGCGCAGTTCGGTACGCCCGACCAGAAGCGCGACTGGCTGCGTCCACTGTTGGACGGCGAGATACGCTCTGCCTTCGCGATGACCGAGCCGGAGGTCGCCAGCTCCGACGCCACCAATATCCAGCTCACCATCCGCCGCGAGGGCGACGAATATGTGCTCGATGGGCATAAGTGGTGGATCTCGGGGGCGATGCGCCCGCGCTGCAAGATTCTGATCGTGATGGGCAAAACCGCCCCCGACTCGTCCGACCGGCACCGCCAGCAGAGCATGATCCTCGTGCCGGTGGAGACACCCGGCGTCACAGTGGTGCGCAACCTGCCGGTCTTCGGCTATATCGAGAACGAGAGCCACTGCGAGGTGACATTCGAGGGCGTGCGCGTCCCCGCGAGCAACATCCTGGGTGGCGAGGGTGACGGCTTCGCGATTGCCGAGGCGCGGCTGGGGCCGGGACGCATCCACCACTGCATGCGCTGCATCGGCGCGGCGCAGCGGGCGCTGGAGCTGATGTGCGCGCGCGTCTCGGAGCGTGTCGCCTTTGGCAAGCCGCTGGCCCAGCAGGGCGTGATCCAGGAGTGGATCGCCGCATCGGCCATCGAGATCGAGCAGGCGCGGCTGCTGACGCTGAAGGCGGCCTGGATGATCGACACCGTCGGCAAGAAGGCGGCGCAGAGCGAGATCGCGATGATCAAGGTGGTCGCGCCGAGCGTGATGACGCGCGTGGCCGACCGTGCCATCCAGGCGTTCGGTGGGGCGGGTGTCAGCGACGACTTCCCGCTGGCGGGGATGTATGCGGGCGGGCGCACGCTGCGGCTGGCGGATGGCCCGGACGAGGTGCACAAGCGCGCGATTGCGCGGTCCCTGCTGCGGCAGTATGGCCAGTAGTCCAGCCTAGTCAGGAGTGGAATAGCAATGGCAATCGAGGATTTCAACGGCGCGGTAGCGGTGATCACCGGCGGGGCGAGCGGCATCGGGCTGGCGACGGCGCGGGCGCTCCACGCGCAGGGCGCGCATGTTGTGCTGGCGGATATCAACGCGGACGGCTTGCAGACGGCGGCGGAGAGCGTGCGCGGCGGGACGGCTGATGCGGCGGCGGCGCGGGTCGCCACGGTAACGACGGATGTGACCGATGACGCGCAGGTGCGCGCGCTGATGCAGGCGACGCTGGAGCTGACCGGGCGGATCGATCTGCTGGTGGCGAGCGCGGGCATCGGGCGCGGCGGGCGGATCGAGGATCTGTCCTCGGCTGACATGCGCCAGATGCTGACTGTCAACGTGATGGGCGTCTATAACTGCGTCCAGGCGGTTGTGCCGACGATGCGCGCGCAGGGTGGCGGCCAGATCGTGCTGCTCAGCTCGGTGGCGGGCAAGGTGGGTGTGCCGATACTCTCCGGTTACTGCGCCAGCAAGTGGGCCGTGCGCGGCTTCTCGGGAGCGATGCGCTCCGAGCTGTTCGGGACGGGCATCGGCATCACGACGGTCTATCCGGCGTGGGTGGATACGCCGATGGTGCAGCAGGCGTCTGAGCAGAGCGGCGGACTGGAGATCGAGGTGCTGCTCAAGGCAGAGCAGGTGGCGGACGAGATCCTGCAAGCGGCAAAAGAGGACAAGCGCGACCTGACGCTGGCGCCCAACTCGGATATCCGGTTGCTCATCGAGCTGACGAAGACTGATCCCGACCGCGCGGAAGATGCCGCGGGCCTCGCCTTCCAGCGCCACGCGCAGGGGCAATAGCGACGGTTGGCTACATGGCTGACGTTGCCAGCAGAACACCTGGGTGTCTGTTCCGGTGGCCAGCGTGGTGGCGACACGCGTCACGTTGCTTGTCAGCCACGTCCATCGCAGCATCCGACAGGAGGATGTGGCTTACCACCCATCTATGCGATGACTTCTCGTCAGGCTTCATGTGACTCCGGAAGCCGCTGGTTTGCGAGCAGTGCGGGCGCAAAGAGATCGCCGTAGCGCTGCACGCGCTCCAGAGCCACATCGGGCGTCAAGTCATCGGGTCGGATAGAGCCAGCGGCAATCTCTTCCCAGCTCAATGGCGTGGAGACCCGTGGAGCGGAGGCGCCTGCGCGGATCGTATAGGGCGCGGCGGTGTTGCGTCCGATACTGTTCTGCGCATAGTCAATAGTCACATGATCGCCACGGTGCGTGGAGCCATGCGCAACCGCTACGAGCGTGGGGTGGTCTGCCGCCAGGCGTTGCGCGGTGGCGTTGACCCACTGCCGCACATCCAGATAGGTGTGGACGGGCGCGAGGGGCACATAGACATGGAGACCCCGCCCGCCGCTCGTTTTGGCGTAACTGACGATACCCTGCCTCTCCAGGTGTTCCCGTAGCCGCAGAGCAGCTTCCAATACCCGGCTAAAGGGGACATTCTCTCCTGGATCCAGATCGAAAATCGCCTGGTCGGGTAGGTCGAGATGGGGTGCGCGGGCGCTCCACAGGTGAAACTCGACGCATCCGCCGTTCGCCAGCCAGATGAGGCTGGCGGCGTCATTAATCAGCGGCGTCGTGATTGCGCGGGGCGTTTTCGTGCCGGAGCCTCCCGTCCTGGGGTGATAGACCTCGCCTGCTATCCACGATGGGGCATAGCTCGGTCGCTCGCGCTGGTAAAAGGATGCGCCAGACGCGCCTTCGGGGAAGACGCGCAATGTGACGGGGCGATCCCGAAAATGTGGCAGGGCAACCGGGGAGATCTGGAGGTAGTAGCGCAGCATATCTCCCTTGGTGAACCCTGCCTCTGGCCAGAAAGCCTTCTCCAGGTGGCTTACCGGTATAGCATGACCTTCTACCTGCCATTCCTCTGATGCTGCATTCATGCGACGCCTCTCGTCCACCCCATCCCGGCAGCCGCGCGCAGCCGGTTACCCCTGGAAACTCTGGAATGCAGTATAGCCCACGACCCTCACTTATCGCCGTCAGGATGTGACATCGCTGTGATCTTTATGCCCTGGCTGTGACGTGTTCGTGCCGCTACCAGCGTATGCGTAAGAGTGTGCGCTTATACGCACCAATGAATGTCCATGCGCTACAAGCCACCTGGTAAAAGGGGCGTCTCTATGCGAATAGGAGTGCCGCGCGAGATACAGGCGGGCGAGACCCGTGTCGCGCTGACGCCGCACCTCATCCCCCTGCTCACTCGCGATGGACACGAGGTCATGATCGAGAGCGGGGCGGGCGTTTCAGCGCGCTTCCCGGATGCCTTATACAGCTCAGCCGGCGCGATGATCGCCAGCGAAGTTCAGGCACTCTACGCGCAGGCCGATGTGATCTTCAAGGTACAGGCGCCTGGCTTTAACGCATCGCTGCAGCGCCATGAAGCCGAGCTGCTTCCTGATGGAGCGTCCCTCATTGGCTTGCTCGCCCCGCTCGCTCATCTTGACGTGATGCGATCACTTGCGCTTCGGCGCATCACGAGCTACTCGCTAGAATACCTGCCACGCCTCTCCCGCGCCCAGAGCATGGACGCACTGACTTCGATGGCGACGGTCGCGGGATATAAGGCGGTACTCTTAGCAGCGGACCGCCTGGCCAAAATGATGCCGTTGCTCATGACGGCGGCTGGCACAGTGGCGCCTGCCAATGTCCTTGTCCTTGGCGTCGGCGTGGCTGGACTACAGGCGATAGCGACCGCCAAACGGCTCGGCGCGCGTGTCAGGGCGTTCGACCCACGCCCACCAGTGCGCGAGCAGGTCGAGAGCCTGGGCGCGGAGTTTCTCGCGATGGACCTTCCCGCTGGCGCTGAAACCACGGGCGGCTATGCCCGCGAACAGTCAGAAGCGTTTCTCGCCCGCGAGCGCGAGACTATCGCCGCAAACTTGCCCAGCGCCGACGTCGTTATCTGCTCCGCGCAAGTCTTTGGCAAGCGCGCTCCACTCTTGATTACGTCCGACATGGCGCGACAAATGCGCCCCGGCTCGGCGCTGGTTGACCTCGCCGCCGAGCAGGGTGGCAATTGTGAGGCGACTCTTCCTGGCCAGGAGGCTGTACGCGACGGCGTTCTCATTATTGGAACAACCAACTTGCCAGCGCTCGTTCCGACCGATGCCAGTCGCTTGTATGCTGGCAATGTCGTGAACTTCTTCCGCTACTTGTATCCGCGTTCCTCAGGCGCCCAAACAGGTCCGGGATCCGGTGACGAGATTGTAGCGGGAACCTGCATCACGCGCGATGGCGCGATTGTCAATCCGGCCATTCGCGCCGCGATGCACGAAGGCGTCGTTCCACTGCTACCTGCGGAGGGGGTTCCATCATGAGCACTATTTCCATCGAATCACTCTACATCCTGGTGCTCGCCGGTTTTGTCGGCTATGAGGTGATTCGCCATGTCCCACCGCTGCTGCATACCCCGTTGATGTCGGCGACCAACGCCATCTCTGGTATCTCGCTCGTGGGCGCGCTCGTAGCCGCCGGAAGCAATTCCGGCGTGGTGGCCACGGTCTTAGGCGTGATCGCCGTGACCGCCGCCACCATCAACGTCGTCGGCGGCTTCATGATTACCGACCGCATGCTCAAAATGTTCCATCGGGAAGCGCCCGAGAATCAGCGCCAGCGAGCGGGAGGCGCAAAACAGCCATGAAGACCTATCTGCTCGATGGCTGTTACCTGGCCGCCGCGGTCCTGTTCATCCTGGGCCTCAAGGGATTGAACGCGCCAGCCACCGCACGCCGAGGGCTGGTGTTCGCGGAGGTGGGAATGCTGCTAGCCGTCATTGGCACGCTGTTACACGGCGATATCGTCCAGTTTCAGTGGATTCTGGTCGGTGTTGTCATCGGTTCGGCGATTGGCGCCGCGATGGCGATCTTTATGCCAATGACCGCCATGCCCCAGCGAATTGCCATCTCGCATGCATTCGGCGCGCTGGCGGCTACCCTGGTGGGTATCATTACCTATTTTGAACACGTTCCGCGCATTGGGGGCATCGAAATGACTGCCCTTGGCTTCGAGGTGCTCCTCGGCTCCCTGACTGTGACCGGGAGCCTGATGGCGTTCAGCAAGCTCCAGGAGCTGCTCCCGAGCGCCCCAACGACATTTCGCTTCCAAAACTTCTTGACCATCGGGCTACTGGTCGTCGCGCTTGGTATGTTCGGCTACCTCATCTTCCATCCGGCTGCGGGACCGCTCTTCTTCGCCATGATCGCCGCCGGACTGCTTATCGGCGTGCTCCTGGTCCTTCCCATCGGCGGGGCAGACATGCCTGTCGTGCTGGCGCTGCTCAATTCGTATGCCGGCCTCGCCTCAGCGGCCACCGGATTCGTCATCGGTAACAACGTGCTGATCGTCGCAGGCGCCCTCGACGGCGCGTCGGGATTCTTCCTCTCGATGATGATGAGCCGGGCTATGAATCGTTCATTTACGAACGTCTTGTTCGGAGCCGTCGGCGCGACGAGGCCACAGCAGCAAGCAACAGGCGAGGAGCGCACGGTGATCCGCTACACGCCTGAGGATGCCGCCTATATGCTTGAGCAGGCGCAGTCGGTGATCATCGTGCCAGGCTACGGCATGGCTGTCGCACAGGCGCAGCACGCCATCGCCGAACTGGCGACGCTGCTCATTCAGCGCGGCGCCCAGGTGCGGTTCGCGATCCATCCGGTGGCAGGCCGTATGCCTGGCCATATGAACGTCCTTCTTGCGGAGGCGAATGTCCCATATGACCTCCTCTGTGAGCCAGATCAGATCAACGACGACTTCCAGACCACCGACGTCGCGCTCATTGTGGGAGCCAATGATGTCGTTAACCCTGCCGCGCGCGACAAGCGTGATAGTCCACTCTATGGGATGCCCATTCTAAACGCCGATCAGGCGCGCACCGTCATGGTGCTCAAACGCAGTCTGCGGCCAGGGTTCGCTGGTGAGGACAATGAGCTGTTCTACGAGCAGAAGACGATGATGGTGTTTGGCGACGCGAAGGCAACCCTCACTGCCCTCAATCAACTGCTCAAACAGGTGAAAGCGTCCGTGGGGCGGAATCTGGCTCCGCAACCGCCCATTCAGGAAGCGATTCCCGCTGTTTCGGCGCCATCCCATGGCAAACCGTAGGCGTGTCGCTTGTTCCCTCGGTTTGGCTCGCGTAGCCATATCCGCTACCGTATCCGCTGGCTCGCTCGGCTCTATTCTTGGCGCTGTGGGTCGTCAACCGCAGCGGGCTCGCCGCCAGTTGCGGCCTCCACCGCCGCGGGACTGTGGCTGCCGCGCAGTATCCACGCCATCCCCGCGGCGAGGAGCCCACCGATGAGTGGGCCTATCAGATAGATCCAATAGCTCCCGAATGCTCCCCCCAACAGCGCTGGACCGAACGAGCGCGCGGGATTCATCGAGGCCCCGCTGACGGGTCCCGCGAACAGGCCCGCCAGCGCGATCGTTCCAGCCACGGCGAAGGCGGCATTGTGTCCCACCAGCCGCTGGTTGTGCGCTGTGCCCAGGATCACCGTCACCAGGAGCGCTGTCAGCACGATCTCGATCACCAGCGCCGCGCCGTTTCCCGTCCGTGGGTTCGGGATCGTCGCGCCCAGATGCGCCCTATCGCCGAAGACGGCCAGCAGGAAGAGCGCCGCCAGCACTGATCCAATCATTTGTGCGCCCCAATAGCCCAGCACCCGCCTCCACGGAAAGTCACTCCGCAGTGAGAAGGCCAGTGTAACTACCGGGTTCAGGTGAGCGCCCGATACGTTGCCTATCGTGTAGATCATCGCCATCACCAGCAGGGCTGGCGCGACGTAGCGCGCGAGGCTGTCGGCTGGATGCACCGTCGCCGCGCCGATGACGTCAGCGCCCGCCGCCACCAGTGTCAACAGGAAAGTGCCCAGCAGCTCGGCAAAGAGGCGCTGCCACCATTGGTGGCGATTGTGTGGATCGCTGAAGAAGTTCGTGGCCGCACCTCGATCCACGCGGTCACCTCTGGGCTGCTGTGTGGCTGCGTCTCGTGTCTGCATAGCCAGCCTCCCCGCGCCTACGCCTGCGCGTCTCTGGTAAGACGCCTGCGTCTGAGCCGCCGAAGACTATCAATTTTGTATGTAGCCGGGTATCTCAGTATACAGCGCTCAGGGAGCAGCAGGCGGATGCAGCCCGCCAAGACACAAGACACAAGACACAAGACACAGTTCAGGATCTCCCGGCGGCTGCGCCAGGGTCTCTCGCATCCGTCGGTGTGGCATTCATGCCGCGAACGGCCCCAGCACAAGCACTCCAATGCTCATCAGTCTTCTGCTCTTCAGCCTTCGAGCCACTCGGTGATGAACCGCTTGCTGGCGTGGATATCGATCTGCCGGAGCGGCCCCTCGCCGATATTCACGAACTTATGCGGCGTCTCCGGCGGGACGACGATAATCTGCCCCGGTTGCCCTTCGAGCGTCTCCGTGCCAACGGTAAAGAGCGGGCGGCCCTCCTGGACAATGAAGATCTCTTCATACGGATGCTTGTGCAGCTTCGGTCCCCCTCCAGGCGGGAGATCAACCCAAATGAAGGAGACGTTACTATCCCCGTGCAGATAGCCCTCGAACTCGTAGTCGCCGACGCCTTCGCGAATATCATCCCGGTGCAGAATGGTATAGGACATTCACGCCCTCTCCCTTCCATACAGCGCAAGTGATACAGGTCGCTGCTGGAGAGTGTACATCAGGCTCGCCCAACCGCCTACAGCGCGTAGACCTTGAAGTCGCTCAGCCGCAGCGCGACGCCCGTACAAAAAAAGTGGATGGCGCCCGCCGAGAGCTGCGGCGTCCGAGTGGTGGTCGCATGGCTCGCGACGTGGCCGTCGACCAGCAGCGTCGCCAGGGGTCCGCGCACCTCCAGCCGGTACGTCACCACGTGGGTCTCAGGCTCGAAATCGTGTATCTGGACCGTACCCGTGCCTACGTCCTGGTCCACCATCGGGTCGATATAGACCGCCAGGTGGGGGTGACAGGCAAACATGCACTGGTGGAGCATGATGTGATCGAAGAGCGCCAGATAGCCATCTGCGCCCGGCGTGGAGTCGGCGCTCAGTCGAAAGTCCGTACCGACATTCTGGGCCACACTGATAAGCTGGACGCGGAACTCCACGGCATAGTCGGGCGTTGTTGGGCGGAACGGACTGGTAATCTGACGGTCGCTGCCCGTATCGCTCACCAGGACACCGCCTGCGACGGTCCATCCCGGCGTGGCCATCCAGTCGCTGAGGCCATGCGACCAATCGGCCTGGTACACCAGCCGGGGCGCTGGCGTTGGCTGCGCTGTAGCCGTCGGCGTTTGTAGTGTCGTCTGCGATGGTGTGCACGAGGCAAGGACCGAAATGCCCAAGAGTATCGAAAATATCGCGCCCAATATGTTCGCCACGGCTATTCCCCGCCGAGCCCTGTGCCCGCTGGAATCTACCCGCCTGCCTCTCAAAATCGTCATGATGGCCCTCCCCTTGCCATGCAACGTTGTGCGCCGTAGTGCGGCTTGCTGTGCCGAACGTACGACGCTCTGGCGCGGGGAAATGTTACCGGGAGAGGGCAAGGGGCGCTCAGTCGTTGAGGAGGGCAGTCAGCGCCGCGACGAGCCTGTCTACGTCGGCTGGTGTGTTGTACGCCTGAATCGAGATGCGCACGAAGCGCTGGTCCTGCCAGTCAACTACGGGGATCTCGATCTGGTAGTCGTCCCACAGCCGCCGCTGGAGCTCCTCCCTGGAAATCTCCGTGCGCGGAATGGGGATCGCGCGCATCTGGCTGTACCAGTCGGACGTCTCTGGGCTAATGGGCGGCAGGCCGGTGAGCGCGCCGATGCGCTGGCTGGCAGTGGCCACGAGCTCGTGACACGTCGCGCGGACGGCGGGCCAGTCGTGCTGCTGCTGGAAATCGAGGGCGGCGGGCACGCTGAGATAGGCGGCGGGATCGCTGGTGCCGGTCCAGCCGAAGTAGTCTTGAAAGGGCGACGGGCCGGGCGCGATAGCGCGCCACCCCCAGCTCACCACCAGCGGCTGCAGCAGCGGCTGGCGGTCGGGGCGCGCATAGAGAAACGCCGACCCTTTGGGGCTGCATACCCATTTGTGCAAATTGCCGACGTATAAATCAGCGCCAAGCTTGTCGAGGTTGAGCGGAATCTGGCCGGGGGCGTGCGCGCCATCAATGATGGTGATGATGCCCTCCGCCGCCGCCCGTCGGCATATCTCGGCCACCGGGAAGATCAGCGCGGTCGGCGAGGTAATGTGGCTGATGACTAGCGCGCGCGTCCGTGGCGTGACGCCCCGCCAGAGCTGCTCGATAACATCCTCGGCGCTGGAGATGGGCAGCGCGATTGGCTGGCTGCGGTAGCGCGCGCCCTTCGCCTCACAGACGAACGTCCAGGTGCGTTCGACCGCGCCGTATTCGTGGTCCGTACCCAGCACCTCATCGCCTGGCTCCAGCGGGAACGAGTGGGCGATGACGTTGATGCCGTAGGTGGTGTTGGGCACGAAGACCAGATGATCGGGCGAGACGCCGAGAAACGCGCCCAGCGGCGCGCGCGCCTCCGCCAGCAGACCATCCAGCCGCCGCCCCAGGAACTCGACCGGCTGCTCCTCCAGCGTCCGCTGCCAGCGCTGATACGCCGCGAAGACAGGACGCGGACACGCGCCGAAGCTGCCATGATTGAGAAAGGTCATTCCGGGGCGCAGCAGGAACTCCGCGCCAGCGCTCGCCACAGGCGTTTCAGCAGACTCATGCTCTGTCAGGTCAGCCACAGACTCACTCGCTTTCACTCGCTGGCGTCTCAGTGTCAGCCGTCAGCGTCAGGATGTACTCCTCGATCACCTGGCCGCGCGCGTTGGCGTACCCTTTGTCCTCGCCAGTGATTACAAATCCGCACTTTTGCAGCACCCGTAGCGAGGCGGCATTGTCTTTGGCGGCACGGGCATAGATCGGACGCGTCGTCTGAAAGGCCAGCAACGACGCAAGCGCCCTGGTGGCAATGCCCTTGCCCCAGAACTCCCGGCCTAACCAATAGGTCACCTCTAGCTGGCCGAAATCCTCGAAGCTCGCGACGCTGCCCGCCACCTGCCCATCGCAGAGGACCGTCCGGTTGATGATGGTCTCGTCGGCGCGAATCCTGGCCCAGTGGGCCATGAAGGCGTCTCTATCATTCGGATCCCTGGACGTAAAGGCGGCCATATAGTTGGCGTCGGGATCACGCTGCTGCTCGAAGAAGATCGGCAGGTCGTCGTCGGTCACGTCACGCAAGACGATGTCGTTGGCCATAGCAACTCCTCACATACACCCACTCACGCGGGCGCGTTCCAGACGTGAACGACGCCATCCAGGCTGGCCGAGGCGATCTTGCTACCGTCGGGCGACCACGCCACCGCGTGCAGCAGCCCACCCGGCTGCTCATTGATTCTCTTCTCTGAGACATGCCCGCGATAGGTGAAGATGGTCGTCCCGTTGGTGGCATCCCAGACCTGTGCCAGTTGGTCCGCGCCGCCAGAGACGATGCGCCCGCCGCGTGGCGACCAGCTCACCGTTTCGACCGGCCCCTTGTGACCGGTAAAGTTGACGATGGTGTTCGCCTGAATAGTGTCCCATACCTGGGCCGACCCGTCGCTGCTGGCCGAGACAACCTGCGTGCTGTCGGGCGACCACGCCACACTGTTCACCGCCTGCGAGTGATTGCGGTACACGATGGAGTCGCCGCCGGTCACGGCGTTGAAGACGCGCGCCGTATAGTCGCCGCTGCCGCTGGCGATGCGCGTGCCATCGGGAGACCAGCGGACCGTGAAGACGAAGCTCAGATAGCGGGAATAGGTGAATTGCGTCGAGGCGGTCGCAGCGTCCCAGATGGCCGTCGTGTGGTCGGCGCTGCCGCTGACGATCTTCGCGCTATTGGGCGACCAGCTGACGGAGTTGACATCGTTGGTGTGGCCGGTATATGTCTGAATCATTTTGCCGCTTTGCGCGTCCCAGACCTGAGCGGTGTTGTCGGCGCTGCCAGTCACAAGGCGCGTGCCATCGGGCGCCCAGGCAACGTCCCACACTTCCTTGCTATGGCCCTTGTAGGTGAGCAGGGTCTCGCCCGTCGCGGCGTTCCAGATCATGACGGTCTGATCGCTGCTGGCCGAGGCGATTTTCGTGCCGTCAGGCGACCAGGCGAGACCATTCACTGAGGCGCTGTGACCCTTATAGACGAGGAGCGGCGAGCCGGAAGAGGGCGCCTTCGTCGCGGCGGGCGAGAAACCGGGAACTGAGCAGCCCGCAACTCCCAGCGCCAGCGCGCCAGCGGCCAGCCCGCGCAGCATATCCCGTCGCGAGATGCGCGTCGCCATTGTCCGCCCGTTCACCTCACCTGACTCAGCTGTCTCACTCATACCATCCATCGCGCGCCCTGTCTGCATCGCCCTTCCTCGCCCGTCTACCTGCCATCTTACTGCTATCGTTCGCTGTTCTATCCCTCACTCATACGTCCCATATCGTTAAGGCGTTGTTGGTGATGGCGAAATTACCGGGGTTGCCGTCGGCGTCGCCGTGGGCGCGTGGGTGGCGGTCGGCTTCGGCCTGGGCGTCGCCGTCGGTTTGGGGGTCGCGGTCGGGAAGGGTGTATTCAGCGGCCCGATGATGACATGCGTCGGGGCCAGCGTCGCGGGCGGGCGGGTCGGCGTCGCCACACCGGACTGCGCGGCGTTCGCCAGCAGCGCGCCGCCTATTCCCACGATCCCCAGCAGCAGCAGGAGCGCGCCGAGCAGCAGCAGCGTGAGAGGCCGCCTGCCGTCGGACAAGTCTGAGCGCGAACGGACGCGAAACAGCCGCAGATCGGGCGTTGGCAGCGCGCCACTGCTCCCGGTCCCAGTTGGTTCATCGGCGGGCGCATCGACGGGCTGGGCCGGGAACTTCTCGGTGGAGACCTCTTCTATCGCCACCTCGTCGCCGATGAGCGGCGCATACTCCCCCAGCATGTGCGGCGTGAGCGGCATCGTGGTGAACGAGCGCCCAGGGATGTGCGGCGCGTCGGGCCGGACGGGCAGCGTCGCGTTGAGCCCGACGATGAAGCGCTGCACGGTGGGCCAGCGCTCGGTGGGGTCGCGCGCCAGCGCCCGCAGGATAGCGCGCTCCAGCAGCGGATTGATGCCCGCGGCGTGCTGCGACGGCGGCGGAATCGGCGTGGTGAGCGCCTTCGCCGCCACATCGTAGATCGTGTTGCCTCTGTAGGGGGGCGCGCCGGTAAGCATTTCGTAGAAGATGACGCCGAGCGCGTAGACATCGGCGCGCTGGTCGGCGGGCTGGCCGCGAAGCTGCTCCGGCGCCATATAGGCTGGCGTCCCGATGAGCGAGGAGAGCGTGCCCAGCGAGCGGCGTTCCACGCTCTCCGGCGAGAGGTCGCGCCCGACGCCAAAATCGCTAACGAAGCCCTGTCCGGCCACGTTCAGCAGCACGTTCTCCGGCTTGAGGTCGCGATGGACGATGTCCGCCGCATGCGCCGCCGCCAGCCCGGTCGCGACCTGCCGCAGCAGCGCCACAGCCCGATGGAGCGGCAGGTAGCCGGTGCGCTGGAGGATCGCGCGCAGTGACTCGTACATCGCGGGCATCGAGAGGTAGAGTAGCCTGCCTTCCTGCCCGAAGCCGTGGATGGGCAGGATGAAGTCCGCCTTGAGAGCCTGGACGCGCGAGGTGATGTTGTGCATGGCGCTCATGTAGGCGGTATTGGCGGCGACTCCCGGCATGAAGATTTTGAGCGCGAGGGGCTGCGGCATCGCGGGGTGCTGCGCCTGGTAGACCTCGGCAAGCTGGCCAGTGCCAATCAACTCACCAAGCTGATACGCGCCGACGCGGCTCCCCGCGAGCGTCCCTTCGCCCTCTGCCATACCATTCCCCGCCCTGCTCTCCGCCAGCATAACCGCTCTGCGGCGCGCGGTCTTGTGTGCTAGCCGGAACATTGTAGAGGTCTGGCGGGCGATATGTCAATCCGGCAGGTACCTTGCGCGAGTTAGCGCTGGTTGAGCAGATCGAGGATCGGCAGGAAGCGCTCGAAGCCAACCACCCCCTCCGGCTCGATGACCAGAATCAGGTGTTGCGCGCCGACCTCGACGAAGCCGCGCAGGCGGTCCGCGATCTCCTGGTTTGTGCCGGTGAGTTCGTAGGGCTTGCCCTCCGCTGGCTTACCATCCGGCCCCAGCTTCAAGATCGCGCCCGCCGTTAACTCCAGCGTGGCGGGGTCGCGCCCCTCTTCCTCACACGCCTGGCGCATCCCTGCCCAGCGCTCGGCCACCACCTCCGGTTTCGTGTGCCAGGCGGTGTTCCAGGCGTCGGCATAGCGCGCCACCAGCCGCAGCATCCGCGGGCGCCGCGCGCCAATCAGGATGGGCGGCCCTTTGGGCGAGGGGCCGCGCGGACGCAGCACGGCATCGCTGGCGGTGTAGTATTCGCCCGCGAAGTCCACCTTGCCCTCACGCAACAGTGGCACGATGATCTGCAACGCCTCCTCGAAGCGGCTCGCCAGGTGGTCGAAGGGGTAGCCAAAGGCGGTGTACTCTGGCTCGTGCCAGCCCGCGCCGAGCCCCATGATGAAGCGGCCGTTGCTGATCTCGTCGATGCTGTCGGCCATTTTGGCGGTCAGCGCCGGATTGCGGAAGGAGGTGGCGGCGACCATCGGGCCAAGCTGAATGCGCGAGGTGACGGCGGCGAGGGCGCTGAGAAACGTGAGCGCTTCCCACTGGCCGACCTCACCCTCTTCGGGCATGCGGGCGATGAAATGGTCCGCCACCCAGAACGAATCGATCCCCGCCGCTTCGGCTGCCTGGGCCAGCGCGCGCACATCGCTGAAGCGCGGCGTCGTGCCCTCAGATGGCGTATCATCCAGCGACGCGACATAGCCAATCTTGAATGTTCTGCCTGAGGTCGCCGTCTGCTCTGCCATGTGCGCTCGTCCTATTCTCCGTGGTGTGCCAGATTCGCCGGGCCAGCCCGCTGCTCGTCGTCCGCGTCGGCGCGCAGATGCTCGAACGGCGTGTGGCACGCGCGGCAGTAATATTGATCGGTTAAAAGCTGCGAGCCAAAGAGCGCCATGAGCTCGACCTCCGCCGAGCCACAGAAGGGACATCTCACAGTTGGCTGCTCTCGCTCTTGCGCTCGTCCTTCTTCCTGACGCTTCATGCCTGCGACTCTTTTCGCCGTTGTTTGCCTTTGCCCGTTTTGGCAGGCGCAAGCTGGTAGGTGGCGGCGTCCCAGCGGTCCCACGGGAGCGGCTCGGCCAGCTCCCAGTGGTCGCCGACGCGGCGCAGTGGCAGATCGAAGCCGACCGTGCCGAGCATCGGGCCGATGACCGCCAGGAAGCGCGCGCGTAGCTCGTCCGGGGTCGCATCGAGCACGCCCGCCGCCTTGAGGGCATCGCTCTCACCAGTTGGGCCGAACCAGCAGAAGACCTCATCCCAGACGCGACGGAGCGCCTGCTGCTGCGCCTCACGCGCCGCGCCGCCTTCGCGCGCCATCCGCCGCACCCATCCCTCGCCGTGCTGCGCGTGCATCCGCTCTTCCTGCAAGACCTTGCGGCTGCGGCCCGCCAGCGGCTCGAAGGTGGAGTCTTTGCCTGCCTCGAAGGCGACGGTAAGCGCGTTGTCGATCAGCACATTGGCGGCGACGAAATCTTCCCAGCCACCGAACGGCTCGCTCAGGCAGGCGAGCGCGGTAAACGTGGTGCGCGTCTCCGGCTCGGTCTCGGCGCCCGCGCTGGGGTTCAGCGTCTTCAGGACGGGGTAGATGGCGCGCGCGTGGCCCAGCTCGTCCTGCGCCATGGCGGCTGCGGCCACGCTCGATTCCAGCGTCGGCGCGCTGCTGCACCACTCGGCGTAGCGCCTGCCAAGGAAGTATTTGTTGTCGGCCAGCCGCGCCATCAGGGCGAAGATTGCCTCGGTGGGCGCCTGGGTGGTTGTCTCGCTCATGGTTGTCTCTCCCGGCTATATTGGGCTGGCGGTTAAAACCGCGCCTGAACGGCCTCGCCTGCTACGCACGCTCCGCCACGAAACCCGCGACGGCGGGTTTCAACAACCTGCCCACCATCGGGTTCATCGTTGGGGAGGCGTCTGGAAAGTCCGCGCAGGCGGACTTCGTGGCCGCAGGCCCTTCAGGCGCGACTTCAGTCGCCAGCCGTCCCCGTCACGACGCGATGACCGTCACCACCGCGTCGCGCGGGACGATGACCATCTCGATCCAGGCGAACTCATCGTATATGCTGCGGGCGTAGACGCGGGCCAGCTCGGGATCATCCGCCTCGACGGTGCCCACCTGTTGCAGCGGCTTCTCATACTCGCGCCGTGCCAGCACCAGCCAGACACGGTCCGCCATGACGTGACGATGGGGGGCGTTCTTCCCCTCCAGCGCCTCGGGCTTGGTCGCGGGATCGTCCAGCGCGTCGTATTCGGAGACGTAGCTCATAGCGCAACCCCCTGAATTAACAGCGCGTCGCGCCCTTCGGCGCTGAGGCGGCTCTTGGTCCAGACCGGCAGCCAGACCGTCTCGATCTCCACCGCGCCGACGCCGGGCAGCGCCAGCAGCGCCGCACGCACGTCCTCCTCGATCATCTGCATCGCCGGGCAGCCCATCGCGGTATAGGTCAGCGTGACGCGCGCCGTCTCGCCCGTCTGCTCCGCTGCGATCACCAGCCCCATGTCGACGATGGAGATGGCCATCTCCGGGTCGGGCACGGCGCGCAGGGCGTCCCAGAGCGCGTCATGGGGATATTCAGCGGCCAACATCAGGCCACCTCCTCGCCCAACAGCCGTGCCAGCCCTTTATTGCCGCGCTGGAGCGTCGCGACGAACTCCTCGTTCTTGGGGCCGCGCTTCTTCCAGCGCTTCATGACCTCATCCCAGGAAATCTGGCCGTCTTCGAGCAGCCAGCGTTTCTCCTTCTCGTCGAAGGTCGCCGGGAAGGCGCAGTCCACCACCCATTTCTGGCTGGCGTCGTCGAAGTGCGCCGGAACGTCGAAGCCAAGCTCCTGGCAGAAGGGGACGGCGGTGCTCATCCACTGCTGGCGCAGTTGGTCGTTGCTCTTGCCCTTGAAGCCGAAATCAAGCTGCTCGGTGTGCTTCTTGAGGTCGTCTGGCAGGCCAAACCACTCGACGGTCAGCAGGAACATCCAGTTGATGGCGTTTTGCAGCGTCTCGTGATCGGCGGTGTTGGGCGCGAGCTTGCGCATCCACTGCTCGCCGTGGCGCAGGTGGAACGTCTCTTCTTTGTCCACCTTGATGAGCGCGCGCTTCCACGGGCCAAAGGTGGTGCTGTTATAGACATCGCTGAGCAGGATATAGCCCGCGCGGTCGTAGAAGGCGTTGGCGACGATCAGCTCGTGCCAGCTATCGAGCGGCACGTCGAAGGCGTAGGGATATTTCCACTTGACGGGTTCGCGCCGGTAGACCAGCTCTTCGGTGTCCACGCCGAGGTCGCGCAGCAGGCGATAGGCGATGTGGGCGTGGCCCAGCTCATCCTGGATGATGGCGATGGCGGAGCCGAACGTATTGATGTTGGGGGCGCCGCGCGCGGCATGGAGGTAGGCGGGCGCGCTAACAAGCTCGGTATCGGCTGAGACGGTGAGGATGCGTTTCATGCCTTCGAGGTACGCCGGACTCATATGCTCGACGCCCTCGATCAGTCGCTGTTCGTGGATCCGCTCCAGCACCGCGGAATCGGTCAGTACGGCGTCCATTGGGCCTCCTTATGCTGCATTCAGCTTCAGCGCCAGGGATTCTCTGCACTGGACATACGGTAACATACGCACAGCGCATGCGCGTGTTCAAGGCCTTCGCAAGGGGATGCATATCTCCATTTGGATATAGGGAATCTTACGCGGGTGGGGGTGGTGTGTCAAGGAGCGGACCTCCCCCCAGCCCCGGTCTGCGGCCCGCTGCCGCTCCGCTCGCACCTGCTCGCTTCTCGCCTAACGGTTCGCGCGTCCGCCCCCGATGCGGGGAGGGGAGCCAAATAGGCGAGAGTTGAGCAGGTTGAGCGTGCCGCAGGCTGAAGCCCTGCGGCTAATCCCGGCCGTTCGGTACCCCATTGCTGGCGAGGAGAGTCGCGGTCGCGACCTTGCTCGACACGAAGGCGGCGAGATGACCATTCATGGCCCGTTCTGCCTTACTCCGGCCATTTATGGCCGGGGCAAGCGGTATCAGCTGCCCGCGTCTCTCCACTGGCGCATGATTGCGTAGAGCGTTATACTCCATCTGCGCGGATGTAAGGCTTGCGGCGGGCGCAAGGCGCGCGACATGAAGGGACGGGCATACGATGGAGACCACCTCCACATCCCAGAAGTTGCTGGAAGCCTATGCGCGCGGACAACGAGACTTCTACCACTGGAACCTGGCCGGAGCCGATCTGGCCGAGGCCGATCTGGCCGATATCGATCTGCGCGGCGCGGTGCTGCACGGGGTCAGCCTGGCGGGCGCGAATCTCGAAAACGCCGTCTTCGCAGGCGCGGATATGAACGACGCCGATCTGAGCGAGGCGGACCTCAGCGACGCGGTGCTGGCCTATGCCAGCCTCAAAGGGGCCAATCTGCGCGCGGCGGATTTGAGCGGCGCCGATCTCGAAGAGGCGAACCTGACCAACGCCGATCTGACCGAGGCCACGCTGCAAGATGCCTTCCTCGACGGCGCGGAGCTCAAGCACGCGCACCTCGATGGGGCCGATCTGACGGGCGCGAGCCTGGAGGATACCGACCTCACCGGTACAGATCTCAGCAACGCGATTCTCTCGGATGAGAGCCTCAACGGCGCGTTCTGGGCGGGCGAGGAGCCACACGGCCAGCAAGCGCAGTCCGAGGCGGACGACGTCGGCGAGTAGTGTTGATGTGATCCGCGGCCCTGGACCTCTCCCGGCCTTCGGCCACCCTCCCCTACGAGGGGAGGGCAAAGGCGATCAGTGTGGCGTATAGGCTGGCTAGTTCTGTCTCCCCTCTCCTATGAGGAGAGGGGCTGGGGGTGAGGTCTGCTGCCACCAGAGAAAGGAGCCGAACACCATGCGCGTCTCACGCTGGATTCTCTGGGGTCTGGTTGCGGTCTATGCCGTACTGACGCTGATCAACAGCTGGCTCATTCCTCATTCAATTCCCACGTCCGTCCTGGTGCTGATCCCGGTGGCGTTCGCGCTCATTCACGGGTCCATCCGCTACGGCTGGGGCGGCATCCTGATCTTCGTCATCATCTGCCTGGTGGTCAGTAACGCGCTGGAAAATCTAAGCATCCTGACCGGGTTTCCGTTCGGCCACTATCACTACACCGATGGCCTGGGGCCGAAACTCTTCCTGGTGCCGCTGCTCATCGGCCCGGCCTACATCAGCACCGGCTATCTCGCATGGGTAATCGGCAACGTGCTGGTGGGCGACATCCGCCGGAGCGCGGGCAAGTTCACCCTGTTCGCCACGCCATTTATCGCCGCCTTCGCGATGGTCGCCTGGGATGTCTGCCTCGATCCAACGCTCTCCACCATCCTCAAGTTCTGGGTCTGGGAGCGGGGCGGCGGCTACTTCGGGGTGCCGCTCTCGAACTACCTGGGGTGGTTCCTCACGGTCTTCATCTTCTTCCAGCTCTTTGCGCTGTATGTCTATTTCCGCCAGCCGGGTCGCGCGGATGCCACGACGTTGCCGAAAGAGTATTACGCGCAGGCCATCACCACCTATGCCATCACTGGCTCGGCGTTCATCCTGAACTACCTGAGCGCGAAAAACCGGGCGGTGACGGATGCGACGGGCGCGGTATGGCAGACCATCAATATCTATGAGGCGGCGGCGATCATCAGCCTGTTCACGATGATCTTCATCGCGGCACTGACGGCGGTGAGGCTGGCGCAGCAACGGGCGTCGCAGGCAGGCGCGGGTGGCGCTGCTAACACGAGCGAGACGCCGCTCGCCGAACCAGTCGGATGACATCCTTGCCGAACACGCTGACGTTAGCACGGGCGCGATGAGGGATAATCCAACATCGTGGTATGAATGCCGCGGCTAATTTGGGCCAGGAAAACATTCGCCGGGGTCTATTGGCTCCGGCACATTCCCCAAAAACGAACCACTTACCCGCAAGTGGCGTCGCGACTTACGATGGAGGCTGCTGGAGCAGCTCGTAGGCTTCTTCGAGTCGTCCCGCGACGATGCTCAGGCCGTCGAGCGCGGTGACGGCGAGATTGAGGCGCTCGGCGTTGGCGCGCAGCATGCGGGCATACTGAATCATTGGCGGCAGAGAGGTCGCTACATTGCGAAGAAGATAGAGCGTTTGCTGATGGCGCTCGTTCATCCACATGGGGTCGTCCAGACGCGGCTCTTCGCTGCCAGCGGGATTTTCCGCCGGGTCGAATCCGAGCGGCGCGCGGCCAAAGAAATCGGCGAGAAACTGGAAAAGTTCCCCACGCGCCACCGCCAGCAGACTGATGATCTCAGTGAGCAGTCTCGCCTCGGGGAGCGCGCGCCCCAGCAGCCACCATTCCTGAACGGCCAGCCCTTGCTCTATCTCTACGATACGGTGTAACAGCATCTCGCTCCGGCCAGCTAGCTCGTCTACTCCCTCACCAGGTGCGCCTGGCCCACGGACCGCCCGCAACTCTGGCGAGGAGTGGGGGTAGGGCATTGCTTGCATCCCGCGACTCCTCTCCCGTGCTACTCCCTGAACTATGGGGAAAAATCTGTTGCCGTTTGCTTCACACACCATGCGTCACACGGCAACGCGATCTATTATCCAACACACTGTACTGAGTTATCCACATTCCGTCAACTGTTCATGCCAGATTGTCATCAAACTCGTATGATAGTTTCCATACACGTTCCATGTCGGATACAGCATTTTCAGTAGATGAGCTTGCGACGTGTCTCATAGTTATCAAGCAAAAATCGCCAATCAGGCAGCATCACGCCCCTCGCGCTTTACATACTCGGCGGCGAATTGATCGGCTGGCCACCTACTCGGCGGCCAGCCAGGTGGACTTCTCCTCGTTGGACATCTCGGCGCTCAGACGCACCGCATCCGCGAAGGACATCGCCTCGGGCGCGGCGCCATCTTTGCGCTCGCCCTGTCTGCTGCGCAAGAACGCAGGCGCCTGTGTGGGGCCAGCCAGCATCGCCTGAAGCTGCCCAGCTGCCGTATCGAGCAGCGCGCTCAACCGCTGGAGCAGCCGCTCTGGCACCGTGCTCGCGCGGATGCGTCCGGCCTCGAGCGCGCTCAAGACATCCACACCCAGCCCCAGCCCGCGGGCGACCTCACGCAGACTCTTGCGCTGCGCCTGGCGGAGCGCCTTAAGAGTATGCGCCTGGGCAAGCGCGGCGGTGGCAACTGGCGCGGCCTGTTCAGCGGCGGCGACACCCACGCTCCCGAAGACGGCGGCAAACGCACGGGTGGAGGCACGCTCGGCAATGGCGTCCATCGCCGGGGTGATGGGCGCGTCGTCATAGCCCCGCGTCGCCAGCAGCGCGGCATAAAATGCCGTCAACTCCTCGGCGTGCGCCGGGTGTTGCGTCAGGGCGGCGGCCAGCGCGCCCTTACTGCCATCTTCGCTGGCGGCGGCCAGCTCCATCTTGATCTGCATCAGCGGATCGCGCTGTGCAGCACTTCGCTTCGTCATATGTTTTCTCTCCTTGCCCTGCCTCATCAGTCGTCAGGGGCGACTCGCTCATTGCTCTTCCGCGTTTTCAGCCGCAATCCGCTCGCGTAGCAGCGCCTTCGCCTTCTCGAAGCGCAGGCGCATCGTTCGCTCCGTCTTGCCGCAGAGCGTGGCGATATCATCCCAGCGCATCTCCTCGAAGACACGCAAAATCATAATCCGCTGGTCGAGCGGGTCGGGCAGATAGCGCAAGATGCGCTGCGCCTCCAGCGAGGCCATCCGCGTCGCCAGTTGATCGCCCGGATCGGCCAGCTCGCGCCCGGCGGTCTCCGCGCCATCGCCCTCGCCGAGCGGCACATCCAGCCGGTCTACCAGCGCCTGTGGCACGTGCATCCCGCGCCCAACCGGGTTGCCCTGGGCATCGCGCCGGTAGCTCAGTCCCTCGTTGCGCAGCACCCGTTGAAAATTATCGGCGCAGAGGCAGCGCAGATAATGAATAAAGTTGGCCAGCATGAACTCTTCACGCGGATTCTGCGCCTCACGCAGCAACTGCTCGATCATGCCAGCGATGGCCTCTTCCATCAGGTCGGGCCGGTGGCGCAGGCCATAGCTGCGGCGCTGAAACTCAGGCATGCAGCGGGTGACCAGTACCTCGCACAGCCCACGCACGCGCTCGCTCTCACCCCGCGCCTTCCAGGCCCGAATCGCGCGCACCAGATCGGCGTCACTCACGACGTAGCCGCCGCTGGAGGTGCGCTGTTTCAGTCGCTCGGCTGTACGTGGATTGCGCGGATCAGGGGGATTGGCGGGCATCTGCTGCGCCGCCGTCTCCTGAACCATCTGTTCTGCGGATGTCGCACCCATTACCGGAATCGCCTCCCTCGCGTCTGGCTCGCGCTTCTGCTGCGCCCGCCGGGTCGCGTGTTCTCGCTCATCCATTGTTGCTCACATCTCCATCTCTCTATCGCTCTCGCTCAGCCATATCATACCGGCATTTGTGTGTTGTGATGAGAGTGTAGAAGATGCGCTCCTTTCGACATCTTCTTCCCTCCCTGGCCAGAACCGGAAATCGATGCGCTGGCGGCTGAAGCCGCGCCTATGGGCTACGCTCTTGCTCCGCCGCAAAGCCCGCCCGTTGGGCTGCTGCCGCTCCGCGCGCTCCCTCCGGGACGCGGCCCCTCCGCTCACACCTGCTCGCTTCTCGCCGCTGAGGCGGCTCGCGGGTCTGCCGTCGCGCGCTTCTCGCCTCGTACCTCGTCTCGCGCGGGTGCCCTGCGCGGGCTCCCAGATACAGTCGCACCGTACCTCCAACAGTGTGCCACATGCAGCCAGGGTTATCCCCCCGTGCCGCCGGGTGTCGCCTGCTGCGGCGTGAAGAGATAGAACGTCGTCGTATGGTTGGTGGTGACATACGGTGTGAACGAGCCTGGCGGCAGCGTCCCGCCCGCCTCCAGCGCCTGCTCGAGATCGCTCGCACGGCCCGCCGTTACGATAGTCACCGTCGGGCCGGTGCTGTTCGCCAGCGCCTGCGCCAGCTCATCCGTCGTCACGGCACGGCTGCCCGTTATTCCCGGCGCCAGATAGTGCAGCGTCGCGTAATCGGCCACCAGACTGTCGTCGCTGAACAGGATGAAATGCGTGCCCGCTGGCAGCGTGCCCAGGTAGCGCCCGATGTCGGTGTAGGTCGTCCACCAGGGGTCGTGATTCGTCTGGTGGGGATAGTCCACGAAATAGCGCTGGATGTTCCAGTTGGCGCTCAGGCCCACCAGCACGAGCGCCAGCAACGTCGCGGCCAGCGTCGGCGCGAGGCTGGGCAGCCGCAACGATGGCAGGTGGTCGGCGAGTGAGACGATGCCCTGCTCGACCCGCTCCAGGATATCTTCCAGCAGCAGCGCCGCCAGCAGGCAAAGCGCCGGCAGCATCACCAGCAGCCGCTGCCAGTCGGGCATATCTATCGTCAGTATGCCACCAAACATCACCGTTCCCACAATCCAGATGGTGAGCAGCAGATAGACTGGCTTGCGCAGGCGCAGCAGCGCGTAGAAGAAGCCGATGGTGACCAGCGCGGCGACGCCAACGTCGAGCAGGCTGTAGAGTGGGCCGTATTGCGTGCTCTGGTCGGCGACCGCTGTGGGCAGCAGCGGGACGGCGGCAAGCTGGCGCAGCAGCACCTGGAGAATATCGGCGGTGCCGAACTGCTGGATCAGATGGTCGCGCATCCAGGGCGTCTGGTTGAGAATCAGCACCTCATCGGTGCGGCTGTTCAGCGTGTCACCGGCCGTCCGGAAGAAGGATGCCAGCGGTCCCAGTGTGGCCAGCAATCCGGCGATGAGCCAGCCCAGCGTTGGGCCGCGCCCGGAGAGCAGGCGGCGGTTGAGCAGCCAGAGGCCGACGATGAAGAGCGGGACAATGACAAAGACGAGCCGGGCGCTGAAATAGACCTGGGCGGAGACGCTCATGGCGGTGGCGGCCAGCACGGCGGCGACGGCGCTCCGGTCGCGCAGCGCGCGCACCAGCAGCCAGAGGGTCAGCTCGACGGCGAAGAGCGCGTGAATATAGTGGATGCCTGAGCGGCTGAACTGGATGTGCAGGTGCGAGACGGCCAGCAGCGCGGTCGCGACGAAGGCGACGCGGCGGCCCGCGAACTCGCGCGCGAGCAGATACAGCACGATCAGCGAGAGCAGCCCCACGATCACCGACGAGAGGCGCAGGCCAAAGAGATCATCCCCCGCGAAATGCATCACCAGCGCCGGGATGCCATAGCCCAGGACCGGCAGCCCGTACCAGCCAGTCGAGAGCAGCGTATGCACCTCGCCGTGCAGCCAGCGGAGCGCCTCCAGCGCGCATGATGCCTCGTCGCCATGGACGACATACGGCATGCTGGCCAGGTTTGGCAGCCGGAGCGCCGCGCCAACCGCCAGCAGCGCGCCCAGCAGCAGCCAATCGCCCCAGCGATTCCAGAGCGCGCGCCAGCGCGACCATCGCGGCGAGGTGACACCGAAGGTCAGCCGCCAGCGCATCCGGTGAAGCGGCGATAGATGCGCCGATGGCCAGACACACGCGGCAACAAGCAGCATCAGCGTGCCTGCGAGCCAGAACCATTGGGCGGCCAGCACCGGAACGGCGGCGCCCGCCAGCGCGGAGGCGATCAACGCCAGCACCATCGCGATCCAGGCGAGCGCGAGGCCCGCCCAGTGCCGCCAGGTCGAGGCATGGAGCGCGATGCGCCAGCGGTCGAGCTGTGCCTGAAGAGCCGCGCGCCGCGACAGCAGCCACGCGCGGGCTATCTGGGGCAGATGGCGCAGATTCTGTAACGCCTCAGGCGCTTGCCTCAGCGTCCACCAGGCTTCAGCCACGCCGTCAAAGACATGCTGCCAGCACAGCAGCCCCGCCGCGCCGAAACTGGCGACCAGCAGCAGCGCGACGAGCGCGGGTGAGGCGGTGACACGATTCGCTCCGCCGCCTGTCTTCACCAGCGCGCTCAACTGCGACTCCGCCGCCAGGATATCCAGCAGGCAGAGGACGAACGTTGCCCGCCGAAGCAGCAGAGACCAGTTGATCCGCCGAAGCCAATCTCCGCGCGCGGCTGGCTTCAAGCGGGACTCCGCCTCCACACGACCCATTGCCTACCCCTGTCCTTCAGTGCCAGCAGTCCGCGCATCGTCGCTCGCTATTCATTCGCCTCAGGGTGACGCGCTCTCGTGCCCGGATTTTCCTGTGAGATCGTCGGATGCTGGAGACGCCTCCAGGGTGACCTGCCCGCCCTCCACACTGTAGACGTAGGCGCGTGTCTGCACCGTTTCGGGCAGGCTGGTGGCGTCGGTGATGGTGAGCAGCACCTGATCGAGATCGCTCACCGCATCGAGGAAATCGGCGCGGCGGCGAGCATCCAGCTCGCTCAGCACGTCGTCGAGCAGCAGCAGCGGCTGGTCGCCGGTCTCCGCCTCGATATACGCCAGCTCGGCGAGCTTGAGCGCCAGCGCGACGGTGCGCTGTTGGCCGCGAGAGCCGTAGGTCGTCAGGTTGATGTCTCCGGCGTAGAAGGCGAGGTCGTCGCGGTGCGGCCCCAGCACATTCGCGCCCTGGGCAATCTCGCGCCGCCGCAGCTCCACCAGCCGCGCGCGAAACGCCGCCGTCAGCTCGTCGTCGCCAACATCCAGTGGCCCCTTATACGACGGCTCGTACGCCAGATGAAGCGGCATCTCCGGCAGCCCCTCATCGCGGGCCAGCACCTCGTAGAGCTGCCCGGCGGTCCCCTCGGCGTGCGCGATGAAGCGGGCGCGCGTGCGCATCAACGGCACGGCGAGCGTCGCCAGCTGCTCATCCCAGAACGGCAGCGCGTGGGGGCTTTCCTCGCCCTCCTTGATACGCCGCAGCAGAGCGGCCCGTTGTGTCACCACCTTCTGGTACTGCCCGAGCGCGCGACAATAGCCCGCATGCACCTGGCAGAGCGTCAGATCGAGGAAGCGCCGCCGCTCAGAGGGCGAGCCGGTCACCAATTCCAGATGGGTTGGGGCGAAGACGACGACGGTGACTTTGCCCAGCAGGTCCATCGCCCGGCGCGGCATGCCATTGACGCGGATGCGCTTGCGGAAGGGGACGGCGGGCAGTGGCGGGCTGGCGGCTGCGCCACTCGCCGCGTGGGCAACGGCGCTGGCGGGCGCCTCGACGCCGGTATCTGCGACGATCACCTCGACATCGAGGGCGTCTTTGCGGCGGACGACCTCGGCCTCGACGCGCGCGAAGTGGCCCGCCGCGCCCCAGCGCACCGCCTCGCGCTCGCTATTGGTGCGGAAGGAGCGGCTGGTGGCGATGAGGCTGATCGCCTCCAGCAGATTCGACTTCCCCTGAGCGTTGCGCCCGCGAAAGACGACCAACCCGCGTGGCAGCGAAAGGTCCAGATCGCGATAGTTGCGAAAGTCGGTCAGACGCAGGCGCTCGATATGCATGGCATCCTCCCTGAGCGCCGAAAATACGGCGATACGGCTGGCAGGCACCGAAGATTGCGGCGCGTTGGCCGTAAGCCAGCAAGCCTAATTTTCCTGTATTCGGGCCAGTATGAAAGAATTGTCATGAAACTGGTCTGTAGCACAGGGCATTTCCCGGTAATCATGAAAGATTTGTCATGGAAATTGTGGCGTCTTTCATGCTCGTGAATACCCACTCAGGATATACTATTTCTGCGGTCACGAGAAGACGGGCTGTGGTAGCTGGGTGGTTGTGCGATCCCGCGCGGCATGTGCGGGGTCGGTGAAGATGATGTGGGTCGGCGGAATCGCACAACGTGGTCGTGCATATACCCCTTCGTAGTTGGTGCAAGCCAGAACGAAGGGGTATATGTTTTCCCTCGATGCACCACTGGCACATCACCACGCCAGCGCTCACGACTTCAGCAATGGCCGCCGCTCAGCCTCAAGCTGTTCGAGCAACTCCAGGGCACGCTCTGGTCCGGGTAGCGAGGCGATCTCAGCGCGCACTAGCTCCGCATTGCGCCGATAGGCCTGGTTGGCCAGCATCTCCTCCACCGCCGCGCGCGCCAGCGCTGGTGTGATGTCCTCTCCCCCGATGGTATGCCCGACGCCGAGGGCGGCACATCGTTCGGCGTTCAGCGGCTGGTCGGCGTTCAGTGGAATCAGGGCCAGCGGCACGCCATACGCCAGCGCGCCCATCACGCTTCCCGATCCTCCATGCGTGATGACGAGGTCGCAGCGCGGCAGAATCAGCGCTTGTGGAATGTAGCGCTCGATATGGACATTTGCGGGCATCGCGCCGAAGCTGGCAGGGTCGAGCCGCCGCCCCACCGTGATAATCAGGTTGATCGGCAGGTCGCGCAGCCCGGCGATGACCCGCGCGAAGACATCGCGCAGGCTGCTGGCGAACGCGGTGCCAAGCGAGAAGTAGACGGTCGGCGCGCTGGTCAGGTCTGCCGCCCAGGGTGGCAGGTGGTCTTCATTGGTCGGCTCAGGCAGGAGCGGACGAAGCGAATAGGCGGTGGGAGGTAGCGGAAACGCGGGGTCGCGATAGCTCGGTGGGAAGGGCGCGAGGACGAGATAGCGGCTGAGCATGCTTAACCCTGGGTCGGGCAGGAGTCCATGTTCGGCGCGCAGCGTATTCAGCGGCTCCGCCACCAGCTCGTGACGGACGAAGGAGCCAGCGGCAATGACGAGGACGTTGGCGTGGGGAAGCCCTAACCGCTCCGCCGCGACGGCGCTGCCAAAGTCTATCTCGTCACGGACCAGCAGGTCGGGTTGCCACGTCTCGGCTCGGGTGACGATATCCGCCGCCTTGTGGCGCGCGTACCATCCAGCGAATCCTTCGCGCAGCAGGTACGCTTCCCGTGCGGCGATATCCGGGGTTGCCATGTAGTGGTCTTCCATCGCCTCTGTCGCGGGCGTGCTGCCGACGTCGATTCCAGCAGGGAACGCCTGGAATCCCGCCGCGCTGACCGTGGCGATCCGTTCCGGCGCGCAGGCGAACGCGACGGTGTGTCCCGCGGACTCGGCGGCGCGGGCGACGGGGACGAGCGGATTGAAGTGACCGCTGCCGCCCTCGAAGGTGAAGAGAATACGCACGGAGCCATCGCTTTCTATATCGCTTGTCATCACGTATCGGCCAGCAGCCTATTTTCGCATATCGATTAGCCGCGAGACGTCTTCGCCTCACGCCTCAGTTGTTCCTCAACCACGACGATGACGATGGCCAGCGCAGTCACCGCGCCGAGCGAGGCCGCGCCGCTGCCCAGCGGGCCAACGATCCCCAACAGCAGCGCGACGGCGGCCCCCACCGCGCGCACCACCATAGGCCGTATGCCCATCACCGTGCGGAACCACACGTCACCGACAAGGTAGATCGCTAGCCCACTCGCCAGAAACCAGACCGCCCGATCCATGGATGCTGATCCGTTGGCGATCACCTCTTTGACGCCGGTCGCGATCAGCACGACGCCCGCGATCATGGCGAGATGGGTATACCAGTAGCCAACCAGGGCCAGTTGTGACCGAGCATCTGACGACACCGATTCCATCACCTCTCTGGCGCGTTCGTCGTCGCGGTCGAAGTAGGTCCACCAGAGGGCAGCGATCAGGATGAGCGCGAGGATGATAGCGGCGAGTGTTGAGAAATCGAGCGCGTGGCCAGCCGCGCCGGTGCCGATATCGACCACCGATTCGCCGAGCACGATGATGATGACAAGACCATGCCGCTCGACGAAGTGGGCCGAGTTGACCGCGACTCCCCGCTCGCGCCGCAGAAGCGTCGTCACGACAAAGGGCAGTACCGCGGCAAGGTAGAACAGCCAGGTCCAGTTGGTGTGAACGAGGCCCGCCACGATGACCAGCACACCCGCGATGACATTCAGGGGCGCGATGCCAAGCATCGCCCGCGCCGCGCTCCGCCCGCCCTGAACGAGGAAAGCGGCCGAGTGAATCACGATGACGTAGAGGTAGGCCAGCCCAAAGATCAGCCCATTGGCGCCGAAGACGCCGGGGAGCGCAATCGCCATCACGAGAAAGCCAGTCATCGCGGCAATCAGCACCAGCCGCATCCGTCGTCCTGCGCCGGTCGTGTTGGTCAGCCAGGTGTAGCCGTCGTACATCCACCAGATCAGCATCAACACCAGCAGGACCAGCAGAAAATCGAGCACGCTATGCGCCTGCTCGACCAGATGGGTCAGCTGGGTGATGGTGAAGACGAAGACGAGATCGAAGAACGACTCGATGGTTGCGACGCGCATCGGCTCATCGTTTCGTGCATCCTGTCGCCGCATCACGCTGGATTGACCGGCCATATTGCGCTCTCTCACTCATATTTCGCGTACATCAGCGCCGAGCAGCCGCAGATCCTCGAAGAACGTCGGGTAGCTCTTGGCGACGGCGTCCGCGCCGGTGATGGTCAGCCCCGCGCGCGAGCGGAGCGCGACGAGGGCCAGCGCTTGCGCCAGCCGGTGGTCGTCGTGGGCATCCACCGTCGCGCCGCCAACAATGCCGCCCGGCTGGCCGCGCACCACAATCGCGTCGTCGAACGGCTGCGCGTCACAGCCTGCGCGCCGCAACTCGGCGCAGAGATCGCCGATGCGGTCGCTTTCCTTCAGTCGTAGATTGGCGACGTTCTCGAAGCGGCTCTCGCCCTCGGCAAAACAGGCGGCGGCCACCAGCACCGGTACGCTATCGATCAGCGGATCGCCGTCCAGCCGCACCGCGCGTAATAGCGCTCCCGCGCCGATGGACAGCACACCGCCAACCAGCGTCAGTGGCGCGCCCAAGGCTTCCAATGCCGTCAGCAGGGCGGCGGACTCCGGCAACGACGCATCCAGCGAGGAGAGCTGGGCAGGCTGGCCGAGCACGAGCGCCGCCACCGCCAGCGCCGCCGCCGATGGCACATCGCCCGGCACGGTCACATCGAGCGCGCGATAGGCCTGCCCGCCCGCGGCCACAAACGCGCGGAGATCGTCGGCAGCCTCGATGTGGATACCTACCTCTCTCAGCACGCGCACCGTCGCCCGCACGATATCCGACGAGCGCAGGCCATCGGTGACGGTGATACGCAAACCCAGCGGCAGAAGCGGCGCCAGATAGAGCAGCGCGCTGAGATACTGCGAGCTACGCGCGCCGGAGACAGTCACCGCGCCGCCAGCGGGCGGCCCGCCGCGGAGCGTGATCGGCAGCAACCCATCGGGCCCGGCGGCATCGGTGGCAATGCCAAGCTGCGCGAGCGCGGCCAGCAGATCGACATTGGGTCGCCGCCCAAGCGAATCAGGATGGTCGGTGGTGAAGGTGATTGCAGACAACAGCGCGCCGATGCCCAGCAGCAGCCGCAAAACCGCGCCCGCGTTGCCCACTGCCAGCGTGTTATCTGGCGGCTGGCTCAGCCGTCCGCCCGTGCCGGTGATGCGTAGCGCCCAGTCGCTATCACTTTGCGCTTCGGAGACATTCGCCCCTAATGCCCGCAGCGCCCGCACCAGCACGACGGTATCGTCGCTCCGCGCGGGATTGCGCACCAGCGAGACGCCGTCCGCCAGCAGCGCCGCCAGCAGGTAGCGCAGGGTGTAATACTTCGCGCCCGGCAGTGACAGGTGAACGGCCTGCTGTTGCGCCCTGCCGCCACGCACAAATATGCGCGCGGGAACACGCCACCCTAGCCCGGCGAGCGGCTCATCCTGATCGGCCATGTCGGTACCCATTTCGATGATGATATAGTAGGGAACGGCTTCAGTAACATCATACCGAATCTCTGGAAGGCTGCGATGGACGCGACGAACGCGACGATTCTGAATGGCCGCGAGCTGGCCCGGCGCACCATGGATGATCTGCGACGTGAGTCTGTGCGTTTCGCCCAGGCGCATGACCGCCGCGCACTGCTGGTGCTAGTGGCGGTTGGTGAGAATCCCACGGCGCTGCTCTACGCCGAACAGGTGAAGCGGGTGTGCCTGCGGACGGGTGTCGAGTGCCAGCTCGAACAGTTCCCGGCGGAGATCGACGAGACGACACTGCGGCTGCGGGTGGCAGCCCTCGGCGCGCGCGACGATGCCGACGGCGTGGTGTTGCTGTTGCCGCTGCCCGCGCATATTCGCCAGCGGATGGTGACGGAGGTGCTGCCGCCGGAGAAGGATGTGGACGGCTTGGGGCCGCGCAACGCTGGCCACCTGATGCTCGGCTTCCCCAGCTTCGTGCCCAGCACCGCCGATGCCGCGCTTGCCCTGCTGCGGGATGCGGGCGTGACGCTCCAGGGCCAGAACGCGGTGGTGGTCGGCAGAAGCAATGTCGGCGGCAAGCCAGCGGGACTGCTCTTCCTGCGCGAGAACGCGACCGTCACCTTCTGCCACTCACGCACGCGCGATCTGGCCGCTATCACCCGGACAGCCGATATCCTCTTCACCAGCGTTGGTCGCCCCAACTATCTGACGGCGGAGATGATCCGTCCCGGCGCGGTGGTGTTGGATGCGGGGATGAACGCGGTGGATGGGAGCCTCGTCGGCGATGTGGACTATGAGAGCCTGCGCGCGGTGGCTGGTGCGCTCACGCCTGTCCCCGGCGGGCTGGGGCCGCTGACGCCGCTGATGCTGATCCGCCACACGCTGCTCGGACCGGATTAGGTGGGAGATCGATATTCCATGACGATAGACGCGGCATTTACCACATTTCCTGTGCTGACGACGCAGCGATTGCGGCTGCGAGAGATTCGGCCAGATGACGCGGAAGCCATCTTCGCCATCTACTCCGACGAGGAGACGATGCACTATTACAACGAGACGTTTCAGTCGCTTGCCGAGGCCGAGACGTACGTCATTCTGCGGCACGACGACTACGTCCAGCGCCGGGAGATCCGCTGGGGCATCACGCGACATGATGACGACCGCATCATCGGCTCGTGCGGCTTTCACCACTTCGATGAGGGACACTACGAGGGATACTACCGTGCCGAGACAGGCTATATCCTGAACCGCGTCGACTGGGGCCAGGGGATTATGGCCGAGGCGCTCTCCGCCATCCTGACCTATGGGTTTTCCGAGATGGGCCTGCATCGTATCGAGGCGGTCATCGACATCGCCAACGAACGCTCGAAGAACCTGCTGCTCAAGCTCGGTTTCCAGTACGAGGGCAACCTGCGCCAGCGCTTCCTCTTTCGCGGCAGCTTCGAGGATGAATACTACTTCGGCCTGCTCCGCGACGAGTGGCGGCCATAGCGCTCTCAGGCGCTCTCGGCTGCCTCGCGCTCTTGCTCCTCTTGCGGCAGCGCGGCTGGGCTGATGGCGCGATGCTGTAGTGGCGAGGCGAGCACAATCGACGTGTTCGGCCAGCCATAGGGCATCAGCCGGGCGATCACCGCTTGCAGATGCGAGACCGAAGAGACGACGACAGTTAGCGACATGCAATCGTCGCCGGTGATGTCGTGGCATTCGATAATCTCCGGGCAGCCCTCGACCACGGCCATGATGCGCTCGTGGGTCACGTTCGCCCCTTTGAAGCGGATGATCGCGGTGAGCGAGAGACCCAGCTTCGCCGGGTTCACCGTCGCGTGATAGCCGGTGATGATCCCCGCCGCCTCCAGCCGCCGGATGCGGTCAGCCACCGCTGGCGGCGTCAGCCCCACACGCCGCCCCAGGTCCGCGTAGGAGCTGCGCGCGTTCTCCTGGAGCGCGCAGAGCAGCGCCCACCCCGTCTCGTCGAGCAGCTTCTCAGGATCATTAGTCATAGCGATATTCTTCCTTCCATTTGCGTCTCAGCAGCCACATTTGCTTTGGGAATCCCATTCACACCCCACATATTCTTTTCTATCATATCACCGCGCAACTTTTACTGGCTATCGCCTTGTTTCATATGCTGAGGAGCGAATAAAGAATCTATGGCAACCACAACCACGACCGCAACCGCACCTGGAGTGACCCTGCGCAAGCACCTGTCGCTGACCGACGGATTTGTCCTCTATACCAGCGCCGTTCTGGGGCAGAGCCTGATTGTGCTGCCCTCCATCGCCGCGCGGCATGCCGGGCCGTGGTCCATCCTCGTCTGGGCCGCGCTGGCGGTCGTCTCGTATCCGCTGGCGCGCATCATGGCCGAGCTGGGTGCGCGCTATCCCTCGGCTGGCGGCGTGATCGCGTTCATCGGGCAGGGTCTGGGCCAGCCCGTCGCCTGGCTCACCGGCACGCTCTATCTCACGGCCATCGCGGTGGGCGGACCGGCGGCGGCGCTCATCTTCTCCGAGTATGTGGCGAAGCTCGTGCCGCTGCCCGGCCACTGGAACTTCATCGTCGCGGCGGGGCTGCTGGCCCTGCTCGTGCTGGGCAACTGCTTCGATGTCTCGCAGATTATGCGCCTCCAGCGCTGGGGCTTTTTCGTCTGCCTCGCCGCCATCACCGTCACGATGCTGCTGGCGCTGCCACACGTTACCACGGCCCGGCTGACCGATGTCAGCGGCTATGATCTCGCGGGCGTCGCCTCCACGGCGCTCATCTGTTTCTTCGCCTTTGTCGGCTGGGAAAACGCCGCCTTCTCTGGGGAGGAGTTCGCCGACCCGCGCACGCTGGTCAAGGCGCTGGGGCTGGCCGTTGCCGTGGTCGGCGCGCTCTTCGTGCTGCTGGGCGTCACTGTCGTCGGCGGCCTGGCGCGTTCAGTGATTGCGACGAGCGATGCCTCGCTGGCGGACCTGGCGCGTCTCTCGCTGGGGTTGGCGGCCACCCGTCTCGCGGCGGCGATTGCCCTGGCGCTAATGCTTCTGTTCATGTTCACCTGGGCGCGGAGCGCGACACGCTTGATCTATGCCCTGGCCCGTGACGGACTGTTGCCATCCTCTCTGACACGCATCCATAGCGCGACCGGCTCGCCGCGCCGTGCGGCGCTCGCGCTGGCCGTCGTCTGGGCCGTGGCGCTCGCCATCCAGTTCCTGCTCGCCATTCCCATCGAGACGTATATCCAGCTCTCCAGCGCCAATTTCCTGCTGACCTACGTGCTCATCGTCCTGACGGCGTGGCGGCTGCTCGCGGCCCGTCGCTGGCTGCCCGCGCTGGTCATCTCGTCGCTCGCCATCCTCGTGCTCGTCGTAGCGGGATTCCAGAGCCTGTGGTACGCGCTGGCGATCACGGCGCTTTTCGCGGCGGTGATGGCCCTGCGATATGCGCGGCAGAAACGCCTTGCTGCGCGACGCGAGGCCCGCCAGGATGCCGCGTAGCGAGCGCGAGGCAAAGGCGCTTCAGCGTGTGAGCCAGGTGACGGCCCCGCTGGCAATCTCCGGCGGAACGGTGTGCGGCCCGTCGAATTCGTGGTAGTCCACATCGTAGCCCGCGTGTTGCAAGGCCTGGGCAACGCGGCGGCCACAGCGGTCGATGGGGAGAACCTGGTCGTGGATGCCATGCGCGACGAAGATGCGGGGCTGGCCGCGCCGCTCGCCGGGAGCCACAAAGCCGGGCGAGAGGGCGATGATATGGGTGAAGAGGTCGCCGTTGGTCAGCCCCAGCGAGAGGGCGTACGACGCGCCATCGGAGAAGCCGCCGATGGCGAGCCGGGTCGGGTCCACAGCATAGCGCGCGAAGATCTGGGCCAACGCGCGATCAATGAAGGTGACATCGGGGCCGTAGCCGCCCATGATGACATCCCAGGTGAGGTGGCGGGCGTTAGGGGCGAGCAGCAGCAGCCCAGCCGCATCGGCCCAGGGCAGCAGCGGCGCCAGCACGGTATCTGCGGTGTGGCTGGCTCCGTGCAGCAGCAGCGCAAAGGGGGCCGGGCGCGTCGCGTCATACCCGGCTGGCACGTAGAGGAGGCCATCGCGGTCATCCGCGCCAGCGAGGCCAAGCGCGTGCAGTCCGGGTGCGGCTGGCATTTCCCGCGGCGGCTCCCTCGGTGGGAGCGGACGAGCGAGGAGACGCCCCTGCCTGGCATCGTGTGTCGGCAGCGTGTCTTCGGTCATCATAGCCGTCCGTTTCGTCGGCGTGCGTCTGACGCCGCGCGCCAGCAATCACGCCCCGTCGCATCATACGACATCCCAGCATCACTCGCGCATCCCATGCATCAAGCATATGAAAATGCCCCTTCCCTCACAAGAGAAGAGGCATCTCTCTATTATGCACCATGACCGTCAGGCTTCAACGCAGACTGGCCCTCAATGCACTGTGTTTATCGGCCTGCGATGCGGAAAGAGAGGGCATTCAATCAACGTCGTAGACATCGATCGCGCCATCGGAGCCAGCCCAGACGATGCTCGAATCGCACGCCTCGACCCACGCCGCTGACCGCACCAGCGCGTCAATCGCGCTCGATTGGTGGGTGCGCGCGTCCCATGCGTGCATCGCGCCGCCCGCGCGCCACAGCACCGTCTCTCCGGCGACCCGCACGCTCTCGCCATCAACCGATTGCGCGATGGTCCACTGCTGCTGGCCGCCAGAGAGCGCCTCCGCCTCGAGCGTGCCCGGCTGCCCCTCGACCCAGATTAACAATCCATTGGCGATATGCGGGGCGAAGGCAGTGTCATCCGCGCTCATTTGACGCGTCTGGTCCGAGGCGCTACGCGACCAGATCAGGCTGTGCTGGCCAGTGGTGTCCTGCCACCGCTCGGCCCAGTAGATGGTTGAGTTATCCGCCGAGGGGTCGGCCAGCGCATGCCCCTGCACCGCCGTCTCCGCGATGGTGACAGGCGCCACATTCGTCGCGGGCAGCGCGAACTGAAGCACTTCGCTCTCACCCGCATTCGTCGTGACGGCGACCAGCGCCATATGCGCATTCGCCCAGACGCCGTTGAGCACCGCCGGAGCATCGGCGGAGGTATCGCTCTTCACCAGCGCGGTCGCGGCGCCAGCGCTCCCGCCAGGACGCCCGGCGTAGAGCGTCCAGGATGCGTCGTCGCCCGCGCTCCAGAAGACCCAGTCATTCGTCACGGCGCGCAGCATCACCGGAGCGGCGGCGGAGCCATGCGTCAGCGGCGCGATGGCCTTCGTCTGCCGGTTCTCGGCATAGAGCGTCGTCGCGCCCGCCGTATCGGAGGCGCTATAGACCAGCCACTTCGTCGTCGCCAGCGCTCGTGTAATCGCGTGCGCGCGGGCATCGGGCATATACCGGGCGACCGAAGGCTTCGCCGTCTGACCGGTGCCGCTATGGGCCGCGCCCAGGCTGGTCGCCAGTGAGGCGAGGCCGGAATGCGGCAAGACCTGGATCGAAAGCACGCCCAGCAGGACCACCGCGGCGGCGGCAATCAGCGCAATCCGCGGATTCAGCCGCACCGTGCGGCGCTTGCGGGCGGCGGCCAGACTGATTGGCCGGTGCGCCGACGAGATCACCGGCAGCTCCGGCGACGTATCCGCCTCGGTCAGTGCGGCGACGGCACGCCCCATGCGCTGCTCATCGGCGCGAATCGCGGCGAAGACCGCCTCGCGGAACCCTGGCGGCGGCGTGATCGAGGGCAGCTGGCGGACCGACTCACCCACGCTGCGATAGGAGAACTCGATTTTGCGACAGGCGGAGCAGGTGTTCAGGTGCTGGCCAAGCGCGGCCCGGTCGCGAGGTGACCAGTCATCCCGGCGGTACGCGGCGAGCAGCCGATGCGCCCGCCTGCACGTCATTGTCCGCTGACCTCCTGTCGGTACAGGGTGATGAACCGCTCGCGCGCCCGCATGAGACGCATCTTCACGGCTGATGGACTGACGTTGAGTACTTCGGCGATCTCCGCGCATGAGAAACCTTCGTGTTCGTATAACAAGAGACATGCGGCGTACTTCGGCGGAAGCCGCTTGAGCACGCTTTCTACAATTTCCCGGTCGGCGACATGCTGTTCAAAGCGCCCGCCATCATAGCCAGCCGAGAAGGCATTGGCAGCGCTGGCAAGGGCATCTTCCGATGGCCCCTGCTGGTTGTTGCCAGTGCCTTCCATCCCCGGCATTCCGGCGCCCACACCGCGATCTTCGTTGAAGAGCGAGAGCGGTAGCCATGAGATCAACCGCCGTCGCCGCAGCGCATCGGTCGCCGTATTCGAAGCGATACGATAGAGCCACGACGAGAGCGCCGCCGCCTGGATGGTCGTCCCCGAGGAGAGCGCGCGATACGCTTTGACGAAAACGTCCTGCGTCAGGTCGCACGCCTGCTCGCGGTTGCCCACCAGCCGGAAGACAAAGTTGATCAGCGGCGTCTGGAAGCGCGCGAAGATGTCCTCGAAGTCCGCAATCGTGACAACGGGGCCAGCCTCCGCCACGTCATGTGACGCAACTGACGCGACCTGCTCTCCACTCGCTTCGGCGAGACCAGCGTGGTCCGGCGCCGCCTCGCCAGCGGATACCGCCGGTTCGAGCAACGTCTCGACCACCGCCTTGCGGGCAGGTGGATTCGAGCGCGTCTTCCGTGCTGGCGCCCGTACCGGCGCGTCACTCGGACGCTTGTTGCTCTTGCTGGCGCGCCGTCGCGGCTGCCCAGAGCCATTCGAGTTGTAGGGACGAACAGACGGGTCCATTGGTTACACCCAGTAAGCGTTCAGAGAAACATCGAGCGGGTCGAGCGGGAGAACCACCGGGATTGTACAGAAATGTTCGCAATAGTACCACCCGTACTGATGATCTATCGCACACGCTCTGCTCGCAAGGTTCGCGCCGCCCTTCAGACATGCGTTCGGAAACCGATAGCATGCTCTCGCTAGAGCATACCAGCATTATTGAGCGTGGTGGTCAGAAATAGCCAAGATAGGCGCAGCCCGTTTGGCCCAGATGGTAGTCTGCATCGCTGACCGACCGATAGGCAAGCGCATGATCGAGGCCAGCCACCCAAATAGCTCTTGCCGCGATGTTTCTGCTGTACTATATTTTTTGTAGTGAGGACCTTTATCTCGGTTCTTATGGACTATTACAGCAATATTGCCTGAAAGGTTCAGCAGTTTCGATGATCCAATCCAACCCCGCAGCAGATACAGATGCAACGACAAGCTCGGCCGCTATTACGATGTATTCGACGACCTGGTGTGGCGATTGCCGCCGGGCCAAACGTGTCTTTGCCGATTTCGGCGTCCCCTATCGCGAAGTCAACATCGAAGACGACCATGACGCGGCTGAGCTGGTGCAGACATTGAATAACGGCCTGCGCAGCGTCCCCACTATCGTCTTCCCCGATGGTAGTGTGCTCGTCGAGCCATCCAACGCCGCGCTCGCCGCCGTGCTGGCGCACTATGCCTCCGCCGCCGCGAACTAGCATCCCGCCAGTATCTTCCTGACGTAGTGCGGGAATATGTGCAGTTGACACTGGCGTGTGACCGGCCTCGCTCCTCTGCTGCACTTGACGCGATGCGCGCGGCGCTATACCCTTCGAGGGGCGATAGCATGGCGTGATATATAATCGGGCTGGGGAGCTAACGGCACACTATCTGCAACGTGGGCCTTGCGCGAGCCGTAGTTTCCGCTGGAAGGTATACGATTTGCCAGGCAGGGGCTGAGTCTGGCCCGACGTCAGGGAGCAGCGGGGGATGGTCAAATGCCAGCACTGCGGTACGCAGAATCGCGCTGACGCGACGTACTGCAACTCATGCGGCTATGCACTCAAAGGCGCAACGGTCATCCACCCCGCTGCCAGCGCCTCGCGCCGCCCAACCGCCGCTCCCCTGCACCCCACGGGACGGCTCCCCGCGCAGTCGCGCCTGGCTGGCGTCTACGTCATCAGCCGCGCCGTCGGCCAGGGTGGCATGGCCGCCGTCTATCAGGCGACCGATATCCGTAACAGCACACAGGTTGCCATCAAGGAGATGAGCCAGGACAGCCTCGCGCCCTCCGAATTGCAGGAGGCGCTCGCCGCCTTCGTGCAGGAAGCCGAGATGCTGATGGGCCTGCGCCATAAAGGGCTGCCGCGCGTCTCGGGCCACTTCTCCGAAGGCTCGCGCCACTACCTCATCATGGAATACATCGAGGGCAAGACGCTGGAGCAGAAGCAGACCGCGGCGGGCGGCAAGGGGCTGCCGGAGCGCGATGTGCTGGCGTGGGCCGACCAGATCTGCGACGTGCTGACCTACCTCCACAATCGCCGCCCGCCCATCATCTTCCGCGATTTGAAGCCCGCCAACATCATGGTGACGAGCAGCGGGCGCATCAAGCTGATTGACTTTGGCATCGCGCGGGTCTTTGTGCCGGGGCGCACGCGCGATACCCAGGTGCTGGGTACGCCGGGCTACGCGCCGCCGGAGCAGTATGGCAAGGCGCAGACCGATCCGCGCGCCGATGTCTACGCGCTGGGCTGTACGCTCTATCAGCTGCTCTCAGGCTACGATCCCGCCAGCACGCCGTTCGCGCTGCCGCCGCTCAACTCGCGCAACCCGCAGGTCTCGCCGTACGTGCAGGTGGCCATCGAGCGCGCGACCAAGCTCGACCGCGAGAGCCGTTTCCGCTCGGTCGCCGATTTTCAGAAGATGCTGAGCCACCCCGAGGGCATGTACTTCCGCACGGGCGAGTGCGCCCATTCCCTGCGCGAGCTGGTGGCGCTCTGCAACGCGCACCCGCAGGAGGCGGCGGAGCACCTCTACGCCCGCCGCTTCGATCCGTGGCTTTCAAAATGGGGCGAGCGCCAGGCGGTCAAGGCGGTGCTGGCCGCGACGATGCGCACGACCGACCAGGCGGCGGGACTGGCCGCGTTTCTCAAGGAAGCGCAGGCTCCAGTGGCAGCCGCGGCGGCGGCATCCGCACGGCAGAGCACGCAGGCTCGCTCTGCACAATCCGCGCGCGGCACGACAACCCATGCCGCCGCCAGCGCTGCGCCCAGCTCCACCGCGTCGCTGGTCACGGTGCAGCCGCGCACGATTGACTTTGGCCAGCTCAAATCGGGCCAGCGGGGCACGGTGAGCATCACGATTCGCGGTCAGAACGGCGCGAGCGTCAACGGCCAGATCATCTCGCCGCACCCCTGGATTACGCTCGACCGGCAGTCGTTCAGCGGTTCGAGCACGCTGGTGCGGCTGACCGCCGAGACTTCCCGGATTGCCGCGACGGGCAAGCAGTATAGCAGCCTGCAGATCGAGACCGGCGCGCAGCACATCTACGTGCCGATCACGGCGGAGATTGTGCGCGCGCCCCGCGCGACCACCGCCCCGCAGAGCAGCGCATCCTACGCCACACAGGTTCACGCCGCGGTGGCCGCCAATGCGCAGGTGAAGCATGCCGCGCCGCCACTGGGGCGTCCGTTGAACCTCGGTTTCCTGGGCGCGCTCTTGCTGGCTATGGGTCTTGCGGTGACGACGCTGGCGCTCCTGCCGTCGCTGCTGGCGCTGTGGGCGCCGGGGCTATTTGTTGGCGCTGCGCTGATGCTGGCGTTGCTGGCCCTGACGGCGCTGATTGCGACGCCGGGCGCGCTGATTGGCAGCGGCGGCAGAGGCTGGCCGGGGCGCTTCAATACGACACTGGCGGGCGCGGCCATCGGTTTCCTGGTCGCGCTGGCGACGGTGCATACGGTGCTGCTGGCGGGCTTCACTCTGCCGAAGCGTGCGCCCGCGTTGCCAACGTTGGGACAGTCGGGATGGTCGGCGCCGCATCTGTTCACTGACCATCCCGCGCTGACGGGCGCGCTGTTGCTGGCCGCCGCGATGATCAGTCTGGGCGCGGCGCTGGGCGCCGAACGCTTCTACAGCGGCATCATGCTGCGCATTGGGGCGTTTATCCGCCGCTTCTCAGGCTTCTTCTGGGTGGTCACGGGCATCGTGGCTGGCGGCGCGGGCGCATGGTGGCTGGTGCGCGACCTGCCCTGGCTGCTGCCCGTCGCGGTGGTGACCGGCGCGGTGATCGGTGGCATCCTCGGCGACCGCATCAACCGCATCACGCTGAGCCTCTCGAAGTCGCGCCACCTCAACCAGCATCTGCGCAGCCTACGCGCGCAGGCCGGACGTCCGCGCACCAAAGGGTATCCGTGATCGCCGCGACAAGTACGACGGACGTGATGCCGCTGGTGGCGCTGGTGGGGCCAACCGCCACCGGGAAGACGGCGCTGGCGGTGGCGCTGGCCGAGCGTCTGCGCGACATTACCCTATGCGCGGCGGTGGCGGCGGACTCGCGCCAGATCTATCGCCTGATGGATATCGCCACGGCCAAGCCCACTCCCGCCGAGCGCGCAATACTGCCTCATGCGCTGATTGATGTCGTCTGGCCCGACGAGAGCTACACGCTGGCGCAGTATCAGGCGGATGCCCAGGCCGCCATCGCGGCAGTTACCGGCGATGGCGCGCTACCGCTGCTGGTGGGTGGCACCGGCCTCTACGTCCGCGCCGTGGTGGATGGGCTGGCGATTCCCACCGTCGCGCCGCAGCCCGCGCTCCGTGCCGAGCTGGAGGCCGAGGCAGCCATGCAGGGAGCCGCCGCGCTGCACCAGCGGCTGGCGGAGCTCGATCCCACTGCCGCGGCGCAGATCGCCCCGACGAACGTGCGGCGGATCATTCGCGCGCTGGAGGTCTGCCTGATGACGGGCCGCCCCTTCTCGGAGCAGCAAGGCGCGCGCCCCACGCCCTACCGGACGCTGCTGCTGGGTCTGAATATGGACCGCGCCGCGCTCTATGCCCGTGCCGATGCGCGCATCGCCGGGATGCTGGCGGCGGGCGTTGTCGAGGAGACGGCCGGGTTGGTGGCGCGCGGCTACGACTGGCGGCTGCCCTCGATGTCGAGCCTGGGCTATCGCGAGATCGGCGCCTACCTGCGCGGCGAGTCGTCGCTGGATGAGGCGGTCGAGCGCTTCAAGCTGGCGACTCACCGCTACATCCGCCGCCAGCTGACCTGGTTTCGCCCCGATACGCGCATCACCTGGCTGGACGCCGCGCAACCGCTCGATACGCTGTCAGCGCAGGTGGAGGCTCTTGTGCGTGGGTGGCTGGAGGGACGCGAATAGCACGCACATCTGGCAACGTTCGCGTAGAGGGTTCCGCGCCGCAGGCTGAAGCCCTGCGGCTAATCCTGGTCGTTTGCTCCTCCTGCTGAGGGCAGGCGATCTGTGACACACGGGGTTAGCCGCGGCATTCATGCCGCGAAGGTGGTTCATTACTCACCTCGCCCGCGCTACCCACCGAGCGCCTAGGCCCGCGCCTCCGCCTCCTCTTTCGTCCGCCCCAGGCCACGCAACGCCGCAGCCTTGCGCTTCCAGCCGATAGCATTCTGTGGCTGTAGCGAGAGCGCCTGCTCGGCAGCTTGAAGCGCCTCACTGTAGCGTTTCATGTCATTCAGGGTATTTGCCTTGTTTCGCCAAGCCATCGCATACTTGGGATCAAGCGCTAACGCATGCTCGTACGCCGGTAAGGCCTCGCTGTCACGCAGCAAGCTGTAGAGCGCAGTGCCCTTGCCATTCCAGGCAAACGCATATTTGGGATCGAGGGCCAGCGCCTGCTCGTAGGCGGAGAGCGCCTCGCTGTAGCGTTGCAAGCTGCAGAGCGCCTCACCCTTGTTGTACCAGGAAACAGCATTGCTATAGTTGAGGCTAATGGCACGGTCATCTGCGACGATTGCCTGTTCAAAGCGCCTAAGTTGTTTAAGCGAATAGCCAACGTTGAACCAGGCGTCATACGAATTGGGGTCGAGTTGGGCGGCGCGCTCGAACAGGGCCAGCGCCTCGGCATGCTTGCCCTGCCCCTGCAAGGCCTTGCCGCGGGTGATGAGATCATCCACGCTCTCGGTCGGCTGTGGGGCGACCGGCGCGGGCGCCTCACCGGCGGGGGTCAGCGCGAGCAGCCGTAGCGTGTGCTCGATGGCCGCGTCTTGCGGGTAGGGCTTCTCGCCGGGCGCTTCGATGCGGCGGAAGTCTTCCAGCCAGAGCATCGCGTTCCAGTCTGCCGGGTCAAGCGGCTTCGCGACGATGGGCAGCATGATGCGGTTTGGCTCGCGCCGGTAGAGATTGAAGGCCCATTTGCACTCCTGCTTAACCCAGTCCGAGGCAAAGGCTGCCTTCGAGGCGACGAGCAGAAAGACCGGGCGCGTCGGCAGCTGCGCGCTGATCTCGTCGAGCAGTTGCCCGGTGCCGAGATGTGTCTCGTCGTACCAGACATCCGCGCCTGCCCCACGCAGCGCACGGGCGAGCGCGTCGGCAAAGTCTCGGTCAGTCGAGCTATGGCTGAGGAAGATACGCAACTGGGCCATCGGCTATTCCCTCCCCGGCAGGTGAAGCGAGCGACGCACGATACACCCGTAGTATACGCGATAGGCGGCGATTGCGGCAGAGGCAGAATCGCAGCATCGCCACTCTGGGCGTGTATAGTCTGTAGTGTGTTGTTCTTTGCGAAGGAGGCGTTCTCATGGCGGATGAGTGGATAGATGTATCGGTTCCGCTGCACACGGGCATGGTCCACTGGCCCGATAATCCCCCGGTCACCATCGAGCGGCAGCTGGATATGGCGCGCGGCGATGTCTGTAACGTCTCGAAGATGTCGCTAGGCGTCCACACCGGCACGCATATGGATGCCCCGATACACTTCATCCGTGGCGGCATCGGCATTGACCAGATGCCACTCACCACAGCGATAGGCCAGGCGCGTGTCATCGAGATCGGCGATCCCGTCTCCATCAAGCCGGAGGAGCTGGCGGGCCACAACATCCAGCGCGGCGAGCGCATTCTCTTCAAGACGCGCAACTCCGCCCGCTGCTGGCAGACGGACGACTTCGTGGAAGACTTCGTCTACATAGCGCACGAGGCCGCGCAGTATCTGGCGTCCACTGGCGTGCAACTGGTCGGCGTGGACTATCTTTCCGTCGGCGGCTTTGCCGTGGATGGCCCCGAGACGCATCAGGCGCTGCTGGGTGGCGGCATCTGGATCATCGAAGGCCTCAATCTTTCACAGGCCGAGCCGGGCATCTACGATCTCATCTGCCTGCCGCTGCGCATCGTCGGCGGCGATGGCGCGCCCGCACGGGCGATACTCCGCCACGTTAACTCAGCATCGTGATTCGGCGTCAGGGTCAGACCCGCTGCTTCCAGGACCGGAAGACATAGAGCAGCCGCTCCTTCGCGTCATCGGGGATATCCTGCTCCGCGAGCACGCCGACGAGCAGGATGGTCTGGCGCATCTGGTCGAGGTAATGGTGGCAGTCCGCGCAGACGCCGAGATGGCTCTCGAAGCGCGTCCGGTCCGCTGGAGACAGCGTTCCCTCCACATAGTCCGTGACCAGCTCGATGAGCTCCTGGCAGCTCAACGCATCGGGGTTTGCCATAGGTAGCCCACTTTTCCGCACGATTGCGTGACGCTGCCCGCATCCGATTGGGCAGCTCTCTTGGGGATTTGTCTCTGGAATGCACGGAAATGTTACGTGTGGCTTAGCCGTCGAGGATGGCCGGGTCGAGCTGGCGCAGGCGTTCGGGATCGGCGATCAGATCAATGGCGACGATCTTCCCGTGCGCCAGCGTGAAGCTGAAGATGACACGCGGCTCTCCGTGCAACGCCCAGACAGCGCCCACAGCGCCACCGATGAGCGCCAATTGCGCAACCTGAGCGCGCCCCGCGAACTGCCCGGCCACCGCCTCCGCGCCATGGATATCGCCTGACGCGCCCATATCGGCCGCCGCGCGATCAACACGCAACACGACATCGGGATCGAGCAGTGCCAGCAGCGCGCTGAAGTCGCCACCACGCGAGGCGGCGAGGAACGCATCCACCACGGCGCGCTGGCGGGTGAAGTCGGCGTCGGTCACCGTGGCCGCGCCCTGGACGCGGCGACGCGCGCGGCTCGCAAGCTGCCTGGCCGCGGTTGGCGAGCGCCCGACGATAGGCGCGATCTCGTCGAAGGGGACGGAGAACACGTCGTGCATTACGAAGGCAAGCCGTTCGGCGGGGGCCAGCGTCTCGAGGACCACCAGCAGCGCCAGCCCAACCGAGTCGGCCAGCAGCGCCTCATCTTCGGGGTTGATGCCGCCCTCGCGGCTCAGAATTGGGTCGGCTAGCGACTCGCCATCCGCTCCCTCCGCGCTCAGCGGCACCTCGCGGCGTGTCACGCGCGAACGCAGCATGTCGAGGCTCACGCGCGCCACGACCGTCGTTAGCCAGCCGCCGAGGTTCTCGATGCTGCTGGCGTCGGAGCGGCTGAGGCGGAGCCAGGACTCCTGCACGGCGTCATCCGCCTCGCTGTGCGAGCCAAGGAGCCGGTAGGCCACCGACCGCAGGCGCGTGCGCTGCGCCTCGAATTGCTCCGCCAGCCATTCGCGCTCGTCTTTATTTACATTCTCGTCACGTTTGTCCATCGGTCACATCCCCTTCTAGTGGCCCATCATAAGAGTGACGGGCGAGGCCTGACCAATGTGACCGATGTGAGGGAGACGCGAGGCAGCATTACCTATTCGAGTGGGAGCGTCTGCCGCGCCCGCCGATGTGCAGGATGCCGCCAGCGGCTCCAATGCTGAGGATGCTGCCAGTGCTCCCTATCGAGAGAATGCTTCCCGAACTCCCGATAGACAAAATACTCCCGGCACTGCCGATGCTGAGCACGCTTCCCGCGCTGGCGAAACTCAGCATGCTGATGGCGCTATAGAGACTGAAGACACTCAGGAAGCTGCCACGGCTGCTGACACTTGCGCGGGAGGCTGACGATTGCCGCAGTCCCTGCGTGAGCCTCTCCCGGACCGATACCGCTGTCATTCCTCTGCCCTATCCTTTCATCGTGCTTTCATCGCGCTCGAAGCAACGTGATACGATGCATACAGGCATGCAAAAGAGTATATCGCTATCCCCCAATGCCTGCCAGACTCATGCCAGCGAGAGGCGAACGACGACCATGAGCGCGACCGACGACGTTGACCAAATCGACGACCTGGATTGGGCGGTGCGAACGGCGATCTATGCGTTCATCGCCGAACAGGCGCAGCCTCCTACTGTTGACGAGGCGGCTGCTCTCCTGGGCGTGACACACGAGCGGGCCGCGCTTGCCTTCCAACGCCTGAACCAGCGTCACGCGCTCTTCCTGGAGCCTGGAACGCTCAGCATCCGCATGGCGCATCCATTCTCTGGTATCCCAACTCCATTCAAGGTGCGGGCCAACGGACGCGCCTACTTTGCCAACTGCGCGTGGGATATGCTAGGGATCCCCGCCGCACTCCCCGCCGACGCCGAGATCGAGGCCCACTATGCCGATGCCGCGAACACTCGCGTAACGCTCAGCGTTCGCGGTGGCCAAGTCTACGGCCATGACGGCGACGCAGATGGCATTGTCCACTTCCCGCTGCCCTTCCAACATTGGTATGACGACCTCGTGCGAACCTGAGCGAGTATTCTGCTCTTCCGGTCGGAAGAGGAGATCAACGCCTGGTGCGAGCGCACTGGCCAGCCACACGGCGAGACGCTGACGCTTGCCCAGACCTGGGAACTCTCGCAACGCTGGTATCACGACCGCCTGCGCCCTGATTTTCGCGGGCGCACGCCAGATGATGCACTGCGGATATTCCAGCAGTTGGGGCTGACCTCGCCCGCATGGTCGCTGAAACCCGCGGACGAATCTTCTTGAGACGGCAGATGAGCGGCGCGCCATGCTGCAACGGTGTACAATGCGGCTATCGAATGCGCCCGCGAGATCCCTGATATTCAAGGAGACGATGCCATGGCAACGACGCAGTTCCCCGTATCGTCCGCGACGACGACCGACTGGCTCTCACCCGCCGAGATGCGCACGCTCGAAGCCGTCTGCGAGGCCCTGCTCCCGCCGACGCCGCCACCCGCGGGTGAGAGCGACCCCGATGGCTACTATGCGCGCTCCGCGAATGAGCTTGGGGTGGCCACGCTGATCGCCGAGGCGCTCAGCCAGCAGTCGCCCGAGACGCGCGCACAGTTCAAGCAGCTGCTCGGCCTGATGGGCAGACCGCTCTTTGGCATGCTGGTCATAGGGCGGCCACGGCGCTTCGACCGCATGTCGCTCGCGGCCCGTGCCTCGTCGCTGCGCAAGATGCGCGATAGCTCGCTGCCCGCGCTCCGTCAGGGATTCCAGGGATTGAAGCGGCTGACGGGCTTTGTCTACTTTGGCGCGCCCATCGCCGACGGCCCCAACCCCAACTGGCCGACGCTCAGCTATCCCACTCCGCCCGCGCCACCGTCTGAGTCTGACTTTCCGAAACGCATCCATCCGCTGGAGGTGCATGGCGATCAGACGCTCACCGCCGATGTCGTGATAGTCGGCTCGGGCGCGGGCGGCGGCGTGCTGGCGGGCGAGCTGACGGCGGCGGGTAAAGATGTGGTAATTCTGGAAAAGGGCGGCTACTTCAGCGAGTCGGACTTCACCAGCGTCGAGGCGCAGATGATGCCCGAGCTCTATCTGCGGCGCGGCATGCTCTCCACCGCCGACCTCTCGGTGGTCGTCCAGGCGGGTTCGTGTCTGGGCGGCGGCACGCTCGTCAACTGGAGCACGTCGTTGCGTACCCCGCCGGAGGTGCTGGCGGAGTGGGAACGCGACTATGGCTTCGCGGGCGCGACCTCGCCGGAGTACGCGCGTGGCTTCGATGTGGTGGAACAGCGTCTCGGCGTCAACACCGACGACAGCGCGCCCAACCGCAACAACGCGGCGCTCCAGCGCGGCTGCGCGGCGCTCGGCTATAGCTGGTCGAGCATTCCACGCAATGCCTCCGGCTGCGAGCAGCGCTGTGGCTACTGCGGCTTCGGCTGCCCACACGGGCGCAAGCAGTCCACGATGCTCACCTATCTGCAAGATGCCCACGACCGGGGCGCGCGTATCCTGGTGCGCTGCAATGTCGAGCGCGTGCTGATCGAGCGCGGCAAGGCGACCGGCGTGGAGGGCTGGGCGCCCGATAGCGCGACGGGCGAGCGGCGGCGGGTGGTCGTGCGCGCGCCCATCGTCGTCGTCGCGGGTGGCTCGGTGGAGTCTCCGGCGCTGCTGCTGCGCTCCGGGCTGGAGAACCCCAACATTGGCCGTCACCTGCGGCTGCATCCGGTCGCGGCGTCTGGCGCGCTCTATCCCGACCCCATCGAGACGTGGACCGGCAGCCTGCAGACCGTCTACACCGACCAGTTCGCACGCATGCGGGGCGACTATGGATTCCGCATCGAGGTGATGCCCGCGCATCCGGGCCTGCTGGGGCTGGCGACCCCCTGGAACAGCGGCCAGGAGCTCAAGCAGCTGATGACGCGGATTCGCCACCAGGCGGTCTACATCGTGCTGACGCGCGATACCGGCGAGGGGCATATCACGCTCGATAAGCAGGGCGATCCGGTGTTGCACTACTGGCCAAATGCGGTGGACCGTGCGCATCTGGTGCGCGGGATGCAGGAGGTGACGCGCATCGGGTTCGCCGGGGGCGCGACAACCGTCAACCACAACTTCTCGCCGCTACTCTCGTTGCAGAGCGAAGGGGACAGACCGGGCGCGATCTCTGAGGCCAGCATGAAGCGCTACCTGGGGGAGATCGAGCGCCGGGGGATTGCGCCAAATCGGGTGGTCGTCGGCACGGCGCACCAGATGGGAACGTGTCGGCTAGGTGGCCGCGCGAAGACGGCGGTCGCCCGGCCCGACGGGCAGGTCTATGGCGTCGAAGGGCTCTACATCGGCGATGCCAGCGGCTTCCCAACGGCATCCGGCGTCAATCCGATGCTCTCGACGATGGCGCTGGCCTATCACGTCGCGCAGCACATCAAGGCATAGAGGTGGGGCAGAAGGCTGGCGGTTCAGACCGCGCCTGAAGAATTAGCCGCGGCATTAATGCTGCGAAGTTGGTGCAACTCCCACCGTGCCAGGAAAGTTGATATATCACCCAACGTGCCGAGGAAGGTTGATACATCGCCCAATGTGCCGGGGAGCGGAACAGCTCCCCGGCGTTTGTATAAGCGCCAATGGACGTGAACGAGATACTACGCCAAGGGCATGATGGGCAGCGCAATCTTGCCGCCAGAGACACTGCGCAGAATGCCTGCAAGGGCGACATACCAGGCGGCAATAGCTGTGAGAACACCGACCCAGCCGCCAATGGCGGTTATGCCGCTACCGGCGGCAGCATTGCCGAACCAGCCGAAGGCAAGGAGGAGATAGGTGATGAACAGCAGTACAAAGACAACGACCAGCCCGCCATTGAGACGGAAAGTGCCGAGGGTCAGCATGCCAGTGATGATAGCCCAGCCAATGAGATACCAGCCAACCGCGGCGCCTGAGGGACCAGTAGCTGCGCCGAAGGTAACCCCAAAGCCGGGAATGAGGAGTGCCACGAAGGATAGCCAGAAGGCTCCGTAGGAACTGAAGGCGACTCCGCCAAAGGTGTTGCCGTTGTGGAATTCCCACATACCAGCCAACAATTGGGCAAGACCGCCATAGAATGCTGCCAGGCCAATGACAACTCTGATGTCACCTGCCTCCTTGAGCACGCCGGCGTTGACGAGGCTCAAGATGAATGTTGTCAGCCCGAAGCCCATCAGGCCCAGGGGCGCGGGATCCGCAAGCAGGGGGGCTCTACTGTCTGCCACGAGTCAAACTCCTCTCCTCTACGGAGAACGATATGTTCTCACTGGAAGATGAGTCGCCAACACAACAACGTGCTGGTGACCGAGACGCGACCATGGTAAATGACTGCCTTATCTCGCGATGTATTTGTCCGGGTGCGGCCATCTTCTCGCGATGCCGCCCGGTCTTTGTGCCTCCTTTCAACTGTGCATCACAGTGCTTTAGTAGTGTCTCAGCACTATCACGCAGCGATTCTTCATCACCAGTGTAACATAGTCGCTCACTTTTTTGGAGTATTGGGAATATATCGCGCTGTTATGTTGCTCAAAATCTGGTATCATGGTATTGACGAGCGTATACAAGGTGTGTGTCCCGGCGGCGCAAAATGCGGGAAATCGCGCGACTCACTGGGGCAACCACCGCTCTCGCCCGCCCGACGCGGCTATGTTCGTTGTGAACGTTCATTCGGTCAAGGGGGCATGCATGTCAGCACCACAAGACTCCTCCGGCGCTTCCACAACCATTGACGCATTACTCCAGGAGACGCGGCGCTTTCCACCGTCAGCCGAGTTCGCGGCGCAAGCGAACGTGCGCGACGAGTCGGTGTATCAGCGCGCGCACGATGATCCCGAGGGTTTCTGGGCAGAGGCGGCCAACCGGCTCGACTGGTCCAAACGCTGGGACACCGTGCTGGAGTGGAACGCGCCCTGGGCAAAGTGGTTCGTAGGCGGCCAGCTCAACGCATCGTACAACTGCGTGGATCGCCACATCGCCACCGCGCGACGCAACAAGGCGGCCATCATCTGGGAGGGTGAGCCAGGCGACACGAGAGTGCTGACCTATCGCGATCTCTACCGTGAGGTCAACAACTTCGCCGCGGTGTTGCTCGATCTCGGGGTGAAGAAGGGCGACCGCGTCGCCTTCTACATGCCGATGATTCCAGAGCTGGCGATTGGCCTGCTGGCATGCGCCCGCATCGGCGCGCCGCACACAGTCATCTTCGGCGGATTCAGCGCCGAGGCGCTCCGCGACCGCATCAATGACTCGCAGGCCAAGCTCTGCGTCACGGCGGATGGCGGATGGCGGCGTGGCAACATCGTGCCGCTCAAGGATACGACCGACGCCGCGGTGGCTGACGCGCCCAGCATCGAGCATGTGCTGGTGATCCAGCGGGTGGGGCCAGACATACGCCAGGTGACGATGCACGAGGGGCGCGACGTCTGGTATCACGAGGCGGTCACCAGGGAGTCGCGGCGGCTGGTAGAGCCAGAGCCAATGGATAGCGAGCACCCGCTCTACATCATGTACACTTCCGGCACCACCGGCAAGCCGAAGGGCCAGCTTCACACGACCGGTGGCTATCTCACCGGCGTCTCGCTCACGCACGAGTGGATCTTCGACCTCAAAGAGGAAGATGTCTACTGGTGCACCGCCGATATCGGCTGGGTGACGGGTCACAGCTATATCGTCTATGGGCCACTGGCGAACGGCGCGAGCGTCGTCATGTATGAGGGCGCGCCCGACTATCCCGATAAAGACCGCTTCTGGGCGCTGGTCGAGAAATATGGCGTCACCATCCTCTACACCGCGCCGACCTCGATTCGCACCTTCATGCGCTGGGGCAATGAGTATCCCGCCCGGCGCGATCTCTCCAGCCTGCGCCTCCTGGGGACCGTGGGCGAGCCGATCAACCCTGAGGCGTGGATGTGGTACTCGGAGCATATCGGCCACAACAACTGCCCGGTTGTGGATACCTGGTGGCAGACCGAGACGGGCATGATTATGATTACGCCGCTGCCTGGTATCGTGGCCACCAAGCCTGGCTCCGCGACGCGCCCGTTCCCCGGCATCGAGCCAGTCGTCCTTGACGATGGCGGCAATCTGGTGCCAAACAACACCGGCGGCAATCTGGTGATTACCCGTCCATGGCCCGCGATGTCGCGCACGATCTGGGGTGACCCCGACCGCTATATCGCGACCTACTGGAGCAAGTACGAAGGGAAGTATCTCACGGGCGATGGCGCGCGGCGGGATGACGACGGCGACTACTGGCTGCTGGGACGTGTGGACGACGTGCTGAACGTCTCGGGCCACCGCATCGGCACGATGGAGGTCGAGAGCGCGCTGGTCAGCCATCCGGCGGTGGCGGAGGCGGCGGTC
>Ga0207674_10000173_pt1 | contig 78321 bp, 74 predicted proteins | sample KBSCornC72_FD_184303 | JGI IMG/M metagenome (GOLD analysis project Ga0207674, IMG submission 184303) | Corn rhizosphere microbial communities from Kellogg Biological Station, Michigan, USA - KBS Corn C7-2 (SPAdes) (version 2) | ecosystem: Host-associated > Plants > Roots > Rhizosphere > Soil ...
GCGGAGCGGGTGGCCAAGATCGCGGAGTCCGCCATGCGGGCGGCCCGGATCGTGGGCGAGCTCCAGACGTTCGTCCGGCCCCAGCCCCCGGACGCGGCTCCGGTGGATCTGCACCAGATCGTCGCGCGGGTGGTCACCGCGCGCACCGAGGCGTGGGGCGGGCGCGACGGGGTCGCGATCGAGCAGCACCTGACCGACGACGTGCCCCTGGTGCTGGGCGACGCGGGGCAGCTCGAGCAAGCCGTGGTCAACCTGCTGCGGAACGCGGAGGAGGCGGTGACGGGCGCGGCGTCCGGGCGCATCGTGGTCCGCCTGAACGTGCACGACGCGAAGGTGCGCCTGAGCGTCGCCGACACCGGGCCCGGCATTCCCGCCGACATCCTCTCGCGGATCTTCGAGCCGTTCTTCTCGACCAAGGCCCCCAACCAGAACGCGGGGCTCGGTCTGCCGGTCGCCTACAGCATCGTGCAGCACCACGGTGGCCGGCTCCTGGTGGAGAGCACCGCCGGCTGGGGCGCGACCTTCGTGGTCGAGCTACCCGCGCACGCCGCCGCGGCCCCGTCCGCGTCGGCTACTTGACGACCTCGTAGCCCTGGCCCTCGAGCTCCCGCACGCAGTTGTCGCGCGTGCGCTTGGCGTTCTCGTCCCACCACCGGTGGCCGGAGGCCGCCTCGCCCGAGCAGGTGAACGTCTGCCCGGTCTGGGGATTGCGCAAGCGTATGGGCGGAGGCGCGGTGGCGCAGCCCGCCAGGATGAGCACCAGCATCACGGCCGCCCCGGTCGGGGTCACGCGCATGTCGCGTTCCTCCTTGGTGTGCGGCGCCCGCCGGCGCCGGCTCGGCTGACGATAGAATGCGACGATGGCCAAGAGCAAGCGCGACCCGGCCGACGAGCTGCGATCGGTTCCACCCCGGGACTTCGTGGCCGCGCGCAAGGCGCTCGCGGCGCGGCTCACGCAGCAGGGCGAGCCCGCGGAGGCCCGCCGCGTCGCGCGGCTGCCCCGGCCCGGCCCGGCGGCATGGGCGCTCAACCGCGCCGCCGGCGCCCGGCCGCGCGAGCTGGCCGCGCTCGCCGAGGCGGTCGACCGCCTGCGGCGGGCTCAGCTGGGGCAGGGCGACCTGCGCGCCGCCACCGAGGCGTACCGCACCGCCTTCGAGCCTCTCGTGCGCGCCGCCCGGGAAGCGCTCGAGGGGGCCGGCACGAAGGCCTCGGCCGCGCTGGACCGCCGGCTGCGGAGCACGCTGCTCGCCGCGATCGCCGACCGCGGCCTGCGCGCCGCCCTGACCGCCGGACGTCTGGAGAGCGAGCACGCCGATCCCGGCTTCGCGGTGCTGTCCGGCGGCCCCATCCCGGCCGCGTTCCTGCGCGAGCGCCCACGTGGCGCCCGGACCAGGCCCACATCCCCGGCCGTGACCACGGCACGGACGGGAAAGGCCGACGAAGAGGAAGCCGGCTCCCAGGCCTCGCGCGCGAGCCGGGCGGATCCGGGCGCCGAGCGGCGCGCGGCGCGCGAGGCTGCCCGGCGCGAGCAGACGGCCCGACGGGCCGAGCGCGCGGCGGCGGCCGCGGAGCGGCGCGTGAGCACCATGCGCCAGGCCCTCACCGCGCTGGAGGAACGCAGCGCGGCGCTCCGGGCCGCCGCCGACCGGGCGCGGGCCGGCTCGCTCAGCCCTGGGAGTGGGGAGCCGGCGCGCCCGACGACTCCTCGGGAGGGTCGTCGTCGGTGACCTGGACGCAGGAGGGGCACTCCAGGTAGGTCCGCACGCGGTCGCCCTCCCGTCGCATCCGGGTCGCGAGCGCGCGACCACACTTGTCGCAGCGGGGGGAATCGGCCGGAGAGTCCATGTCCGCCTCCGCGAGGGGCATGGAGCGTGCCGAGCGGCCTTCGTGGTTCGGAGCGGGCGAAAGGCCATCACCGGGCCAGCCGTCCCCGCGAAAGACGGCAAGGACTACCGCGTAGGATCGGGAGAGTCGGCGCGCCGGGACTCCTCACGCCAGATGCGGTAGCACTCCTCGTGGGCGAACCCGTGGCTCTCCGACGCGTGATCGACCTCGCGCTCGACGGTTTCGCGGGTGATGGGCGCGCCGCAGACATCGCACGTCCTCCCGGTACCGCGGCGCGCCACCGAGACGCTGCCCGCGAGTGGAAGACGCCCATCCGCGAGCCGCTCGCGCACGGTCTGCCGCAGCACCTCGGGGGACAGGCCGCTGCCGCCCGCGATGCGGGGTACCCCTGCCGGCTGGGCACTCCGGCGGCGATGCGCGAGGGGTCTCCGAATGCGCTCGTTCCGATGCCGCCGGGCGCGAAGCCCGAGCCGCAGCCATCCGATGTCACGCGATTCGCTCACACCGATCTGGCCACGCAAGCACTGTGCCCGTCCGCGGAGCGACCACCGTGTCCACATTTACGTGCCGCGCTCCGTCGCGCAACGACCGGTGGCCCGGAAGAAATGTCCGACCGCACCGCGCCCTTTTGTCCTTGTCGTCGCGCATCACCACTATGGGTGGGGCCGCTCGCCCGCGCGCTTTTTCTGCCCGTCCCGGGCGCCCCTCACCGGAGAATGTCGGCGTCGGAGGTGACCCATGCGCTACGTCTGGACATACCTGGTGGTGGTGGTGGTGTTCGCCTTCGGATTTCTCTGCGCTTCCGCCTTCACGCTCGGCGACGACTAGCCGCGCGCCTCCGTCCTCCGCTCCGTCCGGCCGCCGGGAACCGCGGCGGCCGTATGCTAATATCCGACGGTGCGTATGTCTTCGACGAACCTGCTGGATTGCTCTCCCGCCGAGCTGGAGGCCCTCGCCGAGTCGCTCGGGGCGCCCCGCTACCGGGGGCGGCAGCTGGCCCGCTGGATCTTCACCCGGGGGGTGACGGATCTCGAGGCCATGACCGATCTGCCTCGCGACTTCCGGACCGCGGTCGCCGCGCAGGCGAGCGTCGAGCTGCCCGAGATCGAGCGGCGCACCCCGTCCCAGGACGGCAGCCACAAGCTCGTGCTGCGCTACGCGGACGGGGCGCGGGTGCAGGCGGTGCTGATGCCGGACGGTGACCGCCTGACCCTCTGCGTGTCGACCCAGGTGGGCTGCGGCTTCGGCTGCGCGTTCTGCTACACCGGCACCATGGGCCTCGAGCGCAACCTGAGCGCGGGGGAGATCGTGGCCCAGGTCATGGTGGCCCGGCAGGGTCTCGCGCCGGGCGCCCGCATCACCCACGTCGTCTACATGGGCATGGGCGAGCCGCTCGCCAACTACTCGGCCACCGTCAAGTCGCTCCGTCTCCTCACCGACCCGCACGCCTTCGGCTTCTCGCCGCGGCGGATCACCATCTCCACCGTCGGGCTGGTGAGCGGCATCGAGCGTCTGGCGCGCGAGAGCCTCAAGGTCAACCTGGCCATCTCGCTGCACGCCACCAGCAACGAGATCCGCGATCGCATCATGCCGGTCAACCGCGGCTTCGCCATCGAGGAGCTCCTCGCGGCCTGCCAGCGCTTCCCCCTCCCGTTCCGCCAGCGCATGACCTTCGAGTACGTGCTGCTCGACGGGGTCAACGACGCGGTCGAGGACGCGAGGCGGCTGGTGCGCCTCCTCAAGGGAATCCGCGGCAAGATCAACCTGATCCCGTTCAACGACTGGGAGGGCTCTGGCTTCGCGCGGCCACCGCTGCCGCGCATCCTCGCCTTCCAGGCGGTCCTGCTCGAGCACGGCCTCACCGCCACGATCCGGTGGAGCAAGGGGGAGGACATCGGCGCGGCCTGCGGGCAGCTCCGCGAGGCGGTGCCGGCATGAGCGGGCCGGTGACGGTGGCGCTCGCCACCCTCGGCTGCCGGCTGAACCAGGTCGAGTCGCAGGAGATGGGCGCGCTGCTCGAGAGCCGCGGCTTCCAGGTGGTGCCCCCGGGGCAGGCCGCGCGGGTCTACGTGGTCAACACCTGCACCGTGACCGGCCGCGCCGACTTCTCCGACCGCCAGACCGTGCGCCGCATCACGCGCGCCGACCCCGACGCGTTCGTGGTGGTGACCGGCTGCTGGGCCCAGACCGATCCGGCCGCGGTCGCCGCGCTGCCGGGCGTGGACCTCGTGGTGGGCAACCGGGAGAAGTACCGGCTGCCCGACCTGCTCGACTCGCTCGTGAAGCGTCCGCGGCCCACGGTGGCGGTGGGGAACATCCGCGAGGCGCACGACGTGCCGGTCGCTCCGCCCGCGCGTCCGGTCGGCCGCTCCCGCGCGTTCGTGAAGATCCAGGACGGCTGCCAGCACCGCTGCGCCTTCTGCATCGTGCCCGCCGCGCGAGGGGACAGCCGGAGCCAGGAGCCCAAGGTCGTGCTCGACCGGGTGCAGGCGCTCGCCGAGGCCGGCTATCCCGACGTGACCCTGACCGGCGTCGACATCGGGCACTACGGCTGGGACCTCTACCCGCGCACCACGCTGGCCGCGCTGCTGCGGAGCCTGGCCGCGGTGGAGGGTTTGCGCTGGCTGCGGCTCTCGTCGGTGCTGCCGTCCTACTTCACGGCCGAGCTGATCGACGCGGTCACCACGCTGCCGACGATGGCGCCGCACCTGCACCTGCCGCTGCAGAGCGGCAGCGACCGGGTGCTGCGCCTGATGCGCCGGCCGTATCACACCGGCATGTATCGCGCCCTGGTCGAGCGGCTCGCCGCCGCGGTGCCCGACCTGGGCCTGGGCGCCGACGTGATCGTCGGGCACCCCGGCGAGACCGACGCGGACTTCGAGGCCACCATCGCGCTCGTCGAGGCGCTGCCCTTCTCCTACCTCCACGTGTTCGCGTATTCCGACCGCGCGGGCACGGAGGCCGCGCGGCGACCCGGTCACGTGCCGGCCACGGTGATCCGCGAGCGGAGCGCGCGGCTCCGGCGGCTCGGGCGCGAGAAGAGCGCGGCCTTCCGTCGCCGGCTGGTCGGGACGCGGCGCGAGGTCCTGGTGCTCGAGGGCCGCGACCGACGGACCGGGCTCCGGTCCGGGCTCACCGCCAACTACGTCGAGGTGCAGTTCCCGGGGAGCGACGCGCCGGGCCGGCGCATCGTGACCGTCGAGGTCACCGAGGTCCAGGGCGACCGGACGCTCGGCCGCCCGGTGGAGGGCGAAGCGTGAGCGCGGCGCGCGGAGCGGTGCCGCCCGAGCCCGCCGTCGGCATCATCGGCGGCAGCGGTCTCTACGAGATGGACGGGATCGAGGACCTGCGCTGGGTCCGCGTCCGCACTCCGTTCGGGGAGCCCTCGGACGAGTTCGGGACCGGGCGGCTCGGCGACCGTCGGGTGATCTTCCTGCCGCGCCACGGGCGCGGGCACCGGCTCAGCCCGACCGAGATCAACTACCGCGCGAACATCTGGGGCCTCAAGTCGCTCGGGGCCCGGTGGGTCGTCTCGGTGAGCGCGGTGGGGAGCATGAAGGAGGACATCCACCCGCTGGACCTGGTCATCCCGGACCAGTTCTACGACCACACCCGCCGCCGCGTCTCGAGCTTCTTCGGCGAGGGCATCGTGGGCCACGTGGGGATGGCCGATCCGGTGTGTCCCTCGCTCGGCGACCTGCTGGAGGCGGCGGGCCGCGAGGCGGGCGCCCGCGTCCACCGCGGGGGAACCTACATCTGCATCGAGGGGCCGCAGTTCTCCACCAAGGGCGAGTCCCAGATCTACCGGCGCTGGGGGGTCTCGGTCATCGGCATGACCAACATGCCGGAGGCCAAGCTGGCCCGCGAGGCCGAGCTCTGCTACGCGACCCTCGCGCTGACCACCGACTACGACGTCTGGCACGAGAGCCACGCGGCGGTGACGGTGGAGGCGGTGGTGGCGAACCTGCTCAAGAACGTGGCCACCGCCCAGGTCGTCCTGCGGCGCATGATCCCGCGGGTCGGCAAGCCGTGCACCGCCGGCTGCGGCGACGCGCTGGCCAGCGCGGTCATCACCAACCCGAAGCTCTTCCCGCCGCGGAGCCGCCGGAACCTGGCGCTCCTGCTCGACCGCTACTTCCCCGGGCCCGCCCCGGCCGCCAAGGGAAGGAAGGCGCGCCGTGGCTAGCGGAGAGCTCGACGTGGTCGGCATCGGCAACGCGCTGGTGGACGTGCTGACCCACGCGGAGGAGAGCCTGGTCAGCCGGCAGGGCCTGATGAAGGGGACCATGCACCTGGTGGACGAGGAGCGCGCCCGCGCGCTCTACGAGGCGATGGGCCCGGGCGTGGAGATGTCGGGCGGCTCGGCCGCGAACACGGTGGTCGGGGTGGCCTCCTTCGGCGGCCGTGCCCACTACGTCGGGAAGGTGCGTGACGATCAGCTCGGCGACGTGTTCGGCCACGACCTGCGCGCGACCGGGGTCGGCTACGACACGCCGCGGGCCACCAGCGGGCCACCCACCGGGCGGTGCCTGATCCTGGTCACGCCCGACGCCCAGCGCACCATGAGCACGTTCCTCGGGGCCTCGGTGCGGCTCGGCCCGGCCGACGTGGACCGCGGGCTGATCGCGCGGGGCAAGATCCTGTACCTGGAGGGCTACCTCTTCGATCCTCCCGAGGCGCAGGAGGCGTTCCGCGCCGCGGCGGCCGTCGCGCACGGGGCGGGCCGCAAGGTGGCGCTCACGCTCTCGGATCCCTTCTGCGTGGAGCGGCACCGCGCCGCGTTCCTCGACCTGGTCGAGCACCACGTCGACATCCTGTTCGCCAACGAGCTGGAGATCTGCGCGCTCTACCAGGTGCCGGACTTCGACGCGGCGCTGCCCCGCGTGCGCGGGCACTGCGATCTGGCCGCCCTGACCCGCAGCGCGAAGGGCTCGGTGCTGGTGAACGGCAAGGTCGTGCACGCGATCCCCGCGCATCCCGTCGCGACGGTGGTCGACACCACCGGGGCGGGGGATCTCTACGCGGCCGGCGTGCTCTACGGGCTGAGCCAGGGTCTCGACCTGCCCACGTGCGGGCGGCTCGGCTCGCTGGCCGCGGCGGAGGTCATCGCTCACGTGGGCGCGCGCCCCATGGTGCCGCTGATCGACCTGGCCGCCTCCGTGCTCGGATGAAGGAGGCGGGGATGACCGAGCCTCGAGCGACCGGCGGGACGGGGGGCGGCGCCGACGCGGAGGCGCTCACCCCGAAGTACGACCGCCTCGTGGCCCTGCTGCGCGATATGGGCTCGGTGGTGGTGGCGTTCTCCGGGGGCGTCGACTCCACGTTCCTCGCCCGCGCGGCCAAGGACGCGCTCGGGGAGCGCGCCCTCCTGGTCACCGCGGACTCCGAGACCTATCCCGTCGCCGAGCTCGAGGAGACGCGCCGGCTCGCCGGCCTCCTCGCGATGCGCCACGAGGTGATCCGGACCCGCGAGCTGGACCGTCCCGAGTACGCGCGCAACGGGCCCGACCGGTGCTTCCACTGCAAGGAGGAGCTGTTCTCGCGCCTCGAGCCGATCGCCGGCCGGTCCGGCACCGCCCGGATGGTCTACGGGGCCAACATGGACGACCTGGGCGACCACCGCCCGGGGATGAAGGCGGCGGAGGCGCATGGGGTGCGCGCGCCGCTCATCGAGGCCGAGCTGTGGAAGTCGGAGATCCGTGCGCTCTCCCGCGCGCTCGGGCTCCCGACGTGGGACAAGCCCTCGTTTGCGTGCCTGTCCTCCCGCTTCCAGTACGGCGACGCGATCACCGGCGAGAAGCTGCGCCAGATCGACGCCGCGGAGGCGTTCGTGCGGAGCCTGGGCTTCCGGCAGTTCCGGGTGCGCCACCACGACCGGCTCGCCCGCATCGAGCTGCCGCCGGAGGAGACGCCGCGCCTGTGGGAGGAGGGCCGCCACGACGCGATCGTCCGCCGCTTCCGCGAGCTGGGCTATCTCTACGTGACGCTCGATCTCCAGGGCTTTCGCAGCGGCAGTGCCAACGAGGCCCTCCGCACGCTTCGATGGACCGGGAAAAAGTAAGGGCCCTCCTCGAGGCGGTCGCCGCGGGCGGGGTGAGCCCCGAGGAGGCGCTCACCCGGCTGCGGGCCATGCCCTACGACGACCTGCGCTTCGCCCGCGTGGACCTGCATCGCTCGCTGCGGCACGGGGTGCCGGAGGCGGTCTACTGCGCGGGCAAGACGCCGGAGCAGGTGCTGGCCATCGTCACGCGGCTGGCCGAGCACCACGACAACGTGCTGGCCACCCGCGCGGACGCCGCGGTGACCGCCGCGCTGCGGGCGAGCGGGCTCCCGTGCCGGGTGCACGAGAGCGCACGGCTGGTGGTGGTCAAGCCCGCCCCGCGTGAGGGTGTCGGGCTCATCGTGGTGGTGAGCGCGGGCACCTCCGACCAGCCGGTGGCCGAGGAGGCCGCGGTGACCGCGGAGGCGATGGGCAACCTGGTGGAGCGCATCTACGACTGCGGGGTCGCGGGTCTCCATCGGCTGGTGCCGCATCTCGACCGGCTCAACGAGGCCAACGCGATCGTCGCGGTGGCGGGGATGGACGGCGCGCTCCCGAGCGTGCTGGGCGGGCTCGTCGATCGGCCCGTGATCGCGGTGCCCACCAGCGTGGGCTACGGCGCCTCCTTCGGCGGAGTGGCCGCGCTCCTGACCATGCTGAACTCCTGCGCCCCGGGCGTCTCGGTGGTGAACATCGACAACGGCTACGGCGCCGCGGCCCAGGCCAACCAGATCAACAAGCTCGCGACCAAGCACCGCTGAGACGCTCTGACGATGACGACACCCGGGGATCTGCGAGATCGATCTCACGGTCGCCCGCCGACCGGGGGAGTGCGGGGGCCATCTCGGGGCCCCCGCAGATGAAGAGCCTTGAAGAGCTAAGTGGTCGCCCGCTGCATCAGGGCCCCCGCACATGAAGCTCGCTTACTTCGACTGCCCGAGCGGCGCCGCGGGCGACATGATCCTGGGGGCGGTGGTGGACGCGGGCGTCCCCTTCGAGACGCTCGAGCGCGAGTTGACCGGGCTCGGCCTCGCCGGCTACCGGCTGGAATGCTCCGAGGTCATGAAGGCCGGCTTCCGCGCGACCAAGGTGCACGTGCACCTCGACGGGTACGAGGAGGGTCCCGGCTACTTCCGCCGGCTGCCCGACCCGGAGGGGCACGAGCACCACCCCGCCGGGCACCGGGGACTGGCCGAGATCCTCGACATCCTCGAGCGGAGCCGGCTGACTCCCAAGGTCCGCGACATGGCCTCCCGCGTCTTCCAGCGCCTGGCCGAGGCGGAGGCTCGGGTCCACGGCACCACGCCCGCGCGCGTGCAGTTCCACGACGTGGGTGCGATCGACGCGATCGTGGACGTGGCCGGCTCCTGCCTGGGCCTGCACCTGCTCGGGGTGGACGCGGTCCACTTCGGGGCGCTGCCGGTCGGCGGCGGCTTCGTCCAGGGCCCGCACGGGCGGATCCCGGTCCCGGCGCCCGCCGTCGCGGAGCTGCTCCGGGGGTTCCCCACGCTCGACAACGGAATCCGGCGGGAGCTGGTGACCCCGACGGGGGCCGCGATCCTCACCACGCTGGCCGTGGGGTCGGGCGCGATGCCGGCCATGCGGGTGACCGCGGTGGGCTACGGGGCGGGGACCCTCGAGCTCGAGACCCCGAACGTGCTGCGGCTCTTCGTGGGCGAGGCGACGGCGGACGCCAGGTCCGCCGCCGCGCCGACCGAGACCGTGGTCCAGGTCGAGACCACCATCGACGACATGTCACCCCAGCTCTACGAGCCCCTGCTGGAGCGGCTCCTGGAGGGGGGTGCGCTCGACGCCTGGCTGACCCCGGTGATCATGAAGCGGAGCCGCCCGGGCGTGGTCCTGACCGCCCTGTGCGAGCCGTCCCGGGTCGCCGACCTGTCCCGCCTGCTGTTCGAGGAGACGTCGACGATCGGGGTCCGCTGGACCGCCTACCAGCGCGCCCGGCTCGCCCGCGAGATGGTCCGCCTCGACACCGTGCACGGCCCGGTCACCTTCAAGGTCTCCCGGCTCGACGGCCGCGTGGTCACGGTGACGCCCGAGTTCGAGGAGATCCGGCGCCTCGCGCGCGAGCGCGGCCTCGCGGTGCGCGAGGTGCTCGAGCAGGCGCGCGCCGAGGGCCGGAGGCTCCTCCAGTCCCCTTGACAGAACCCCCCGCCGGGACTACGTTTGAGGGCGCTTTCCCGGCCTCGGACCCTTCACTCAGGAGGTAGCGCGGTGAAAAAGACCGTGTCGATGACGATCAACGGTGCCCCTCAATCGCACGAGGTCGAGCCGCGGCTGCTGCTCGTGCACTACATCCGGGAGCAGGCCGGACTGACCGGCACCCACGTCGGCTGCGACACGAGCCAGTGCGGGGCGTGCACGGTGCACCTCAACGGCATGGCGGTGAAGTCGTGCACGCTGCTCGCGGTGCAGTGCGAGGGCGCGCAGGTCCTCACCATCGAGGGCCTCGCGAAGGACGGCAAGCTCCACCCGATCCAGGAAGGGTTCTGGGAGAAGCACGGGCTGCAGTGCGGGTTCTGCACGCCGGGCATGATCATGTCGGCCCACCAGATGCTCTCGCGCAACCCGCGGCCCACCGAGCAGCAGATCCGCCACGACCTCGAGGGCAACCTCTGCCGCTGCACCGGCTACCACAACATCGTCAAGGCCATCCAGTACGCCGCCGAGAAGATGGCGGGGAAGTAGGAGGCGACCATGGCCACCGCCCGCCTGCTCGGCGCGAGCATCAAACGGCGTGAAGATCCGCGCTTCATCACCGGGAAGGGCAACTACACCGACGACCTCAAGCTGGCCGGCATGACCCACGCCGCGTTCGTCCGCAGCCCGCACGCCAACGCCAAGATCCGCAAGATCGACACCAGCAAGGCGTCGAAGGCCCCCGGAGTCGTCGCGATCTTCACCGGCAAGGATATGACCGGGGTGAACTCGCTGCCCTGCGGCTGGCTCCTGCCCGAGCTGAAGATCCCGGCCCACATGCCGCTGGCCTCCGACGCGGCCCGCTACGTGGGCGACCCGGTGGCCATCGTCATCGCGGAGAGCCAGTCGGCCGCGAGCGACGCGGCGGACCTGGTGGCGGTGGACTGGGAGGTCCTGCGCTCGGTGACCGCCACCGAGCAGGCGACGGCCAAGGGCTCGGTCCAGATCCACGAGGTGGCCCCCGACAACGTGGCCTTCAAGTGGCAGATCGGCGACGCGGCGGCGACCGACGCGGCCTTCAAGTCCGCCGCGGTCACGGTGAAGAAGCGCATCGTCAACCAGCGCCTGGTGGCCAACCCGATGGAGCCGCGGGCCTGCGTGGCGCGCTACGAGGACGCCACCGGCGAGTGGACCCTCTGGGTCACCTCGCAGAATCCCCACGTGCACCGGCTGCTCATGACCGCCTTCGTGCTGGGCATCCCCGAGCACAAGGTGCGGGTGATCGCCCCCGACGTGGGCGGCGGGTTCGGCTCGAAGATCTTCCTCTACAACGAGGAGACGGTCTGCACCTGGGCCACCCGGCAGATCAAGCGGCCGATCCGCTGGACGTCGTCGCGGCGGGAGGCCTTCCAGACCGACGCCCACGGGCGGGATCACGTGACCGACGCCGAGGTCGCGGTGGCCAAGGATGGCAAGCTGCTCGGCCTGCGGGTGAAGACCACCGCGAACCTGGGCGCGTACCTCTCGACCTTCGCCCCCGCGGTGCCGACGTACCTCTACGCCACCCTGCTCAACGGGGTCTACGAGTGGCCCGCGATCCACGCGGAGGTGACCGGCGTCTTCACCAACACCACCCCGGTCGACGCCTATCGGGGAGCCGGACGCCCCGAGGCGTGCTACCTGCTCGAGCGGATGATCGATGCGGCCGCGGCCGCGATCAAGATGGACCCGGCCGAGATCCGGCGGAAGAACTTCATCCCCAAGTTCGACAACGGCTACCAGACCAAGGTCGCGCTGTCGTACGACAGCGGCAACTACGGGGCCGCCTTCGACAAGCTCCTGGGCATGCTCGACTACAAGAAGTTCCGCAGTGACCAGGCCGCGGCGCGGGCCCAGGGCCGGCTCATGGGCATCGGCTTCTCGACCTACATCGAGGCCTGCAGCATCGCCCCCTCCAAGGTCGTGGGCTCGCTCGGCGCGCAGGCCGGGCTCTGGGAGTCGGGCAAGGTGCAGGTGCACCCCACCGGCAAGGTCAGCGTCTTCACCGGGTCGCACTCGCACGGGCAGGGGCACGAGACGACGATGGCCCAGATCGTGGCCGATCACCTGGGCATCCCGATGGACGACGTGGAGATCGTGCACGGCGACACCGGCCGCGTCCCGTTCGGCATGGGCACCTACGGCAGCCGCTCGGCCTCGGTGGGCGGCACCGCGATCGTGATGTCGCTCGACAAGATCAAGGAGAAGGGCAAGAAGATCGCGGCGCACCTGCTCGAGGCGAACCCGAAGGACATGGAGTACGTGGGCGGCCAGTTCGTGGTCAAGGGCTCGCCCCAGAAGGCGATCCCGTTCGGCCAGGTCGCGCTCACCGCGTACGTGCCGCACAACTATCCCGAGGGCCTGGAGCCGGGCCTCGAGGAGACCAGCTTCTACGACCCGGCCAACTTCTGCTTCCCGTTCGGAGCCCACGCCTGCGTGGTCGAGGTCGATCCCGACACCGGCCACGTCAAGATCCTCCGCTATCTCGCGGTGGACGACGTCGGCAACGTGATCAACCCGATGATCGTCGACGGCATGGTGCACGGCGGGATCGCGCAGGGCGTGGCCCAGGCCCTGTGGGAGGAGGCGGTCTACGATCGCGACTCCGGCCAGCTGGTGAGCGGCAGCATGATGGACTACACGCTGCCCAAGGCCGACATGCTGCCCTTCTACGAGACGGCTCGCACCGAGACGCCCACGCCGGTCAACCCGCTCGGAGTGAAAGGCGCGGGCGAGACCGGCACCATCGCCTCGACGCCGGCGGTGGTCAACGCGGTGGTGGACGCCCTGTCCGGGCTCGGCGTGGACCACATCGACGCCATGCCGCTGACGCCCGAGCGTGTCTGGAAGACCGCCCAGGCCGCCAAATCGAAGAAGTAAGGGAGACCCGACATGTATCCAGCCCAGTTCGAGTACCACACGCCGGGGACGGTGAAGGAGGCGCTGGACCTGCTCGGGCGCCACAAGGACGACGCCAAGCTGCTGGCGGGCGGGCACAGCCTGCTGCCGGCCATGAAGCTGCGCCTGGCCCAGCCCAAGCACCTGGTCGATCTCCGCAAGATCTCGGGGCTCGCCGGCATCAAGGAGGAGGGCGGCGCGCTCGTGATCGGCGCGATGACGACCCACTACCAGGTCGAGACGTCTCCGGTGGTGAAGTCGAAGTGCCCGGTGCTGGCCGCGGTGGCCGCGCAGATCGGTGACCCGATGGTGCGCAACATGGGCACGATCGGCGGCAGCCTGGCCCACGCCGACCCGGCCGCGGACTACCCGGCGGCGATCATCGCCCTCGGCGCGGAGATGGTGGCGGAGGGGGCCAAGGGCAAGCGCACGATCAAGGCCGACGACTTCTTCAAGGGGCTGCTCACCACCGCGCTGGCGGAGGACGAGATCCTGACCGAGGTCCGCGTGCCCGCACTCGCGCCCAAGACCGGGGCGGCCTACATGAAGTTCCCGCACCCCGCCTCGCGCTTCGCGGTGGTGGGCGTGGCCGCGGTGCTGAGCGTCGACGGCGGCAAGGTCGGCAAGGCGAGCGTCGGCATCACCGGCGCCGGGACCAAGGCGGTGCGGGCCAAGGGCGTGGAGGCCGCGATCACCGGGAAGGGCGCCGACGCGGCGTCCATCCAGGCCGCGGCCGAGAAGGCGGCCGAAGGCGTCGACGTGCAGGCCGATCTGCAGGGCTCGGTGGAGTACAAGAGCCACCTGCTGCGCGTGTTCGCCAAGCGCGCGATGGAGGCGGCCGCCGCGGCGGTGAAGTAGACTCTCCGGGTGACCCGACCGCAGGACCCCGAGCCCCGCGGGCCGCGTCCCGCGGGGCTCTTCTTTGGACCCGCGGCGTGATCGCGGCGGTGGTGCTCGCGGCCGGCCTCTCCCGCCGCATGGGCAAGGCGAAGCTGCTGCTCGAGATCGCGGGCCGGCCCATCGTGCGCCACGCGGTCGAGGGGGTACGGAGCGCCGGCCTCGATCCGGTCCTCGTGGTGACGGGGCCCGAGCCGGCTCCGATCGAGGCCGCGCTGCACGGTCTACCGGTGCGGATCGCGGTCAATCCCGCGCCCGAGGCCGGCCAGGCGGGCTCGGTGCGCGCGGGCATCGCGGCGCTGCCCCCGGAGGTCGACACGGTCCTGATCGCGCTCGGCGACCAGCCCGCGCTCGATCCCGGCATCATCCCCGCGCTCCTGGCCGCGCACCGCGCGGGGGGTCGCCCGATCGTGGCACCCCGGTACCAGGACGGGCCCGGCAATCCGGTGCTGTTCGATCGCGCGATCTTTCCCGAGCTGCTGGCCCTCACCGGCGACCAGGGCGCCCGGCCGGTGATCGCCCGCGATCCGGGCCGCGTGGAGTGGGTGCGTGTCGAGCGGCCCATGCCGCCGGACGTCGATACTCCCGCCGACTATGAGAAGATCCGGAGCGCCATTCGACCCCAATCCCGCGGTGTAGACTGAGAGGGCCATGAGAGCCGAGATCGAGAAGATCCAGCAGATGATGGAAGACGCCAACTACGTCACCGACCCCGCCATCGCCACGTCGGTGCACCTGGCCATGACCCTCAAGAAGCCGCTCCTGATCGAGGGCCACGCCGGGGTGGGCAAGACCGAAGTGGCCAAGGTGATGTCGCGGATGCTCGACGCCAAGCTCATCCGCCTGCAGTGCTACGAGGGGCTCGACGCGGCCCAGGCCCTCTACGAGTGGAACTATCCCAAGCAGCTCCTCCACATCAAGCTGGAGGAGAGTACGACCCACACCCTACGGGAGAAGGAGGCCACGATCTTCTCCGAGCCGTTCCTGATCCGCCGGCCGCTGCTGCAGGCCATCGGGCAGGACGGCAAGCCGCCGGTACTGCTGATCGACGAGGTCGACCGCGCGGACGAGGAATTCGAGGCGTTTCTCCTGGAAGTCCTCTCCGAGTTCCAGGTCACGATTCCCGAGATCGGGACCATCCGGGCCACGCACCCGCCGTACGTGATCCTGACCTCCAACCGGGTGCGGGAGCTCTCCGACGCGCTCCGGCGCCGCTGCCTCTACCTGTGGATCGACTTCCCCGGTTTCGACAAGGAGGTGCGGATCGTCATGCGCAAGGTGCCCGGGGTGAACGAGGCCCTGGCCCGGCAGATCTCGCGCTTCATGGAGAGCCTGCGCACGATCCGGCTCGCCAAGGTGCCGGGCGTGGCCGAAACCCTCGACTGGGCCCAGGCGCTGGCCTCGCTCCACGCCGACCACCTCGACGAGGAGCTGGTGCTGGAGACCCTCGGCTGCGTGCTGAAGGACGCCGACGACGTGAAGCGGTTCAAGCGGGAGCTGACGTCGAGCGGCCTCAAGCGCTTCGTGGCGACGGAGGGGTAGGTGGCCGGTCCGCGCGACCTCACCACCGCGGTCCTGCGCTTCGGCCAGATGCTGCGCGCGTCCGGGATGCCGCTGACCATCACCGAGATGATGGACGGGGTGCGTGCGCTCGACGCGGTGGACCTCCTCGACCGGCGGGACGTCTACCTGGCGCTCCGGACCACGCTGGTGGCCCGCCGCGAGGAGTTTCCGATCTTCGACCGCTGCTTCGAGACGTTCTGGCGGTTCCAGGCCGAGGAGGGGCAGGGGCTCGAGGGGCTCACCGGCCCCGCGACGCCGGCGATCCCCGAGGAGCACGCGGGCGACACCGGGGCCGAGGCGGCGCACAAGAAGGTCTCGGTCGCGCTGGAGGGCTGGGAGGAGACGGGGGACGACGATGGAGAGCCGCTCGAGGTCCCGGGAGTGAGCGAGAAGGAAATCCTCATGGATCAGGACTTTTCGTCCTTTCCGGTTGAGGATCTCGACGAGGTGGCTCGCCTGACCATCCTGATCGCCAAGCGCCTGGCCCGTCGCATCAGCCGGCGCAAGCGGCCCACCCGCCGCGGCGGGGTCATCGACATGCGGCGCAGCATCCGGGCCAACCTCATGAAGGGCGAGATCATCGAGCTGCGGAGGAGGGAGCGCCGGAGGCGCAAGGTCCGGCTGGTCCTGCTGTGCGACGTCTCGGGCTCGATGGACCTCTACAGCCGGTTCCTGCTCCAGTTCCTCTACGCGCTGCAGAACGTCTTCGGGCGGGTCGAGACCTTCACCTTCTCCACGCGACTCACCCGGGTGACCGAGCATCTCAAGGGTGCGTCGTACCGGACGGCGCTGGCCCGCCTCGCCGAGGTGCGCGACTTCTCCGGTGGCACGCGGATCGGCGAGTCGCTGCAGGAGTTCAATGCCCGGTGGGGGAGCCTGGTGGACCGGCACACGATCGTGCTGCTGCTGTCGGACGGCTGGGATACCGGGGAGCCGGAGGTCCTGGCCAACGAGATGCTGGCCATCAAGCGCAAGGCCGGGCGCCTGATCTGGCTGAACCCCCTGCTGGGCAATCCGTCCTACGAGCCGCTCACGCGGGGGATGGCGGCGGCCCTGCCGCTGGTCGACCACTTCGCGGCGGCGCACAACCTGGCGAGCCTCCGGGATCTCGCCGGGCATCTCAACCTGAGGTGAAGTCATGGCCGACGAGCTCTTCGATCACCTGAACCAGCTCAAGCAGAACGAGTCCAAGGTCGCGGTCGCGACGCTCGTCAACACCCGCGGGACCACGCCCCGGAAGGAAGGCGCCAAGATGCTGGTGGGCGAGGGCGGCCGGGTGCTCGGCTCGGTGACCATCGGCGGCTGCGTGGACGCGCAGGTCATCGAGGAGTCGGCCGACGTGCTGGGCAAGAACGCGCCCCGGCTGCTGGAGCTGGACCTGGGCGACGAGGAGGCCTGGGAGATCGGCCTCACCTGCGGCGGCACCATCGAGGTGTTCGTCGAGCCGGTGAGCCTCGGCCGGACCGACGACGCGACGCTCGCCTTCTACGAGAAGGCGCGCGCCCACGCGGAGAAGGGCGGGCGCGCCGCGATCGTCACCCGCCTCGACGCCCCCCACAACGGAGCCAAGATGCTGCTGCTCGACGGCGGCGCCCGGGAGGGCACGCTGGGCGACGCCTTCCTCGACGAGCGGTTCGCGACCGAGGCCCGGCAGGCGCTCGCGGCCGGCAAGTCGCGCACCCTCGTGCTGGAAAACGTGCGGGCCTTCGCCGAGGTCTTCAGCCCGCCCGCGATCATGCTGATCGTGGGAGCGAGCCACGTGGCGATGCCGCTGACCGTGATGGCCAAGGAGCTGGGCTTCCGCACCATCGTGATCGACGGGCGGCCCCGGTTCGCGACCCCGGAGCGCTTCCCCCACGTCGACTCGCTCAAGATCGGCGTCCCCTCCGAGCTGGTCCAGCAGGTCCCGCTGATCCCGACCACCGCGCTGGTGCTGGTGGCCCACGACTACAAGTACGACCTGCCGGTGCTACGCCACGCGCTCTCCACTCCCGTCGGCTACGTGGGGCTGCTCGGCAGCACCCGCCGCGGCGCCGCGATCCTGAACCTGCTGCGCGAGGACGGGGTGAGCGAGGACGCCCTGGCGCGGGTGCGGGTCCCGATCGGTCTCGACCTGGGCGCGCAGTCCGCCTCGGAGATCGCGCTGAGCATCCTGGCCGAGGCCCTGGCCGCGCAGCGGAACGCCACCGGGATGCCGATCTCGGAGAAGGTGCGCCGGGGGCTCAAGTAGCGGGAGCCATGAAGGCCATCGCGATCCGGAAGGAGGCGGCCCCCGCCGCCGCGGCGCTCGTGGGCCGCATCATCTGCCACGACGTGCGCGACGAGGCGGGGCGCGTGGCCGTCGCCAAGGGCCAGACCCTCGACGCGGATGCCGCCGCGCGGCTGCTCGCGCTGCCGTGGCGCGACCGGGAGGTCCACCTGCTGGAGCTGGACCCCGGCGACATCCACGAGGAGCCGGCCGGCTCCCGGCTGGCCGCGGCCGCCTGCGGCGAGCACGTGGAGGTGAAGGGCTACGCGGGCGGACAGTGGACGCTGGTCGGCCGGCGGCGCGGCCTGGTGCGCGTGAACGTGGATGCGCTGCGGGCGGTCAACGCGCTCGAGGGCATGTCGGTGTTCACCCTCTACGATCAGCAGCCGGTGGAGTCGGGCGAGGTGGTGGCCCGCGCCAAGATCACCCCGCTCGCGATCCCGGAGGCCCTGGTGAAGGACGCCGAGACCCGCGCCTGGAGCGCCAAGGGCCTGGTGGCGGTGAGGACCTTCCGGCCGCACGTGCTGGGGGCGCTGAGCCGCGAGAGCCTGGCCCCGCCGCAGCGGCAGCGCTTCGAGTCCTCGCTCGCCGAGAAGGTGGACTGGTTCGGCTCGCGCCTGCTGCCGGTGCGCTACGCGGCGGGCGACGCGGCGGCGGTCGCGGGGGAGATGGAGGGCCTGCTGTCGGCGGGCGCCGACATCCTGATCGCGGCGGGCGCGGGGTCGCTCGACCCGCTCGACCCCGTCTTCGCGGGGCTCGAGCGCCTCGGCGGCCGCATGCTTCGTCACGGGGCGCCCGCGCACCCGGGCAGCCTCCTCTGGATCGCGGACCTGCGAGGCCGCCCGGTGCTGGGGATGCCCGCGTGCGGGATGTTCTCCCAGGCCACCACCTTCGACCTCGTGCTGCCGCGCATCCTGGCCGGCGAGCCGGCCGGGGCCGGAGACGTCGCGGCGCTCGGCCACGGAGGCCTGCTCTCGCGCGACAGCGCCTACCGATTCCCGCCCTACCGCAAGTCGGGCGCCCGCGGGGAGCTGGCCGAGTGACATGGCCCTCTACAGCGACGTCATCCGGGAGCGGTTCCGCAAGCCGCGGTTCCGCGGCGCCCTCGAGCGCCCCGACGTGTCGGGCGAGGACGTGAACCCGCTCTGCGGCGACCGGATCCGGATCCAGGCGCGCCTGGACGGCGGCCGCCTGGTCGAGGGGCGATGGACGGGCGACTGCTGCGCGATCTCCGCCGCCTCCGCCGACGTGCTGCTCGAGATGATGGTGGGCCAGCCGGCGGCGCGGGCGCGCGAGCTGACCCCGGCGAGCATCCTCGAGCGCCTGGACGCCGACATCCGTCCCTCGCGGATGAAGTGCGTGGCACTGCCGCTCGCCGTGCTGCAGGAGGCGCTCACCAAGGAGGGCACGCCATGAGCCTGGGCGAGCGCTGCCGCCCCGACTTCCCGATCCTCTCGCGCATCGTGAACGGCCACCCGCTGGTGTACCTGGACTCGGCCGCGTCGAGCCAGAAGCCGGCCTCGGTCATCGAGGCGATCCAGCGCTACTACGAGACCAGCCACGCCAACGTGCATCGCTCGATCCACACCCTGGGCGAGGAGGCCACCGAGCTGTACGAGGCCGCGCGCGACGCGGTACGGGCCTTCCTCGGGGCGCGCACGCGTGAGGAGATCGTGTTCACCCGCGGCACCACCGAGTCCCTCAACCTGGTGGCCCAGGCGGTGGGCCGCACGCTCCAGCCGGGCGACGAGATCGTGGTCAGCGAGCTCGAGCACCACTCCAACCTGGTGCCGTGGCAGATGGTGTGCCGCGACCGGGGCACGGTGCTGAAGGCCATCCCCGTCCTGCCCGAAGGCTACCTCGACCTGGAGGCCTACGCGCGGCTGCTCTCACCGCGGACGCGGGTGGTGGCGGTGGCCCACGTCTCGAACGTGCTCGGCACCATCAACCCGGTGGCGCAGATGGCGGAGCAGGCGCACCGGGCGGGCGCCCTGGTGTGCCTCGACGGGGCCCAGGCGGTGCCGCACCTGCCGGTCGACGTGAGCGCGATCGGGGCCGACTTCTACGCCTTCTCCGGGCACAAGATGCTGGGGCCCACCGGCATCGGCGTCTTGCATGGACGCCGCGAGATCCTGGAGCGGCTCGAGCCCGCGTGGGGCGGCGGCGAGATGATCAAGGAGGTCTGGATCGACCACGCCCAGTGGAACGATCTGCCCTGGCGCTTCGAGCCCGGCACCCCGCCCATCGCGGACGCGGTCGGCCTGCACGCGGCGGTGGAGTATCTCGGCAAGCTCGGCATGGCGCAGGTGAGCGCGCACGAGCAGGCGCTGACCGCCGCCACCATGGAGGCCCTGGCGGACATCCCGGGCGTCACCCTCTACGGGCCCCGCAATCCGGAGATGAAGGGGGCGGTGGTCGCCTTCAACCTGGAGGGCATCCATCCCCACGACGGGGCGGCGCTGCTCGACCAGCGCGGCATCGCGGTGCGGGCGGGCCATCACTGCGCGCAGCCGCTCATGAAGTGCCTGCAGATCGCGGGCACGCTGCGGGCCAGCTTCTCAGTCTACAACACCGCCCAGGACGTCCAGCGCCTCGCGGAGGCGGTCGCCACCCTCCGCGGCGAGCTCTGATCGCCCGGCACGGAGCCTCCCCGTGAGCGACTGGCCGCGGCCCCGGGACGGCTTCGCGTCTCCGCGCTTCGCGCAGCCGGCGACCTTCATGCGGCTGCCCTATCTGACGTCGGTGGCCGGGCTCGACGTGGTCCTCTGCGGCATCCCCTTCGACGGCGGCTGCTCCTATCGCTCGGGGGCGCGCATGGGCCCGCGTCACGTCCGCGAGCAGTCCTCGCTGATCCGGCCCTGGAACTCGGCGCTGCGCGTGCATCCCTTCGAGCGGCTGCGAGTCGCCGACTGCGGCGACGTGGACGTGGTGCCGGTCTCGATCGAAGGAACCTTCGCGGCCATCGAGCGGACCCTGGCCCCGGTGGTGGAGGCGCGCGTGGTCCCGCTCTGCGTGGGCGGCGACCATACCGTGACCCTCGCGGTGCTTCGCGCGCTGGCGCGCCGGCACGGCCGGCTCGGGCTCGTGCACTTCGACGCGCACCCCGACACCTGGGACCGCTACTTCGGCCTGCCCTACTACCACGGGAGCACGTTCCGGCGGGCGATGGAGGAGGGCCTGATCGACGGCCGGCGCTCGATCCAGGTGGGCATCCGCGGTCCGCTCTACGGCCCCGAGGACTTCGACTTCCACCGCGAGCACGGCTTCGAGGTGATTCGCATCGAGGACGTGAAGGAGCACGGGGTCGCCTCGGTGGTGGAGCGCCTGCGCCGCCTGGCCGGCGGGCCGGTGTACTGCTCGTTCGACGTCGACGCGGCGGACCCGGCCTACGCACCGGGGACCGGTACCCCGGAGGCGGGCGGCCTGACCTCGTACGAGGCCCTGTGCCTCGTGCGCGGGCTGCGCGGGCTCGAGCTGGCCGGAGGCGACATCGTGGAGGTCTCGCCGCCCTACGACGGGCCCGGCGCCATCACCGGCGTGCTCGCGGCCAACCTCCTCTTCGAGCTGCTCTCGGTGGTGGCGCTCGGCCGCTAGGCCGACCCGGATGCTAAGATGAGGCCGTGAGATCGGCCATGCGTCGGTTTCTCCTCGTCGTCGTCCTGCTGACCGCCTTCGCGCTCCCCGCGTCGCCCCGGCCGGCCTCCGCGGCCCAGGCGGTGGCCACCATCGAGATGGACTCCGCGATCACGCCGGTCACGGTGCGGCTGCTCACCACCGCCATCGACCGGGCCCAGAGCGAGGGCGCCCAGGCGCTGGTCGTGCAGCTCAACACGCCGGGTGGGCTCGAGCGCTCGATGCGCTCGATGGTGCAGACCATCCTGGGCTCGCCGATCCCGGTGATCGTCTACGTGTCGCCCACCGGGGCCCGGGCCGCCTCCGCCGGGGTGTTCATCACCATGGCGGCGCACGTCGCCGCGATGGCGCCCGCCACCAACATCGGGGCGGCGCACCCGGTGGCGGTGGGCGGCGGCGGCATGGACAAGGAGATGACCAAGAAGGTGGAGAACGACGCGGCCGCCTTCGCGCGCACCATCGCGGCCGAGCGCGGGCGCAACGTGGAGTGGGCGGAGAAGGCGGTGCGCTCCTCGGTCTCCGCCACCGAGCGGGAGGCGGTGAAGCTCAAGGTGGTCGACCTCGTCGCGGACAACGTTCCCGACCTGCTCGCCAAGATCGACGGCCGGACGGTCAAGACCGCGAAGGGGCAGGTGACGCTGGCCACCAAGGACGCGCCGGTGAAGGTGATCGAGGTGCGCTTCCGGGACCGGTTCCTGGCCCTGATCTCCGACCCCAACGTGGCCTACCTGCTGATGATGGGCGGCATGCTCGGCATCTTCTTCGAGCTGTCGAATCCGGGCTCGATCCTGCCCGGCATCATCGGAGGGATCTGCCTGATCCTGGCCTTCTTCGCCTTCCAGAGCCTGCCCGTCAACTGGGCCGGCCTGCTGCTCCTGCTGTTCGGGGTGGTCCTCCTCGTCGCCGAGATCAAGGTGGTGAGCCACGGCGTGCTGGCGATCGGCGGCGTGATCTCGATGCTGCTCGGCTCGATCATGCTCTACGACTCGCCCGACCTCACCGGCATCCGCCTCTCGTGGGCGGTGATCCTGCCCACCGTGGGCGCCACCGCCGGGCTCGTGTTCTTCGCGGTGTCCATGGGCATCCGCGCCCTCTACCGGCCCGCCGCCACTGGCTCCGGCGCGATGGTGGGCCGGGTGGGGCTGACCCGCACGCCGCTCCAGCCCGAGGGGCAGGTGCTGATCGACGGCGAGCTCTGGCGGGCGGTGAGCCCCGAGGCCGGCGTGGGCGCGGGGGAGCCGGTGCAGGTCACCGCCATCGACGGACTCACCCTGACGGTCACGCGCTCCGCTCGACGGCCCTAGGCCCAGGAGAATGCCCATGGAAGGCGTGCAGCTGCTCTTCGGCATCATCCCGGTCGTGCTGATCGTGCTCTACATCTTCTTCTCCTCGTTCCGGATCCTGCGCGAGTACGAGCGGGCGGTGATCTTTCGCTTCGGGCGACGCACCAGCGCCATCTTCAATCCCGGCGGGGACGGCTCGGGTCCCGGCCTGGTCCTCCTGATCCCGTTCGTCGACAAGATGGTGAAGGTGAGCCTGCGCACCATCACCATGGACGTGCCGCCCCAGGACGTGATCACCCGCGACAACGTGTCGGTGAAGGTGAACGCGGTCATCTTCTTCCGGGTGCTGGACGCGGCCAAGGCGGTGATCAGCGTGGAAGACTACCTCTACGCGACCTCCCAGATGGCCCAGACCACCCTCCGCAGCGTGCTCGGGCAGCAGGAGATGGACGAGCTCCTGGCCGGACGTGAGAAGATCAACGAGGAGCTGACCCGCATCATCGATCAGCACACGACCCCGTGGGGCGTGAAGGTCGCCGCGGTGGAGGTGAAGAACGTCGACCTCCCCCAGGACATGCAGCGCGCGATGTCCAAGCAGGCCGAGGCCGAGCGCGAGCGGCGGGCCAAGGTGATCAACGCGGAGGGCGAGTTCCAGGCCGCGGCCAAGCTCGGCGACGCCGCGGAGGTGCTGATGCGCTTCCCGATCGCGGTGCAGCTCCGCTATCTCCAGACCATGCGCGAGATCGCCTCGGAGCGGAACACCACCACGTTCTTCCCGGTGCCGCTCGACCTGTTCACGCCGCTGCTGCGGGCGCTGGGGCAGACCGGGGCCCCGCCGCCTCCCAAGAGCTGACCGCGCGCGCCGTCCTTCTTGTCGGCCGCGGGACGACCGAGTACAATGGGTCGATCTGACGGGGGGTTAGCTCAGTTGGGAGAGCGCGGCGTTCGCAACGCCGAGGTCGAGGGTTCGAATCCCTTACCCTCCACCATTCCGAAAAGAAAACGGCCGGGGCATCACGCCCCGGCCGTTCGTGCTTGCCCGCCAGGCCGCTACGGCACGCTGACGGAGGTACTGTCTCCCGAGTTGCTCACCGTGAACGTGCCGGCCGACGCCACCGGCGTGTAGACGTAGGTGCCCCAGCCGGCGGGACCGGCCGGAATGTTCGCCATGAACGGACCCGCGACCTGGCCCTGGGAGTTGCTCACCGCGGACGTGAGGTCCGTGAGCGCGGTGGGCAGGGAGCCCATGTGAGCCGAATAGATGCTGATCGAGGACGCCAGTGCGCGCGCGTCCGCCTGCGCCTTTGCCAGACGCGCGCGCGCCTGCACGTTGGCGTACAGCGGAATGGCGATCGCCGCGAGGATACCGATGATGGCCACCACGATCATCAGCTCGATGAGCGTGAAGCCGCGCTGCCGGCGCCGCGCGCGGGTGGCCTGGAACTGCTCGCTTCTATGCATGTTTTTCGCTCCCTCTTCCAACCGAGAGTAGGACAAAGTTCCTGAGTTGAGGGGTCTTCAAGACTCGCGCCAGACGGGTCGCATGAGCACGCGCCAACGGAATCAATGAGTTGTGGCGTGGGAGCGGAAGTGGGTCGCGGGCGCAAGCGTCTGATTGGACACTTTGCGGCTATCGGCTGACTCGGCCGCCGTCACACGGAGCCCGAGGAGTAAGCGCATCTATTTCGAAAAATTGCTGCCGGAGCCCGGGCAGCGCCGCTGAAAGTCCTGCCGAAAGGACAGGGCGGGGGCGGGCGCGCACCTCGAATCAGAGCGGTCGATCCGGTGAGAACCGGACGCGGGTGGGACGACGAAGCGCAGACGCGACGGCGCGGCCTCTCGCCGCCATCGCGTTTCAGGCGGGGAAGGCTAGGCGCGCTTGGTGGCGGCGGGCTTGGGCGGGCACATCTTGTGGACCCACACCGAGCCCAGCTTGACGTGGTTGCCGTTCTTCCGGATACGAAGCTTGCACTTGGGGCAGGTCCCCATGTCATTCTCCTCCAACGACGACGTCCGACAGGATGTGACGCGTCGAGCATTATACATGAGCCCGGGAGAGGCCCGTGACCCAGACCTGCATCTTCTGCCGCATCGTCGCCAAGGAGAGCCCGGCGCAGATCGAATACGAGGACGACGAGGTCGTCGCCTTCCGGGACCTCTATCCGAAGGCGCCGATCCATCTGCTCGTCGTGCCCAGGCGCCACATCGAGTCGATCGCGCGCCTCGACCCGGCGGACGCGCCGCTGATCGGCCGCTGCGTGCACGTGGCGCGCCTCCTGGGCGAGCGCACCGGCTACGCCGAGCGTGGCTACCGCCTCTCCTGCAACACCGGGCCGGAGGGCGGGCAGGTCGTCTACCACATCCATTTCCACTTCACCGCCGGCCGCCGGTGATCCGGGTCCGGGGGCTCCGCAAGGACTACCCGGGCGGCCCACGGGCTCTGGATGGCATCGACCTCCACGTGGCCCGGGGCGAGTTCGTGGCCCTGATCGGCTCCAGTGGAGCGGGGAAGTCGACGCTGCTGCGCTGCCTCAATGGGCTCGTCACCCCCACCGCGGGCCAGGTCGAGGTGGACGGCGTCGCGGTCACCGGGGCCGCGGCCGAGGCGCTGCGGCTCGTTCGATCTCGCGTAGGGTTCGTGTTCCAGCAATTCAATCTGCTGCGCCGGCTCACCGTGCTCGACAACGCGATGCTGGGGCGGCTACCGCACCTGCCTCGATGGCGGTCCCTGCTCGGGTGGTTCGCCGCCGCCGAGCTGGAGCGGACGCGCGCGACCCTTGCGCGGGTGGGCCTGGCCGATCTGGCCGGCCGGCGCGTCGACACGCTCTCCGGCGGGCAGCAGCAGCGGGTGGCCATCGCCCGCGCCCTCGTGCAGGGGCCAGCCGTGATCCTGGCCGACGAGCCGATGGCGAGCCTCGACCCCGCGCTCTCGCACACCGTCATGGAGCTGCTGCGCCGGATCAACCGCGAGGACGGCATCACGGTGGTGGCCTCGCTCCACGTGCTGGAGCTGGCGCGCAGCTACGGGCAGCGCATCGTGGGCCTCCGTCACGGGCGCGTCGTCCACGACGGCCCGCCGGCGTCGCTCGACGACGCGGCCGCGGCCCGCATCTTCGAGCCGGCGGGGCCAGCGGACCGGCCGTGACCCGCTGGAGCCGCGTGGCGGGCTGGACGGCGCTCGGCGCGGTCTTCGTGTGGTCGGCGGTGGCGACCGAGGTCTCCCTCGGCCGGATGGTCGAGGGGCTGCCCTACATGTGGGACTTCGTCCGGCGGATGGTGCCGCCGGATCTCTCGGTGCTCGGCAACGCGGTGCGCGGAGCGATCGAGACCGTCCAGATCGCGATCGTGGGCACCGCGGTCGCGGCGGTGCTGGCCCTGCCGGTGGGCTTCGCGGCCGCCCGCAACGCGGCGCCGCGGTGGCTCTTCTACTCGAGCCGACTGCTCCTCAACGCGTTTCGCGCGGTGGACACCCTGGTGTACGCCCTCTTCTTCGTCGCCGCGGTCGGCCTCGGGCCGTTCCCGGGCGTCCTAGCGGTGATCGTCTACACCGCGACGGTGCTGGCCAAGCTCTACTCCGAAGCGATCGAGGCCATCGAGCCCGGTCCGGTCGAGGCGGTGCGGGCGACGGGGGCCACGCGGCTCCAGGTCCTCCGGTGGGGGGTGCTCCCGCAGCTCGCGCCGCAGTTCCTGTCGTTCACGCTCTATCGATTCGAGACCAATATCCGCGCGGCCGCGATCCTGGGCTTCGTCGGAGCCGGGGGGATCGGCTTCTACGTCCAGACCTACCTGCGGCTGCTCAACTATCCGGCCGCGGCCTCGGTACTGCTGGTGCTGGTGGCGCTGGTGATGGTGATCGACTTCGCGTCGTCACGGCTTCGCGCCCGCCTGGTCTGAGAAAATGAAACGGCCCCGGGGATGACCCCGGGGCCGTGATGGTACCGTTCAGCGGATCGTTACTTCTTCAGCAGGTTCATCGCCGCCTTGGCCTTGTCGGCCGCCACGGACGACTTGCCCGCCTTGCACGCCGCCTCGGCCTCGCTCACGAGGGTCGCGGCCTTCTTGTACTCGGCCGACCGGGGCGACTGGATGTCCTGACTGCGCGGCGACTGCACGTCCTGACCGCGCGGCGACTGGATGTCCTGGCTGCGCGGCGACTGGATGTCCTGGCTGCGCGGCGACTGGATGTCCTGGCTCCGGGGCGACTGCACGTTCTGGCTGCGCGGCGACTGGATGTCCTGGCTGCGCGGCGACTGCACGTCCTGACCGCGCGGCGCCTGGATGTCCTGGCTGCGCGGCGACTGAATGTCCTGGCTACGCGGCGCCTGCACGTCCTGCCGCGCACCCGCTAGCGACCGAGGAGCCTGGATGTCCTGGCTCCGGGGCGACTGCACGTCCTGACCACGCGGAGACTGCACGTCCTGACCACGAGGAGCCTGCACGTCCTGGCCCCGCGGGGACTGGATATCCTGGCTGCGCGGCGCCTGCACGTCCTGCCGCGCACCCGCCAGCGACCGCGGCGCCTGCACATCCTGGCTCCGGGGCGACTGGATGTCCTGGCTACGTGGCGCCTGCACGTCCTGGCGCGCGCCCGCCAGCGAGCGAGGGGCCTGCACGTCCTGGCTCTTGGCGGTCTGGGTCAGCATGGCCTTCGCCGACGCGACCTCGGGCGGGCACGACGTCTGAGCGATGCCGACCGTGGCCGACAGCGACATCATCGTGACCACGCTCAATACACCTGCGAGAACCTTTTTCATCGTTTCCGTTCCTTTCTTCCTTCGTTTTTCGGCCTGCGTTTCGCTCGATTCCGCCCGTCCGCCCCTGGCCCCCCTGCGCCCCGGCTCGCGACCTTAGGATGCAGTCGGGATGCCATCGGTCTCATGAGCAATTAATCACAATATAGACAAGGTGTTACGGCCGAAGAGCCCACCATCGCCACGGGGGCTCCTGGGCGTTCTGCCCGGCATCCCCCCTAGGCGGCGCCCGACAATCTGCCTCGGGTCGGACTCCCTTGAGGCCCCCGGGACGCTCTGATACCGTGGAGCGCCATGACCTCCACCCCGGGCGGGCGCACGTGCGTCTTCGCGCTCGTGATCCTGCTCGTGACCGCCGCCTGCGCCGCGCAGACCCCACTCGCACCCGCGCCACGACACGGATTGCCCGCACCCACGCGAGAAGTGCTGCCCGGCGGCCTCCGCCTGATCGTGCAGGAGCACCGCGCGGCCAGCACCGTCGCCATCCACCTCTGGGCTGGCGTAGGCGGTCGCGACGAGGCGGTCGGTGAGCGTGGCTTCTCGCACTTCGCGGAGCACATGCTCTTCAAGGGCACCACCACGCGGCCCCGTGGCTTCGTCGAGACCGAGGTGGAATCGGTGGGGGGCCGCACCAACGCGGGCACCTCCAATGATTATACCTTCTATTACCTGCTGCTGCCAGCGAGCCGCACCGTTCCCGGCATCCGCCTGATCGCCGACATGGTCCTCAACTCCATCTTCGACCCGGCGGAGCTCGCGCGCGAGCGGGAAGTGGTGTTCGAGGAGGTGCGCCTCAACGAGGACAACCCGCGCTCGTCGCTGGGACGCCAGCTCTACACCCTGCTCTATCAGGGCCATCCCTACGGGCGACCGGTACTGGGTGACGCGACCGACCTCCGATCCGCGACGCGGGAGAGCTTGCGCGCGTACTGGGCGCGCTACTACGTGCCCAGCAACATGACGCTGGTGGTGGTGGGCCCCGTCGATCCGGCCCAGGTGCGCGCGGCCGCGATCGAGGCCTTCGGCTCCCGGCCCGCCGTGACCTCCGCTCGGCCGCCCTTGCCGGCGCCGGCCGCGCTGGACGGAGTGCGGGCACGCACCGTGGAGCGCCCGGAGCGGCAGACCCAGCTGGGCCTGGGATGGCTCGCGCCGCCGCTCGGCGATCCGGACATGGCCGCGGTGGATGTGCTGGGCCACATCCTGGGCGGCTCGCGCAGCTCGCGGCTCAACCAGGCGCTGCGCGAGCGCACCCGTCTGGTCTCGAGCATCAGCGGCTGGTACGGGGCGCTCCAGGGAGCGGGCGCCATCGGCGTCACCGCGCAGCTCGAGAGCCGCGACCCCGCGACGGTGGAGCAGGCGATCCTCACCGAGATCCACCGCCTGCAAACCGACGGGGTGACCGCGGCGGAGCTGGCCCGGGCGATCACCGCCTCGGAAGCGGAGCGCGAGTTCTCGCGCGAGACGGTGGAAGGCCTCGCGCTGGCGTACGGCCGCGCGGAGACGACCTGGAGCCTCGAGGCCGAGCGCGGCTACCTGGACCGGGTGCGGAAGGTGACACAGGCCGACGTGCGCGAGGCGGCCCGGCGATACCTGACGAACTCGTACGCGCGGCTCACCTTCGTGCCGCGGAGCACTCCGTGACGGGCGGGCCGCGGCTGATCGCGCTGGGGGTCGCCGCCGCGCTCCTGGCCGCGACGGGGGCCGGCGCCGCCGCGCAGACCCCGCAGCGCGAGCGCCTGCCCAACGGCCTCACGGTGCTGGTCCGCGAGAGCTCGGCCACTCCGGTGGTGGCGGCCTCCCTCTTCGTGCGAGTGGGCTCCCGGTGGGAGACGGAGGACGACGCCGGCATCACCCACCTCCTCCAGCAGGTGCTCCTGAAGGGCACCACCACGCGCTCCGCGCTCGAGGTCGCGGAGGCCGCGGAGACGCTCGGGGGCGGCATCAGCGCTGCCGCGGACATGGACTTCTCGGAGGTCCGCACCACCGCGCTGGCGCGGAACTGGAAGCACATGCTCGAGCTGCTGGCCGACGTCGCTCTGCGGCCCACGCTGCCGGATGGCGAGATCGACGGGGAGCGAAAGTCGATGCTCACCGCGCTGCGCAGCCGTCAGGACCAGCCGTTCCCGCTCGCCATGGATACCGTGATGGCGCACGTCTACGGCGCTCATCCCTACGGTCGCCCCCTCCTGGGGCGCCCCGCCGCGCTCGCCAAGATCGACCGCACCGCCCTCCTCGCGCACCATCAGCGCTTCTACCGCGCGCCGCGAATGATCCTGGCCGTGAGCGGGGACGTGTCCGCGCGCGAGGTGGTGGCCGAGATCACCCGCCTCTTCGCCGCCGCACCGGCCGGGGAGGGAGATCCGGATCCGAGCGCGACGACCGCGGTGGCGCGGGCGGACCGCACCGTGATCGTGAAGCCATCCGCCCAAGCCCAGGTGCTGGTGGCCTTCCTCGCCCCGCCCACCTCGCATCCCGACTACGCGGCGGTGAAGGTGCTCGCCACCGCGCTGGGCGGCGGCATGGCCGGCCGGCTCTTCACCGAGGTGCGCGACAAGCAGGGGCTGGCCTACTCCACCGGCGGCGCCTATCCCTCGCGCCTCGGCCCGGGCGTGCTCTACATGCAGCTCGGCACCGCCCCGGCCAACCAGACGCGCGCCGAGGCGGCGATGCTGGGCGAGCTGACGCGCATCCAGCGCGAGCCCCTGAACCCGGGCGAGCTCACGCGCGCCAAGGCGTACCTGCTCGGCCAGTTCGCGCTCGACCGCCGCACGAACGCGCGGCTGGCGTGGTACGACGCGTTCTTCGAGGTGCTCGGGGTCGGCCCCGATTTCGCGGAGCGCTATACCCGGGCGGTGGAGGCGATCACGGCCGCGGACGTGCAGCGGGTGGCGCGTACGTACCTGGCCGCGCCGACGATCGTGACGCTCGGGCCGTCCGCGCAGTAGGCCGCCCGTGTTCCCGCTCAAGGACGACAATCCGAGCGCGAGCGCCCCGCTCGTCACGGTCGCGCTGATCGTGCTGAACGCGCTCGTCTTCGTCTACCAGATCTCGCTCGAGGTGGGCGGGGCGGAGGGGGCGCGGGCCGCGCAGGCGTTCGTCGAGGAGTTCGGCCTCGTGCCGTGCCGGCTGACCGGCGCCTGCCGCGTCGGCTCCGAGGTGCCGGCCCCGATCCTCACGATCTTCACGTCGATGTTCATGCACGGGGGCCTCTTCCACATCGGCGGCAACATGCTCTACCTGTGGATCTTCGGCAACAACGTCGAGGACACCCTGGGACACGGTCGCTACCTCCTCTTCTACCTGCTGTCCGGGATCGCGGCCGCGCTCGCCCAGACCGTGGTCGGGCCCTCCTCCACGGTCCCGATGATCGGCGCGAGCGGCGCGATCTCGGGCGTGCTCGGGGCCTACCTCGTCCTGTTCCCTGGCGCGCACGTCACCACGCTCATCATCCTCGGCTTCTTCTTCCGCTTGGTGCAGATCCCCGCGGTGGTCGTGCTGGGCTTCTGGATCGTGGTGCAGGTGCTGACCGGCCTCGGCAGCTTCGGGGCCAGCGGCGGGGTGGCCTTCTTCGCCCACATCGGAGGCTTCCTCGCCGGGATGGCACTGCTCTTCGTGCTCCGGCCACGCCCGAGGGGCCGCGCGGCGTGAGGCGCGCGCCCGCGCCTGAAATGGGGCGGGCCAGGGGGTTCGGCTATATAATTGTGACCGTTGATATTTCCGGCACGGTCCCCTGGGGCTGAGGAGCCCGTATGAACGCGGTGTTCACGCCTTTGGCAGTCGGGGCGCGTCGCGGGCCCCAGACCGTCAGTATTTCCGGGCCTTTGCATTGGGCTCGTCGCACCGCCTCCCATGAAGTTCCCTTCGACGTGATCACCGTGCGCCCCCTCGCCGGCCCGACCGTGCGCTCGAGGGTGGCCCGAGCCTCGGGTGTGGAACTGGACGAGATCGAACGTGAACGAGCCTGGCGACCGGCCGTGCGGGGGTGCGGGCCGGTCGGGGGCTCCGGAAAGGAGCCGGCGTGAAGAGGTTCCCCAAGAAGCGTGGCCTGTCGAAGCCTGCCGTGTCGCACCGGAAGACGACCGTGGGGGCCCGCGGCAAGGTGGCGCCCGCGCCCGAGCCAAAGCGTGGCCCGGACAACCGCGCGAAGACCAAGGTCCGGCTGGACGTGGCGCTGGTGGAGCGGGGGCTCATCGAGTCACGCGAGAAGGCGGCGCGGGTGATCCTGGCCGGCGACGTGCTCGTCGACGGCCAGCGGGTGGACAAGGCGGGAGCGCTGGTCACGCCGGGGGCCAAGCTGGATCTGGTGGCCCGGCCGCGCTTCGTGAGCCGCGGGGGCGACAAGCTGGCCCACGCGCTCGCCACGTTCGCCATCGACCCGCGCGGCAAGGTCGCCATCGACGTCGGCGCCTCCACCGGGGGCTTCACCCATTGCCTGCTCGAGCAGGGCGCGGTGAAGGTCTACGCGGTGGACGTGGGGCACGGACAGCTCGACGCCAAGCTGCGGGCCGACGGCCGCGTGGTGGTGATGGAGAAGACGAACGCCCGTAACCTCCCGGTGGACTCCTTCCCCGAGTCGCCCGCGCTCGCCACCATCGACATCTCGTTCATCTCGCTGGAGAAGGTGCTGCCCTCGGTCTACGGGGTGCTGACCCTGCAGGGCGAGGCGGTGGTGCTGGTGAAGCCGCAGTTCGAGGTCGGCAAGGGACAGGTGGGCAAGGGGGGCGTGGTGCGCGACGGCTCGCATCATCGCGGCGTGCTCGCGCGAATCGCCCGCTTCGCCGTCCTGCACGGCTGGCACGTGCGGGGCGTGACCGCCTCGCCGCTCAAGGGGCCCAAGGGCAACCGGGAGTTCTTCCTCTTCCTGACCAAGACCGGGCGCACCCTCCCCGAGCTGGACGCGCTGATCGCGAAGGAGACCGCGGAGGAGGAGCATCCCGCGTGAAGCGGCTGGGCATCGTCGCCAAGACCGACCGCGACGAGGCGCGCACGGTCGTTCCCCAGCTGCTCGACTGGTGCGCGGCGCGGGGCATCCAGCCGATCCTCGAGAAGGAGACCGCGGGGGTGTGCCCCCAGGCGACCTGCGGGGTGGTGGGCCGGTCCGAGTTGCCGTCGCACTCCGATCTCCTGCTGGTGCTGGGCGGCGACGGCACGCTCCTCAGCATGGCGCGCATGGTGGGCGACCTGGGGGTGCCGATCCTCGGTGTGAACCTGGGCGGTCTCGGCTTCCTCACCGCGCTCACCCTGGACGAGCTCTTCCCGGCGCTCGAGGCCTACCTGCGGGACGAGCTGGTCATCGAGGAGCGCATGCTGCTCGAGGCCCGCGTGTACCGGCAGGGCGAGCGCCTCGGCGAGTACGCGGCGCTCAACGACGTGGTCATCACCAAGTCCGCCATGAGCCGCATCATCCGGCTCGAGGTCGCGGTCGACGGCGACTTCGCCACCGGCTACCGCGCGGACGGGCTGATCCTCTCCACGCCCACCGGCTCCACCGCCTACTGCCTCTCCGCGGGCGGGCCCATCGTGTTCCCGACCATGGACGCGGTGGTGCTCACCCCCATCTGCTCCCACACGCTGACCAACCGTCCGATCGTGCTGCCGGCGACCCAGCGCATCTCGATCACGCTGCTCACCGACCAGGACGTGATGCTCACCCTGGACGGCCAGGTCGGCTTCGCCCTGAAGGCCAACGACACGGTGGAGGTGCGGCGGGCCGCCGCCCGCACCCGGCTCCTGCGCGTGCCCCAGAAGCACTTCTTCTCGGTCCTCCGCACCAAGCTCAAGTGGGGGGAGCGATAGGGATACAGTTGAGCGCGGCCGGGCCGGGGCCGTAGCATGGCCAGTGCGATGCTGCGCGAGCTGTCGATCCGCAACCTGGCCGTGGTGGAGGAGGCCCGGGTGCCCTTCGCCCCCGGCCTCAACGTGCTCACCGGCGAGACCGGCGCCGGCAAGTCAATCGTGGTCGACGCCCTGCTGCTGGTGACCGGCGCGCGCGCCCAGCTGGACTGGATCCGCACCGGTGCCGAGACCGCCCTGGTCGAGGCGGTGTTCGAGATCGATCCCGCCGGCCCGGTCGCCGCGCTGCTCGACGAGGCCGGCCATCAACCGGGCGACGGGCAGCTCGTGATCAAGCGCGAGCTGGCCCGCTCCGGACGCCACCGCGCCTTCGTCAACGACGGGGCCGCGACCGTGGGGCTGCTCGAGCGCCTCGGCGATCTCCTCGTCGAGATGCACGGCCAGCACGAGCACCAGCGGCTGATGGAGCCGGCCCGGCAGCTCCTGCTGCTGGACCGCTTCGCGGACGCCGAGGCGCGGCGGGAGTCGGTGGCCGCGCTGGTCCGCCGGTGGGAGGAGGCGCGGGCCGCCCTGGACCGGCTCCGGGGCGAGATGCGGGAGGGGGCGCGCCAGGAGGACCTCTACCGGTTCCAGGTCGCGGAGATCGACGACCTGCGGCTGCGGGACGGGGAGGAGGACGAGCTGCGGGCGGAGCGCTCGCGCCTGCAGCACGCGGAGCGAATCGTCGCCGGTCTGCAGGAGACGGTCGGGCTGCTCTACGAGGATCCCCAGTCCGCCACCACCCGCCTCGCGCGCGCCGCCGCGCTGCTGCGCGACCTCTCCCGCTTCGAGCCCGACGCGGCTCCCTCCATCGAGGCCATCGAGGGCGCCCAGGCCTATCTCGAGGACGTGGTGGGCCGGGCCCGGGCCCTGCGGGACCGGGCGGTCTTCGACCCGGAGCGACTCGAGCAGATCGACGCGCGCCTCGACGCCATCGTGAAGCTCAAGCGCAAGTACGGCGACTCGGTGACCGCGATCCTGGCCCACCGGCAGGAGGCGGCCGCCGCGCTCGACCGCATCGTCCGCCACGACGCGATCGCGGAGGAGATGGAGGGCGCGGTGGCCGAGGCGGCCGCGGCCGCGGCGGCGGAGGCGATCGCGCTGTCCGGCGCGCGGACCCGGGCCGCCGAGCGCCTCGAGCGCCTGGTGCAGAAGGAGATCCGCGGGCTCGGCATGGAGCACGGCCGCTTCCGGGTGGCGCTGCGGCGCGAGACCGCCGGTGCCGACGAGCTGGCCGCGGGGCCGGAGGGCTGGCGGGTCGGGCCGCGCGGGACGGAGACCGCGGAGCTGCTGCTCTCCGCCAACCCCGGCGAGGACCTCCGCCCGCTCGCCAAGGTGGTGTCCGGAGGAGAGCTCTCCCGGGTGATGCTGGCAGCCAAGACGGTGCTGGCCGCCGCCGACGACGTGCCGGTGCTGGTGTTCGACGAGGTCGACGCGGGGATCGGCGGGCGGGTGGCCGACGTGGTGGGGCAGAAGCTGGCCGCCACCGCGGCGGGCCGGCAGGTCCTCTGCGTGACCCACCTGGCCCCGATCGCGGCCTATGCATCCCAGCACCTGCTGGTCGAGAAGCGCGTGGCCCGCGGCGCCACGCGCACGACGGTGAGCCCGCTGCCCGCGGCGGCGCGGGTGGACGAGCTGGCCCGCATGCTGGGCGGCGAGCGCGTCACCGAGACGTCCCGCCGGCACGCCCGCGAGCTCCTGAAGGACGCGCGCTGACCCCGACCGCGCCTGCCGGCCGGGCGCGGCAGGTGGTGTAAGATGAGGCCCTGATGATCAACGCGATCTTCCGCTCGATCTTCGGCACCAAGCACGAGCGCGACGTCAAGCGGATGGGCCCGGTGGTGGCCGAGATCGCCTCGCTCGAGCCGGGACTGCAGGCCCTGTCCGACGAGGCCCTCCGCGCCCGCACCGTCGAGCTCCGCCAGCGCCTGGCCGACGGCGCGGAGCTCGACGAGCTGCTGCCGGAGGCCTTCGCGGCGGTTCGCGAGGCGGCGCGCCGGACGGTTCGGATGCGTCATTTCGACGTGCAGATGATGGGTGGCATGGTGCTCCACGCGGGCAAGATCGCGGAGATGGCCACCGGCGAGGGCAAGACCCTGGTGGCCACGCTGCCCGCGTACCTCAACGCGCTGCCCGGCAAGGGCACCCACCTGGTCACGGTGAACGACTACCTGGCCCGTCGCGACGCCCAGTGGATGGGGCCGATCTACCACGCGCTGGGGCTGACGGTGGGAGTGATCCAGCACGAGATGCAGTACCGCTACGACCCCAACTTCGCCTCGCCCGACATCCGGCTCGCGGCCCTCCGCCCGGTTACCCGCAAGGAAGCCTACGCCGCCGACATCACCTACGGCACCAACAACGAGTTCGGCTTCGACTACCTCCGCGACAACATGCAGTTCAGCCTCGACGACATCGTCCAGCGCGAGCACTTCTACGCGATCGTGGACGAGGTGGACTCGATCCTGATCGACGAGGCGCGCACCCCGCTCATCATCTCCGGGCGGGATCGCAGCGCGGAGAGCCGGGCCCCGCTCTACGAGAAGGTCAACCGGGTCATCCCCCGGCTCAAGCGGGCCGCCACCATCGTGGAGGGCAAGCTCTCCGAGATCGAGGAGACCGCGGAGGGCGACTTCATCGTCGACGAGAAGTCCCGCACGGTCTCCCTCACCGACCAGGGGGTCGCCTACTGCGAGCGGCTGCTCGGGATCGAGAACCTGTCCGACCCGACCCACATCGAGGTCGCCCACCACATCCACCAGGCGCTGAAGGCCCACCACATCTTCCACAAGGACGTGGACTACGTGGTGAAGGATCTGGAGACGGTGGACGATCAGGGGCGGGTGGCGCTCCAGCCGCAGGTCATCATCGTCGACGAGTTCACCGGGCGGATGATGCCGGGCCGGCGCTGGTCCGACGGGCTGCACGAGGCGGTGGAGGCCAAGGAGGGGCTGAAGATCGCGCGGGAGAACCAGACCCTCGCCACCATCACGCTCCAGAACTACTTCCGGATGTACGACAAGCTCTCCGGCATGACCGGCACCGCGGCCACCGAGTCCGAGGAGTTCGCCAAGATCTACGAGCTCGACGTCACGGTGATCCCGACCAACCGCACGCTGGGCCGGATCAACTTCCCGGACGTGGTCTACAAGAGCGAGCGCGAGAAGTTCGACGCGGTCGCCAACGAGATCGCGGAGCGGCACGGCAAGGGCCAGCCGGTGCTGGTCGGCACGGTGTCCATCGAGAAGTCGGAGCGCCTCTCCAAGCTCCTCAAGAAGCGCGGCATCGCGCACCAGGTGCTGAACGCCAAGTATCACGAGCGCGAGGCCGAGATCGTGGCCCAGGCCGGGCGCGAGAAGTCGGTGACGATCGCCACCAACATGGCCGGCCGCGGCACCGACATCCTGCTCGGGGGCAACCCGGACTTCCTGGCCAAGGCCCTCCTGAGCAAGAAGGGGCTCGACCCCGCCACCGCGTCCGCCGAGGCCCGCGAGGCGGCCTGGACCGAGGCCAAGCGGCTCACCGATCCGGAGCACGAGCGGGTCGTCCAGCTCGGCGGCCTCCACATCATCGGCACCGAGCGGCACGAGTCGCGGCGGGTCGACAACCAGCTGCGCGGCCGATCGGGACGCCAGGGCGACCCCGGCTCCTCGCGCTTCTACCTCTCGCTCGAGGACGATCTCCTCCGCATCTTCGGCTCCGAGCGGATCCAGCGCATCATGGACCGCCTCGGCATGGAAGAGGGCGAGCCGATCGAGCACAAGCTGGTGACCCGCGCCATCGGCACCGCCCAGAAGCGAGTCGAGACCCGCAACTTCGAGATCCGCAAGCACCTGCTCGAGTACGACGACGTGATGAACAAGCAGCGCGAGATCGTCTACGGGCTGCGGCGCGAGGTGCTGGAAGGGGAGAGCCAGGAGGAGACGGTCCTCGAGTGGATCGAGGAGCTGGCCGACGGCGTGGTCGGTCGGTACGCGGCCGCCGACGCCCATCCCGAGGACTGGGACCTGGTCGGGCTCAACGAGGCCCTCAACCGTCAGTTCGACTTCCGGGCGCCCGCCGACACGCTGGAGGACGTCGGCACCCAGAGCGCGCTGGTCGAGGCGGTGAGGCAGGCCGCGGAGCGGCACTACCGCGCGCGCGAGCAGGAGATGGGCGCGGAGATGTTCCACCGCCTCGAGCGATGGATCGTGCTCGGGCTCGAGTGGGAAGGCGGCGGCTTCCGCGGCATCAACCAGCTCTGGCGCGAGCACCTGCTGAACATGGACCATCTGAAGGAGGGCATCGGGCTCCGCGGCTACGGCCAGCGCGACCCGCTGACCGAGTACAAGAAGGAAGCCTTCGACATGTTCCAGGAGATGATCGGCAGCCTGAAGGAGACGGCGGTCGAGCAGCTCTTCAAGGTGCGCATGACCCAGGAGGAGACGCCCACCACCCGCGTCGCCCAGCGCACGCCCGAGTGGAGCGAGACGCGCGGCGACGAGTCGCGCGAGAGCGGCGCCGCCCCGCGGCCCGCCGCGAGCCGCGGCGAGCCGCGCACGCTGGACGGCCAGAAGGTCGGGCGCAACGATCTGTGCCCGTGCGGCTCGGGCAAGAAGTACAAGAAGTGCTGCCTGCTGAAAGGGGCCTGAGGCCGCCCCTTTCCCTCCACGGGGCTCCCGCCAACATCTAGTGCGGGGTTACCCCCCGGGCCCCCACTCGTGGGGCTTTTTTCTTGGTTGATCCCCGGGCCGTGTGTTATCAATGAACCACGCCCTGCGTGGGCGCGGCCATCCAATGCGACTCGAATCGATCCTGATCCATGGCTTCAAGTCGTTCGCCGAGAAGACGGACGTGAAGGTCTTCCCCGGCGTCACCTGCATCGTCGGCCCCAACGGCTGCGGCAAGTCCAACGTCGGCGATGCCATTCGCTGGGCCCTCGGCGAGCAGAGCCCGAAGACCCTCCGCGGCGCCAAGATGGAGGACGTCATCTTCCACGGCTCCGCCTCCCGCAAGATGGTCGGGATGGCGGAGGTGAGCCTCGTCTTCAACAACGACGGCGGCCTCAGCGTGCCGTGGAGCGAGGTGGCGGTCGCGCGGCGCCTCTACCGGACCGGTGAGAGCGAGTACCTGCTCAACACCAACGTGTGCCGTCTGCGCGACGTGCAGGATCTGTTCGCCGGCACCGGCGTGAATCCGAAGGCTTACGCCCTGATGGATCAGGAGCGGCTCAACCACGTGCTGACCGCCAAGCCGTGGGAGCGTCGCATGTTCATCGAGGAGGCGGCGGGCATCGCGCGCTACAAGCAGCAGCGCTCCGAGACCCAGGGCAAGCTCGACGCCACGCGGCTCAACCTCCAGCGTCTGCGCGACGTCATGGAGGAGGTGCGGCGGCAGCTGTCGTCCATCGAGCGCCAGGCCCGCAAGGCCCAGCAGTACAAGGCGCTGCAGGCGGAGCGGCAGGGCCTCGACCTGGCCCTGGTCGCGGCCGACTACGCGGCGCTGGCCAGCCAGCACGAGACGGTCACCCGCGAGATGGAGTCGCTGCGGGAGTCGGAGGAGCAGCAGCGCTCCCGGGTCGCCACCCTGACCGGCCGTCAGGCCCTCCAGGCCGCCGCGATCCAGGACACCGAGTATCGGCTGGGAGACCTCCGGCAGTCGGTGCAGAAGATCCAGGGGGAGGCCGAGCGCCTCCTCGAGCGCCGCGAGCAGATGGGCGTGCAGATCCAGGACCTGCTGGCCGAGGAGACGCGCCTCGCGGAGGAGATCCGCGGGCTCGCCGAGCGACGGGTCGCGCTGTCCGCCGAGCGCGACGACAAGAGCCTGGCCCTCGAGGAGTCGCGGCAGCGGCACGGTGAGCAGGATGCGGAGGTCCGCCGGGTGGAGGTCCAGATCGAGGCCTGCCGGTCCGCGCTGAGCGAGCGCCGGGAGCGCTTCGAGGCTCTGCGCCTCGAGCAGATCCGGGTGGCGGGCGCCCGCGCCGATCTCACGCGGTCGAGCGGCGAGCTGCGCGAGCGGAGCGCCCAGGTCGACCGGCGCGGGGAGCGGCTCGCGACCGAGCTGGCCGCGGCGCGCGCGGAGGCCGACGCGCTCGCGGCCGCCCGCCTGCGACTGGAGGCGGCGCGGCAGCGCACCGGGGCCCAGCTCTCCCTGCTCAGTACCGAGCTGCACGAGATCGAGACCGCGCGGCGCGACCGCGAGGCGGTCCGGATCACCGCCCAGGAATCACTGGCCGAGCTCCGCGTGAAGCTGGCGACGCGGCAGTCGGCCCTGGAAGCCCTCGAGCACCTCGAGCGGGAGCGCGAGGGCTACGGTGCCGGCGTACGGGCGATGTTCGCGCGGACCACCGCCGGCGGTCTGAGCGGCGTCGTGGGCACCGTGGCGGACCTCCTGGAGGTGCCCAACGGGCTCGAGGCCGCGGTGGAGGCGGTCCTGGGCGACCGGCTGCAGTGGGTGGTGGTGGAGCGCTTCGAGCACGCGCGCGGGGCGCTCGACTACCTGGACCGGGAAGGCGCCGGAGCGGCCACGCTCCTGCCGCTCGAGACCCTGCCCGCGGCGGCGGTGGTGCCGGAGGACTCGGGCGAGGTGAGCTGGGCCACGCGGCTGATCGGCGGGCCGCGACCGGCCCTGCTGCACTACCTGCTGGGCCGGGTCGGCGTGGTCGCCCACCTCGACGCCGCGGAGACGCTCTGGCGCCGCAACGGGGTGGTCGCCACCTACGTCACGCGCTCGGGGGAGGTGCTCTCGCCGAGCGGACGGCTCACCGGCGGTCACCGGGTCGGCGAGCGGCAGAGCAACGATCAGTCGCTGCTGGGCCGCAAGCGCGCGATCCGCCAGCTGGTCGAGGAGCTGGGCACGCTCGGGCGCGAGGTCGACGCGGCGACCGCCCACCTCGAGTCGGTCGAGAGCGAGGTGACCGCGCTGCGCGCGCGGCTCGAAGGCCTGCAGTCGAACTACCAGGCCCACGAGACCGCCCGCCTCTCGGGCGAGAAGGATCTCGAGGCCACGCAGCGCGAATCGGACCGACTGGCCCGGCACCTCGAGACGCTGACCGCGGAGAGCGAGCAGCTCGCGGGCGAGCGCAGCGAGACCGCGGCCCAGCTCCGGGAGCTCGAGCGCGAGATGATGGCGGCCGCGGAGCAGGAGACTCGCCTCGGTGGGGACATGACCGCGCTGCAGGGCCTGCTCGAGACCGGGCAGGGGGACGAGGCCGGCCTCACCGAGCGCCTCACCGCCTGCCGCGTGGAGCTGGCCACGGTGGCGGAGCGGGTCGACTCCCTGGGACGCGACATCGAGCGGATCGAGGGCCTCGAGCGCGACTTCGGCCAGCAGCAGGAGCAGTCCGCCGCCCGCCGGACCCAGACCGCGGAGCGACGCGCGGACCTGGCCGCGGAGCGCGAGCGGACCGACGCGCAGGCCCGCGACGCGGTGACCGAGCGGGATCGGCTGGAGGCCGAGGTCGCGGTGATCGCCGAGGAGCACCAGCGCCAGCTCGCGGAGCGCCAGGCCGTCGAGGGCGAGCTGCGCGAGGTGCAGCAGCAGCTCAACGCGCTGGTGGGCCGGCTGCACCAGCTCGACCTGATGGAGACCGAGGGTCGCGTCCGGCGAGAGGAGCTCGTGCAGGAGGCGCGGCGGCGTCACGCGGTGGAGAACGTCGACGCCCTGCTGGCCGCCCACGATGGCACCCGTGACCTGGACGAGGTGCGCCAGCGGCACGAGGAGCTGACCACCAAGCTCGAGGCGATGGGGCCGGTCAACCTGGTGGCGGACGAGGAATTCCGCGAGCTGACCGAGCGCCTCGACTTCCTGCGCACCCAGCACGACGACGTGGTGGCCTCGATCAAGGACCTCGAGAAGGCCCTGCGGGGGATGACCCGCACCGCGCAGGAGCGCTTCCAGGAGGCCTTCGAGGACATCAACCGCCACTTCAGCGGGATCTTCTCGCGCCTCTTCGAGGGCGGCCGCGCCGAGCTTCGGATGGTGCCGCCGGAGGAAGGCGAGGACGATCCGCTCGAGCTGGGCGTGGAGCTGATGGCCCAGCCGCGGGGCAAGCGCCTGCAGGCGGTCACCCTGATGTCGGGCGGGGAGAAGGCCCTCACCGGGCTGGCCCTGCTGTTCGCGATCTTCTATCACCGCCCGAGCCCCTTCTGCGTGCTGGACGAGGTGGACGCGCCGCTCGACGACGCGAACATCCATCGCTTCATCCGGGTGCTGCGGGAGCTCTGCACCCAGACCCAGTTCGTCGTGATCACCCACAATCGCAAGACCATGGAGTCCGCCGACGTCCTCTACGGCGTGACCATGGAAGAGCCCGGGCTCTCGCGCCTCGTCTCGGTCAAGCTGACCGAAGCCTGAGCCGGCGCTACACTACCGAGCATGGAGCACGCTGAACCCGGCGGCGCATCGCTCGGCGCATACCTCCGATCGCTCCGCGAGGCCAAGGGCGGCTCGCTCGAGGACATGGCGCGCTCGACCCGGGTGGGGATCCGCCACCTCGAGGCCCTCGAGGACGAGCGCCTGATCGATCTGCCGTCGCCGGTCTTCGTCCGGGGGTTCATCCGCGCGTACTGCGGGTTCCTCCGCGAGACCCCCGATCCGGCGCTGGCGCGCTACGAGCGCCTGGCCGGCGCCCGGGCCGCCGCCCACGCCGCCGCGACGCCGCCGCGGGCCAGCACCAACTGGGCGATGAGCTCGCTGGTGGTGGGGCTGGTACTGCTGCTGATCCTGGGGCTGGGGCTCGTCCTGGTGAACCTGAGTGTGAGGAGATCCTCCGTAACTTCGCCGGCGATCGCCAGGACCGAGCCGGTCACCACGGTCCCGGCGGCGCCTCCGGCGCCCGCACCGGCCGGCCCGGCACCGGTGACCGCGCGGCCGACCACGCCGGCGCCGGTGGCATCGGTGCCGGCAGCAGTACCTCCGGTGCCGGCCCCAGCGGCCCCGGCGGTGCCGGTGACCACCGCTCCTCTTTCGCCGCCGGTGGCGCCGCCCGCGGCGGCCCCCCCCCCGGCGCCCCGGGCGGCCGTGGGCGCGCCGGCCCTGGGGGGCCAGCGCCTGGTCGTGCGCGCGCTCGAGCCGACGTGGATCAGGGTGCAGACCGACAGCGGGCGCGTCGCAGAGGAGCTCCTGCCCGCCGGGGCCAGCCGGGAGTGGACGGCGGAGCGCCGCTTCCTCGTCACCGTCGGCAACGCGGGCGGAGTGGAGCTGACGCTGAACGGCAAGGCGCTGCCCTCGCTCGGTCCCAAGGGCACGGTCATCCAGCGCCTCGAGCTTCCCGCGCCCGACGCCAACCCGTCGTGAGCCTCTTCCGCTCCCTCGGGGAGCGCGTCCGCCAGGGGCTGCGCCGCACCCGCGAGCTGATGGACGATGGCCTCGGGACCATCCTGGCCATCGCCCGTCCCATCGACGACTCGATGCTGGACGAGCTCGAGGAGACGCTCATCGCCGCCGACCTCGGAACCGGGGCGGCGGCCGCCTTCGTCCAGCAGGTGCGCGACGAGGTCAAGCGGGGCCGCATCCGATCGAGCCAGGACCTGCGCGGCGCCCTCCACCGCTTCCTGACCGGGGCGCTCGAAGGCGCCGGCGGCCCGCTCAACCTCGACGGCCATCCCGCAGTGATCCTCATGCTGGGCGTCAACGGAGCGGGGAAGACCACCACCACCGCCAAGCTGGCCGCCGGGCTGAAAGGCGACGGCAAGCAGGTGCTGATGGCCGCCGCCGACACCTTCCGGGCCGCGGCCATCGAGCAGCTTCAGGAGTGGGGCCGGCGGATCGACGTCGACGTGATTCACCAGGCGGCGGGGGCGGATCCGGCCGCGGTGGTCTTCGACGCGGTGAAGGCAGCGTCTTCTCGAGGCGTCGACGTCTTGCTGGTGGACACCGCGGGACGCCTGCACACCAAGTCCAACCTGATGGACGAGCTGACCAAGCTCAAGCGGGTGCTGAGCCGGCAGCTGCCCGGCGCCCCGCACGAGTCGCTCATGGTGCTGGAGGCGCCGACCGGCCAGAACGGTCTCCAGCAGGCCCGGATCTTCCACGAGGCGGTCGGGCTCACGGGCCTGGTGCTCACCAAGCTGGACGGCACCGCCAAGGGTGGCATCGCGCTCCGCATCCACCAGGAGCTGGGAGTGCCGATCAAGCTGGTCGGCGTGGGCGAGCAGATCGACGACCTCCAGCCCTTCGTGCCCGCCACGTTCGTGGACGCGCTCGTGGGGGAGCCGCCGGAGACGGCCGCGACGGGGTAGAATGCGGGCCGGGCGGCTCGGCGCCCGGCGAACCCATGGACGACATCCGGTGGATGGCCCGCGCGCTGGCCCTGGCCGCTCGGGGCCGCGGCATGACGTCGCCCAATCCCATGGTCGGCGCCATCGTGGTCCGCGACGACGCAATCGTCGCGGAGCGCTTCCACGAGCGGGCCGGCGGCCCTCACGCGGAGGCGGCGGCTCTCGAGGCCGCCGGGGCGGCGGCCCTCGGCGCCACCCTCTACGTCACGCTCGAGCCCTGCAATCACGTGGGTCGAACGCCGCCCTGCGTGGCCGCCATCCTCCGCGCGGGCGTGCGACGCGTGGTGGCGGCGGTCCGCGACCCGAACCCGCGCGTGACCGGGGGCGGGGCGGCGGCGCTCGTCGCGGCCGGGGTGGAGGTGATGCTCGGCTGTCTGGAGGCCGAGGCGCGCGAGGTGAACCGCGCGTTCTTCACCGTGGTCGCCCAGCAGCGCCCCCACGTCACCGCGAAATGGGCCATGACCCTCGACGGCAAGATCGCGGCCCACGACCGCCGGTCGCAGTGGATCACCGGGGAGCCCGCGCGCCAAGAGGCCCATCGCCTGCGGAGCGAGAGCGACGCGATCGTCACCGGCATCGGCACCGTGCTGGCCGACGATCCGGCCCTGACCGTTCGTCTCGGCGAGCCGTGGCCCCGCGAGCCCTACCGGGTGGTGGTGGACGGACGCGCGCGCCTGCCCCTCGAGGCCGCGCTGCTGCGAACCGGCACGCGGGCCCGGGTGCTGGTCGCGGTCGGGGAGGAGGCGCCGGGGGCCCGGGTCGCCGCACTGGCGTCGGCGGGCGCGACGGTCCTCCAGTGCAAGTCGCGCGAGGGGCGGGTGGACGTGACCGACCTCTGCGCCCGGCTCCTCGGGCTCGACGTGATGGCGCTGCTCCTCGAGGGAGGCAGCGAGCTGACCGGCGCGTTCCTCCAGGCGGGGCTCGTCGATCGGGTGGCGGTGTTCGTGGCCCCGAAGCTCCTGGGCGGCGCAACCGCGCCGGGCCCGGCCGGCGGCCCCGGCCTGCTGCTTCCGGACGCGGTCCGCCTCGGGCGGCTCACCGCGCGCCCGATCGGCGACGACTGGCTGCTGGAAGGGACGGTCGAGCGCTGACATGTTCACCGGACTGGTGGAGGAGGTCGGCACGGTGGTGGAGCGGGCGGGACCACGGCTCGTGGTCGCGGCGAGCCACGTGCTGGAGGACACCGGCCTCGGCGCCAGCGTGGCGGTGAACGGAGCGTGCCTCACGGTGGTGGAGGTGGGCGGCGGGCGGCTGCGCTTCGACGTGGGCCCCGAGACGCTCGCCCGGACCGCGCTCGGCGACCTCGCCGCGGGCGACCGGGTCAACCTGGAGCGGCCGATGCGCCTCGGGGGAATGGTCGGCGGTCACTTGGTTCAGGGCCACGTGGACGGGGTGGGAACGGTGGCGGCCCTGACCCGCCAGGCAGACACCGCCCGGCTCACGATAGAATGGCCATGCTCAGAGCTGGCCCCGCTGCTGATCCCCCAGGGCTCGGTGGCGGTGGACGGGGTGAGCCTCACGGTGGCGCGGCTCAACGCGCGGGACTTCGAGATCATGATCATCCCGCACACGCTGGCCGCCACCACCCTGGGGGGGCTCGCGCGCGGCAAGCGCGTGAACCTCGAGATGGATATGATCGGCAAGTACGTGCAGCGCATGCTGCAGCTGAGGGAGCCGCCGGCCTCGATGGAGAGACCGGACGGGAGAGAGGGGATGACCCGGTGAGCGAGTCCGAGTTCGTCTCGATCGAGGAGGGCATCGAGGAGATCCGCGCCGGCCGCCTGCTGATCGTGGTCGACGACGAGGACCGCGAGAACGAGGGCGACCTGCTGATGGCGGCCGAGAAGGCCACTCCGGAGGCGGTCAACTTCATGGCCAAGCACGGCCGCGGCCTCATCTGCATGCCGATGATGGGTGAGCGCCTCGACGAGCTGCAGATCTCCATGATGGTATCCGACAACACCGCCCCGCTCGGCACCGCCTTCACGGTGAGCGTGGACGCGCGCCGCGGCGTCACCACCGGGACCTCGGCCTACGACCGCGCGGTCACCATCCGCACCCTCGTCGATCCGGCCACGCGGTCGGATGACCTGACCCGGCCCGGCCACATCTTCCCCCTGCGGGCGATGCCGGGCGGTGTGCTGCGGCGCGCCGGCCACACCGAGGCCGCGGTCGACCTGGCCCGCCTGGCCGGGTTCGCCCCCGCGGGCGTCATCTGCGAGGTCCTCGACCAGGAAGGCGGCATGGCGCGCCTTCCCGAGCTGATGACGCTGGGACGGGAGTTCCACCTCAAGGCCATCACCATCAAGGCCCTCATCGAATACCGCATCCACAAGGAGAAGCTGGTCCGCCGCGCCGCGACGACCCGCATGCCCACCGAGCACGGCGAGTACCAGGTCATCGCCTACGAGACCACGGTGGACGAGCGACAGCCACTGGCCCTGGTGCTGGGCGACGTGAAGACCGACGAGCCGGTGCTGGTGCGCGTGCACTCCGAGTGCCTCACCGGCGACGTGTTCGGCTCGCACCGATGCGATTGCGGGCCGCAGCTGCACAAGGCCCTCGCCATCATCCAGCACGCCGGGCGCGGCATCCTGGTCTACATGCGCCAGGAGGGCCGCGGCATCGGCCTGCTCAACAAGCTGAAGGCCTACGAACTTCAAGATGCGGGCAAGGACACCGTCGAGGCCAACCACGCGCTCGGCTTCCGCGCCGACCTGAGGCACTACGGCATCGGAGCCCAGATCCTGGTCGACCTGGGAGTGAAGAACCTCAAGATCCTCACCAACAATCCGAAGAAGATCGTGGGCATCGAGGGCTACGGGCTCAAGGTGGTCGAGCGGCTGCCCCTCGAGGTGCCGGCCACCGAGGCCAACCGCAGCTATCTGCGCACCAAGCGTGAGAAGCTCGGGCACCTCTTCTCGTCCTTCCCGGACTGATCGTTCGGCCGGCTCACCGAGACCAGACCATGGCCGGCATCGCCCCCAAGCGCTCCGTCGCCGCCGCTGCCCGCGGGCAGCGCTTCGCGGTGGTCGCGGCGCGATTCAACGAGCCCATCTCCAAGAAGCTGCTCGACGGCGCGCTGACCGCGCTGGCCGATCACGCGGTCACCGGCGATGCGGTGGAGGTGCACTGGGTCCCGGGCTCGTTCGAGCTGCCCCAGGCCGCGATGGTCCTGGCCCGGAGCGGGCGCTTCGCGGGCGTGGTGTGTGTCGGGGTGGTCATCAAGGGGGCGACGCCCCACTTCGACTACGTCTGCGGCGTGGCCGCCCACGGCATCTCGCGCGTCGGGCTCGACACCGGCATCCCGGTGACCTTCGGGGTGATCACCGCGCTCACCGAGGAGCAGGCGTGGGAGCGGGCGGGCGGGGTGGTGGGCAACCGGGGCCAGGAGGCCGCGCTGGCCGCGCTCGAGATGGCGGGGTGGCTGCGCGCGCGCCGGCGCCGCGGGGGGAAGCGCTGATGGGTCGCCGGCGAAAGGCCCGCGAGCTGACGCTGCAGCTCCTCTACCAGCTCGACGTCCAGGGGGAGGGCGATCCGCGTCCGCACCTAGACGACTTCTGGCGGCGTCACCCGGTCGACCCGGAGGCGCGCGAGTTCGCGGAGACGCTGGTGCGGGGCACCAAGACTCACGAGGCGGAGATCGACGAGCTCATCGTCCGCTACGCGGAGAACTGGGAGCTGGAGCGCATGGCGGTGGTCGACCGCAACATCCTCCGCCAGGCCATCTTCGAGCTGCGCTGGGGCGCGGGGATCCCACCCAAGGTCGCAATCAACGAGGCGCTCGAGGTGGCGAAGAAGTTCAGCACCCAGGAGTCGAGCCGCTTCATCAACGGCATCCTCGACCGCATCCACAAGGAACGCGCGCCCGCTCCCTGAGTCGACATCATCCGCTACGCCGTCATCTCCGACGTCCACGCGAACCTGGAAGCCCTCACCGCGGTGCTGGCCGACGCGGCCTCCGAAGGCGCCCACGAGATCCTCTGCCTCGGCGATCTGGTGGGTTACGGGGCGGACCCGGTGGCCTGCGTGGAGCGGGTCGGGGAGCGGGCGAGCGCGATGGTGGCGGGCAACCACGAGCACGCGGCCCTCGGGCTCCTGGACCTGCGCTGGTTCAACCCGCACGCGCGGGCCGCGGCCCAGTGGACCGCGGGCCAGATCGAGGGCAGCCACCGCGACTACCTGGGCGGGCTGGCCCTCGTCCGCACGATCGAGGACGCGACCCTGGTGCACGCCAGCCCGCATCACCCCGAGGAATGGGACTACCTGGTCTCGGCCGAGGATGGTCTCTCGGTGTTCGGCGACTTCTCCACGCGCCTCTGCTTCGTGGGCCACTCGCACCTCCCGGGCGTGTGGTCGGTGGGCAGCGGCGGACCCGATCACGTTGAGCGGCTCGACGCCCCCGAGGCCCGGGTGCGTCTCGACGACGGGCGACGCTATCTCGTGAACGTCGGGAGCGTGGGGCAGCCACGCGACCGCGACCCCCGCGCCTGCTACGCGATCTGGGACCGCGAGACGCGCACCGTGACCGTGCGGCGGGTCGTCTACGACCACGCGGCGGCGGCCCGCAAGATCCTGGCCGCGGGACTGCCGCGGATCCTGGCCGATCGGCTCGGTCGTGGGGCCTGAGCCCCCGCGGACCGCGCGGACGCGCGTCGCGTCCCTCGTCGTCCTGATCGCCTCCGGCGCGCTCGGCGCGCTCGCCTTTCCCGCCACCGACTGGTGGCTGCTCGCGTGGGGCTGGCTGGCGCCCGCGCTGGTCTCGGGCGTGACGCGGCCGCCGCGGGCGGCCCTCCGGGACGGCTGGCTCGCCGGCACCATGTTCTACGTGGTGCTGCTGCGCTGGCTCGACTACACGTTCCTCCACTACAGCGCGATCCCGTGGCCGGTCACGTGGCTGCCCATCGCGGCCCTGGCCGCCTACTGCGGGCTCTACGTGGGCCTGGTGGCCGGCGCGACCGCGTGGCTCGCGCCGCGGCTCGGCCCGGGTCCGGCGCTCGCGCTCGCGCCCGCCTGGTGGGTGACCGGGGAGTGGCTGCGCGGGCACCTCATGGGCGGCTTTCCGTGGGGGCTGCTCGGCTACTCCCAGCATGGTCAGCTCGCGGTGATCCAGGTCGCGGAGCTGGGCGGCGTCTACGCGGTGTCGCTGGTGATCGTGGCGGTGAACGCGGGCATCGCCGGCCTGCTGGCCCTCGGGCCGCGCCGGGCGTGGCCGGGGGCCGCCGCGGCGGCGCTCCTGCTGGCCGCCACGCTCGGCTTCGGCGCGCACGCGCTCGCGCGGCCCGCCTCGTCGACCGCGGCCGGCCTCGACGTGGCGGTGATCCAGCCGTCGATCGAGCAGACCATCAAGTGGGATCCCGCGCGCCACGCGCAGATCATGGACATCTACGAGCGTCTCACCCGCGAGGCCGCCGCGACACGGCCCGCGATCGTCCTGTGGCCCGAGACCGCGACCACGATCTTCCTCCGCGGCGACCCCGATCTGCTGGAGCGCCTGCGGCGGCTCTCCGCCGAGGTGGAGACCCCGATCCTGGTGGGCTCGATCGACCGCCGGGAGGGCCCTCGCGGGCAGTTCCTGAACAGCGCATTTTTCCTGACCGGACAAGGGATTAGGGGCAAGTATGATAAGATCCACTTGGTTCCGTTCGGGGAATACGTTCCGCTCGCGAGCCTGCTCGGCTTCGTCAAGGGCTGGGCGGAGTTCATCTCGGAATTCGGGGAAGGGGACACCCAGACCGTCTTTCCGCTGCCGGGCGCGCCGTTCGGGACCGTGATCTGCTACGAGATCATCTTCCCCGAGCTGTTCCGGGGATTCGTGACTCGCGGAGCGAGCTTCATGGCCAACATCACCAACGACGCGTGGTTCGGCGAGACGAGCGGCCCCTGGCAGCACCTGGGGACGCTGCCGCTCCGCGCGGTCGAGCAGCGCGTGGCCATCGCCCGGGCCGCCAACACCGGCATCTCCGCCTTCGTCGAGCCCACGGGCCGCATCGCGGCCACGCTGCCCCTCATGGCGCGCGGATCGCTGCACCGTCGGATCCCGCTCCGCGACGCCCTCACGCTCTACGGACGCCTCGGCGACTGGCTGGTCGTCGCCTGCGCGGCGGCCGGCGTCGCGGGGGCCGGCATCGCCTTCTTCCGGAGGTCACCCGTCACGTGCTAGGCGAGCTCAAGCGCGACGTGACGGAGCTGGACAAGCGTCTGGACGACCTCCGGGGGCATCTTTGACGTCCCGGCCAAGGAGACTCGCCTCAGCCTGATCGACACCGAGATGGCCTCCCCGTCGTTCTGGGAGGACAGCCGGAAGGCGCAGGCCCTGGTGCAGGAGCGCGCGGACCTCGCCAAGACGGTGGGCACCTTCAAGGAGATCGCGGGCCGCGCGGAGGACACCCGGCTGCTCTGGGAGATGGCCACCGAGGCCTCCGACGAGAGCATGACCGCGGAGATCCAGGAAAGTCTCAAGCGCATCGGGGAGGAGCTCGAGGCCTTCGAGCTGAAGGTCATCCTCTCCCGGCCGGAGGACCGCAAGAACGCGATCCTCTCCATCCATCCGGGCGCGGGCGGCACCGAGTCGCAGGACTGGGCCCAGATGCTCATGCGCATGTACCTGCGCTGGGCGGAGCGGGCCGGCTTCAAGGCCGAGGTCGTCGACCTGCTGGTGGGCGAGGAGGCGGGGATCAAGTCGGCCACCATCGAGCTGACCGGCGAGTACGCGTACGGGCATCTCAAGGGAGAGGCGGGAGTGCACCGGCTCATCCGCATCTCGCCGTTCGACGCCTCGCGCCGGCGCCACACCTCGTTCGCCTCGGTGGCGGTGATCCCCGAGGTCGAGGACGTGGAGGTCGTGGTCCGCGACGAGGACCTGCGGATCGACGTGTACCGCTCCTCGGGGCCGGGCGGGCAGGGGGTCAACACCGCCGACTCCGCGGTACGCATCACCCACCTGCCGTCCGGCATCGTGGTGGCCTGCCAGAACGAGCGCTCCCAGCTGCGCAACCGCGACACCGCCATGCGCATCCTCAAGTCGCGACTCTTCCAGATCTACGAGCAGAAGCAGAAGCAGGAGCTGGCCGACCTGACCGGGGAGAAGAAGGAGATCGCGTTCGGCAGCCAGATCCGGACCTACACCTTCGCGCCCTACCAGATCATCAAGGACCACCGGACCGGCGTGGAGGTGGGTAACGTGGAGTCGGTGATGGACGGCGGGCTCGACCCGTTCATCCGCGCCTTCCTCACCGCCGCCCGCCCCGCCGCCCAGGCCTGATCCGGACCGGTCATGACGACGTCCCCCGGAATGCCGCCCGACGCCAACGAGCTCGTGCGCCGTCGCCGGGAGAAGCTCGAGGCGTGGCGCGCGCGGGGAGTGAATCCGTTCGGGGCGCGCTTCCCGGTCACCCACTGGGGCGGTACGCTGCAGGCGCGATTCAAGGACGCCGACGAGGCGATGCTCCAGAGCGCGGGGCCGGTGGCCGTCGCGGGGCGGGTGATGGCGATGCGGCACCACGGCAAGAGCTGCTTCGCGGTGCTGCGCGACCAGTCCGGGCAGATCCAGCTCTACGCGCGCGCCGACGTCCTGGGACCGGCCTACGCCGCCTTCGTGGATCTGGACGTGGGCGACTTCGTGGGCGTCACCGGCGAGCTCTTCCGCACCCGCACCGGGGAGCTGACGGTAGCGGTGAAGCAGTTCGAGTTCCTCACCAAGGCCCTGCGCCCGCTGCCCGAGAAGTGGCACGGCCTCAAGGACGTGGAGACCCGCTACCGGCGCCGCTACGTGGACCTGATCGTCAACCCCCAGGTCCGCGAGGCCTTCGTGATGAAGAGCCGCCTCATCGCGACCCTGCGCGCGTTCTTCGACGCGCGGGGCTTCCTCGAGGTCGAGACGCCGATGATGCAGCCGATCCCGGGCGGGGCGGCGGCCAAGCCGTTCGTGACCCACCACAACGCGCTCGACATGCCGCTCTACCTGCGGGTGGCGCCCGAGCTCTACCTCAAGCGCCTGGTGGTGGGCGGGCTCGACCGGGTCTACGAGATCAATCGCAACTTCCGCAACGAGGGGGTCTCGACCCAGCACAACCCCGAGTTCACGATGCTCGAGTTCTACCAGGCGTACGCCGACTACAACGACCTGATGGAGCTGACCGAGGAGCTCTTCCTGCACCTCGCGCAGACCCTGCTGGGCCGCGACACCCTGACCTACCAGGGGGAGACGGTGCGCCTCGGGTCGCCGTGGCGGCGGCTGCCGTTCTTCGAAGGCCTGGGCGAGGCCCTCGGCACCGCGGTCACCCCCGACACCGACGCGGCCACCCTCGGTGCCGCCGCCGCGCGCCAGGGCGGCTTCGCGAGCGACCGCAAGACGCAGGCGATCCTGCGAGGCGACGAGGGCGCGGTGACGCTCTGGAAGGAGATCTTCGACACCCTGGTGGAGCCGTCGCTGGTGCAGCCCACCTTCGTGGTCGACTTCCCCATCGAGCTCTCCCCGCTCTCCAAGCAGAAGGCGGGGCAGCCGCGCCTGGTCGACCGCTTCGAGCTCTACGTGTGCCGGCGCGAGATCGCCAATGCCTACTCCGAGCTCAACGACCCCATCGACCAGCGGGCCCGCTTCGAGGCCCAGGCCGCGGAGCGGGAGCGGGGCGACGAGGAGGCGCACTGGATGGACGAGGACTTCGTGCGGGCGCTCGAGTACGGCCTGCCGCCGACCGCGGGCGAGGGCATCGGCATCGACCGGCTCGCGATGCTCTTCACCGACTCGGCCTCGATCCGCGACGTGATCCTGTTCCCCCACCTCCGCCCGGAGAGGAGCGGGGCCGAGGCCGCCGAGGACGAGGAGGAGGAATCCACGTCCTGATGCGGACCGGCCGGCTGCCCTTCGAGGTCTTCCTGGGCCTGCGCTACCTGCGGGCCCGCGGCCATCGCACCAACCTCTCCCTGTTCGTGTGGATCGGGATCGGCGGCGTGTTCCTCGGAGTGAGTGCCCTCATCGTGGTCCTGGCCGTGATGACCGGCTTCCAGGACGGCATCCGCGACAAGATCATCGCGGCCAACCCGCACGTGCTGATCATGGAGGCGGGAGGGCGCGGGGTGGCCAACGGCGGGGCGCTGGCCGAGCGCGTCGCGCCGATCCCGGGGGTGCTCTCCGCCACGCCCTTCGTGCTGCAGCAGGCGCTCTTCACCTCTCCGGGCGGCGGCGCCACCGGCGGCCTCCTCCGCGGGGTCGACACCGCGACCCCCGCGGTGCGGGACGCCCTCGCGGCCCAGGTGCGCTTCGGCAGCATCAAGCCCTTGCTGGAAGGCAAGGAGCCGGCGCTGCTGCTGGGACGCGAGCTGGCCCGGAGCCTCGGCGTGGTCAGCGGCGACCACATCACGGTGATCTCCCCCCAGGGGGCCATGACCGCGGTGGGGCTGGTGCCCAAGATGCGGCGCTTCCTGGTCGCCGGCTACGTGGAGATCGGCATGTACGAGTACGACGTGTCGCTCGCCTACACCACCCTGGCCGCGGCCCAGGAGTTTGCCGGCCTCGGCGATCGGGTCACCGGAGTGGAGGTGAAGCTGACCAATCCGTTCGACGCCAAGGAGGTGGGCGCCGCCATCGCCGGCCGGCTGAACGGAGCCTACTGGATCCGCGACTGGATGGACATGAACCGCAACCTGTTCGCCGCCCTCCAGCTCGAGAAGCTCGCCCTGTTCGTGATCGTGACGATCATCGTGCTGGTGGCCGCCTTCGCCATCATCGGCCACCTGGTGCTGCTGGTGGCCGAGAAGCGGAAGGAGATCGGTATCCTGAAGGCCATGGGGGCGGGGGCGGGGAGCATCGGCGCGGTCTTCCTGGTGGCCGGCATGCTGATCGGCGTGGTGGGCACGGTGGCGGGGAGCGCCTTCGGCCTCCTGCTCATCTGGGTGCAGAACACCTACAAGATCATCCGGCTCGCCGGCGACGTGTACCAGATCAGCTACCTGCCCATGAAGCTCACCGGGAGCGACTTCACGATGATCGTGGGGGCGACCCTGATCATCTCGTTCCTGGCCACGATCTCGCCGGCCCGGCGGGCCGCCCGCATGGATCCGGTCGACGTGCTCCGCTATGAGTGAGCCGATCCTCGTCGCCCAGGAGCTCGAGCGGGAGTACCGGATGGGGCCGGAGCCGGTCCGGGTCCTGCGGGGGGTCAGCCTGGCCGTCAACGCGGGGGAGAGCATCGCGATCATCGGCGCCTCCGGAGTGGGGAAGTCGACCCTGCTCCACCTGCTCGGCACCCTCGACCGCCCGAGCGCGGGGCACGTCCTGTGGGACGGCGCGGACGTGTCGGGCTGGAGCGACGCGGCGCTGGCCCGCCTCCGCCGCACCCACGTGAGCTTCATCTTCCAGTTCTACAACCTGCTCGGGGAGATGACCGCGCTCGAGAACGCCATGCTGCCCGCGCTGATCCAGCGGGCCGGCATTCCCGAGGCGCGCGAGCGCGCCGCCGCCGCCCTGCAAGAGGTCGGGCTGGCCGACCGCCAGAGCCATCGCCCCGGCGAGCTGTCGGGGGGCGAGCAGCAGCGCGTGGCCATCGCCCGTGCTCTCGTGGGCCGGCCGCGCCTCATCCTCGCCGACGAGCCCACCGGCAACCTCGATCCGAAGACCAGCGAGGTGATCTGGGACCTGTTCCTGCGCCTGCAGGCCGAGCATCACCTCGCGTTCGTGATCGCCACCCACAACCACGAGCTGGCTCGGAAGGCCGACCGCGGCTACCGCCTCGTGGACGGCCGGGCGGTACCGTGGCCCTGAGAGCACCACTTTCAAGCAGTTACGGTGAGGTGACGGCGGTCAGGGTAAGAAATCCCTAGTCGGGCGAGGTCCGAAGGCATATACTGATCGCAGGTTTAGCAGGCATCGGGGCTCGGAGCACATCCCCGGGGACGAACGACAACCCGAACTCGAGAAAGGCACGAGGTCACCCAGTGTTCGAAAGATTCACTGAGCGGGCGCGTCGGGTCATCATCCTGGCCAGAGAAGAGGCAGGGCGGTTCCGTCATGACTTCGTCGGAACCGAGCACATCCTCCTCGGACTCATCCGCGACGGCGAGGGCATCGCCACCGCGGTGCTGCAGCGCCTCGGGCTGCGCCTGGAGACGGTCAAGGCGGAGGTCGAGCGCGCGCTGGCGGGATTCCCCAAGACCCTGACCTTCGGCGAGGTGCCGTTCACCCCCCAGGCCAAGCGTGTGCTCGAGCTGTCCATCGAGGAGGCGCGCCAGCTCGGACACAACTACATCGGGACCGAGCATCTGCTGCTGGGTCTGATGAAGGAAGGCCAGTCGATCGCGGCCAAGATCCTCGAGTCCCTCGGCGCCCGGCTGGACGAGGTCCGGCAGGAGACCCTGGCGCTGCTGGGCGACCAGTACTACCCCCGCCCGAAGAAGCGCTCCCAGACCCCGGTGCTCGACGAGTTCGCCCGGGACCTGACCCAGCTGGCCCGGGAGAGCAAGCTCGACCCGGTCATCGGCCGTGAGACCGAGATCGAGCGGGTGATCCAGATCCTGGCCCGCCGGACCAAGAACAACCCGGTGCTGATCGGCGAGCCCGGCGTGGGCAAGACCGCCATCGTCGAGGGGCTAGCCCAGCGGATCGTCGGCCACGAGGTCCCGGACGTGCTGGCCCAGAAGCGCCTGCTGCAGCTCGACCTGGGCGCCCTGGTGGCCGGCACCAAGTACCGCGGCCAGTTCGAGGAGCGGCTCAAGGCGGTCATGAAGGAGATCCGCCAGTCCGAGAACGTGGTGTTGTTCCTGGACGAGCTCCACACCCTGATCGGCGCCGGCGCCGCCGAGGGGGCCATCGACGCCTCCAACATGCTGAAGCCAGCGCTGTCGCGGGGCGAGATCCAGACCATCGGGGCCACGACCCTCGACGAGTACCGCAAGTACATCGAGAAGGACGGGGCGCTCGAGCGCCGCTTCCAGCCCGTCATCGTCCGCGCCCCCTCGCTCACCGAGGCGGTGGAGATCATCAAGGGGCTGCGCCACAAGTACGAGGCGCACCACCGGGTGAAGATCACCGACGGGGCCATCGACGCGGCGGTGAAGCTGGCCGACCGCTACATCACCGACCGGCAGCTGCCCGACAAGGCCATCGACGTCATCGACGAGGCTTCCTCGCGCACCCGGCTGATGGCGCTCACCCCGCCGCCCGAGATCAAGGAGCTGGGCAAGGAGGTCGAGCGGGTGGTCCGCGAGAAGGACATGTACCTCGAGGCCCAGGAGTTCGAGAAGGCCGCGTCCCTTCGAGAGAAAGAAAAGCTCCTCCGTGGGCGCGACGAGGACATGAAGCGGGAGTGGGACAAGCGGAAGGGCAAGGGCCCGCAGACGGTCAACGAGGAGGACATCGAGTACATCGTCTCCCGCTGGACCGGCATCCCGCTGTCCAAGCTCGAGGAGAAGGAGTCCGCCAAGCTGGCCCGCATGGAGGAGGCCCTCCACGGGCGCATCGTGGGGCAGGGCGACGCGGTGGCCGCGGTGTCGCGCGCGATCCGGCGCTCCCGCGCCGGCCTCAAGGACAGCCGGCGCCCGGTGGGCTCGTTCATCTTCCTGGGCCCCACCGGCGTGGGCAAGACCGAGCTGGCCCGTACCCTCGCCGAGTACCTCTTCGGCGACGAGAACGCCCTGATCCGGGTGGACATGTCGGAGTACATGGAGAAGTTCTCGGTCTCGCGGCTGCTGGGAGCGCCTCCGGGCTACGTGGGCTACGAGGAGGGCGGCTTCCTCACCGAGAAGGTGCGCCGCCGGCCGTACTCGGTGGTCCTCTTCGACGAGATCGAGAAGGCCCACCCCGACGTCTTCAACATGCTGCTGCAGGTCCTCGACGACGGCCGACTCACCGACTCGGTGGGCCACGTGGTCGACTTCAAGAACACGATCCTGATCATGACCTCCAACCTCGGCACCAGCTTCATCGGCAAGCGCCTGTCTCCAGGCTTCCTGCCCGAGGGGGAGGACAGCACGCACGACAAGATGAAGGAGCGGATCCTCGACGAGCTCAAGCGGGCGTTCCGGCCGGAGTTCATCAACCGCATCGACGATACGATCGTCTTCCATGCCTTGAGCAAGGAGGACATCACGAGTATCGTCCGGATGATGGTCAACCGGATCAACACCCAGCTGGGCGAGAAGAGCATCCAGCTCGAGCCGACCGAGGCCGCCCTCGACCTTCTGGTCGAGAAGGGGTACGACGCGACGTATGGGGCTCGGCAGCTCCGGCGCACGATCCAGAAGCTCGTCGAGGACCCGCTCGCGGAGGCGATCGTCCGCGGGCAGTTCGGCGACGGGGCCCGGATCGAGGTGGACGCGCAGGGGCAGGATCTCGTCTTCCGCGAGGTCCAGGTAGCCGAGCCACGTCTGGCGCTGGCGGAACACTGAACCCAAGCGAACGAACCTGCGCCCTTCATGACCGCTCGGGGGAGATGCGCTCTCCTCATTTTTTTTGCGCTCCTTCTAGGGTCGGTTCCGGCCCTGGCCCAGGCCCCTCCCCCCGCTGACCGCCAGATCCTCGTCAAGGAAATCGCGGTCCAGGGCAACCGCCGAGTGCAGGAGGCGGTGATCCTGGCCCGCGTGGGGGCCAAGATCGGCAGCCCCTTCGTGGCCAACCGCACCGCGGAGGACATCCGGGCGATCTTCAGCCTCGGGTTCTTCGACGACGTGCAGGTCAAGGTCGAGGACTTCGAGGGCGGCGTCAAGCTCACCTACATGGTGGTCGAGCGGCCCTTCGTCCGCGACATCGTATTCGCGGGCAACAAGAAGGAGGACGCGGCGACCCTGCAGGACAAGATCGACCTCAAGCTCGGCAGCGTCTACAACCCGGTGGAGGTGAACCGGGGGGCGGACAAGCTGAAGGAGTTCTACGAGCAGGAGGGGTACTTCGAGGTCGGCATCACCCCCGAGGTCGAGAAGCTCGCCGACGGCGACGTCACCATCACCTACCGCATCGCGGAGGGCCGGCGGATCAGCATCGACCAGATCGTGATCGAGGGGGCCCAGGGGCTCACCCCCAAGCAGGTGAAGGGGGCGATGGACACCCAGGAGCGCGAGTACATCGTGCTCCGGGGCACCGTCCAGCGGCAGAAGCTGGACGAGGACGTCGACCGGATCATCCAGCTCTACAACGACTTCGGGTACGTGCAGGCCCGGGTCGAGTCCTCCGAGATCCAGGTCGACCGCGAGAAGGCCCGCGCCACCGTCCGGGTCGTGGTGGTGGAGGGGCCCCAGTTCAAGGTGGGCGGGGTCGACGTCACCGGCAACGCGGTGCTCCCCATCGAGGAGGTCCGCAAGCGCATCGAGCTGAAGACCGGCGACGTGTTCTCCCGCTCCAAGCTGCGCGACAGCGTCAAGGGCATCACCGACCTCTACAGCGCGGTGGGGCGCGCCTCCGCCGACGTGGCCCCGAACACCCTCCAGGACATCCCGGCGCGCCTGGTCAACATCGTGTTCGAGATCAACGAGGGTCCCGAGACCTACGTGGAGCGCATCAACATCGCGGGCAACACCCGGAGCGAGGAGAAGATCCTCCGCCGCGAGATCCCGATGGCGGAGGGCGACCTCTTCACGAGCCAGAAGCTGGCCCGGGCCAAGCAGCGCCTCACCAACCTGAACTACTTCGACAAGGTCGAGGCCAAGACCGCTCCCGGCTCCGCGAAGGACAAGATCATCGTCAACATCGACGTGACCGAGAAGCCCACCGGCCTCTTCTCGATCGGCGGCGGCTACAGCTCCCAGGACGGCGTGCTCGGCACCCTCGACCTCTCCCAGCGCAACTTTCTCGGCAAGGGCTGGGAGGTGTTCCTCCGCCTGCGCGGCGGCGAGAACCTCCAGACCGGCACCATCGGCTTCACCGAGCCGTGGCTCTTCGACCGGCCCCTCGCGGCCGGCTTCGATCTCTTCAACACCCGCCGGATCCTGCCCGACTACACCGTCGAGTCCCTCGGCGGCGACATCCGGCTCGGCCATCCGCTCGGAGAGTACTCGCGGATCAACGCGGTGTACCGGGTGAGTCAGGATCGCATCAGCGACGTGAACCAGCTGGGCAGCCCCCAGCTGATCTCCCAGGAGGGCACGCACCTCACCTCGCTGGTGGGCGTGAACCTCTCCCGCGACACGCGGGACAACGTCTACGATCCCACCCGGGGCAGCACCGCGTCGATCGGGCTCGACTTCGCGGGCGTCGGCTTCGGGGAGAAGTTCGTCCGCTCCGTCGCGGCCGCCACCTACTTCCAGCCCCTGCCGTGGCTGGAGCACGTGCTGAGCTTCCGGTTCACCGCCGGCTACTCCTTCGGCTGGGACAAGGACTCCGTCCCCCTGTTCGAGCGCTTCTACCTGGGCGGCTCCAACTCCCTCCGCCAGTTCAAGTCCCTGCAGGTCTCGCCCCGGGACAACACCGGCACCCGGATCGGCGGCAACAGCGAGCTGCTGGGCACGATCGAGTACCAGATCCCGCTTTTCTTCGGGATCAAGGCCGCCCTCTTCTACGATGTAGGGCAGGTGTGGGGGCCCGACATCCAGGGCGGGGCCAAGATCGATCTCAGCGACCTGCGGCACGGTGTCGGTGCCGGATTCCGCTGGAACTCGCCCTTCGGGCCCATCCGGGTTGACTACGGGATCAAACTCGACCAGCGGAAGGGCGAGAGCTTCGGCGAATTCAACTTCTCGGCCGGCTCCTCGTTCTAGCGTGAGGAGGCAGCGCATGAGGCAACACCTGGCAGCGTGGTGGATCGGGGCGGGCCTGGCGGTCCTGACGACCGCGGGCGGCGCGATGTGGGCGCAGGCCCAGACCCCCGCGCCCGCCCCCGCGTCGAACGGGCGGGTCGCGATCGTGGACATCCAGCGGATCCTGGCCCGCTCGGTGGCGGGCGCGGCGGCCCGCGAGCAGCTCGAGAAGGACAAGGCGACCATGCAGCGGCAGCTCGACGGCCAGAAGGTCGAGCTGGAGAAGATGCGCGACGAGCTGGAGAAGAAGGGCCAGCTCCTCTCCGCCGACGCCCGGCGGGACAAGCAGGAGGCGCTCGAGCGCAAGGTCCGGGACGTGCGACGGCTGGTCGACGACCTCCAGGCCCAGCTCCAGAAGAAGGAGGACGCCCTGCTGCAGCGGGTGCTGCAGGACGTGGCCGGCCTGATCCAGCGCCTGGGCAAGGAGAAGGGCTACGCGATAGTCGTCGAGCGGCAGCGCGCGGGCGTGCTCTACGCCTCCGCTGACGCCGACCTCACCGACGACGTCCTCAAGGCCTACGACGACCAGACCAAGAAGGCCACGAAGTAAGTGAGTGACGGCGTCTCGTTCACGCTCGGCCGGCTCGCCGAAGCGCTCGGGGCGTCGCTGCAGGGCGAGCCCGGCCGGGTGGTGACCGGGGTCGCGCCGCTCGACGCGGCGGGGCCCGACCAGATCTCCTTCCTCACCGATTTGAAGTACCGGCGGCAGGCCCAGGCCAGCCGGGCCGGGGCCCTGCTGGTCGGTCGGGACGTCTCGGGTTTCTCCGCCCCCCTCCTGCAGGTCGACCGCCCCCAGCAAGCGCTCATCACCCTGCTCGCCCTGTTTCATCCCGACCCGGCGACCGAGCCGGGCGTGCACGCGACCGCGTGCGTGGCGCCCACGGCCCGCGTCGACGCCTCCGCGTCGATCGGTCCGCTCGCAGTGGTCGAGGCCGACGCGGTCATCGGCCCGCGCTGCCGGGTGGACGCGCTGGCCTTCGTGGGCCGCGGCGCGGTGCTGGGGGAGGACGTGCGCCTGTACCCCCACGTGGTGGTGCTCGCGGACGTGCGCATCGGCGACCGGGTCATCGTCCACGCGGGAACCGTGCTGGGCGCCGACGGCTTCGGCTACGCCTTCGACGGGCGGGCCCACCGCAAGATCCCGCAGGTGGGCCGCCTGCGCATCGAGGACGACGTGGAGATCGGCGCCAACACCGCGATCGACCGCGCCACCCTCGGGGAGACGGTCGTGCGCCGCGGCACCAAGATCGACAACCTGGTCCAGGTGGGCCACAACTGCGACGTGGGCGAGGACGTGATCCTGGTCGCCCAGGTCGGCATCGCGGGCTCCTCCCGCGTGGGGAACCGGGCGATGCTGGCCGGCCAGGTGGGAGTGGCCGATCACGTGACGATCGGCGCCGGCACGATCCTCACCGCCCAGTCCGGGGTGCCCAGCGACGTGCCGGCGGGCGAGATCTGGAGTGGGACCCCGAGCCGGCCCACCGCGGAGCAGAAGCGCATCTGGGCCGGCGAGACCCATCTGCCCGAGCTGATGAAGCGGGTGCGCGCGCTGGAGAAGCGGCTCAAGGACATCGAGGAGCGACGGGCGTGAGGCCACGAGCGACGAGCGGAGAGGGGCGGGCGTGATCCACCCCACCGCCGTTGTCGAGCGGGGCGCCGAGCTCGCGCCCGACGTGCGCGTCGGCCCCTACTCGGTGATCGGTCCCGAGGTGCGCGTCGACGCGGGGACCGAGATCGGGGCCCATGTGGTCCTCGAGGGCCGGGTGCGGGTGGGCGCCCGCTGCCGCGTGGGCCACGGCGCCATCATCGGCGGCGTGCCGCAGGACCTCAAGTTCCGCGAGGGCACCCCGGTCGGCGTGACGCTGGGCGACGACACCGTCATCCGCGAGTACGTGACCATCCACCGCGCCACCCACGAGGGCCACGACACCACGGTCGGCCGCCACTGCCTGATCATGGGCTCCAGCCACGTCGCCCACGACTGCGTGCTCGGGGATCACATCATCCTCATCAACTACGCGGGCCTCACCGGACACATCACGGTGGAGGACCGGGTGACGGTGGGCGGGCTCACCGGCGTGCACCCATTCAGCAAGATCGGCACCTACGCCTACATCGGCGGCTGCTCCAAGGTCACCCAGGACGTGCCGCCCTTCATGATGGTCGACGGCGCCCCCGCGGTGGCCCGGGCGGTGAACCTCGTCGGCATGCGGCGGGGCGGGCTCGACGCGGCCTCGCGCCTCAAGATGAAGGCGGCCTTCCGCCTGCTCTACCGCGCCGGGATCGCGCCGGGCTCGGCGATCAAGGACGTGCGCCGCGAGCTGGGCGGCCACCCGCTGGTGGATCGCCTCGTCGAGTTCGTGGAGAGCTCGAAGCGGGGCGTGGTGTCCGGACCGGATCGCGGAGGCCGGCGGCCCGCGGCGGCCCTCGAGGAGGAGATGTCGTGACCAACGGCACCGAGCCCAAGGTCCGCGGCGCGGTCGTCGGCGCCGGCCACATGGGCCAGTACCACATCCTGGCTCTCGCCGAGATCTGGGGCGTGGAGCTGGTCGGGGTGGTGGACACCGACTTCGAGAAGGCGCAGCGGGTGGCCGCCCCCTACGGCGCGCGCGCCTTCCGCGACCATCGCGAGCTCGCGGGACTGGTGGACTTCGCGGCCGTGGCGGTACCCACCGAGATCCACTTCGACGTGGCGCGGGACCTCCTGGAAGCGGGCGCCCACGTGCTGGTCGAGAAGCCCATGACCTCGACCCTCGAGCAGGCCAAGGAGCTCTTCCGCATCGCCCGGCAGCAGAACCGCGTCCTGCACGTCGGCCACGTGGAGCGGTTCAACGGCGCGGTCCAGGAGCTGCGCAAGATCGTGGAGCGGCCGATCCTCATCGAGTCCCGCCGGCTGGGGCCGTTCGTGCCGCGGGTGCAGACCGACTCGGTGGTGATGGACCTCATGATCCACGACATCGACATCGTGCTGAACCTGGTGGAAGGGGAGCCCCGCAAGATCACCGCGGTCGGCTCCTCGGTCCAGTCGCGGGTGACCGACGTGGCCAACGTGCAGATCGTCTTCGACTCCGGCGCGATGGCCACCATCACCGCGAGCCGCGCCACCGAGGAGAAGATCCGCACCCTCGCGATCACCCAGCCCGACGCCTACATCCTGCTCGACTACTCGCACCAGGACATCCAGATCCACCGGCGGGCCGCGCAGGAGTACACCCTCAACCGCGAGTCCATCCGCTACCGACAGGCCTCCTTCGTGGAGCATCTCCTCGTCCACAAGGACAACCCCCTGAAGCTGGAGATCCGCCACCTGGTCTCCGCGGCGCGGGCCGCCGAGGCCGGCGGGCCGGTGGAGCTGGCCGAGGCGGACGATCTGCGATCGCTGGCCGTCGCGCTGGAGATCGAGCGGATGATCCGCGAGGGCCGGGGTGAGACCGCCTGGCCGGAGGATCTTCCGTGGAGCGTTCGCTCGCCCTGATGGCCGGGGCCGGGACCCTTCCCGGCCGCGCCGCCCACGAGGCCCGCCGTCACGGCTGGCGAGTCGTCGCCTTCGCCTTCGAGGAGGCGCCCGGCCTCGCCGAGGCCTCCGATCACCTCATCCCCTCCGCCATCACCGATATCCAGGCGGTGATCACAAACCTCGCCGCCCAGGGCGTCGCGGCGGCCGTGTTCGTGGGCAAGTTCTGGAAGTCGAGCGCGTTCTCCCGGTACGATGAGGCCGACGCGGCCGGCCTCGGCCTGGCGCGCGGCGGCCTTTCCGACGCCGCGCTGAGCCAGATGGTGGTCGCGACCCTCGCCGGCATGAGCATCGAGGTGCTCGACCAGCGCCAGTTCCTCGGCCCGTGGCTCCTCGCGGCCGGGACCCTCACCACCCGCGCGCCCTCCGATGCGGAGCGCGCGGAGATCCGTGAGGGCTTCCGCCTCGCCGGGCGCCTGGCCGAGGACGGTATCGGCCAGACGGTGGTGCGCGCCCGCGGGGTGACGGTGGCGGTGGAGGCCGCCGAGGGCACCGACGAGACCATCCGCCGCGGCGGCCGCCTGGCGGGGCCGGGCGCGGTGGTGGTGAAGACGGTGGCCGCCGCGCACGACTATCGCTTCGACGTGCCGACGGTCGGTCCCGCCACCCTCGAGGCGATGCGCGAGGGTGGCGCCACCGCGCTGGCGGTTCCCGCCGGCCGCGTGCTCCTGGTCGACCGCGAGGCGTTCGTGCGGATGGCGGACGAGGCCGGCATCGCGGTGGTGAGCGACGATGGCGGTGGCTGACCTCGCGAGCCGGCGTGGCCCGATCATGCTCTCCGCCGGCGAGGCCTCCGGCGACCTGCACGGGGCGACCCTCTGCCGAGCGCTGCGGGAGCTCGAGCCCGGCGTGCGCCTGCTCGGGATGGGCGGCAGCCACATGCGGGCCGCGGGCATGGAGGTGCTGCTCGATCCCACCGCGCACGCGGCGGTGGGCACCAGCGAGGCGATCGGCCGCATCCCGGCCCTCTACCGCGCCTATCGCACGCTCGCGGCGCGCCTCGTCGCGGAGCGCCCGCGCGCCCTGGTGCTCATCGACTTCCCGGAGTTCAATCTGCGCCTCGCGCGCCGGGCTCGCGCGGCGAACGTGCCGGTGGTCTACTTCATCCCCCCGCAGCTCTGGGCGTGGCGGCGTGGCCGCATCCGCCAGATGGCCCATCGAGTGAGCCGCGTGCTCGCGGTGTTCCCGTTCGAGCCGCCGCTGTACGAGGGGGCCGGGGTGCCGGTGGAGTTCGTGGGCCATCCGCTCCTCGACGCCCTGCCGCTCGATCTTGCTCGAGACGACGCGCGCCGGCGCCTGGGCGCGGACCCGGCCCACTCGCTGATCGGCCTCCTGCCGGGAAGCCGGCGCGAGGAGGTGGAGCGCCTGCTGCCCCCGATGCTGGAGGCGGCGCGCCGGCTCGCCGCGGCGGACGCGCGACGCCGCTTCGTGCTCGGGCTGGCGCCCACCGTGTCGCGCGAGCGGGTGGCCGCGCATCTCCGCCAGGCGGGCCCCGGCCCCGCGGTCGAGGTGGTGGAGGGCCGGACCTACGAGGTCATGGCCGCCGCCGACGCGCTGCTGATCGCCTCCGGCACCGCGACGCTGGAGGCGGCCCTGCTCGGCACTCCGATGGCGCTCTGCTACCGCGTGTCCCGCACCACCGAGCTGATCGCGCGGCTGCTGGCCCGGGTGGAGTGGATCGGCCTGCCGAACCTGGTGGCCGGCCGCGCGGTGGTCCCGGAGCTGATCCAGGAGCAGGTGACCGGCGAGCGACTCGCCCAGGAGATCGCGCGCCTGCTCGACGACCCGGTCGCGGCCACCGCCCAGCGCGCCGCGTTCAAGGACCTGCGCGCGCGCCTCGGCGAGCCCGGCGTCGGCCCGCGCGCCGCGCGCGCCGTCCTCGCCACCGCGCGCCACGCGCCGGCCCGATGACGGTCCCGCCCGCGCTCGCCCTGGCGCTCGGCCCCGCCCTGGGGGCGGGTGCGCTCCGCGCCCTGGTGGCCACCCTCCGCGTCCGCCGCGAGGAGGACGCGATCGCCGCCCTGTGGGCTGCGCGCGCCCCCCTCATCTACGCGATCTGGCACGGGCGCGTCCTGCTGCTCCCCCGGCTGTACGGCCGCCGCGCCTGCCGGGTGCTCACGAGCCGCTCCCGCGACGGCGAGCTGGTCGCGCGGTGGATGGCGCGCTTCGGCCTGGTGCCGGTGCGCGGCTCGTCCTCCCGGGGCGGGAGCGAGGCGCTCCGCCGCCTCGCCCGCGCGCTGCGCGAGGGCCACGAGGTGGTGGTGGTGCCCGATGGGCCGACCGGTCCTCGCGAGGTCCTCAAGGCGGGGGTGATCACGCTGGCCCGCCTGTCCGGCGCGCCGATCGTGCCGATGGCGGTCGGAGCTTCGCGAGAGTGGCGCCTTCACTCGTGGGACGAGTTCCGGATCCCGAAGCCGTTCGGCCGCTGCGTGATCCGCTTCGGCGAGCCCATCCGCGTGCCCGCGGACGCCGATCGCGCCGCCGAGGAGGCCGCGCGCAAGGAGGTGGAGGCCGCCCTGCGCGGACTGACCTGGCAGGTGGACGAGGAGGCGCGCGCCTGATGTACGCGCTCTACTCGGCACTCCTGGCGATCGGCCTCGCCGCGTACCTGCCCGCGTTCCTGCTGAGGCGGCGGCGCGCGGGCTACGGCCACGCGCTCGCCCAGCGCTTCGGCCGGCTGGGCGAGGGGCTGCCCCCCGAGCCGCGCTGCTGGATCCACGCGGTGTCGGTGGGGGAGTCGGCCACCGCCGCGCCACTGGTGGAGGCCATCCGCCGGCGCTGGCCCGAGCTCGGCGTCGTGGTCAGCACGATCACCCCCACCGGGGCGCGCATCGTGACCGATCGCCTGGGTGGCGTCGCGGTGCACCGCTACTTCCCCATCGACCTGCCGGGGGCGGTGGGTCGCGCCCTCGACGCCGCGCGCCCGCGCTTCTTCATCGCCATCGAGACGGAGCTCTGGCCCAACTTCCTCCGGGCCCTCGCGCGCCGGCGCGTGCCCGCCATGATCGCCAACGGCCGGATCTCCGACCGCTCGTTCCGCCGCTACCGGCGGGTGCGCCGCCTCATGCGGCGGGTCCTCGCCGACGTGACCGTGTTCGCGATGCAGAGCGAGGAGGACGCCCGCCGCATCATCGCCCTCGGCGCGCCGCGGGAGCGCGTGGTCGTCACAGGCAACCTCAAGGGCGACGCGGTGCCCGCCGCGGATCCGCCGGAAGCGGTCTGGCGCGAACGCCTGGGCCTCGCGGCCGCGGACCGGCTCTTCGTGGCCGGCAGCACGCACCGGGGTGAAGAGGAGGCGGTGCTCGATGCCTTCCTCGGCGCGCGCGCCCGCTGCCCCGGCCTCGCCCTGCTGCTGGCCCCGCGGCATCCGGAGCGCGCGGCCGAGGTCGAAGCGCTGGTCCGCGCCCGCGGCCTCGCGACGGTGCGTCGCAGCCGCCTGCCCGCCGACCGCGAGGCGGTGGTCCTCCTCGACACGGTGGGGGAGCTGGCGGGCCTCTACGCGCTGGCCGACGTGGTGTTCGTGGGCGGCAGCCTGGTGCCGGTGGGCGGGCACAACATGCTCGAGCCCGCGATGCGCGGCAAGCCGGTCCTCTACGGTCCGCACACCGGCAACTTCCGTGACGGCGCGGCGCGGCTCGAGCGGACCGGCGGGGGCCTCGTGGTGAAGGACGGGCTCGAGCTCGAGCGGGAGCTCGCCCGCCTGCTCGAGGACCGCGACCTGGCCCGGCGGGTGGGCGAGGCGGCCCGCGACGCCTTCGCGAGCGGGCAGGGCGCGGTGCCCGCCACCGTCGAGCTGATCGCCCGCCACCTCTGGCCCGGACCGGCCCACCCGTGACCACGCCCCGGCGCGCGCCCGAGGTGCTGCTGCGTCGCTACTGGAACGACCCGGACACCCCGGTGGTGACTGCGGGCCTCTCGGTGCTGAGCTGGGCCTATCGTGCGGCCATCGCGCTCCGCGACCGCGCCTACCGTCTCGGCGTCCTGCCCACCGGCCGGCTGCCGTGCCCGGTCATCTCGGTGGGCAACCTCACGCTGGGAGGCACCGGCAAGACGCCGACCGTCGAGCTGGTCGCCCGCACGCTCCAGGAGCTCGGCGCCGCCCCCGCGGTCCTGAGCCGCGGCTACGGGCGCACCACGCGCGGAGTGCAGGTGGTGGCCGACCGCGAGGCGATCCTCGCGGAGGCCCACGCCGGGGGCGACGAGCCCCGCCTGCTCGCGGAGCGCCTGCCCGGCGTGCCGGTGGTGGTGGGCGAGAACCGCTACGAGGCGGGGCGGGTGGCGGTCGAGCGCTGCGGGGCCACCGCGCTCGTGCTCGACGACGGCTTCCAGCACCGCACCCTCGCCAAGGACCTCGAGATCCTGGTCGTCTCGGGCCGCGCGCCGTGGGGCAACGCGCGGGTGTTCCCGCGCGGCATGCTGCGCGAGCCCCTCGCGGGGCTGCGGCGCGCGCACGCGGTGCTGGTCACCAATCCCGCCGGGCCGGAGACGGTGGCCGAGGTGACCGCCACGGTCCGGCGCCACCACGCGACCGCGCCGGTGCTGACCGCGCGCTACGAGCTGCAGGACGCGAGCGAGCCGCTGCGGGGACGCCGGATACCGGTGCGCGAGCTCGCCGGGCGCCGCCTGCTGGCCTTCGCGGGCCTGGGCTCGCCGGAGGGCTTCGCCGACACCGTCGACGCGACCGGGATCCGCCGGGTGGGCTTCGTGGAGTTCCCCGACCACCACTGGTTCACCCCGGGCGACGTGGCGGAGCTGGCCCGCGACGCGCGCGCCGCCGGCGCGCAGGGCCTGGTCACCACCGAGAAGGACTGGGTGCGGATGCGCGAGCTGCCGCCCCCGCCGCTGCCCCTGTGGGTGCTGCCGGTGCGACTCGTGATCGAGACCGGGCTCGAGACGTGGCGCCGCCTGATCGCATCGGTGCTCTCGCCGGCGCCGATCGGAGGAGCCTGCCGGTGAGCGCGACCCCGATCGGGCTGCGCGCCGAGCACATCGTGGTGCGCACCCCGAACTGGCTCGGCGACACCGTGATGGCGCAGCCGATGCTGGCCGCGCTGCGCGCCGCAGCGGGCAACGCGCGCATCACGCTGGTCGGCCGGTGGGCCCCGCTGCTGGCCGGGCAGGGCGTCGGCGACGTCCTGCTCGGCTACCCGCGCCCGCTCGCGGCGCGGCGCCGGCTGGCGCGCGCGCTGGCCGCGGACCGGCCCGACGTGGCGGTGCTGCTGCCCTCGTCGGTCGAGTCCGCTCTCGCCGCGGTGCGGTGGCGGGCGCGGCGGCGCGTCGGCTACGCCACCGACGGCCGCACCCCGCTGCTCACCGACGCGGTGGAGCTGCCCACGCCGCGGCTCCACCAGGTCGACGAGTACGCGGCCCTCCTCGCGCTGCTCGGCGTCGCGGGCGCCGCGGCCACTCCACGCTTCATCCTCCCCGAGAGCGCGGAGGCCGACGCGGAAGTGGCGCGCCTCCTCGCGGAAGCCGGTCTCGAGCCGCGCGCCCGCCTGGTGGGCCTGCACCTGGGCGCGGCCTTCGGCAGCTCCAAGCTCTGGCCGCCCGCCGCGTTCGGCCGGCTGGCCCGCGCCCTCGATGCGGCGGGCCTCTGCCCGGTGCTGCTCGGCACCGGCGACGACGCGGCCACGGCCGCGGCGGTGGCCGACGCGGCCGCGGTGCCGGTAGCCTCGCTGGTGGGCCGCGACCGGCCCGCGGTGCTGGCACGCCTGCTCGGCCGCCTGCGCTGCCTGGTGAGCGGCGACACCGGCGTCGCGCACCTCGCGGCCGCGGTCGGCGTGGCCACCGTGACCCTCTTCGGGCCCACCGATCGCCGGCTGACCGCCCCGCGCGGACCCGGAGCGCGCGCGCTCGATCGGCCGGTGCCGTGCGCGCCGTGCTTCCTGCCCACGTGCCCGATCGACCACATCTGTCTCACGCGCCTGCCGCCGGAGGCGGTCCTCGACGAGGTGAGGCTCGCGGTCGCGTGAGGACCGTGCTCCACACCGAGGCCTCGCCCGGGCTCGGGGGCCAGGAAGTCCGCACCCTCAACGAGGCGCGCTGGACCGCGGAGCGCGGCTGGCGCGTGCTGCTCGCCTGCCAGCCGGACGGTCGCCTCGCCGAGCGCGCCCGCGAGGCCGGCGTCGAGACGCGGCCGGTGCGCATGCGCGGGCCCCTCGATCCCCGAGGCCTGGCCGCCCTGGTCCGGCTCGTCCGCCGCGAGCACGTGAGCCTCGTGCACACCCACAGCTCGATCGACGCCTGGCTTGGCGGCATGGCCGCGCGACTCTGCCGCGTGCCGGTGGTGCGCACCCGGCACGTCTCGATCGCGATCCGCCGCGGCCCCAACCCGGTCTACCGCTGGCTGGCCGACCGGGTCATCACCAGCGGCGAGGCGATCCGGCGCGTGGTGCTGGCCGCGGGGGTGCCGCCCGCGCGGGTGGTGGCGATCCCGGCGGGGGTGAACCTGGAGTCGTTTCCGTTCGGGCTGAAGGCGCCCGAGATCGAGCGCGAGCTGGGCCTGGGGTCGCCGGTGGTGGGCTCGGTGGCGATGTTCCGCGGCTCGAAGGGCCACCCCCAGCTGCTCCAGGCCTTCGCGCGCGTGCGCGAGCGTCACCCGCGGGCCTCGCTCCTGCTGGTGGGCGACGGCATCCGCCGCCCCTGGGTGGAGCAGCTCGCCCGCGAGGCCGGCCTCGCCGACGCGGTGGTCTTCACCGGCTTCCGCCCCGACGTGCCGGCCCTCCTGGCCGCGATGGACTGCTTCGCGCTCGCCTCCACGCGCACCGAGGGCGTGCCGCAGGCGCTGCTGCAGGCCTTCGCGGTCGGCGTCCCGGTGGTGGCCAGCCGCATCGGGGGCATCCCGGAGGTGGTCACCGACGGCGAGACCGGCCTCCTCGTGGAGAGCGAGGCGGTGCCGCCGCTCGCCGCCGCCATCGAGCGCGTGCTGGAGGATCCGGCCGGCGCCGCGCAGCGTGCCCGCGCGGCCCGCGCGCTGGTCGAGGCGCGCTTCTCCCACGGGCGATCGGTGGACCGGCTGCTCGCGCTCTACGACGAGGTCCTGGCGTGAGCGACGACCGGCCGATCACCGTGCTGCACCTGGTGGCCAACCGCTGGTGGACCGGCAGCGCGGAGCCGGTGATCCGGCTCCTCCTCGGGCTGCGCGCCCGCGGCCATCGCGTGCTGCTGGGCCTCATCCCGGGCGACCGCTTCGAGCAGAAGGCGCGCGAGGCCGGCCTCGAGCCGCTCGCGGACCTCTCGCTCGAGGTCCGCGGCAATCCGGTCCACGCGCTCGCAGACCTGCGGCGGGTGCGCCAGGCGATCCGCGCGGAGGCGGTCGACGTCGTCCACGCCCACCACTCGCACGACCACTGGCTCGGGTGGCTCGGCCGCGGCCGCGCCGGCCTCGTGCGCTCGTTCCACAACGCGCGCGCGGCGCGCCGGGACTGGCCCTCCACCTGGCTCTACCGGCGTACCGACGCCCTCCTGGCGGTGAGCCACGAGATCGAGGAGCGCCTGCGGCGCGTGGGCGTCCCGCCCGCCCGGCTCTCCCGCGTGGACGGAGTCGTCGACCTCGCGCGCTTCGAGGCCGGCGACGGGGCCGCGATCCGCGCCGAGTTCGCGCTGGGGCACGCGCCGGTGCTGGGCTGCGTGGCCCGCCTGGCCCCACGGCGCGGGCACGAGCTGCTCATCCGCGGCTTCCAGCAGCTCTTGCCCGAGTACCCTCACGCGCGGCTGCTGCTGGTGGGCAAGGGCGAGGCGCGGGCCCGCCTCGAGGCCCTGGTGAGCGGACTCGGCCTCACGCGCGAGGTGCTCTTCGCCGGCTATCGCGACGCGGACCTGCCCGCGGTGCTGCAGGCCCTCGACGCCTTCGCCCTGATGGGCGCCGGCTCCGACGAGTCGTGCCGCGCCGCCCTGGAGGCGATGGCGGCCGGCCGCCCGGTGGTGGGGCGGCGGGTGGGCGCACTGCCCGAGACGGTGGTGCACGGGGTGACCGGGCTGCTGGTCGACGACGATCGCCCGGAGTCGGTGGCGCAGGCGCTGCGCGCGCTGGTGGCGGAGCCGGAGCGGGCCGCGGCGATGGGTCGAGCGGGGCGCGACCGCGCGCGCGCCTTCTTCGGCCCCGACGCGCACGCCGCGCAGGTCGAGCGCGTCTACCGGCGGGTGCTGGCGGCGCGCGAGCGCGCGCGGTGACCATCCTCCAGATCGTGTCGTGCCGCGGCTGGTCCTCCGACGCCTACTGGGCCGCCCGCGCCGCGGTGGAGCTGGAGCGCGCCGGTCAGGACGTCACGCTCGTGTGCAAGCGCCGGAGCGAGGAGCGGGTCATGCGCCGCGCCCGCGAGGCGGGGGTCAACCGGATCGAGAGCCTCGCGCTCGCGAGCGGCGTCGACCCGCTGGCCGACGCGCGCGACCTGCGCCGCCTGGTGGGATGGCTGCCGCAGGCCGACGTGCTGCACGTGCACCGCGGCAAGGAGCACTGGCTGGCCGCGCTGGCCAACCGCCTCTCGCGCGTGCGGCGCCCGCTCGTGCGCACCCGGCACATCGTGCAGCCGGTGCGCCCGCACGCGCTCAACCGCTGGCTCTACCGACGCGCCACCGACCAGGTCGTGACCGTCACCGAGGCCATCCGGCGCCAGCTCGTGGCCGCGGGCCTCGTCGACGCCGACCGCGTGGCCGCGCTGGCGGGCGGGGTGGACGCGGCGCGCTTCCGTCCGGGCGCGGCGGACCCGGCCGGGCTGCGCGGCCGCCTGGGGGTGGCGTCCGGAACGCCGATCGTGGGGCTGGTCTCGGGCTTCCGGGTGATGAAGGGCCACCAGATCGTGGTCGAGGCGGCCGCGCGCCTGGCCGCCGAGGGCCGGCGGTTCCACCTGCTCCTGGTGGGGCAGGGCCCGTTCGCGCCGCGGGTCCGGGCCCAGATCGAGGCCGCGGGCCTCGGGGCCCGCACCTCGGTGCTGGGCTTCGTCGACGACCTTCCCGCCACGATGGCCGGGATCGACGCGGCACTCTACTCGGCGCTCGAATCCGACGGCATGTCGCGCGTGCTCTTCGAGTATCTCGCGGCGGGCGTGCCGGTGGTGGCGAGCCGCGTCGGCGTGGTGCCCGAGATCCTGGAGGACGGCGTCACCGGCCTGCTGGTCCCCGCCGGGGAGCCGGAGCCGCTCGCACGCGCGATCGCCCGGCTCCTGGAGGACGCGCCGCTGCGCCGCCGGATCGGCGACGCCGGCCTCGGCCTCGTGGAGGCGCGCTACTCGGGCGCGCGCCTGGCCGGGCACCTCATCGCGCTCTACCGCTCGCGCTCGTGCCCGACGCGGTCGTGAAAGTTTCGATCCTCTGCTTCGACGTCTCCGACAACGCCCTCGGGCGGGCCTGGCTCCTGGCCCGGCTGCTGGAGCCGCTGGGGGCGGTGGAGATCGTCGGCCCGCGCTTCGGCGCCGCGGTCTGGGAGCCGGTGGCGGAGGAGCCGGTTCCGGTCCGCTGGGTGCCGGGCGGGCGGCTGCCCGGCTTCGCGACCCGCCTCCGGGCGCTGGCCCGGCTCGCCGACGGCGATCTGATCTATGCCTCGAAGCCTCGGCTGACGAGCGCGGGCCTGGGCTACTGGAAGCACCTCGCGAGCCGGCGGCCGCTACTCCTCGACATCGACGACTGGGAGGTCGGCTTCTTCCTGCGCGGTGGCTCCTGGGGCACGCTGGGCCGTGCGGTCAATCTGACCAATCCACGGGGTCTTACGTGGACCTGGCTCATGGAGCGGTTGACCAGGGTTGCCGACGGGGTCACGGTGGCGTCACGCTTCCTCGAGGCGCGCTTCGGCGGGGTGCTGATCCCCCACGTCCGCGACACCGATCGCTGGGCGCCCGACCGCAGCGACCCGACCGTGGCCCGGGAGCGCCTCGGCCTCGACAAGGAGCGGGTCGTGATGTTCCTGGGCACCCCGCGCGCCTACAAGGGGGTGGAGGATCTGGTCACGGCGGTCACCGGGCTCGGGAGATCCGACACGGTGCTGGCCCTGGTCGGCACCGACCCGACCTCCGAGACCGGGCGCGCGGTGGCGGCCCGGCTCCCCACCGCCCGGCTGGTCGGCCGCGTGCCGATCGCGCAGGTGCCGGACTACCTGGCCGCGGCGCACGTGGTGGTGGTCCCGCAGCGCGACAGCTCGGACACCCGTGGCCAGGTCCCGGCCAAGCTCTTCGACGCCATGGCCCTCGGCCGGCCCATCGTCTCCACGCGCGTGTCGATGATCCCGGAGATCCTCGAGGGCTGCGGCCTCCTCGTGGCCCCGGGCGACGCGGGCGCCCTCGGCCGCGCGATCGAGCGGCTCCTCGATCGGCCCGACGAGGCGCGGAGCCTCGGCGCGGCGGCGCGACGGCGGGCCGTCGAGAGGTACAGCTTCGAGGCCGGGCGCCGGGCGCTGTTCCCGCTCGTGGAGCGCGTGCGCGGGGCGCGCGCCCCGCGGCGATGAAGATCGGCCTGATCTGCCGCCCGTTCTCCTTCCACGGCGGCATCGAGACCGCGACCGCGGGACTCCTCGGCGCGCTCGCGCGCGAGGGCCACGCGGTCGAGCTGATCAGCACCGAGCGCCAGCCCGACGTGCCCGAGGTGCCGGTGCGCCGCGTGCGCGTGCTGCGCCATCCCTCCACGCTGCGCCTGCTTTCCTTCGCGCTCGCCGCGCAGCGGGAGGCGGCGCGCCGCGGCTACGACCTCGTGCAGAGTCACGAGCGCGTGCTGCGCCAGGATCTCTACCGGGCGGGGGAGGGCTGCCACCGTGGCTACCTGGCCGCGATGGGCCGGCGGCCGGGCGCGAACCCGTACCACCATCTGGTCTGCGCGCTCGAGCGGCGCATCTTCGATCTGCGGGCCTCGCGTCACGTGGTCGCGATCTCGCGCGGAGGCGGGGACGAGATCGCGCGGCTCTACCGGACGCCGTCCGCCGATCTCACCGTGGTCTACAACGGCGTCGACCTGGAGCGCTTCCACCCGGAGCAGCGCGCCCGCCACCGCGCGGTCGCGCGGGCCGCGCTCGGCATCCCGGAGAGCGCGTGGACGCTCCTCTTCGTCGGCTCGGGCTTCGAGCGCAAGGGGCTCGGGCCGCTGATCGAGGGCTTCGCGCGTCTGCCCGATGCGGGCCGGCGCGGGCCGGGCGATCGCCTGGTGGTCGCCGGCAAGGGCGACGTGCCGCGCTACCAGCGACTGGCCGCGCGCGAGGGCGTGGCCGACCGAGTGGTGTGGATGGGACCGGTGCCGGAGGTGGAGCGCCTCTACGCGGCGTCCGACGCGGTCGCGCTGCCCGCGCTCTACGAGCCCTTCGGCAACGTCCACCTGGAGGCCCTCGCCTCCGGCGTGCCGGTGCTGACCAGCGTGCACGCGGGCGGTGCCGAGGTCATCCGTCCGGGCGCGAACGGCTGGATCGTGGACGCGGTGGCGGCGGAGCCGATCGCGCGTGGCCTGGCCGCGCTGCGAGAGGCGCCCGCCGGGGGCTGGAGCGCGCCGGCTCGCGCCTCGGTGGAGGGATTCACGTACGCCGCGCAGGCCCGGGCCTTCACCGGGGTGTACCGCCGCCTGGTCCGCTGACTCGTAAGCCGCGCCAAACCCTCTATTTTCATTGATCATTCGTGGCCGGGCGCATTACACTGTCTGTCGATGCCTTCGTATCGGCCCGCGCCACGCCCCGCGGTGTTCATGGACCGGGACGGCTGCCTCACCGAGGAGGTGGGCTACGTCAATCACCCGAGCCGACTGCGCCTGCTGCCCCGGACCGCGGAGGCGATCGCCCGGCTGAACCGGGCCGGGGTCCCCGCGGTGATGGTCACCAATCAGGCCGGCATCGCGCGGGGCTACTTCTCGGAGGAGACCCTGCAGGCGACCCACGCGCGGCTGCACGAGGCGCTGGCCGCCGCGGGCGCGCGCCTGGACGGCGCGTATACCTGCACGCACCACCCGAGCGAGGGCCAGCCGCCGTACCGCGCCGACTGCGACTGCCGCAAGCCGCGCCCCGGCCTGCTGCGGCGGGCCGCGGCCGAGCTGGGGCTCGACCTCGCGGCCTCGGTGATGGTCGGCGACAAGCTCTCCGACGTGGCGGTGGGCCACACGGTGGGCGCGGCCGGCATCCTCGTGCTCACCGGCTACGGGCGCGGCGAATGGGAGTACCAGCGCTCGCGCACCGACGTGAAGCCGGATCACGTGGCCGAGGACCTCCTCGACGCGGTGGAGTGGGCGCTGGCGCGCACCGCGACGGACGCACGGGCCTGACATGTTCCCGCTCAAGCGGCTCAAGGAGGCGCTGGCCCGGCTGGCCGGCCGCCGCGTGGTGGTGGTGGGCGACCTGATCGCCGACGAGTACCTGTTCGGCAAGCCGGCGCGGATCTCGCGCGAGGCGCCGGTGCTCATCCTGCGCTTCACCGACCGCGAGATGCGCCTGGGCGGCGCGGCGAACGCGGCCCACAATGTCCACGCGCTCGGCGCCACCGTGCTGCCGGTGGGCCTGCTCGGGCGCGACGGCGCGGGCGACGAGGTGGACGCGCTCTTCCGCCAGGCCGGCATGACCACGGAGGGGATCGCGCGCGAGGCGGATCGCCCCACGCCGGTCAAGACCCGCATCATGGCCGGCGGGTACCAGGCCACGCGCCAGCAGGTGGTCCGCCTCGACCGCGAGCCCGAGGGCTCGCTCGCCGACGCGGCAGAAGCCCGGCTGATCGATCGTCTCCGCGCCGCGGCAACCGGGGCGCAGGCGTTCCTGGTCTCCGACTACGGCTACGGCACCGTGACCCCGCGCGTGTACGAGATCGTCCTCGAGCTGGCGCGAGCCCGGCGCGTGCCGGTCACCGTCGACAGCCGCTACGAGCTGCCGCGCTTCCGCGGGGCCACCGCCGCGACCCCCAACGAGCCGGAGGTCGAGGCGCTCACCGGACAGGAGCTGGCCGACGAGGGCGCGGTGGAGAAGGCGGGCCGCATGGTGCTCGAGCGCCTCGACGCGCGCCTGCTCCTGCTCACGCGGGGCAGCCGCGGGATGGCCCTCTTCGAGCGCGAGGGCCCGGTGACGTTCATGCCGATCCACGGCAGCGACGAGATCGCCGACGTCACCGGAGCGGGGGACACCGTGATCAGCACCTTCACGGTGGCGCTGGCCGCGGGCGCGGCGCCCGGCGAGGCGGCGTGGCTCGCCAACGTGGCGGGCGGGGTGGTGGTCATGAAGCGCGGCACCGCCACCGTCACCGCGTCCGAGCTGGCCGCCGCGCTGGCGAGCAATGGCGAGCGTTCTCAGCGTTGAGGAGGCGGGCCGCCTGGCCTCCGGGTGGCGGGCGCAGGGCAAGCGTCTCGTGCTCGCCAACGGCTGCTTCGATCTCCTCCACGTGGGCCACGTGCGGTACCTGCAGGCCGCGCGGGCGCTCGGGGACGCGCTCGTGGTCGGCCTCAACTCCGACGCCTCGGTGCGTCGCCTCAAGGGCCCGGGACGCCCGGTGATGCCCGCCGGCGAGCGCGCCGAGCTGGTGGCCGCCCTCCACGGGGTGGACGCGGTGGTGGTGTTCGAGGAGGACAGCGCCGACGCTCTGATCGAGCGGCTGCGGCCCGACGTGCACGCCAAGGGCACCGACTACACCGAGCAGAGCGTGCCCGAGCGAGCGACCGTGGCGTCCGTGGGCGCACGGGTGGCGATCGCGGGCGATCCCAAGAGCCACTCCACCAAGGACCTCATCACGACGATCCTGACCCGGTTCGGCCGGACATGAGCGCCCGCCCCACCGTCGCGAGCGGGAAGCGGCCGGATCGCATCTCGGGCCCCGCGCTGCTGAAGATCGCCATCGTCAAGCTGTCCTCGCTGGGCGACGTCATCCACGCCCTCCCGGTGGCCCACGCCCTGCGCCGCTCGCGGTCGGGCATCCACCTGACCTGGATCGTGGAGGCCCGCGAGTACGCCCTGCTCGCGGGCCATCCCGACCTCGACAGCGTGGTGCCGGTCGACACGCGGCTCTGGCGACGGCTGATCTGGCGACCGGCGGGGGCGCGGCAGGTGGTGGGCAAGGTGCGGCGGCTGCGCCGCCGCGTCCGGTCCGCGCGCTTCGACGTGGCCATCGACCTGCAGGGACTGATGAAGAGCGGGCTCCTGACCGCGTACACCGGCGCCCCGATCCGCATCGGCTTCTCCGCGGATCGCTGCCGCGAGCGGCTCAACTGCCTGTTCACCAACCGGCGGGTGCGCCCGCCCGCCAGCGCGGTCCACGTGGTCGACCAGTACCTCTCGCTGCTCGCGCCGCTCGGCGTGACCCCGGGCCCGGTCGAGTTCCACGTGCCGCTCCTGCCCGCGGCGGAGCGGCGCATGGAGGACTTCCTCGGCGAGCAGGGCGTGAAGAGCCAGGACTGCCTGATCGCGATCAACCCCGGCGCGGGGCGCGCGGACAAGCAGTGGCCGGTGGCGCACTTCCGGGCGCTGGCCGACCGCCTGGCCCAGGAGCCGAACGCGCGCATCCTGCTCCTGTGGGGGCCCGACGAGGTCCACATGGCGCGGCAGATCCGCGACGGCCTCCAGGCGCGCGCGATCCTGGCACCGCCCACCGCCCTGCACGAGCTGGGCGCCCTGCTGCGCCGCGCCGCGCTCATGGTGGCCAACGACACCGGCCCGCTCCACCTGGCCGCCGCGCTCGGGACCCCCAGCCTCGGGCTCTACGGCCCCACGCGCGCGGAGCGGAACGGCCCCTACGGCCGGCACTGCACCGGCGTGCAGAGCCCGGACGGCACCATGGCCGGCCTTGCCCCCGACCTCGCGGTGGACGCCGCGCGAGCGTTGCTGGCCGCGCGGAGGGACGGGTGAGCCGCCTCACCGTCACCGTGATCGCGTGGAACGAGGAGGAGCGGCTGCGCGCCTGCCTCGAGAGCGTGACGTGGGCCGACGAGATCGTGGTGGTCGATGCGGAGTCCGTCGACAAGACGGCGCAGATCGCGCGCGAGTTCACCGACAAGGTGTCGGTGCGGGTGTGGCCGGGCTTCGCGGCCCAGAAGAACTACGCCCTCGAGCAGGCCACCGGGGAGTGGATCCTCTCCCTCGACGCCGACGAGCGCGTGACCCTCGAGCTGCGCGAGCGCATCCGGGCCGTCCTCAAGGAGGACGGGCCCGCGGACGGCTACTCGATCCCCCGCCGGAACATCTTCTGGGGGGAGTGGGTGCGGCACGGGGGGCTCTATCCCGACTACCAGCTCCGGCTCTTCCGCCGCCACGCGGGACGCTTCGTGGAGAACGCGGTGCACGAGTCGGTGTCGGTGGCGGGGCGGGTGGAGACCCTGGCCGAGCCGCTGCTCCACCACTCGTACCGCGACCTCGAGGACTTCGTGCGCCGCTCCAATCGCTACTCCACGCTCTCCGCCCAGGACTGGGTGCGGCGCGGCAAGCGGGCGGGCCTCCTGGGCCTGGTGACTCGTCCCCTCGGCCGCTTCTTTTCCATGTACATTGTTCAGCGAGGCTTCCTGGATGGCTGGCGGGGGTTCGTGCTCGCCGTCCTGTATGCCGAGTACGTCTTCCTGCGCATGGCCAAGGTGTGGGAGGCGCGGCGCGCCCAGGAGCCCGGAGGGACGGACCAGAGAGGATCATGACGCCAGCGGGCGGGAGCGACCAGAGAGGATCATGACGCCAGCGGGCGGGAGCGACCAGAGAGGATCATGACGCCAGCGGGC